>OHSA01000239.1_pt1 | contig 25339 bp, 24 predicted proteins | sample 1578571 | NCBI WGS metagenome assembly OHSA01 (sample SAMEA3879586, study PRJEB24766) | human gut metagenome | biome: human-associated habitat; feature: feces | place: USA | collected 1985/1987
CTGCTCTACCGACTGAGCTATCCGGGCAACGGGGCGCATTAAACCGTAATCGCCGCGCCTCGTCAACGAAATTTATCTGTTTTACAGCAGACTGAACAATCTATCACCACATTGCGCTAAAAGCACGCGTCTTCAGGCAAAAAACAGCGTCCAGGCCGCGGAAATTGGCATCGCCAGCACCAGCGCAGGCAGCATATTCACTACGGCAAACATTTTTATCCCGCAGATGCGCAGCCCGGTGGCCACCAGCAGCATGCCGCCGACGGCGCTGAAATCCGCCAGCATCATCGGCGTGGTAAGCGGCATAATGATCGCCGCGCAGGCTGCAAGAGTCAGCTGGATAATCAGCATCGGTACGCTGATGGCGGCGACGGCAATGCCCAGGGTGCAGGCGAAGATGGTGGCGGTGAAAAAGTCGAGAAACGCTTTGGCAATCAGAATGCTGGCGTCGCCGGTCATCCCTTCGCGCATGGCGCCGAAGACGCCGGTGCCGCTGGCGCAGAACAGGACGATAATCGCCACATAGCTCTGAATATAAGACTCATGAGCCGAAGCCTTTTTCTTGCCTTTCGCTGACATCAACTGCTGGAGTTTACTGACCAGCGTATTGATGCCTTTTTCCATATTGCATATTTCGCCGAGCAGCGTCCCCACCAGGGTCGACAGCACCATCACCGGCAGATTGGCGCACTTAATGACCAGTAAAATGCCGATGCCCAATGACGCCAGGCCAAAAATAGAGGTCATTGCGGTGCGGATCCGTTCCGGCAACCGTTGGCTGAGTAAGGCGCCCAGCACACCGCCGACCAGCACCGCGCTGGCGTTAATAAAAGGTCCTGTAACCACGCTGACTCCTGTTAAAAATCCCTGATAACCGCATTATTATGGCGTTAACTTACCGGGAAAGCTTGTGTATCCGTGATATAAGTGCATACGGTTTTCATCTTGCGCCTGTTCGGGAAAGGTGCCATGATTGCGCGAATTTTCTCCTCCCTGATATGAGGCCGCCGATGACGACACAGCCATTATCTCGCCAGCGACGCCGCGCCCAGATGCGCGGGCTGCCTCATCTTGCTACGCTTACCCCTCTGTTCACCATGCGGTGAAGGACACGTATGCTCACTGTAGGGCAACAGTAAGATCGGACGCGTCTGCTTTTACTGATGTCCGGCGGTCGGAGCTGAATCCGTCAGACCCGGACACATCGTTGGGCAAGGTCTCCCTTGTCTGAGGTTTTTACACTCCCGATACGGGCATTTGCGCTTATGAAATCCATGCACATTGCCGCCAGCTGCGAGCTGGTCACCCGCTTGTCCACCCACCGTCGCGTTGTGGCGCTGGACAGTACCGATTTTACCGATGTGGCGGCAGTCGTCATCTCCGTGGCCGACAGTCGCAGCGGCATCCTTACTCTCCTCAGGCGTAGCGGATTTAACCTGCCGGTCTACCTGCTGAGTGAGACGGCGGTCGACAAGCCGGAGGGGGTGCAGGCGGTGATCGCCGGTAAAGATCAGGAGTGGCTGGAGCTGGAGGCGGCGGCCTGTGATTATGAAGCGCGTCTGCTGCCGCCGTTTTTCAATACCCTGACCCAGTACGTCGAGATGGATAACAGCACCTTTGCCTGTCCGGGGCATCAGCACGGGGCGTTTTTCAAAAAGCACCCTGCAGGCCGTCAGTTCTATGACTTTTTTGGCGAAAATGTCTTTCGCGCCGACATGTGCAACGCCGATGTGAAATTAGGCGATCTGCTGATCCACGAAGGATCGGCCAAGCACGCGCAGAAGTTCGCTGCGAAGGTGTTCAACGCGGATAAAACCTACTTCGTCCTCAACGGCACCTCGGCGGCCAACAAAGTCGTGACCAACGCGCTGTTGACCCGCGGCGATCTGGTGCTGTTCGATCGCAACAACCACAAGTCAAACCATCACGGGGCGCTGATCCAGGCGGGAGCGACGCCTGTCTATCTGGAAGCTGCGCGCAATCCGTTCGGCTTTATCGGCGGCATTGACGAGCGCTGCTTTGATGAGCATTACCTGCGGGATCTCATCCGCGAAGCGGCGCCTGAGAAAGCCAATGCCTCCCGCCCGTTTCGTCTGGCGGTGATCCAGCTGGGGACCTACGACGGCACGGTCTATAACGCCCGCCAGGTGGTCGATAAAATCGGCCACCTCTGCGATTACATCCTGTTCGACTCGGCGTGGGTGGGCTATGAGCAGTTTATCCCAATGATGGCCGACTGCTCGCCGCTGCTGCTGGAGCTGACCCCCGACGATCCGGGTATTTTTGTCACTCAGTCCGTGCACAAGCAGCAGGCCGGCTTCTCACAGACGTCGCAGATCCATAAAAAGGATAACCATCTGCGCGGCCAGGCGCGTTTCTGTCCGCACAAGCGGCTGAATAACGCCTTTATGCTGCATGCCTCCACCAGCCCGTTCTATCCGCTGTTTGCCGCGCTGGACGTCAACGCCAAAATTCATGAAGGTGAGAGCGGCCGCCGCCTGTGGGCCGAGTGTGTGGCGCTGGGCATTGAGGCGCGCAAAGCGATCATCGCCAACTGCAAGATGATCCAGCCCTTTATTCCGCCAGTGGTGGCGGGGCGTCCATGGCAGGATCACCCGACCGAGGCGATCGCCCGGGAGCGCCGCTTCTTCAGCTTCGAACCCGACGCGCGCTGGCATGGTTTTGAAGGCTACGCGGACGACCAGTATTTTGTCGACCCGTGCAAGCTGCTGCTGACCACCCCGGGCATTGACGCTGAAAGTGGGGAGTACAGTGAGTTCGGCATTCCGGCGACTATTCTGGCGCATTATCTGCGTGAAAACGGCATCGTGCCGGAGAAGTGCGATCTCAACTCGATTCTGTTCCTGCTGACGCCGGCGGAGAGCGCCGAAAAAATGGCGCAGCTGGTGGCGATGCTGGGGCAGTTTGAACAGCATATTGAAGCGGATACGCCGCTGGCCGATGTGTTGCCGACCATCTATAACAAATATCCGGTGCGTTATCGCGACTATACCCTGCGCGAGCTGTGCCAGGAGATGCACGATCTGTACGTTAGCTTTGACGTGAAGAGCCTGCAAAAAGAGATGTTCCGTAAACGGAGCTTCCCAAGGGTGGTGATGAATCCCCAGGATGCCAACCACGAGTTTATTCGCGGCAACGTTGAGCTGGTGCGTCTGAGCGAGGCGGAAGGCCGCGTCGCGGCGGAGGGGGCGCTGCCGTATCCGCCGGGCGTGCTGTGCGTCGTGCCCGGCGAGGTCTGGGGCGGCGCCGTGCTGCGCTATTTCCTCGCGCTGGAGGAGGGGGTCAATATGCTGCCTGGCTTCTCGCCGGAGCTGCAGGGGGTTTACAGCGAGACGGATCCGGACGGCATTAAGCGGCTGTATGGCTACGTGCTGAAGGGATAAAAAAACGCCCCGCCGAACAGGCGGGGCGTTTTACTTTTGCCGATCACACGCTCTGCTGGGCGGCGGTCGGTTGTCTGACGTGTTTGTATTTGAACAGCGCCACGAAGGCAAAGGCCAGCACCAGCGAATAGCCGGCGAAAATCAGCCACACGCTCTGCCAGTCAGTGATCCCCTCGACGGTAAAGTGTTCGACGACTTTGCCGCTCACCATCCCGCCGAGAATACAGCCGAAGCCGTTGGTCATCATCAGGAACATCCCCTGAGCGCTGGCACGGATTTCCGGGCGCACCTCTTTCTCAACGAACACCGAACCGGAGATGTTAAAGAAGTCGAAGGCGCAGCCGTAGACGATCATCGACAGCACCAGCAGTACAGTGCCGAACGGCGTCGGGTCGCCAAAGGCGAACAGGCCAAAGCGCAGCATCCACGCCACAATACTGATAAGCATCACGTTCTTAATGCCGTAGCGGCTAAGGAAGAATGGGATGGTCAGGATAAACAGCGTTTCGGAAATCTGCGAAATCGACATCAGCACTGACGCGTGCTCGACGATAAAGCTGCCGGCAAACAGCGGATCTTTATCGAAGCTGTGCAGGAAGGTGTTACCGAACATGTTAGTGATTTGCAGCTCGGCGCCGAGCATCATCGAGAAGATAAAGAAGATAGCCATACGCTTGTTTTTAAACAGCGCAAAAGCGTTCAGGCCGAGCATCTCCGTCCAGCTTTGATTGCGCTGGGCGTTGGCGACCGGAATATGCGGCAGCGTCAGGGTGAACAGAGTCAGCAGGACCGACAGCGTCGCGCCAATGTACAGCTGCATATGGCTCAGTTCAAAGCCGGAGAAGCTCACGCCCCACATGGCGAGGATAAAGCCGATGGTGCCCCAGATACGAATTGGCGGGAAATCGGTGACAATATCCAGCCCCGCCGACTGCAGGCGGTAGTAGGAGATGGTATTGATCAAGCCAAGCGTCGGCATATAGGCCAGCGAGTTAAGCAGGATCACGAGGAACATCTCGCCCGGCGTGGTGACCTGCGCCGCGAGGTACAGCGTTAACGCGCCGACCAGGTGGCAGATGGCGTATACCCATTTGGCGCTGATCCACTTATCGGCGACGATACCGAGCAGCGTCGGCATCAACACCGCGGCGATACCGAGCGAGCTATACACTGCGCCGATTGCCGCGCCGTCAAACTTCAGCGTGACAAACATGTACGAGCCAAGCGTGGTGAGCCAGCTCCCCCAAAGGCAGAACTGCAGGAACGACAGTATTTTGAGCTGCAGCTTAAGATTCATGTAGTTATCCTCACGAATGTGGGCTTGTTATGTTTTTAAAATAACATTAATCCCGTTATTTTGATGCGATTCTATCATTCACTAGCTTAATGCTTCTGTTAACTGCCGCAGAAAACCGAAAGATATTACAGAGTATGGCGGAGAATAAGCGCGGCCTCAGCGCGGGGCTGAGGCCGGAGTCGGGAGGAGGGCTATTTACGGCGGTAGCTTTTCTGCGCCGTATTAACTTTGTACAGATAGCGGCGCGATTCCGCCGACGGATGGCGGGTGGTCAGCGTCTGGTAGACGTCCCCTGGCGCCATGCTGTTGATAATATTGGCCGCCTGCACTTTATCGCTGGAGAAGACCCGCAGTACGCTGCCGGCGCCGCCGTTATAGGCAGTGATCACCGCGTAGCGACGCGAGGTGGGGTTATCGATGCCGGCGAGGTAAACATTGTTCAGCATCGCCAGGTAGGCGGTACCGGTGTCGATATTATTCGCCGGGTCGAACAGATAACTGCGGCTTGGCAGGCCGGATTTACCCTGGGAGCGGAAGACGTCTCTGCCGGCGCTGTGCTGGACCACCTGCATCAGCCCCATGGCGTCGGCATGGCTGACCGCATAGGGGTTAAAGGAGGATTCGGTCTGCATAATCGCGAGGATCAGCGACTCATCAACCCCATACTTACGCGAGGCCTGACGCACCATGCCGAGGTATTTATGCGCACGTTTGTCGAGGTGGTTCGGCACCAGGTTAATGGTGATGCTATAGACCACGCGCAGGCCGTTGTTGCGGCTCTTCAGACGGGTTTGCAGCAGATAGTCGGCAAAGCGCGCGGCGCGCCACTCCCAGCGAATCGACGCCCCGGTGTTATCCACCACCTGGCCATAGAGGAACGGCTCTTTGGAGATCTGGATGTCATCGACATCGGAATAGAGGTCAATGGAGTTGGGGTCATCGCCCATCAACAGGGTTTTGACGATCGCCTGGCGCAGACGTCCGCGAGGGTCGGTGCCGGCAATGGTCTCGACGGTGATCGTCCCTTCATCGAAGTTGATGTGGCTGCGGGTTTGATACTGGTCGGTGTACTTGACGTAGTCCTTTGGCCCGGCGAGCAGGACTTCGTTGTACCCCCAAATGTTCTCGATGTTGTGGGCGAACTGGCCCATCAAAATATCGAATCCGTTCGTGTCCTTGACCCAGGCCTCGTTGTATTCGGCGCCTTTTTTATTGGAGCTGGAACACGAAACGAGCAACGGCGCAATCAGCGCGAGCGCTAAGTATTTTTTCATCATTCCGGGCGTGCGTGTTGTGTTTGTTTTTTTAAAGGCCGCAGGGCCCTTACTGTTTTTCCGGCGGCGTGTAGCCTTCGATGTGCACGTCTTTCCCTTCAAACAGGAACTGCACCATCTCCTGCTCAAGCAGTTTGCGGTGCTCCGGGTTCATCATGCTGAGCTTTTTCTCGTTGATCAGCATGGTCTGCTTGTGCTGCCACTGCGCCCAGGCTTCTTTGGAGATTTCGTTGTAAATACGCTTTCCGAGCTCGCCCGGATACAGCTGGAAATCCTGGCCGTCCGCTTCACGCTGCAGGAAGGTACAAAAAATGGTTCTGCTCATAATTAATCCTCTTTGATAGCCGAAAAATTTATACCGGCGCTCCGGCTTTTAGCTGTTGCAACAAGCGCTCCACGGGGGCCGCCAGACCGACCGACGGCGGCTGCGCTAAGTTATACCAGAGTGCGTTGCCTTCATCCATGCATGCGCCAGATGAGTGCACTGTAAGCCACATCGGCACAATATCCAGGTGGAAATGGCTGAAAGTGTGGCGAAAAGCGGTTAATTGCGTCAGATTATCGGCCTTAATCTGGCGCTGCGCCAGCCACTCGCGTAGCTCCGCTTCGTCTGCAAACTGCGGAAAACAGAACAACCCGCCCCACAGACCCACCGGCGGACGCTGGGAAAGAAACACCTCGTCGCCGTGCTGCATCAGCAGGAAGTAGCCGGTGCGTTCCGGGAGGGTCTGCTTCGGTTTTTTGCCCGGATATTCCGCCCATGAATGGTTCGCGTAGGCCACGCAGCCGTTGCTCAGCGGACACAGCTCGCACTTCGGCTTCGAGCGGGTACAAACCATTGCCCCGAGATCCATCATCGCCTGGTTGAAGCGCTCGACGCCCTCTGCCGGGGTGACCTCTTCGCTGATGTCCCACAGCCGTTTTTCCACCTCTTTTTTCCCCGGCCAGCCGCTGACAGCATAGCAGCGGGCGAGCACGCGCTTCACGTTGCCGTCGAGAATCGGATAATGCTGACCGAGCGAAAGGGATAAAATCGCCCCCGCCGTTGAGCGCCCGACGCCGGGTAGCGCCGCCACTTCGTCAAAGGTCCGGGGGAATTCCCCGCCGTGCAGTGTGGCGACTTGCTGCGCGGCTTTATGTAAGTTGCGCGCCCGCGCGTAGTAGCCCAGACCGGTCCACAGATGCAGCACTTCATCCAGCGGCGCGTTGGCGAGATCCACCACCGTGGGGAAACGCGCCATAAAGCGTTCAAAATAGGGGATTACCGTGGTCACCTGGGTTTGTTGCAACATCACTTCGGAGAGCCATACTTTGTAGGGCGTCTTGGCGATTTGCCAGGGCAGGGTTTTACGCCCGTATTTGTCGTACCAGTCCAGAACCTGGGCTGAAAATTGCGTGGCGAGAAAAGTCAAAGCTACGGCTCCGGGATCGCGATTACAGGGGGGCAGATTGCAGCATAAGGGCGAGTGGCTGTAAACCCTTGCATCCGCCGGGTAACTTTGGATAATGCCCGTTTTCCGAACACATTCACAAGCAGACCAAACTTTTATGAAAAACGACGTCATCTCTCCGGAATTCGATGAAAACGGTCGCCCGCTGCGCCGTATTCGTAGCTTCGTCCGTCGCCAGGGCCGCCTGACGAAAGGGCAGCAGCATGCGCTGGATAACATTTGGCCGGTGATGGGCGTTGAATTCAACGATGCGCCGCTCGATTTCGCCGCCCTGTTTGGCCGTGACGCGCCGGTCACCTTAGAAATTGGCTTCGGGATGGGCGCCTCGCTGGTGGCGATGGCGAAAGCCAAACCGGAACAGAATTTCCTCGGCATTGAAGTACACTCCCCGGGCGTTGGCGCTTGTCTGGCTTCTGCGGAAGAAGAAGGCGTACAAAACCTGCGCGTAATGTGTCACGATGCAGTGGAAGTGCTACATACCATGATCCCGGATAACTCGCTGAATATGGTGCAACTGTTTTTCCCTGATCCGTGGCATAAAGCGCGTCATAATAAACGTCGTATCGTGCAGCCGCCTTTCGCTGAGCTGGTGAAAAGCAAGCTGAAGCTCGGCGGCGTCTTCCATATGGCGACCGACTGGGAAGCTTATGCCGTGCATATGCTGGAAGTCATGTCCTCGCTGGAAGGCTATCGTAACCAGTCGGCAAGCAACGATTACGTACCGCGCCCGGAATCGCGCCCGGTAACCAAATTTGAACAGCGTGGCCATCGTCTCGGCCACGGCGTATGGGACTTAATGTTCGAGAGGGTGAAATAATGGCCAAGAATCGTAGCCGTCGTCTGCGTAAAAAAATGCATATCGATGAGTTTCAGGAGTTAGGCTTCTCCGTCGCCTGGCGTTTCCCGGAAGGGACCAGCGAAGAGCAGATCGACCAGACGGTCAACGATCTGATCGAAGAGGTGATAGAGCCGAACAAGCTGGCCTTCGACGGCAGCGGTTATCTCTCCTGGGAAGGGCTCATCTGCATGCAGGAGATTGGTAAGTGCACTGAAGAGCATCAGGCTATCGTACGCAAATGGCTGGAAGCGCGTAAGTTAGAGGATGTGCGCACCAGCGAACTTTTTGACGTCTGGTGGGACTAAGTTTGACAAGGGTCGGCAATTGCCGGCCCGTTTTGTCTTAAGGGAGTTTTATGATGCGTAAAACGCTGCTGGCGGTGGCGCTCTCCATCACCGCTTTGTCTGCCCATGCGGACTACCAGTGTAGCGTCACGCCGCGTGACGATGTGATCCTCAGCCCGCAGCAGGTGCAGGTGAAAGGGGAAAACGGCGATCTGGTGATAAAGCCGGACGGCAATCTGACCTTTAACGGCAAGGCCTATGCGCTCAGCGCCGCCCAGCGCGAACAGGCGCAGGATTATCAGGCCAGCCTGCGCAGCAGCCTGCCGTGGATTGACGAAGGCGCGCGTTCGCGAGTCGAAAAAAGCCGCAAGGCGCTGGATAAAATCATTACCGAACAGGTTGGCGCCAACAGCAGCATGCACGGTCGCCTGACCAAACTGGACGCGCAGCTGAAAGAACAGATGAACCGCATTATCGAACGTCGCAGCGATGGCCTGACCTTCCACTATAAAGCTATCGACCAGGTACGCGCCGATGGCCAGCAGCTGGTGAATCAGGCGATGGGCGGCATTCTGCAGGACAGCATTAACGAGATGGGGGCGAAAGCGGTGCTCAAAGGCGGCGGTAATCCGCTACAGGGCATTCTCGGCAGCCTCGGCGGCCTGCAAACGGCGATTCAGGAGGAATGGAAAAACCAGGAGGCCGATTTCCAGCAGTTTGGTAAGGACGTCTGCAGCCGGGTGGTATCGCTGGAGGACAGCCGCAAAGCGCTGGTTGGCTCGCTGAAATAATGCCATGGCGGTCCGCTTCCCGGCAGGACCGCCGCAGCGTTTACTCGTTCAGAAACAACTCAAGCAGGGAATTCAGGAACAGCTTACCGTGCTCGGTAATCTGCCAGTTCTGCTCGTCTTCCTGCAGGTAGCCCTGGGCTATCGCCGCGTCCAGCTGCGGGCGGATCGCCGCTTCCTCAAGTCCGGTATAGCGGCTAAATTCAGCGCGCGGCGCGGCCTCCAGCAGGCGAAAACGGTTCATAAAGAACTCAAACGGTTTATCCGCTTCTTCCACATCATGCTGACGCTCAAGGTAACGGCCTTCCATATACCCGCGCGGGTGGCGGGTTTTGGCGGTTCGCAGAATGCGTCCGTCAGGGAAGGTGATCTTGCCGTGCGCGCCGCAGCCGATGCCGAGGTAGTCGCCAAAGCGCCAGTAGTTGAGATTATGCTGACACTGGAAGCCTGGCTTAGCATAGGCGGACGTCTCGTACTGCTGATAGCCGGCGGCGCTCAGCAGCTGATGCCCCTGCTCGAAAATATCCCATAGCGCGTCGTCATCCGGCAGCACCGGCGGCCGGGAGCCGAACAAGGTGTTCGGCTCAATGGTCAGCTGGTACCACGACAGGTGCGGCGGGTTGAGGGCAATCGCCTGACGCAGATCGTCCAGCGCCTCCTCCAGCGACTGGTCCGGCAGACCGTGCATCAGGTCGAGGTTGAAGCTGCGCAAGCCGAGGCCGCTGGCGAGACGTGCTGCGCGCTTGGCCTCCTCCGGGCCGTGGATCCGCCCCAGGCGCTGCAGCTTCGGTTCGCTAAAGCTTTGTACGCCGATGGAGATGCGGTTCACCCCGGCGCGCTGATAATCAACGAAGCGATCGGCCTCCACGGTACCCGGGTTGGCTTCCATGGTGATTTCCGCCCCGGCGGCCAGCGGCAGGCAGGCGCGGACGCCATCGAGCAGGGTTTGCATGGCCGGGCCGGACAGCAGGCTCGGCGTACCGCCGCCGATAAAAATAGTGCCTATATCCCGTCCCTGGGCATAGTGCGCATCAGCCTGCAGATCGTTCAGCAGATGCTGGACGTAGTCATCATGCGGCACCTCGCCTTTCAGCGCATGCGAATTAAAATCGCAGTACGGGCATTTCTGCACGCACCAGGGAATATGGATATAGAGACTCAGCGGCGGCAAATTAGCCATTACGTAATGCTTCCAGTAACAGTTTCAGCGCCTGCCCGCGATGGGAAATGGCGCTCTTTTCTTCACGGCTCAGTTCGGCCGCGGTTTTTCCCTCTGACGGGACGAAGAAAATGGGGTCGTAGCCGAAGCCGCCATGACCGGCGGCTTGTCGGGTGATTACCCCAGGCCAGCTGCCGTGGCACACCAGCGGCGTGGGATCCTCGGCATGGCGCAGATAGACCAGCACGCAGTGGAACTGGGCCTGACGCTGGTCGTCCGGCACGTCTTTTAACGCGTCGAGCAGCTTCTCAAGATTCTGCTGGTCGCTGGCATCGACGCCGGAATAGCGTGCGGAGTAAATACCCGGCGCGCCGCCAAGAGCATCGACGGCCAGACCGGAATCGTCGGCGATTGCCGGCCGGCAGGCCGGTGATCTGCGCCGCGTGGCGCGCTTTCAGAATCGCGTTTTCAATGAAGGTCAGGCCGGTCTCTTCCGCAGAGTCCACGCCCAGCTCGGTCTGAGCGACGATATCGAGACCAAAATCTTCCAGCAGCGAGGCCAGTTCGCGCACTTTGCCGGCGTTGCCGGTAGCGAGGACGACTTTTTGCATGATGAATCCTGTTTATTCAGTTAGCGCCGCGACCGCAGTCGGGATCTGTTGTGGGGCGATGATTTTAACTTGCTTATGGCGGCCCAGCTCGCCTTTTTCAATCAGTACCTGGCTTTTGGCGACGCGGAACTGTTTGGCGAGAAATTTCACCAGGTGGGCATTGGCCTGGCCATCAACGGGCGGGGCGGTAATGGCGACTTTAAGCTCGTCGCCATGTACGCCCACGATGCTATCGCGGCTGGCCTTAGGCTGAATGTACAGCCTCAGCACCAGCCCGTCAGCGCAGGTTTCAACGGCACTCATAGCGCCATCCACAGCCCCGGCAGCAGTACATTACCGGTGGCCTGCAGCACTTCGGCGATGCCCATATTGATTACGTACAACAGCAATACCAGCACCATCGGCGAGAAATCGATACCGCCCATCGACGGCAGCAGGTTGCGGATAGGGCGCAGCAGCGGGTCCGCCAGCTGCATCAGCACATACTCCACCGGGCTACGGCCCTGGCTGACCCAGCTCATGATCGCCATCAATAGCAGTACCCAGAAGATCAACGAGCCGATGGTTTTCAGCAGAATAAGCAGAGCGGAGATCCAGATGATCGGCTGGAAGGTGATCACCATAAACAGCACGATCGCTTTGATGACGCAGAGAATAAATGCCACCAGCAGCGAGGCGCTGTCAATCGGCCCCATTGCCGGGATAATCCGGCGCAGCGGTCCGACAATCGGCTGCGTGGCTTTCACCACAAACTGCGAAAACGGATTGTAAAAGTCGCAGCGCGCCCACTGCATCCAGACGCGTAACAACACGACCATCGTGTAAAGCTCAATGACCGTTGAAAGCAGGAAAGTCAACGTCTTCATGGCGTTCCTCAGATTCCTTATTATTTGCTGTAGTCGCGCGCACCAAAAATGGCTGTACCGATGCGCACCATCGTGCTTCCCGCCGCGATTGCGGCTTCCATATCGTCCGACATTCCCAGAGACAACGTATCGACCGTGGGGTACCGCGTTTTTAATCGCGCAAATGCTACCGCCATTTGCCGGGCGACGGCAAACTGCCTTACATATTCTGACTCAGGCGCGGGGATGGCCATCAGGCCGCGCAGTTCCAGATGAGGTAACTCAGCGATCTCCGCCGCTAAGCCGTCGAGCGCTTCCAGCGGGATGCCGGATTTGCTCTGCTCATCGCTGATGTTAATTTGAATCAGCACCTTCAGCGGCGGTAAATGCGCCGGGCGCTGCTCGTTCAGGCGGGTGGCGATTTTCAGCCGATCGACGGTGTGGCACCAGTCAAAATGCTCTGCCACCAACCGGCTTTTGTTGGACTGCAGGGGGCCAATAAAGTGCCACTGCAGCCCGCTGACGCCAGCCTGCTGGAAATGGTTAATCTTCTCCACGCCCTCCTGGACGTAGTTTTCACCAAATGCCCGCTGGCCTGCCGCAATGGCTTCTTCGATCGCGCTCGCAGGTTTCGTTTTACTCACTGCAAGCAATGTCACTTCTTCTGGCGCACGCCCGCATCGGGCGGCAGCACCGGAGATTTTGTCCCGGACCTGTGCCAGGTTATGCGCAATATCGTTCATATTCCGAGGATGAGTTATGAAGCTGGAAGAAATCGTAGCCCTTAGTGTAAAGCATAATGTCTCCGATCTACACCTGTGCAATTCCGCCGCACCGCGCTGGCGGCGGCAGGGCAGGCTGGAGCCCGCGCCCTTTCCCGCGCCGGATATTGCGAATTTACTCAACGACTGGCTCGATGCCGCACAGTTACTGCACTGGCAGGAACACGGCCAGATTGACTTTGCGCTGAACCTGGCCTGCGGTGCGCGGCTGCGCGCCAGCGCCTTCGCCCATACGCGTGGGATATCGCTGGTGCTGCGCCTCCTTCCTGAACAGTGCCCGCGTCTGGATATGCTCGGCGCCCCGCCTGCGCTGAGCGAACTGCTGGCGGAAGAGAGTGGTTTGCTGTTGGTCACCGGAGCGACGGGCAGCGGCAAGTCGACCACCCTGGCGGCAATGGTGGGGCACCTCAATCAGCATCTTGATGGCCATATTCTGACGCTTGAAGATCCGGTGGAATTTATTCATCACAGCGAGCGCTGTCTGATCCAGCAGCGGGAAGTTGGCCGTCACTGTCCTTCGTTCGCCGCGGCGCTCCGCGTGGCGCTGCGCCAGGATCCGGATGTGATCCTGCTCGGGGAGCTACGCGACAGCGAAACCATTCGCCTGGCGTTAACCGCGGCGGAGACCGGGCACCTGGTAATGGCGACATTACATACCCGCGGCGCGGCGCCGGCGGTGGAGAGATTGATCGATGTCTTTCCGGCGGAGGAGAAAGATCAGGTTCGTAGCCAGCTTGCCGGAAGCCTGTGCGCGGTGCTTGCGCAAAAATTGTTACCTGCACGTCAGGGCGGGAGAGTTGCGCTATACGAGCTTCTGGTCAACACGCCAGCGGTGGCGAATTTGATCCGTGAAGGAAAAGTACATCAATTGCCTGGTGTGATGCAGACCGGGATGCAGGCCGGAATGTTGACCTTTACCCAGAGTTTTCAGCAACGTGTCGCTGCAGGCGCGCTATAAGATGAGAAAGAGATTGATATGACAGGTTAAATGATATGTTAGATGAATGTTTATTTGTTGTTTATTAATATTACTTGGTAATACAAATAACTTTTGATTATAAATTCAAATAACACATTCAGATTAGATATGTCGACAGTGAATACGCATTTCCAGGAAAAAAGTTTGATTATCTTTTGACAGCTTTGAGTCATTCGATTTATGCTGTTTGTGGGAATAGGATGATTCTCATGGAATAACGTTTCAGTTTGTAAATTACCTTGGTGATTTATAAATTCACGACTGTTTGTATCTTTTTTTATTCATTTAACCACCATGGCGGTGGGTAACAGCTAAGGAGAGTTTTAAGTGATTAATTTAAATGGAAATTCATCATCTTCTCGTCAGGTAACCTTTATTACCCACCCGTCTATTCAAAGCAAAGCCTTTGCTAGCTATCTGAGCGAAACCCTGATGGCACCGGTGGTTTTACAAAATATTAATAAACCGCTGGCGCAGCGTTTGGCAAAAGATTCTGTAATATTATTTGATATTGCAGTGTCAAATAAGAAATTAAACGGGGTGTGGCGGGATATTATTCGCCTGCAGGCAGATAATCCTCGTTTGTTGATTATTAATAGCGCACAAAAGTATGAGCTATACGAAATGGCGCAGTGGCCGGCTTTATATGGCGTGTTCCGTCATGACGATGATGAATCGCGCTTAATTGAGGGCGTTAAGGCCGTGCTGAACGGCGAGCAGACGGCTGAATTGAGCGTGATGCACCCGGCGATGTACGCTGCGGACCATGCATCGACTCCAGTAGAGAACTCGCCGCTGACCGAGCGGGAATGCGAGATCCTCAACGAACTGCGCTGCGGCGCGACGAACCTGGATATCGCCCGCGCGCTGTTTATCAGCGAGAACACGGTGCGGACGCACCTGTACAATGTGTTTCGTAAACTGAGCGTGAAAAATCGCACCCAGGCGGTGAGCTGGGCTAACGAACATCTGCGCCACTAAGCGGGTAAACGTGCGCCGTCAGCGGTCCGCCGGCGGCGCAGGAGGGCAGAGTTTAAAAGCTCTGCTCGAAGTAGCTTTCCAGTATGACTACGGCAGAGGCTGAATCGACGCTGCCTTTATTCAGCGCCCGGTAGCCGCCGTGTTCAAACAGGCCCGCGCGGGCCTCAACCGTACTCAGCCGTTCATCGTGGAGAAGGATCGCGACGCCAAAGCGGCCATGAATTTTATTGGCGAAATTACGCGCGCGCGCCGTCAGCGGTTGCTCGGTGCCGTCCATATTGAGCGGCAGGCCGACGATTACCGCCTCAGGCTGCCACTCTTTAAGCAGTTTTTCGATGACGTTCCAGTCCGGTTTACCGTCCTGCGCCTTCAGCGCCGGTAATGGTCGTGCGGTCGCGGTGATGCGTTGTCCCACCGCCACGCCGATGCTTTTGGTGCCAAAGTCAAAGCCGAGAAAGGTTCCGCTCATCACGCATGCCCCGCGACGCCTGGCATCGTCACAATGTCGATACCAATCAGTTTAGCCGCCTCGCGCCAGCGATCGGCGATCGGCGTACGGAAAAGAATATTCTGATCCGCCGGGGCGGTGAGCCAGGCATTATCTAAAATCTCCTGCTCCAGCTGCCCTTTCTCCCACGAAGAGTAGCCCAACGCAACCAGCACGTTGCCCGGCTGCCGATCGGTTCCTAAGGTTTCAAGAACATCCCGCGAGGTGGTAATCACCGTGTTATCCGAGATGCGAATGCTCGAGGAAAAGTCAGAGGGCGGGGTATGCAAAATGAAGCCGCGGTCTTCCGCCAGCGGGCCTCCCAGCATCACCGGTTTATCCAGACGGATCTCTGGATTGCGCGGCTCCGGGACAATTTTGAGCTTCTCAAGGATCCCTTCCACCTGCAGATTTTCCAGCGGCTTATTGATAATAATGCCCATGGCACCCTCGTCGTTGTACTCGCAGATATAGACTACGGAGCGGCGGAAAATGGGGTCCTGAAGCGCGGGCATGGCAATCAGAAAGTGATGCTGTAAATTCATTGTCAGAGGTTCGTTCCTGGTTCAAAAAAGCAACACCCAGTATGCGGGCAAAGTAGAATGGTGTCGATGCACTTTATCTGGCTGGCGCCCGAGTGGCGTCAGGCTGGCAACGTTTCACGAGCGCGGTAATCCGCGCTCGCTGCGCCAAAAGCGGACGTTGGTCCGCCGTCGTGCTTATTTATCGATACGTCTTTCGATAGCGTCCATCAGCATACCGGTGATCGAAATATCCGGGAAGGCGGCTTCGATTTCGCGTACGCAGGTGGGGCTGGTGACGTTAATTTCCGTCAGACGGTCGCCGATGATATCCAGGCCGACGAAGATAAGGCCTTTGGCCTTCAGCGTCGGGCCGACGCGGCGGGCGATATCCCAGTCGCTTTCGGTCAACGGGCGGGCTTCGCCGCGGCCGCCGGCGGCCAGATTGCCGCGGGTCTCGCCACCCTGCGGAATTCGCGCCAGGCAGTAAGGCACGGGCTCTCCATCCACTACCAACACGCGCTTGTCGCCATCTTTAATGGCCGGCAGATAGTTCTGCGCCATGCAGTAGCGGCTGCCCAGTTCGGTCAGCGTCTCGGCAATCACCCCAAGGTTTGGATCGCCGGCTTTAACCCGGAAAATAGAGGCGCCGCCCATGCCGTCGAGCGGTTTCATGATGATATCGCCGTGCTTTTCCCAGAAGGCTTTCAGCTGGGCTTTATTGCGGGTGACCAACGTTTCCGGAGTCAGTTCAGAGAACCAGGCGGTGAACAGCTTCTCGTTACAGTCGCGCAGACTCTGCGGCTTGTTGACGATAAGCGTGCCTTTCTCTTCCGCCCGCTCCAGGATGTAGGTGGCATAAATAAATTCGGTATCAAACGGCGGATCCTTACGCATCAGGATGACGTCAAGGTCCGCCAGCGGCAGATCCTGCTCGCCGGTGAAGTCATACCATTTATCGTAGTTCTGTTCGACGCTCAGCGTGCGCGTCCGGGCGCGGGCTTCGCCGTTGATCAAATAGAGGTCGTTCATCTCCATATAATGGAGTTCATAGCCGCGACGCTGCGCCTCCAGCAACATAGCGAAGCTGGTGTCTTTCTTGATGTTGATGGTTGCGATGGGATCCATCACGATGCCGAGCTTGATCATGGTTCTTCTCCGTTAACGCCTCAACCTAAGTCGCCAAAACGCACCTGTAGGGCGGTGATGGCGGTGAGCGCAGTAGTCTCTGTACGCAGAACGCGCGGTCCCAACAGGATATCAGTAAACTGGTATTGCGCGGTCATCGCTATCTCTTCAGCCGACAGCCCGCCTTCCGGGCCAATCAGCAGACGGACGCGTTCAACCGGCAGCGGCAGCGTGTTAATGCTGGCGCTGGCGCGCGGGTGCAGGTTGAGCTTCAGCCCGCTGTCCTGCTCGGCGCACCACGCCTCCAGCTGCATCGCCGGACGTATTTCCGGTACCACGTTACGACCGCTCTGTTCGCAGGCGGCAATAGCGATTTTCTGCCACTGCTGGATCTTTTTCTGCAAACGTTCGGCATCCAGTTTAACGCCGCAGCGCTCGGAAAACAGTGGCGTTATGAGGCTTACCCCGAGTTCGATCGATTTCTGGATGGTGAATTCCATTTTTTCGCCGCGGGACATCACCTGGCCTAAATGGATATGCAGCGGCGATTCCCGATCGTCAGGTTCGCCACTGAGCACCTCAACCGTAACGTTTTTCTTACCGGCCTCGGTGATGACCGCGTCAAACACCTGGTTACTGCCGTCAAAAAGCTGTAGGTGCTGACCGGCGGTCATGCGCAGGACGCGGCCGACGTGGTTGGCCGCGTCATCGCTCAGCGCGATCTGGCTGCCGACAATGAGGCGTTCTGGATGATGGATGCGAGGAATGCGCATGCTTGATATTCCGTTCGTTGCGCAGATGCCAGCTTCCCGCCATCGGGCGGGAAGCACAGGGCTGCAAATTAACAATTGCCGCTAGTGTAGGTTAGCTCTTTTGCGCCTGGCAAGCCTGCTGGACATACGGATTATGGTTGCCCTGCACTTTCGCGATGCGCTCATCACGTTCACATTCCCAGGCGGTGACCGGGTACTGTTTATTCCAGGCGGTAAACAGCTGAGTTTGCTGGCGGGAAAGATTCAGCTGATAGCGGTCGCGCATATAGAAGTAGGTGCGGGCGATGGCGCCGCGAGCGCGGGCAGGGGGCTCGGCGATTTTATCTTTAAAATCGACCTTCATGGTGCACTGGCCGTACTGGCCTTCACCGCCGTTCCACTGGCTGTACATAAAGTTGCCGCGATCGCCATTCACTTCTCCCACCGCCGGCTGCAGGTTGTGCATATCGCTTTCCATCTTGCGGTATTCCGGATCTTTGGCGCAGTTTTTACGTCCACCCTCCTGCCAGCACTGACGCTGATGGCCGAACTGCCATGCCGGCACTACGTGCTCCCATTCAACCCGGCTGGCGCGGTTCTCATTTTTACGCACTTTATAGCCGCAGGATTCCAAATCGATAACGCCTTTTTTCCCCTGCCAGTCGATTTTACAGCCGCAATAAAAATCGCCCGGAACGTCGGCATTCACTTTGACGCCAGCGGCTTTGGCCTGGGAAAAACTATTAATACCAGCGGCCGCAAGCGGACCACTGACTGCCGCGCTCAATACCGCTACGGCTAAAACATGCATACGGGACATCGTTAACTCCGTGTCAAAACGAGCCCGCAACGTAGCGAATGAGGGTGCCGGATGCAATCAGTCAGATCAGAAAGTTTCTAATTAATTCCGATGGTTATTTTTCAGCCACCAGCAGATCGCCGCAGCGAACGCAGCGGTAGGTGGCCTCGCCGCGAACCACCCGGTTATGGCGACGGACGGTGAGCTGGTGCTGCTGACAGCGACAGCGATAGGGGAAGGTGTTCTGGCGGACCGAAGCGAGTTCAAAGCGGTGGGTGCGACGCGCGGGAACGCCAAGGACGCTCTCCATCATCCATTTCCACTCTTTCCCGTGCGGCGCGACGCGGCCGAAATGCTGCCAGACCAGCAGGTGCGCCAGCTCATGCGGCACCACTTCATCGATAAACTCCCGCTGATTTTCCAGCAGCAGCACCGGGTTTAAACGAATTTCGTTTTTCTCCAGCCAGGCGGTGCCGGCGGAAGTACCACGCTGCTGGTAGACCAGCGTCGGTTCCGCATAGCGGCGTTCCAGCTTGCGATTCGCATTGGCGAGATGCTCCCGCAGGCTGCGCATGACGGCCTGCTGAATAGCGATGGGAATACGGGGCGTTTTCATAGCGCCAGAGGATAGTGCGGCGGAGGGGGGAGAGCAAGAGGAAGCTTCCTCCCGGGATGGGAGGAAGCTCAGGAAGGTTAATCGCGGGCACCGATCTCGCGCAGTGGACGACCCTGCATCAGGTTACGTTCAATATGTTCCAGCGAGACGTTTTTGGTTTCCGGGATCAGCCACAGCGTCAGCAGGATAAACAGCACGTTCAGACCGCCGTACACCCAGAAGGTATTGGCGCTGCCCAGCGAGTTGAGCATGGTCAGGAAGGTGGCGCCGACAATCATGTTGGCAATCCAGTTGGTCGCTGTGGAGCAGGTGATACCGGAGTCGCGGCCTTTCAGCGGCTGGATTTCGGAGCACAGTACCCAAATCAGTGGGCCGGCGCTCATGGCGAAACCGACGATGAACATCAGCAGCATCAGGACGGCGATGTACTGGGCGGTAGAGGAGTGAATGCCGATGTGCATCATGGTACCCAGGACGCCCATTCCCGCGGCCATCACGATAAAGCCAAGGATCAGCGTCGGTTTACGGCCCCAGCGGTCGACCAGACCGATGGCGATAAAGGTGGCCAGCACGTTAGTCAGACCGACGATCACTGTCCCCCACATTTGCTCAGTGGTGTTGGCATAACCCGCCAGCTCAAAGATCTTCGGCGCGTAGTACATGATGACGTTCATCCCGGTGAACTGTTGCATCACCTGCAGCAGGATGCCGAGGAACACCGCGCGGCGGAAGTTGCTGTTGTCTTTAAACAGCGACCAGCCGGACTGTTTTACCTTCAGGCTTTCACGGATTTCATCGAGCTCGCGTTTCGCTTCGGCGCTGGTATCGCGCAGGCGCAGCAGCACGCGTTCCGCATCGACAAAGCGACGTTTGGCGGCGAACCAGCGCGGGCTGTCCGGCAGGAAGATAACGCCGATCAGCAGCAATACCGCCGGAATGATGATAACCCCGAGCATCCAGCGCCATGCGCCGCTGTAGCTGAAAGCGGTGTCAGAGAGATAGGCGCCAAGGATCCCGATGGTGATCATCAGCTGGTACATGGAAATCATACTGCCGCGAATTTTTTCTGGGGCGATTTCAGACAGATACAGCGGAGCCGTATATGAGGCGACGCCCACCGCCAGGCCGAGCAGCACACGGGAAACCAGCAGGATCTCGACGTTTGGCGCGGCGGCAGAGAACAGCGAACCGGCGACGAAGAGGATGGCGCCGATCATCAGGCTCTTTTTCCGGCCCAGTTTGAAAGAGAGCCAGCCGCTGCCGACCGCGCCGACGGCAGCTCCGAACATCATGGAGCTGACCACCCACTCCTGGGTGTGGGCGGAAATCTGGAACTCATTGGCAATAAAGGGTAAGGCACCCGCAATAACACCGATATCAAGGCCGAACAGCAGGCCAGCCAGCGCGGCGAGGAAACAGACGAAGAACGTCATAGTCTTGTTCGAACGCCCTTGTTTTTTGTTGTCAGGCATAACGCCCTCCAGTTGAGTTATTGATTCTGTCGATGGTTAGGGTAGGACACTCGTCGGTAAAAAAACGTGACTATAATCACGGCTGTGTAATCGTTTCCACAAAGGTAAAGAAACGTAATCCATTAAATGCTTTTTAAATCAGCAATATAAACAAGGATAGACGACATTTTGAAAAACGGTAATCAGAGTTGACCGAAACAATATGTAACATTGTGAAAAATGGGTACAGGAGATAGCATCTTTGGGCAGAAGGTGACAGTCTTTACTATGTAATCGCTTTCATTTTGTGGCGGCCGCGCGTTGAAATGGGGGCGCAGAAAGGGGGTGAGGCGTAAATAAAAAGGCCAGCGCGAGGCTGGCCTTGAAGAGAGGAAGCGCGGAGATTATTTCAGACCGGCCGCTTCCCGCAGCAGCGCCGCTTTGTCGGTTTTTTCCCATGGGAAATGTTCGCGACCAAAGTGACCGTAGGCTGCGGTTTCTTTGTAGATCGGGTGCAGCAGATCCAGCATCTGAATCAGACCGTATGGACGCAGGTCGAAGAACTCACGCACCAGCAGGGTCAGCTGTTCAGAAGGCACTTTCTCGGTGCCAAAGGTTTCCACCATAATGGACGTCGGTTCTGCAACGCCGATAGCGTAGGAAACCTGAATTTCGCAACGATCGGCCAGGCCTGCGGCAACGATGTTCTTCGCCACATAGCGCGCCGCGTAGGCTGCGGAACGGTCAACTTTAGACGGATCTTTACCGGAGAACGCGCCGCCGCCGTGGCGAGCCATGCCGCCGTAGGTATCAACGATGATCTTACGACCGGTCAGACCGCAGTCGCCCATCGGGCCGCCAATAACGAAACGGCCGGTCGGGTTGATGAAGAATTTGGTGGACGCATTGAGCCATTCGGTCGGCAGAATCGGCTTGATGATCTCTTCCATCACTGCTTCCTGCAGGGATTTCTGATCGATATCTTCCGCGTGCTGAGTCGACAGAACGACCGCGTCGATGCCGACGATTTTGCCGTCGTCATACTGGAAGGTCACCTGGCTTTTCGCATCCGGGCGCAGCCACGGCAGGGTGCCGTTTTTACGCACTTCAGCCTGACGCTGCACCAGACGGTGAGCGTAAGTCACCGGCGCCGGCATCAGCACGTCGGTTTCGTTAGTGGCGTAGCCAAACATCAGCCCCTGGTCGCCGGCGCCCTGTTCCAGCGGATCGGCACGGTCAACGCCCTGGTTAATGTCCGGAGACTGTTTACCAATGGCGCTCAGTACGGCGCACGAGTTGGCGTCAAAGCCCATATCGGAATGCACGTAGCCAATTTCGCGGACGGTGTTGCGGGTGATCTCTTCGATATCAACCCATGCGCTGGTGGTGATTTCGCCGCCTACCAGCACCATGCCGGTTTTGACATAGGTTTCACATGCGACACGCGCTTTCGGATCCTGCTCGAGGATCGCATCCAGCACGGCATCGGAGATTTGGTCAGCAATTTTGTCAGGATGCCCTTCTGATACGGACTCAGACGTAAAAAGGTGTTTTGCCATATTTTATTTCACCTGTGGACGATTCGGATAGCTCATACTGTTGTGTAATGTGGCTTTGGTGGATAATCAGCGCAAAGCCGCGCAGGTAGCGACACGAGCAGTCTGAGTGTTAATCAGTATAGACGGATTAACTTCTGGACGGCCATTTTAGGTCAAATCTTGAGCCCATTTCCAGCCTTTTTTGATGGCGGTCGCATTTATGGGAAAACCCGCCTGGCAAAATTTCCTGACAACCGCGCAAACAGGCACATTTTTATTTTGCTTTTTACCCCGCTTCTCGGTATAAAACGCCGCGCGCGGCTCATTAAAAAAGCGCACGGGGCATGGCCCTGTGGTGCCACTTCCAGCCGGGTTAAGCAGTCTGTATTTACAGAATCTCGCAGCGGCGTAGCGCCTGTTGCCCGGTATGTATAGCTTTGGCTTGTCGCCGACCCTGTCGCAGGGCGGTGTGGAGGTGATACCAGATAATGAACCAATGTTTTTCGTTTGATTCGTCGCGTCGTTCTGTCGCGCGTCAGCACTCCGCAACCTGCATCTCTCTCATGCAAACCAGCCGATGTTCACCCCATCTCGGCGCTTCTCAGGATTCCAGGGCCGGTCGGCCGTCAGAAAACTGAACAAGGGCGCTCTTGCCTGGCAAGAGTTTTCTCGTGGTTTCTCCGGACTGTCATACTCTGTTCGGCTACGTGTTTTACGATGATATGAATAAGAAACCGGTCGCGCAGTCGCAAAACCAGCAGATAGTGCTGGGCTTTAGGACTGTTCATGGGTTGTTATCGCATCTTTGGACTGCGATAGTAGTTAACTGTCTTACACTTATTATTAAAAATTGAGGTTCGCTATGTCTGACGACATGTCTATGGTTTCGCCTTCGTCAGCAGGCGAACACGGTGTACTACGTTCCATGCAGGAGGTAGCGATGAGCTCCCAGGAAGCCAGCAAGATGCTGCGTACTTATAATATTGCCTGGTGGGGCAATAACTATTATGACGTCAACGAACTGGGCCACATCAGCGTTTGCCCGGATCCGGACGTCCCGGAAGCGCGCGTTGACCTCGCGGAATTAGTCAAAGCGCGTGAAGCGCAAGGGCAGCGCTTGCCGGCGCTGTTCTGCTTCCCGCAGATCCTGCAGCACCGCCTGCGCTCGATCAACGCCGCCTTCAAACGCGCGCGTGAATCGTATGGCTATAACGGCGATTACTTCCTCGTCTACCCGATCAAGGTTAACCAGCACCGTCGCGTGATTGAATCGCTGATCCATTCCGGCGAGCCGCTGGGCCTGGAAGCCGGTTCGAAAGCGGAACTGATGGCCGTGCTGGCGCACGCCGGGATGACCCGCAGCGTCATCGTCTGTAATGGTTATAAAGACCGCGAATATATCCGTCTGGCGCTGGTGGGCGAGAAGATGGGCCACAAGGTCTATCTGGTAATTGAGAAGATGTCCGAGATCGCTATCGTACTGGAAGATGCCGAGCGCCTGAACGTGGTGCCGCGCCTCGGCGTACGTGCGCGTCTGGCCTCGCAGGGCTCCGGTAAATGGCAGTCCTCCGGCGGCGAGAAGTCCAAGTTCGGCCTCGCAGCGACCCAGGTGCTGCAACTGGTCGAAATTCTGCGCGAGGCAGGCCATCTTGAGAGCCTGCAACTGCTGCACTTCCACCTCGGTTCGCAGATGGCTAACATTCGCGATATCGCCACCGGCGTGCGTGAATCGGCGCGTTTCTACGTCGAACTACATAAGCTGGGCGTCAATATTCAGTGCTTCGACGTCGGCGGCGGCCTGGGCGTGGACTATGAAGGCACCCGCTCGCAGTCCGATTGCTCGGTGAACTACGGTCTGAACGAATACGCCAACAATATCATCTGGGCGATCGGCGATGCCTGCGAAGAGAATGGCCTGCCGCACCCGACGGTGATCACCGAGTCCGGCCGCGCGGTGACCGCGCACCATACCGTGCTGGTTTCCAACATCATCGGCGTGGAGCGTAACGAATACACCGAGGCGACCCCGCCGGCGGAAGACGCTGCGCGTCCGCTGCAGAGCATGTGGGAAACCTGGCTGGAGATGCACGAGACCGGCAACCGCCGCTCGCTGCGCGAATGGCTGCACGACAGCCAGATGGACCTGCACGATATCCACATCGGCTACTCCTCAGGCACCTTCAACCTGCAGGAGCGCGCGTGGGCGGAACAGCTGTATCTGAACATGTGCCATGAGGTGCAGAAGCAGCTCGACCCGAGCAACCGCGCCCATCGTCCCATCATCGATGAGCTGCAGGAGCGAATGGCGGATAAAATCTACGTCAACTTCTCGTTGTTCCAGTCGATGCCGGATGCCTGGGGGATCGATCAGCTGTTCCCGGTGATGCCGCTGGAAGGGCTGAACAAGTCGCCGGAACGCCGCGCGGTGCTGCTGGACATCACCTGCGATTCCGATGGCGCCATCGATCACTACGTGGACGGCGACGGGATCGCCACCACCATGCCGATGCCGGAATACGACCCGGAGAACCCGCCGATGCTGGGCTTCTTCATGGTTGGCGCCTATCAGGAGATCCTCGGCAACATGCACAACCTGTTCGGCGATACCGAGGCGGTGGACGTGTTCGTCTTCCCTGACGGCAGCGTTGAGGTTGAGCTGTCCGACGAGGGCGATACCGTAGCGGATATGCTGCAGTATGTGCAGCTGGATCCGAACACGCTGCTGACCCAGTTCCGCGATCAGGTGAAAAATACCGGTCTGGACGATGCGCTGCAGCAGCAGTTCCTCGAGGAGTTCGAGGCGGGACTGTACGGCTATACTTATCTGGAAGACGAGTAGCCGCTGATGCCCGGTGGCGCTGCGCTGACCGGGCCTGCGTATGTCGGCCGGATAAGGCGAAGCCGTCATCCGGCAGCATGCGATACTCACTTGAACCCGTATGCATTACCGGCGATAATTCACGCCAATAAGCGATTTATCTATCAAACCCTTCCTCGTCGGGCCTAACGACGCGGAGGGGTTTTTTTATACTTATTTTTTACGTTCCACGACTGTCAAAAGAGGTCATATCCATGAGCACTTTAGGTCATCAATACGATAACTCCCTGGTATCCAATGCCTTTGGCTTTCTGCGTTTGCCAATGAACTTTATGCCGTATGAAAGCGATGCGGACTGGGTCATCACCGGCGTGCCGTTCGATATGGCGACCTCCGGGCGCGCGGGCGGCCGTCATGGCCCGGCGGCGATCCGTCAGGTTTCCACTAACCTTGCCTGGGAGCACAACCGTTTCCCGTGGAACTTCGATATGCGCGAGCGCCTGAACGTCGTGGACTGCGGGGATCTGGTGTACGCC
>OHSA01000244.1_pt1 | contig 24952 bp, 19 predicted proteins | sample 1578571 | NCBI WGS metagenome assembly OHSA01 (sample SAMEA3879586, study PRJEB24766) | human gut metagenome | biome: human-associated habitat; feature: feces | place: USA | collected 1985/1987
CTTTTCGGGATTGGAGAGCACATCGTACGCCTCGGCCGCCTCCTTGAACTTCTCCTCGGCCTCCTTATCCCCCGGATTCTTGTCCGGGTGATACTTGATAGCCGCCTTTCGGTAAGCTTTCTTTATCTCATCCGCGTTGGCGTTCTTCGCCACGCCAAGCACTTCGTAGTAATCTCTCTTTTCTGCCATAGTATTCGAATGCCGGACTTCGATTCCGGCTCAATATTCTTTTTCAATAGTCGTATTTTCACACTCTACGCTCGGCACAATAGTGCGCGACGGAGCAACTCCGCGCCCGTTAAACGAAAACGCCCGTTACTCTCCGACGACCACTTTCGCAAAACGCAACACCTTGTCGCCCATCTTGTAACCGGGCTGTACCACATCGACGATCTTGCCCTTCTTCTCCTTCCCGGCATCGAAACGGGCAACCGCCTCGTGGTGATCGGTATCCAACTCCAGTCCGAGCGCCTCGATCTCCTTCACATTCTGTTTCTTGAGCGTTTCCCTGAACTTCTGTGCGATCAATTTCACACCCTCACGAAGCGCCTCCAGGTCATTGCTCTTCTCGATCGCTTCCAGCGCCCGCTGCAAATCGTCCATCAGAGGCAGGAAATTCTTCACGCACTCGGCGCTTCCGCTCTGCACCAGCTCCATCTTCTCCCGCAGCGTGCGCTTGCGGAAATTGTCGAACTCGGCCTGCAAACGCAGGTACTTGTCCTGCCACTCCGCAATCTCCGCCTCCCAGTCGCGCGAAGGCAACTCCTCCGAAGCCGCTTTCGGTGTATTCCTATCCCCTGCCATTGTGTCAGCATCGGCAGAGCTTTCATCTGTCACATTGGCACACGGCTCCCCGTCGCAGGAGGGATACCCATCGCCCGCCGCGAAGCCTTCGTCGCCGCCAACCGCTTCATTATAAACCTTTTCCTTGTCCATATCTGATGTATTATTTGATTTTCCACTCCTCTATTGTCCAAAATATATACCAACCGGCAGAAGCATCAGCCCAAAATGAAAATTGCAGGCCGTTTATCCATTTCCGGCAGCAGGGCCGAGCGCCACTCACGAACCGTCAGCGTGCGGATATACTCCTGCGGCGAGGTAATATCGACGGCCAGCGTAAGCCGCGTATCGGGGGCGCATACCTCGAGCAACTGCCCGAGCAGCTTCGCATTCCGGTAAGGAGCCTCGATAAAAACCTGCGACTGCCTCTCGCCGGTCGCACGCCGTTCCAGCGTCCGGATCGCCCGGGCCCGTTCGGGCGGTTTGACCGGCAGATAGCCGTTGAAGGCGAACGACTGCCCGTTGAGCCCCGAAGCCATGACGGCCAGGATGACGGACGACGGCCCGACGAGCGGCACTACGCGGATACCGTGGCGGTGGCACGCCTCGACGACCAGTGCCCCGGGATCGGCGACGCCCGGCACGCCCGCTTCGGAAACAACCCCCGCCGAGCGGCCCTCAACGAGCGGTTTCACCAGCTCTTCGACCTCACGCCCGGCGACGGTATGTTCGTTCAGCTCGCGGAACTCCAGCGTGTCGATCGGCCGCGCGATGCCGGCCTTCGACAGGAAGCGCCGCGCCGAACGGGTGTTTTCGACGATGAAATAGTCGAGCGAATCCATCACGGCACGGTTCGCCGCGGGCAGCACGTCCCACGGTGCCGTCTCGTCCGAAATCGGACACGGGATCAGATAGAGCGTTCCGTACATCTTATTTCAGTTTTTCGAGTTTGGCCCGGAGTTCCCGCTCCCGGGCAACGGCTTTCGTATACAGCACAGCAAACCAGACGCTCAGCGCCATGACACCGGCGATCACCACCCCGAAAACACCGCTCAGGAAAAATGCGCTCACGACCAGCCCCGCAACCGAAAGCACCAGCGGGGATTTGCGGACATTGCAGCCGATAGCCACATAGCCGCCCGCCAGCACGAGCATCACGATTCCGACCACCAGCCTCACCCCGTTTCCCTGGGCGTTGACCAGTTCGACCACGCCGCTGGCGAGCGCCAGCAATGCCGCGGCGAACATGGCGCTGCGGGCCTTGCCCAACTGGTCGAGGGCCGATTCGGATTCGAGCTGTGCCGTCAGCAGCCGCGCCCCGAGGCACCCGGCGGCCTCATCGCGCCCGGCGGGACAACCGCAGGAGGGGCACTTATCAGTGCCGGAAGCGATTTCACCGCCGCAATCATAGCATTTCATATCGTTATTCTTTGAGGTAAATCCGTTTTACGCGCCCCGAAACCGAGGTCATGATCTCATAGGGAATCGTATCGAGCACGCGGGCCATCGTTTCCAGGTCGTTGCCCGGCTCGGGCGAGAAGACCACGACTTCGTCGCCTTCCTTCACGCCGGGAATCCCCGTAATGTCGACCATGCAGCTGTCCATGCAAATGCGTCCGACGATGGGGGCGGAACTCCCGGCCACCAGCACCGACCAGCGGCCGCAGCCCAGATGGCGGTCGAGCCCGTCGGCATATCCGATGGGGATCGTCGCCGTCGTAGTTTCACGCGTGAGTTTTCCGGCCCGTCCATACCCTACGGCGTCGCCTGCGGGCAGGTGCTTGACCTGCACGATACGCGTGCGGAGGGTCGAGACGGGACGCAGCATCCCGTTATGCCGGTAGCCGAAGCCATAAAGCCCCAGCCCGAGGCGGCACATGTCGAACTGCGCCTCGGGGAAACGTTCGATGGCGGCCGAATTGGCCGTATGGCGGATAACCGGGTAGGGCAGCGAAGCGGCGACGCGGGCGCTCATGCGGTCGAACAGCGCGATCTGCGCCCGGGTATAGGCATCCTCTTCGGGCATGTCGGCACAGTTGAGGTGCGAGAAGACCGAAGCGACCTTGACCTGCGGGGTTTCCGCCAGCGCCTTGCACAGCGCCCCGACTTCGTCGTCCATGAAGCCCAACCGGTGCATACCCGTGTCGAGCTTGATATGGATCGGGTAACGGCTCTCGCCCGCATGCACCACGGCCCCGGCGAAGGCTCGGAGCGAATGAAGGCTGTATATCTCGGGTTCGAGGCGGTTGGCGATCATCTGATCGAAACTGTCGGCATCGGCGTTGAGCACCACGACGGGCATCGAAATGCCCCGCTCCCGCAACAGTACCCCCTCGTCGGCGAACGCCACGGCCAGGTAATCGACGCCCTGGTGCTGCAAGAGCTGCGCGACTTCGAAATCGCCGGCACCGTACGAACCGGCCTTGACCATCGCCACGAGCTTCGTACCGAAGCTGAGCTTCGAACGGAAGAAATTAAGGTTGTGCGTCATAGCGTCGAGGTCGACCTCCAGCACTGTCGTATGGCTGCGGCGCGCGAGGGCGTGCGCCAATTTCTCGAAACGGAAATCGCGGGCGCCTTTCAGCAGGATGGCACGCCCGGCCACCGCCCTGCGGTCGATGCGCGCGATGCACTCGTCGGTCGAGGCGTAAAACTCCTTGTCGCAGCCGAACAGACCGGCATGGCGTTTCAGGCGCGGGCCGATGCCGATCAGGAAGTCGACGCCGGCACGTGCGACCATCCCCGCGACACGGCCGTAGAGTTCGTCGTCGGAAAGCCCGCTCTGCGAGATATCCGACAGGACGAGCGTACGGCGGCGGTTCAGCGCCACGCCGTGCAGGTAATCGAGTGCCAGCGCCAGCGAATTGAGGTCGAGGTTATAGGCGTCGTTGATCAGGATCGAATCGTTGATGCCCTCCTTCACCTCGAGGCGCATGGGCAACGTAGGCGCCGAAGCGAACGACGGCGCGGGATAGTGCATCGCGGCGCAGAACGCCTCGACGATCTGGGCATTGCGGCGCGACGCGGCGTTGCCGATGACCGATTCGGGCACCTCGGGGAATGCCGCGGCATCGAAGGGTTTGCGGTCGGCGAAACGCGCCGCGACCATGCCCCCCAGCGGTTCATAATAGCTGTGGTAGACGATTTTCGAAGCATTGCGGGCCAGCACCATCTTCTCGTCGCACTTCTGCTCGAGATTGAGGAAATTCTCCTGGTGCGCGTCGCCGATCGAGGTAAAAACAACCACGACGGATGATGCGCTCCAGCCGCTCCATCTCTCCGGGCTTCGAAATGCCCGCCTCGAAGATGGCTAACTCCTCGTCGCCTTCGAGCATCAGCACCGAGAGGGGCACGCCCAGCTGCGAATTGTAGCTTTTCGGAGAGCGGTAATATTTCATCCCCGCGGGCAGTTCTTCGGCGATCCACTCCTTGATGACGGTCTTGCCGTTCGAACCGGTGATGCCGACGACCGTACCCCTGAATTGCGCACGGTAGTGCGCCGCAAGGCGTTGCAGGGCATCGATGGCGTTGTCCACACGCACGAAGCCGCAATCGGCGGGGCACTCGACATCCCGTTCGACGAGGAACGCACGCACACCACGCGCCGACATCTGGGCGACGAATCCGTGCGAGTCGTGATTGGCACCGCGCATGGCCACGAACATCGGGCAGCAGCCCAGTTCGCACGACAGCGAACGGCTGTCTGTGACAACCGACCGCACTTCGGCATCGCAGCCTGTAAATTTCCCGCCGACAACGGCGGCTATTTCCGAGAGTTTGTAGTTCATCCTGTATCTTATCCGTTTTTCGCCGGGCGGATGGCATCCGGGGCTTCACGAAGCCGGCGGGGCAGGAACATACGCGGAGTATGCGGCTGCCGCGAGCGGAAGCGCCGGAGGCAGCCGTCCTCACGAAAGGTCAAATGTCACGATCGTAATTCCCGCCCCGCCCCGGTCGGCATGCTCGTCGCGGGCGCTTTCGACCTCAGGCACCGTGCGCAGGTAGCGGCGTATCTCCTCCTTGAGAGCCCCCGTGCCCTTGCCGTGGAGAATCGACACCGACCCCACGCCCACCATCAGGGCGTCGTCGATGAAATCCTGCACGGCGTCCAGCGCCTCGGCGGCACGCATGCCCCGCACGTCGATATGGTCTTTGAAGCTGAGCTTGCGGGCCGAAATGCCGGCCGACACCACCGTCCGCGCCGTCTGCGGGCGTGTCGCCTCGCGGAACTCGCTGTTCGAAACCACGGTCAGCATCTTCCGGTCGACCGTAGTCAGTATCTGGCCGAAGGCGACCTGCGCCTTGCGCCCCTTGACCGACTGCACCACGCCGACCATATCCTGCCCGGCCATGCGGACTTTCGACCCGGCCTCCACCTCGCGCGGTTTCGGAGCTTCGGCAGGGGCAGCCCCCGCCGCCTGCGCCTCGCCCCGCTGCGCCTTGCGTTCTTCACGCCGCTGACGGCGGCGTTCGATACGTTCGATCTCGCGGGCGACCTCGGCATCCTTGTCCGCCGTATCGGTCTTCGTCACCGCGTCGCGGAAATCGTCCAGTTCGCGGCGCGCAAGGCGCGTCAGCTCCTTTTCGGCCTGCGCCTCGCGGATCGTCCTGATCGTATTCTCGATCTGCCGGTTGGCATCGGCGATCAGCTGCTGCGCCTCCAGCTTGGCCTTTTTGAGTATCTCCTGCCGCTCGGCCCTGATCTTCGACAGCTGCCCGGCATAGGTCTGCTCCAACTCCTCGACCTTGCGGTCGGTCAAGCGGATGCGGTCGCGCTTCTGTTCCCAGTAATGCTTGTCGCGGGCGATCTCACGCAGCTGCTTCTCGATGTTGATATGGTCGCTGCCGGCCTTCTCGCCCGCCGCGCGGATAATATCCTCCGGGAGCCCGATCTTGCGGGCGATCTCCACGGCGAACGAACTGCCCGGCTTGCCCGTTTCGAGGCGGAACAGCGGGCGGATATTCTGCACGTCGAACATCATGGCGCCATTGGCGATGCCCTCGGTATTCGACGCATAGTATTTGATATTGGCATAGTGGGTCGTGATGACGCCGTAGCACCCTTTGGTCAGCAGGCGTTCGAGGATGGCCTCGGCGATGGCGCCGCCGATGACCGGCTCGGTACCCGACCCGAACTCGTCGATCAGCACCAGCGTCGACGACGAAGCCCCCGCGAGCATGTTCTTCATGTTGAGCAGGTGCGACGAATAGGTAGACAGGTCGTCGTCGATCGACTGCTCGTCGCCGATGTCGATGAAGATCGAACGGAACACGGGCAGTTCCGAAACCTCCGATGCCGGAACGGGGAACCCGCACTGGAACATATACTGCACGAGGCCGGTGGTCTTGAGGCAGACCGACTTGCCACCTGCATTGGGCCCCGAAATGACAAGGATATGCTTGCGGCGGTCGAGCTGCATGTCGAGCGGTACGACCTCGCGCCCCTGCGCCCGCAGGGTTTGCTGCAGGAGCGGGTGGCGGGCATTCTTCAGCACCAGCCGGTCGTCGTCCGAGATGATCGGTTTCACGCAGCCGTTCTGCGATGCCCAGCGTCCCTTGGCACGCAGCATGTCGATCTCGGCCAGGTAGTCGCCCGACGCGGCGATCAGCCCGGCATCGGGGCGCACCGAATCGGTGAACTCCGAGAGGATGCGGACGATCTCGCGCCGCTCGGCATATTCCAGTTCGCGCAGCTCGTTGTTGATCTCCACGACCTCGACCGGTTCGACGTAGAACGTACGCCCCGTGGCCGATTCGTCGTGGATGAAGCCCTGCAGCTTGCGTTTATTGGCCGCGGCAACCGGGATCACGGCCTTCCCTTCGCGGATCGATATCTGGGCGTCGGCATCGACGATACCGGCCCCTTTGGCGGCGGCGAGCACCGCCTGCAACCGCTTGGCGGCCTGCCCTTCGCGTTCGCGGATGGCGCGCCGAATCTCCAGCAGGGCCGGCGAAGCATTGTCCCGGATATTGCCGAAACGATCGACGATGGCGTCGATCCGCTGCACGATCCCGGGGAATGCCTCGACGCCGCGGCTGCGGGCATACAGCGCCGGATATTGCCCTTCGCGGGCGAGGATGAACGCAACGACGCTGCCGACGAGGCTCAGCGCCCGGTGCAGGGTCACCACCTCCCCCACGTCGAGGAACGTCCCTTCGACACGCAGTTTGGCAACGACATGGTCGACGTCGGGATATTCCCCGCCGGGAAAATCGTGCTCCATGTCGAGCAGCAGGCGCATCTGGTCGGCAAGTTCCAGCCTCCGCCCGATCTCGCGCGCCGAGGTCGAGAAAGTCTCTTCGGCGAGCTTCCCGCGGGCGGCACGCATGGTGCAAAGCGCTGCAACCTGTTCCCGAAGCCGGTCGAAGCCGATCTTCTGCTCGAAGTTTGCAGGATAAATCATCTTTATGTCGGATTGAACGGCTACTGCAGCCGCCTGAGCGAATCGCGCTCAGCCTTGGCAGCAGCCTTGGCGGCCTTCTTGTCGGCACGCTCCTTCATCTTTTCGGGGTTGCGCCCGAAAAGCGAGAGGTGGACGTAACGGCCGGGGTATTGTTTGACATCGGCCAGCAGCGCCGCGAGGTTGTCGCTGGCCTTTTCGAGCGAATCGTACAGTTCGGGGTCGCTGATGAGCTTGCCGATCGTGCCTTCGCCCTGCGCGATACGCGCCACGAGGTCGTCGAGGTGCTCCACGGCTTGCGAAAGTTTGCGGGCGAACTGCTCCTCGGTGAGCTGCGAGGTGAAACGATCCACGTCGCCGATGATGCTGTCCACGCGCCCAGCATTCTCGCCGAGCATGTCGGAGAATTTCGAAAGGTTGTCCAGCGCGCTCTTCAGGCTGTTTTTCTCCGCAGAGAGTATCTCGGCCATGTCGCCCGTCACGGAGTTCAGGTTGCCGAGCGTCCCGGCGATGTTGTCCGCATTGGTTTCCATCAGGCCGTTCAGGTTTTCGAGCGTGCGCGAAAGGTCGGTGGTGAGCTGCGAAACCTTCTGCTTGAAGAAATCCAGCTCGGAGCCGGCCATGTCCATCAGGTCGCGGTCGCGGCTCGAACGCAGCGTATCGCCCTTCTGGAGGTAGGTGTCGGCCGTGCCGTAGGTGATTTCGATCGCCTTGGCGCCCATCAGTCCGTTGCTGAAGATCTTGGCCTCGGAATCGGTCGGAATGCGGTACTGGCGCTTGATGGTGAACTGCAACACGACCTTGTCGCTGCGCGCGGGGTCGAACGAAAGCCGTGTCACGGAGCCGATCTTCACGCCCTTCATCATGATCGGCGACGCGTTCTGCACGCCGTTGATCTGGTCGTAGGCGGCATAATACTCGACGTTCCGGCTGAAAATGTCGAAACCTTTCAGAAACCGGATTCCGGCCCAGGCAACGCCGATCATCGCCACGGCGAATATTCCGATCTTAACTTCCCTTTTCATATTTCGCTTGTTTTTATTTCACAATTTGCGTACCCCGGCAGCTCACGACGAAGGCGTCGGGGAAAACCTTGCGCACTTCGGCCAGCCGTTTCTGGGCGGCGGCACGGGTATCGTACTCGCCGACGCAATATTTATAACGGAACCGCCCCTCGGCGGTATACTGTTTCACTTTGTTGCGGTAGGATTTGAAACGTGCGGACGAGGTCGGCACGGTCTGCGCGCTAGCCAGCACCTGCACGGTATAACGCAGCGGCCGGGCGGCTTGTTTGGGGGCATCCCCGGCCTTGGCCGGTTTCTGCGCCCCGGACTTGCCCGCAGCCTTCTCCGGCTCCCCTTTTTCCGGGGTGGCGGCCTTCGCGGCAGGCGCATCGGATGCCTTGTCCTGCTTCGCAGGGCGCACGGGCTCCTTCCCGATGACGACCTGCGTTTCGGGCTCTTTACCGGGCTTCGGGGCTGCTGCGGCCTCCTCTTCGGCGCGGCGCGTTTCGAGCACATAGGCCGAATAATCCCTCACGCCTTCGTAAATCGAGCGGGCGATCTCGTCCTGCCCCTTTTCCGATTTCATATAGGCCATCTCCTGGGCGTTGGACATGAAACCGATCTCGGTCAGCACGCCCGGCATGTCGGTGGCATAGAGCACGCGCAGCAGCTGGGGCTTGATGCCCCGCGAATGGCGCCCAGCCTTCAGGTAATTATTCTGAATACAGCGCGCCAGCGCCATGCTGTACTCGCCGTAGGTGAATTGCAGGTTCTGGATATAGGCCCGCACGATGGCCGCCGTCCGCTCGTCCGACATGTCGATCAGGTCTTCGCGGTTGTTCTCGAACAGGGCGTTCTCATTGTAACGCTGCTCCTTGGGGCTTTCGCCCATGATGAGCGTCTCGACACCCCGTGCCGCCGAGGATTTCGCAGCATTGACGTGGATCGAAACGAAGAGGTCGCCGCCGGCCTTGTTGGCGATGTCGGCACGCGCCTGGAGGTCGGTTGCCAGATCGGTGCCCAGCGCCTTGTCCGTCTTGCGGGTATAGACCACCTTCACGCCCGGCATCCCCTCCTCGATGAGCTTCCCGAGTTTGAGCGCCACCTTCAGCGTGAGGTCTTTCTCGTAGACATTGCCGTAGTGCGCCCCGGGGAATTTCCCGCCGTGTCCGGCATCGATGACCACAACTTCGACCCCGTGCGCAATATTCCCGGCCGTGGCACCGTTCATTAGAACGGTAACGGCCGCAAACGCGAATAACAGGAACAGTCGTGTGCGCATATTTAATGGAGTCAAATGTGAGCTTTCTGTAATTTTTTACCTATCTTTGTCGCGCCTAAAAAACCCGGCGGGAGTGCATCGAGGCCCCGATCCAGGCGTTTTTGCCGACATGTCGGCAAAGGTACGAAAAATTATTGGGATTTTGGATAGAATCAGGGTAAAATATCTGTTTTCGGCGGCGGCACTCCTCCTCTTCGCCCAGTTGGTGTTCGGCTCGTCCGTACCCCGGGGAATGCTTGCCTCGGCAGCCGAAGACAGCCTCCGCCAACGCCTGTCCGATTCCCTCCGGATCCATTCCGAAGCCGCGGCCGAAGTGCCGGAAGCTGCGACCCAAAGCCGCCGCGACCGCCGCGAGCAGGCACGCGCCGCCCGGGAACAGGCACGCCGCCGCGCCGCATTCGAAGCCCTGCCGCAGGAGCAGCTCGATTCGCTCATCACGCAGAAAGGCGACTCGCTCGAAGGCCGCGGAGCGGACACCATCGCCCGCGACACGGTGAAAGAGAAAAAGCCCCAGAAACCGGGGGCGTTCCTCGACGACCCGATCTCGGGCAAGAACAAGGATTCGCTGGTCTACGACGTGCGCAACAAGATGGTCTATATCTACAACGAGGGCGACATCACCTATCAGAACAGCAACCTCAAGGCCGACTACATGCAGATCAACATGGACAACAAGATGGTCTATGCATACGGCAAGCCCGATTCGCTCGAAGGCAAACCGATCGTCACCAAGCCCGAATTCTCCGAGGGCGACGCATCGTACACGATGGATACGATCACCTACAACCTCACCTCGAAGAAGGCCAAGATCAAGGGCGTGGCAACGCAGCAGGGCGACGGCTGGCTGGTCGGCGGGAGCGTGAAGAAGATGCCCGACAACACGGTCAACATCGAAAACGGCAAATACACGACCTGCGACGAGACCGACCACCCGCACTTCTACCTGGCGATGACCAAAGCCAAGGTCATCCCTGGCAAGAAAGTCGTCACGGGGCCGGCTTACCTCGTCATGGAGGACGTGCCGATCTACTTTCTCGGCATCCCCGAGGGTTTCTTCCCGATCAACATGGGGCCAAAATCGGGTCTGCTGATGCCCACCTATGGCGAGGAATACACCAAGGGGTTCTTCCTGCGCGACATGGGTTACTATTTCACGCTGGGCGACTACGCCGACCTGGCCGTGCGCGGCGGGTTCTACACGCTCGGTTCGTGGGAGGCATCGGCCGCATCGCGCTACATCAAACGTTACAAGTACAGCGGCAGTTTCAACATGCAGTACTCGAACATCAAGACGGGCGAAAAAGGCGAACCGGACTATATCAAGCAGAGCAACTTCCGCATCCAGTGGACACACTCCCAGGATCCCAAGGCCAACCCCGGGTCGACCTTCTCGGCATCGGTAAACTTCGCGACCAGCGGTTACAGCAAATATTCGGCGACCAACCTCAACGACATCCTCTCGACGCAGACCAACTCGTCGATCGCCTACTCGAAGAACTGGGCGGGCACACCCTTCTCGCTCTCGGCGAACATGTCCATCTCGCAGAACTCGCAGAACAAGAGCCTCTCGGTGACGCTGCCGACCGTGGTCTTCAACGTCTCGCGTTTCTACCCCTTCAAACGCAAGGAACGCATGGGCAAGGAGCGGTGGTACGAAAAGATCTCGATGCAGTATACGGGCAAGATGACCAACTCGGTGACCACGACCGAAGACAAGATCTTCTCGAAGGAGACGTTCGACAACATGAAGAACGGCATCGAGCATAACATCCCCGTCTCGGCGTCGTTCAACCTGTTCAACTACATCAACATCTCGCCGTCGGCGACATACAACGAAAAGTGGTACTTCAAAAAAGTCGAATTCGACTGGAACCCCGTCACGAACAAGGTCGACACGCTGCCGACGCAATACGGGTTTTACCGCCTCTACAACTACAACTTCAACGTCTCGGCATCGACGACCGTATACGGCATGTACGACTTCACCAAGAAGCGCAAAGACCGCAAGATACAGGCCATCCGCCACACGCTCACCCCCTCGATCGGATTCTCCTACACGCCGGACTTCGGCGACCCGAAATACGGCTACTACCAAACCCGGCAGACCGACTCGACGGGACGCTTCACCACCTATTCGCCCTATTCGGTCAACGCATACGGCGTACCCAGTTCCGGACGGTCGATGTCGATGAACTTCTCGTTGTCGCAGAACCTCGAAATGAAGGTGCTGTCGAAACGCGACACCTCGGGCGTGAAGAAGATCAAGCTGATCGACGAGCTGCGCATCAGCGGGTCGTACAATTTCCTGGCCGACTCGATGAGGCTCTCGACCATCCCGATCTCGTTCCGTACGACGCTCTTCCAGAATTTCGGCATCAACCTCTCGATGACGCTCGACCCCTACCGGCTGACACCCGACGGCAAGCGCTACAACAAGCTCTTCTTCCCGGGGCGTATCGTCTCGACGGGCTGGTCGTTCGGTTATACGTTCAAATCGCGCGACGACCGCTCGCAATCGGCCATCAACGACATTACGAGCATTCCGCCCGAATACATGAACCCCTACTACGACCCCTACGGCAACATGGATCCCGTACTGCGGCGGCAATACATGTCGCAGATGTACTACGATTTCTCGCTGCCGTGGAACTTCGGGTTCAACTATGCCATCAACTACAACATATCGACAGGCAACTACCCGCCCAAAGGCTACAAGAAGAACGTCACGCAGACCGTCAGCTTCAACGGCAGCCTTACCATAACGCCCAAGACCGGCATCACCTTCCAGGGCGGTTACGACATCAAGGCGAACAAACTCACCACCTCGTCGATCTCCATCTCGCGCGACCTGCACTGCTGGCAGATGTCGTTCTCGTGGATACCCTTCGGGTTCCACCGCAGTTGGAGCTTCAACATCGGCGTAAAGGCGGCATCACTCTCAGACCTCAAATACGACAAGAGCCAGTCGATGTACGACAATATGTACTAAATCCCCACCCCGGCTTATCCCCCGCCCTCTTCCATCCCGGACGATCCGCATTGCCGCTGCACAATGCGGCACGGACGCCGTTTCCCGCCGTCGGCACCGGCAATAATACGCCAAACAGACAAAACCCGGCAGGAAAACAGACGTTTGTGTATATATTTTGACCGGGAACCGGAATTTCACAATTTTTTAACGGGAATAGACTATTTTTTTGCTATATTTGATACGAAAGTGTTTCAACCAAAAAAATTTAGCCTTATGAATTACAATCTGTCCACCAGCAAGGGGGGGGGAAATTCGACCTATCTTCCGCCCGTAATTGAGACGATCGACATCGAGACTGAAAAAGGGTTTGCAACATCGCCCACCCCACCCGACGTCTATGACGATTGGGGCAGCGGCGGCGGTGCAGGAGGTATCGGATCGGGAAGCGAACACGAACTCTAATACCGCAGCCCTATGAAAACTCTCTCTAAAATCACACTGTTTGCAGCTCTCACCGCTGTAACAGCCACAGCCTGCCAAAAGGAAGACAGCAGCATCGACACCTCTTCCGGCAAACTCGTCAAGATGACTTTTACGGCCGGAAACCCTGAGTTCAAACCGGAAGTCCGCACCGAGATCGACGGATTGACTCCTTATTGGTCTGTCGGCGATCAGATAGGCATCAGTACCGACGGAACGAAGTCCAACTACCCCTTCACGAACGATGCGACGGAGCGCGCCGCAACAACGACTTTTTCCGGGAACGCGAACATTTCATCAAGGATTTACGCTTATTATCCATTCACGGCCAACGGAATCGACAAAGTAGGAGATAATACGGGTGCAAAAGTCGATCTCCCGGCAAACCAAACCCCGACAGCCAGTTCGTTCGACGGCAAAGCCGACATCCTGGTCAGCAAACCGCTTACACTCGATTCCGAGGGACAGCAAGTCGCCAATCTGGAATTCAGACGATTGAGCGCCATCGTCAAAGTCGTACTCAAAGACCAATCCACAGGCGCAAAACTGGCCGACCAGCACGTATCGTCATTGTCCATTACGACCGATGGCGACAACACACTGGCAGGCCGGGTTGTTGTAGACCTCTTGAACTACACGATGTATGCACCCTATTATAACGGCTCCAACACCGTAACGGCGACCTATACGACAAATACGGAATACGTTATCAACGGTGTCAGCGGCACCTATTTAAGCGTATATCCGCGATTGCTGGCTGCGGGGTCGAAATTGGTCGTCGAAGCAGCGACAGAAGGGTATGTCATCAAAAAAGAGATTGTCCTGTCCAATGAAATCGATCTGGAAACAGGAAAGATCACTACTTTGAATGTCAATCTTTCAGACGAACACATCACAGCCGCGGCAACCGGTCTGAGCCTGCCGTTTACCGACGATTTCAGTGACCTGACAGGGAACGGATCCGCAGCAAACATCTTGTCCCGCAAAGACAAAAACGGAAACAACTTGTATGTGGCGAACTCCTATGTTTATCAATACAACTCCCCGCATGGCCTACGCATGAGTTCGAGCGACAACTCCGGGTATATCGTCACCAGCGAACTGGATCTCTCCGCACCGTTCTCGGTACTGATTTCGGCCAAAGTCTGGCCGAAAGATACTTCCGGGATCAAAGTAACCGCCGGAGAATCCGCGGCAATCACGACCGCAGACCTGACCGAGGAGTTCAAATCCTACCTGCTGAAATTCGACGCGCAAAATTCGAAAACGAAAATCAGGATCGAGCCCTCCGCCACAAACGAAAGAATAATTATCGAAAGCATACAGATCGTTTCCGGACATGACGTCACCCTGCCGCCGGTACTGAAAATCACATCGGAAACGACCTTGTCCGTTCCTGCGGAAAGCACTATCAAAACCATCAACTACACGGTTGAAAATCCCACAAACGGGGTGTCGGTCGTCGCATCGTCAGACGTTTCCTGGCTCAATTCATTCGTTTACAACGTCGACGGCGTTTCTTTCACAATAGACGCAAATCAGGGCGAGGAACGTTCCGGCACCATCACATTGTCGTACGAAGGCGCCGAAGCGCAAACCATAAGCGTCACCCAGACAAAACCGGGGGCTGTAATGTGGGAAACCGAGACTTTCGAAAATTACACCGTGCCCAGCACTACCAGTTATGGTTCCAGCGGCACATTCAACGGAGTAACCACTGGAACCCCGCAATGGAGTTATAGTGGCTGTGGTAATCCTAATCAGGCCAACACAGACAAAACGGCGCTTGCCAATGCCGGAGTCGTGGTAATAAACGACAAATATGCAGCCATCGGTAAAAACGGCTCAATGTCCGTAACGATCCCAGGAGGCATTACAGCCCTTAAATTCAATGCGTTGACCTCAAGCAAGGGTTCGGCAACAGTCACCATAACAGCCAATGGTGCCACGGTAGCAAGTATCACTATTCCGGGAAACAGTAAAAGCGCATTCGAAATACCGACAATCGACTGTCAAGGTTATGACGCCACTATTACCATAAAACAAAATAATCAGAACAGAACGACGATAGGCGACATAACCTGGCAACCGGCGAATTGAACTCCGGGCGGGGAAGGAGGCGATCCTTCCCCAGACCCTACCCCGGGAACAGGAACAGCGGCATTGGGAAAATCGTGGGCGGAACTGCCCGCAGCGAACACTTCGGTGACCGAGATATGCCACTACATCACCGACGTGGCGGCGACGGGTAACGGTTCCTACCCGCGCAATTTCGCAATGGGTTATGACAAGGCGAAAAAGGCGGCCCTGTGGGCGGCATATCCGCTGCACGCCTATTACACGGCCCCGAACGCTTCGAAAGAAAGGGCCTACTCGGCCGACCTGTCGCTGGGAAAGACCGAGCAGATGGTGGGCGGCGTGGGAGCACCTTACAACAAGGGACACCAAGTCCCCAACGCCGACCGGAAAGTGAGCAACCTGGCGAACAAGCAGATTTCCTACTATTCGAATATGACGCCCCAGCTCGCTACATTCAACAGCGGTGCATGGGGCACCCTGGAAACCAGAGTCCGCGGATGGATGTGCGACGATACGCTCTATGTGGTAACGGGATGTTATTTCGATGGGACAGAGGGTACGACGACCGACAACGGCGGTAACCCATGCCCCGTACCGACGCATTATTACAAGGTATTGCTGCGCACCAAGCAGGGCACCACGGGACAATCCGTAACCACCCTTGCGGCCGACGAACTGCAATGCATCGGATTCTGGTATGAACAAACCACAGACAAGACCCAGACACCGGACGGTTGTGCGGTACCCGTGACGGAGATCGAAGCCAAATGCGGGTTCGAATTCTTCGTCAACGTGCCGAACGCTCCGAAAAGCAGCTACTCCCCGGGGGAGTGGGGCCTTTCGGGCAACTGACACCGAGCCGCAAAGGAGAAGCGGCCCCTGCACAGCAGAGGCCACTTCTCCTTGTATCCCGGCGACAACCGGGTGGAGCGGACAGATGACGCGAACCGCAAAAAAACTCGAAAAAAGCAACTGAAATATCCCGGGCACAGCTCCGGGAAGCCCCGCAAGCCTATCTCCGTTCCAAAGGGGAAGGCGTGCGGTCGATATAATTCGGGTAGCGGAACTGCGGCATCCCGAGCGCCATGACGGCACAGATACGGCGGCCCAGCATCCTGCAGAGCCCCTTTTTCCTGTCCTGCCGCACGGCGGTCAGCACGAAGCCCATATATATCTGGCTCACCCCGAGCACCTCGGCCATCAGCGAAGCGTTCTGGTAGGCGAGGTTGGCATCTTCGGTGCCGAAACGGCTCTCCTTCGGCGCATGGATCAGCAACACGGCCGTCGCACCCCTCAGGATGCGGTCGTTGCCCCCGGCATATTCGCGGCGCATTTTCCGGAAAACGGGGACATAGCGGTAGACGTCGGGCAACAAACGGCTCAGCCACGGGCGCACGAGCGGGTGGGAAAGGCGATCCGCGAGTTTGCCGAACACGCCGAGCGTATATTCGCTCATACGGCGCAGCAGCACAGGGTCGGTCACGAGCGTATAGCCCAACTGCCGGGCGTTGGTGGCCGTCGGAGCGAGGTCGGCGGCCGCAACAATCCGATCGAGCATCTCCTGCGGCACGGGGCGCTGCGAGAGCGCCCGGTTCGAACGCCGCGCAGCCATCAGCAGTTCGACCTGAGCAGGTGTGGGCATGGCCGCATAGTCGACCGGATGCACCTTGGCGGGCGGGAATTCCGCATGTGCCACAGACCCCGTCGGGCAGGCCGCGACGCAGTGCCCGCAGACGATGCAGTTCTCGGGTTTCGAGAGCGCCACGGGGCCGCCCGCCTTCTCCTGTACGAAAATCTGCGAAGGGCACACCTTCACACAGCGGCCGCAACGGATGCAGCTCGAACCATCCACACGGATCGTATCCATATCTTCCGAAATTTTAAGTACCTTTGTCATCAATTACAAACCGCCATGTATCCTGTCCTCACAAAACATTTCAGCGAACTCTCCACCCGGGAATACCACCGTATCGTGCAGGCACGCGAGGCCGTCTTCTTCCTCGAACAGCACATCACGGAACCCGATGCCGACGCCATTGACCCGCAGAGCGTATTCATGTGGATGGAGGACGGCGGCCGCGTAGTGGCCTTCCTGCGGATCATCCCGGCGGGGATCGCCTACGCCGAAGCCTCGGTCGGCCGCGTGCTGGTCGATGCTGCATACCGCCGCCGCGGGCTGTGCCGCAGCCTGATGTCCGAAGCGCTGCGCTATATTGCCCGGACATGGGGCCCGCAGCCCATCCGCATCTCGGCACAGGAGCACCTGGCCGGATTTTACGCCACCCTCGGGTTCGCACCGGTCTCGGACACCTATTTCGAAGCAGGTATCCCGCACGTCAAAATGCTCCGCCCGTAGCCCGGCACCCGGGTAAAAAAATTCCGGCGGCGAGAGGTTTCCCCGCGCCGCCGGAACCATACTTATATTAATGGTTCACCGAGACCATCTCTTCGGGGTTGTGCTTGTATTTGAACACGAACGCGAAGACCACGGCCACCACGAGGGCATAGCCGGCGAAGATATACCACGAATCGGGCCAGCCCCAGGCATCGACGACGGCACCGGCGGCATACGAACCGAAGAACGCACCGAAGCCATTGGTCATAATCATGAAAACGCCCTGTGCCGAGGAGCGGATCTCGCGGCTGGTCTCCTTCTCGACGAACAGCGAACCCGAGATATTGAAAAAATCGAATGCCACGCCGTAGACGACCATCGAAAGGATGAGGAACGCAGCACCCGAGCCCGGGTTGCCGACGCCGAAGAACCCGAAGCGGAGCACCCATGCCAGCATCGAGATGAGCATCACTTTCTTGATCCCGAAGCGCCGCAGGAAGAACGGGATCAGCAGGATGCAGAACGTCTCGGACATCTGCGACAGCGAGAGCAGGATCACCGAATGCTTCACGATCGCCGAATCGGCATACTGGGGCATCGAGCCGAAGCTCTGTATATAGGAGTCGCCGAAGGCGTTGGTTATCTGCAACGCGGCGCCGAGCAACATCGAGAAGACGAAGAAAATGGCCATGCGCTTCTCCTTGAAGAGCGTGAACGCACGCAGCCCCAGCGTATCGACCCACGACCTGGCCTTGACCGTGCGGTCGACGGGGCAGCCGGGCAGCGAGAACGAGTAGACGGCCAGCAGGAACGACAGCACCGCCGAAACATAGAGCTGCCACTCGGTCAGCTTGATCTGCACGCCGCCGATATGCGTCAGGTCGACGAACCACATCGCGGCGATGAAACCTACGGTACCCCACACGCGGATCGGGGGAAAATGTTTCACGGTATCGAGCCTTGCCAGGTCGAGGGCATTGTATGCCACCGAATTCGACAGGGCGATGGTCGGCATGTAGAACATCACGCTCAGCAGCATACAACTGTATAAAGGCCCATAGGCCGTTTGCGAAGCCGCGGCAATCAGGAACCCGCCGCTCACCAGATGGCAGATGCCGAGCAGCTTCTGCGCCGGGATCCACCGGTCGGCAATGATACCCATCACTGCGGGCATGAACAACGACGCAACGCCCATCGTGGCAAAGAAACTTCCGATTTGCAGCCCTGTGAAGTCGAGGCCACCGCCAAGGTAGGCGCCCAGCGAGATGAGCCACGAACCCCAGATGGCATACTGGAGGAAGTTCATGACGATAAGGCGGAATTTAATTCCCATAATTCTCTGATTTTAGGTTGTTTTTATTTACAAGTTCATTCGGTCGGAAAATGATTAAAACAAATGTACTAATTTTTTTTGTGAATTTTCTTTGCAATTGAAAAATAAAGTTCTACTTTTGCATCACCAAAACGTCATTGAGCTATGGTGTAATGGTAACACAACAGATTCTGGTCCTGTTATTCTTGGTTCGAATCCAGGTAGCTCAACTGAAAAAGCGAGGAAGTCTCCTCGCTTTTTTCATTCTTCCTCCACGCTCCTCCCCCCACCCGAACAGCCTGTTTCGCAATGCGAAACAAACAAACCACGCTTCCGTCGGATATCAGCATTATCACCCACATCTGAAATTTTAATTTCAAAATCCGAGCCGTACTCAAAACCAGGCATCAAAAACAGACAATCAATCTGCACGCACACCCGTTTTCCGTCTTGTTTTACCCGAAGCCTTACCCTACTTTTGTATTGCACAGGAGATATGAAGAATTCAAGTGGGATTGTGCAAGGGGCGGGCTACACCCGCAAAAGTGACGCAAGTGGAAAATCCGTCAGGATTTGAAGCACAGGATAGACACCAAGGAACTAGACGCAAGGTTCCGTTTATTCCTGGAAGACTTCGGGGGAGGGTTCTAAGCCCTCCCTTTCCAATTCTGCCACGACAGCTCGCTGCCGCTTGAAGAAATGAATCCGCTGCAACTCCCCGCTGCACGATATCAATGTCGCAAACCGACTCAGGGCCAGCACCCAGCGTTTGGTGTGCTCGAACATGTCCGGATCGGAGCTGCGCAGCGAGTTGATCGAGAACGCCTCGAGGCAACTCGCCCGGTAATGCCATGCCGAAAGGTAGCAGTAAGTCGCCTCGATATCCATATCCGAAATAAAGACCGACACAGGCCGCCCGCTGCGGAACTGCCCGGAAACACAAATCTCTTCCAGGTCGTCGAGCATTTGCAACAACTCGGCTTTCAGCACTTCGACGCTTTCGTCCCTAATCAGATGCATGTTGCGGAATGCGCAGATGGCGTTGACCCAGCGTTTGGTACAACTGCCGTCGAATATCAGGGTCGTGGCAGGCATCAGCTGCGCTTCGTGCACTAGGTCGCGGTAGCTCTGCAAAAGCACCTCCGGCACTTTCATATCCTCGAATTTAGCCCCCGAACAGTCGATGAGCCCCTGCTGGTAGAGCCATTTGAAAAGTTTGAAATTGGTCGGTTTCGGATAACGCATGTAAAGCATCCGCGGAAACGAATTTCCGGCGATGGCCTGTTCGGCATCGACGTCGGAGGAAACCTCGCGGTAGAAAAGGGTATCCTGGTCGATAACCCCCGTGTAATCTTCGAGCGCCGTATGGTAATCACTGAAACTCAGCCGGAAAAGCACATTCCCGAAATCCAAGGCTCCGACCGTGCGGTCGAGCGAAAAATTCATCTGCGCCGAAAGTACGCCCGCCTCCCCGAAGGTGAAAGGCACTTCGCCGCGCAGCCGGCGGTAAGCCGCCTCGCGGCCGATATTGAGCTTGTCCGTCAGAATGGCCGCCGCATTGGTATATTCCGGGGTACTATTTTGTATAGCACCGATCAGTGCCGCATTTAGTTTTTCCAGAGGCATAGTGCAAGTGTATTAGCGTAATAAAATTCTCAATCCCAACCGCAAATTTAGTAAAATATTCATCACAAGGAACATTTCAGGGCAAAAGAAATGCACCGTAAAAAAGGGAACCTCGCGTGAGGGCTGACTGTTTTTGAGATACCGTTCTGTAAATCAGAACGGTATTTTTATTGAAAAGAGCAAGGGTTACGAATTGGTGACGGAAGTCTTACATTTTGTTGCACCCTTATACAATATATCCAAGAACTCACGACAAAGATAGTTAAAATATTCTACATAAGCAAATTAACGAATATAAAAGCATTAAGTACTATTTAAGCATATCCAACTCGGATATGCTTTTTTGTGCTACGAGCGGGTTGATTATTTAGTTGCCTGTTTTAACTAAATTATTACTATCGGAATGTTTCCTATCATTGCATCGTCTAACCAACGATCATTGCAATGAAGCCATTGAAAGGTAATCCGACTCTGCGTTTGTTACGTCTGGTATTGCGACGATTCAATCGTCTCGAACTACTCATCCAAAACAATTCTCGACCTTTACCCGATGACCTGATCGACACTCCGGCAGTCCGCATGCTTACCCGGATGTCCGACCGTACCCTCTCCCGTCGTCGAAGCGACGGCACGATCCCTTATGTCAAGCACGGCGGCAAAATCTATTACAGCAGATCGCGCGTTCTCGAAGCCCTCCGGAATGAACCCAACACCACATCAACCAATAAAGTAAAGAAGTCATGAAAAAGATGATTCTTATCGAGCGAAGCAAATTCGCTCTGCTCGTTCGCAGCCACATGAAAGCCTCGAACATGCTCCTCGTATTGCAGCATGTCTGCCGGGAGCGTCGTATTTCTCTTTCGATGACGCAGGAGGAAGTCTGCCAGCTCATCCGACTCGATCCGGATTTCGTCGAGAAATACAAACGTCGCGGGAAACTCTGTCCCGTCGAGGATCAGGATGGCAAACAATACTACAATGTACTGGATTTCATCAATCTGAAAGACATGCAGGAGAGTAAGCGTATTTTCTATCAGACAATGGAACAGGCAGTGCCGGATACGGCGATTACGATTGATCGGGAATAACCAATCAAATTCAACGAGGCTGCCTAACAAATTTTAGACAGCCTCGCTTTTTTATAACTTCGGCCCTTTGGCCTTCATGTTCGTCGCGGACCGCACGAGAAGAATATGATTGCGAATAAAGTCCGATTCGGGCGGAGGCACGACGTGCTCCCGTTCTTTCGGAGGTTCTTCTTGGTTCCCGGATGCCGCAGAAAGCGGCTCTGACTTCGACGGTCTGACGACCTCGTCCACCACCTCCGCGTTTTCGATCTTCAGCCCATTGCCGTTATCTGCTGTTTTCGCCTGCATCTCCTGCTGCTTCTGTGCGATGTCGAGCTGAATCTTCCGAGTCAGCGACTCTGCCTCGGCCTTGAGCCGCTTCAACTCCTCCTCTTTGGGCCATACGGCTGCGATCTGTTGCTCGAAGGTCGGAATATCGCGGGTGAATTGCTTTTTCTCTTTCTCGTAGGTCGCCATTAGTGACGGTATCGTGTCGAGCGCCCGGATAAAGTTCGTCGCCGCTGTTTTCGGCTCCGCAGCCAGATGCCCGTTGTTGAACGTGTACTTGATGCCGTCCAACCCTTCGACCATGAATTTATTGACCGTGAGCGCCAGCCCGTCTTTCTGCATTCGCTCGGTGCGGACGAGAATGCGGAAATCGAACAGCGTGCCGATTTTCTGGTAATCGTCGCCGGTATTTACGGTGCGGTCGATCTCCACGAGGCGCTTGCCATGGGCGACAATATCCGCGGATTCCACGCCGTCGATCCGCAGGGGATTGGCCCGCTTGCCTTTGGCGTCCGGCGGCGCCACCTCGTTGATATAGTCCCAGTCGCGTTTCAGACGTTCGAGCATCGCATCCCGTCGTCCGATCTCCGCCGTGTAGCGCTGCAGTTGGCTCTGCGCCTCATGCCGGGTGCGCATGAAGATTGTCTGCTCGCTCTCCAGCGCCGCGATCCTGCCTTCGAGCTTGGCCTTTTGCAGCAGGTCGGTATTTCCCGACACCACGGCCATCCACTCCGCGAAGTTCATCCCCGAATCCTCGCTGATGGCCCCCTCGTCCAGCCGCCGCGCACCTAACCGGTTGCGCTTGAGCTGGTCGATGAACTGCTGTTTGTTGTGCAACAGATTCAATTTGTAGGCATCGAGCGTGCGTAGAACGGCATAGACATAGGCTTTGACCTTATTGCCGGCATACTCCTTGGCGACTATGTTGCCTTTCCGTGCGCCGCGGCCATTGCGCTGTTCCAGATCCATCGGCCGCCACGGAATGTCGAGGTGGTGCATGCAGACGATCCGTTGCTGGGCATTGACTCCCGTTCCGAGTTTCTGCGTCGAGCCGAAGAGCACCCGGATTTTCCCTTCGTTCATGGCGTCGAACATCGCCTGCCGCACCTTGTCGCTCGCGGCTTCCTGTACGAAGCGGATCTCCTGCGCCGGAATACCGTGGTCTTCGACCAGTTTGCGTTTGATCTCCGAATAGACGTTCCAGATGCCGGGTTTATAGGTCGAGAGATCGCAGAAAACCATCTGCGTGCCTTTCTGATCTTCGTATCGCCGGTAGTATTCAGCGATGTTGGCGGCACTGCGGCTGGCCTTGTTGCCCGGTGAATCCGCATACGCGGGACTTATCAGCCGCATGTCGAGCGAGAGCTTGTTGGAGTACATCGTCACCAATAGCATCAGGGCTTTGACCTCTCCGTCGCTCAGGTCGGTGCGTCCGATATGTTCGGGATCGCCCGTCTTGGCGAAGAGCACCAGTTTGTCCAAAAACGCCTGCTGATCGTCGGTCATAGGTATCTGGCATAACTCCTCGTCCAGCTCGGGACGGTCTATTCCCACGTCTGCGGCCGTGCGGTAGTCGGTAATCTCGTTGTAGAACATGGCCAGCTCCGGAACCTTGATGAAATAGCGGAAACGCTCTTTGGAGATCACTTCGTTGGTCACCGAAAACTCGAACTCCGATGTTTTCTGCGCGAATACCGCGGCCCACGCATCGAAGCAGGGAATGTCCTGTCGCTCCAGCTCTTTGGGACGCAGATACTTGAACAGCAGATACAGCTCCGTCAGGGAGTTGGCGATGGTCGTTCCCGAAAGGAACGTCGCTCCGAGATCGCGCCCCGTGCGTTGTTGAATGGTGCGGATGGCGTACAGCAGGTTCGTGGCTTTCTTACTGCCGTCGGTATTTCCCAGTCCCGACACGCGGCTGTGGCGGGTGTTGAACATCAGATTCTTGAAGTTGTGCGATTCATCGACGAACAGATGGTCTATTCCCATCTGCTGAAAATCTACCGTATCTTCCTTTTGCGCGTCGATTGTCTCCTGCAACTCGTGAAGCTTGGCATCCAGATTCTCTTTGCGCTTCTCCAGACCGCGCAGAATCCAGCCGTCCACATGTCCGCCCTGTTTTTCGTAGGACGCCAGATTTTCATCTATGTCGTCCATCTCCTGCCGGAGAATCTGCCGCTGCACCTCGGCCGACTGGGGTATCTTGCCGAACTGTTCGTGCGTAAGGATGATGCAGTCCCAGTTGTTGTTCTTGATGTCGCTGAAGATCCGCAGGCGGTTCTCCGGCGTGAAGTCCTCCTTGCCGGGATAGAGCAGACGGGCATTGGGATAGGCCGTGCGGAAGGTTCGGGCGATTTCGTGGATGTTGGCTTTGATACCGATGATCATCGGCTTGCGGGCCAGTCCCAAACGATGCATCTCATACGCTGCGACGCACATGATAAGCGTCTTGCCCGTACCGACCTCGTGGTCGCAGATGCCGCCGCCGTTCTGCTTGATCATCCAGATCGCATCCTTTTGGCTGGGATACAGGTCTTCGATGCCCAGCCCCCGCAGGTCGAGCCCCGGAAACTGCTGGTGGCTGCCGTCGTAGCGTGGACGGACATAACAGTTGAATTTGCGGTTGTAGAGATCGGTCAGCCGCTCCTTGAAATCGTCGGGCTGCGCATGCAGCCATTCGACGAACGCCTGCCGGATTTCGGTGATGAGCGTGTCGGCCTTCTGCCGGGCCTCGAAGTCGGGAATCCGGATGGTCTTGCCGTGTTCGTCCTTGCCGCCGTCCTTGTTGATGTTGGGCAGCGTGTTGAGCATGGCATGATGCAGCAGATCCATACCGTCGTAGACCTCGAAGTCCCCTTTGACGACGTATTTCTGGGAGATCAGAGGGCTGTACCCGTGGTTCTCGATGCCGAAGGCATCCATCTTCGTCGAATAGCTTACCGATACGGGCACCTGAAAGAAATGCTCGCAGAAGCCTTCGTAAATATCGGTCGGTATCCATCGCTCGCCGAGGTTGAAATCCAGCTCCTCGAACTCGATGCGTTTGGGTGCGGCCTCACGAAGCAGCGCGAGCGAGCGGCGGCAGGCATCGTCGTCGGGGTTCTCTTTGAGGTAATTTTCGATTCATTCGGCTTTGGCGACGACATTCCCTGCCGCGAGCCGTTCGCGGATTTCATACCCCTTGACCATCGGATTATAGAAAATGAGATCGCCCAGCTCGTCGATCAGCTCTTGCCGGGAGCGCGATGCGAGCGACTCCATATAGGAAAACTCCACCCGTCCGAACTTGTTGAGCGAGGCGGCCAGCGCTTCGGCCGCCGTATC
>OHSA01000255.1_pt1 | contig 24550 bp, 24 predicted proteins | sample 1578571 | NCBI WGS metagenome assembly OHSA01 (sample SAMEA3879586, study PRJEB24766) | human gut metagenome | biome: human-associated habitat; feature: feces | place: USA | collected 1985/1987
AGCGCTGGAAGTGCACTATCTCGCGCGCACGCAGGAATTTGATGACATCACTCACGTCCGGATCGTCGGAAAGGCGCAGAATGTTGTCATACGTCACGCGCGCCTTCTGTTCCGCAGCCAGGTCCTCTGTGAGGTCCGCGATGGTGTCGCCCGTGACCTGCATGGTGCTCGCCGACCACGGGTAACCAGAGGCGAACTGCGGGAAAACGCCCGTCGTGTGGTCGACAAAGTACGGCTCGAACCCAGCCTCCTTGATCTGCTCCTCAGTCAAATTGCGCGTAAGCTGGTGAACGATCGTGCCGACCATCTCGAGATGCCCCAGCTCCTCTGTGCCGACCGTGGAAGCCCAAGGGCCACAAGTGCGAAAAAGCCTTGCGCCGCAAGGGTTACAGGCCGAAAAAGAGAGGGAAAACGCGAATGTGCAAAATGCCGGTTGGCTCCATTCCTTTGACGCGGACTACCACTATCGCGGCTCCGACCTTCACTACCATGTGAACGTGTCCGCCGCGCTTTCGGAGGGAGGGGCGGTATGGTGAAGGAATTTATCTCGCAGCTTCCACCGGACAAGCTGACGCCCTTTGCAAAGCACCCTTATCAGGTGCGGGAGGATGGTGCTATGGACGAGCTGGTGGAGAGTATCCGTGTCCACGGCGTTCTATCGCCCCTGTTGGCGCGGCCAAAAGGGGAGGGCTACGAGTTGGTCAGCGGGCATCGGCGGCGCTTGGCGGCGCAGAAATTGGGCCTGCCCACCGTGCCGGTGCTGGTGCGGGAGATGACCGACGACGAAGCGGTGATCCTGATGGTGGACAGCAACCTTCAGCGGGAAAACCTGCTGCCCAGCGAAAAGGCATTCGCTTACAAGATGAAGCTGGAGGCCATGAAACGGCAAGCGGGGAGACCATGTAAAGATAATCCCCGACAACTTGTCGGGAATTATGAAACAGCAGATGTTATTGGCGAAACAATCGGCGAAAGTGGCCGCACCATTCAACGCTACATTCGCCTGACCAATCTTGTTCCGCCGCTGCTTCAGATGGTGGACGATGGACGCATCGCCTTTTCTCCCGCCGTGGAGCTGTCCTATCTCACCCGCGACGAGCAGGCGGAGCTGTGGGACTTGATCGGGCGGGAGGACGCCACACCATCGCTGTCACAGGCACTCCGCATGAAGCAGCTCTCCCGCGAGGCAAAACTGACGCCGGAGGTACTGTACGCCATTCTTACCGAGGAAAAGCCCAATCAGAAAGAGCAAATCCGCATCAAAACCGAGTCGCTGCGGAAGTATTTCCCACGCAATTATTCCGCGCAGCAAATGGAGCGGGAGATCATCAAGCTGCTGGAGGCCCGTTACCGCGCGAAGGGCAGGGGAGAGCGATGATTTTCGCATACTGGCGCTATACAGATTTCTCCCGTACAATGTTGGCAGAAAGGGGCGAACTATATATGGAACAAAATTTACCGCCATTGCCGCCGGTCATTTTTGAGAACGGCCTTTACTACGAGCTGCGGGGCGAGCAGTATTATCCCTGCCTTTTGCCGCCAGAGCCGGACACCACAGAGGACAAGCTTCTGGAAACCATCATACGCCAAATGGCGGAAGCACAGGGCATCGACGAGGACTTGAAGGCGCGGGATCAAATGGCGTGGGTAGGTGCGATGAACAACATCAAAAGCGCCGCGCTTGAGATCCTGCGAGAGTCCAAATAACGCCCCAAGAAGGAAACAAAAGCAAAAAATCAACGCAAGCGGAGACAGGTCAAATGCCTGCCTCCGCTATTTTTATGCCCCAACGGGCAAGGAGGAACAATATGGATTATTTCTACGAGCATGAATCAGAGCTATTTACATTTTACCGTGTTCCAAAGGTGCTGTTTACGGAGGAATCATTCAAAAACATAAATTGTGAAGCAAAATTACTTTACGGGTTATTGCTGGACAAAATGGGACTTTCCCGCAAAAGCGGGTGGTTCGATAAGCAAGGGCGCGCCTTTGTTTACTATGGCATCAACCGTATTATGGAGGACTTGGGCTGCGCCCACAGCAAGGCGGAGAAGCTGCTATCCGAACTGGAGCAAGCTGGCCTACTGCGCCGGAAACGGCAGGGGTTGGGGAAACCATCTATGCTGTATCCCCTAAAGTTCGAAAATCGAATTTCTTGACTTTCGATTTTCGAACTTCAAGAACGCTGAAAATCAGCGCACCTGAACGCTGATTTTCAGCGTCTAATAAGACTGAGTAGAGCGATACTGAGATAAATATATACCAAGCCGAAAAAAGAATAATAGGGAGGATCATCAGATGAAGAACAAAGAGAACTTACGGGAAAAGCAGGTAAATCTCCGCTTGACGCAGGCAGAATATGAGCGGCTCACCCGCACCGCGCAGGACCACGGCATCGGGCGGGCGGCGTATCTCCGCATGGTGCTGCGGGGCGCGTGGCTGCGGGAGGACGGCAGAAAATCAGAATAGCTTTTTCCGCTGGAATTTGATGCAGGCCGTCACACGGTCACGGATATAGGGAGCATCCCGCTTGGCGTAAAACTCCAGCGGCTTCGAAAGGGAGGCCATGATCTCTTTTTCGGCAAAGTCGCAGCGAAGCTGCGGCCTATAGAGATTTTGCGCCGCGTGGACCTGTCGGACAAAGCCCGTTTTCATGGGCTGAGCCTTGAGCTGACGCACCAATGCAGCCGGTTCGATCTCCATGGGATAGTCCCGTGTGTTGGACAGCAGGCCCGCACCAAAGTCGAAGATGGGGCAGTAGTCAAAGCCATCACCGCAGCGCAGCACAGCGATGTTGTTCAGATGCCGGTCCTCGTTGCCGAACAGCATATCCACCTCGAACAGCAGCGTCAGATAGGTGCCGAAGCGGTCAAGTCCCGTCAGCCGCTCAACCTGCTCCACCAACCACGCAAGGCGGCTCTGAAGATTGGGCAGGCGGTTTACCGCGGTCTGCCAGTCCGGGCCAACGCCTTTTCTCAGCAGCTCCGCAAGGGTCAGGATGGCCTCGTCTGGTCGTAGAAAATTGGCACTGGAACAGCCGTTTCGGATGTGCCCGTGGACTTTCATCCGCTCCATGCGGTAGGTCACATAGTGAAAGCCCAACGCGCCGGTATTGGTTTGTGCCAGCAGCGCAGAGGTTACGGTTTCTGCCAGCCCTTCATAGCCGAACAGATCCAGCTTGTACCAGCGGCCATCTGCCAGCCATTTTTCCTGATTACCCTTAGACGAGGTTTCCGCGATGCGGCTTCCCGTTGTCAGTCTGATCGACATATTCAGCCCTCCACAATTTTGATCCAGCACGAATCCTCTGCCATGCGCCCTTCGGTCTTGCGGATGATCGCCAGCGGGTCATAGCAGTCCAGTCCCAAGTCAGACAGGTAATATTTCAAACCGTCCCGCTCCTGCGGCACACAGCGGTCTTTCAAGAAGGTTTGCAGATCGTCCCATGTGGGCTTGCGGTTCACGCCGAAAGCGGTGGAAAGGGGAGAACTGACCTCGTTTTCGATGGCAAGTTGATGAGTGGTTTGGTCAGCGCAGATCTTCGTACAAAGCTTGTTCCCATCGTAGTAGTACAGGATCAGGAGGGCGTGAGCGCTGCTTCGGGCATTGGCCAGAAAGGCATCGTAATCAGACACGGCAGGGCGGCGGATGGTGATGCTTTCCCCATCGAATTGCAGCGTTACGGTGCGGCTGCCCTCAGAGATGCCCAGGGCCTTCACCCAAGCAGATGGCAGAGCCACGCGGTAGCCCTTGGCATCCGGGCCGGCGTTTCCACCCGCCTTGTTGATAAGAATATTTGCAGTTCGTTCCTCGTGTAGCACGGTCATTCACCTCAAAAGTTTCTTGCAATTATTATACCTATTGGACACCAATAAATCAAGAAGTTAATTTTACAACAGCGTTGTCACGAAAATGAAACCGCTATACAGAAGCTGCTTTCGCAAGCATAGCATTTGGCCGTCCAAATGCGCTTGTTAGGGGAAGCAATTCCCCTATAACCCCTTATGAATTGAAAGGAAAAACGATCATGAGAAAACGACCAATCAAAATATCGCTCCGTTTGAATGAGCAGGAGCATGAACATTTGAAACAGCAGGCTATGCTCTCTGGCTTCCCAATGGAAGTATTCCTCCGTGCGCTGATCTCTGGCATGAACCTCCGATCCCGACCACTCGCTGAATACGCCGAAATCCGGCGTCAACTCGCCGGCATTGGAAATAACATCAATCAAATCGCTCATGTTGTCAACACCCGCGGCTTTGCCACGAAGGAAGACATTGCCGCAGTCACGACAGCACAGCGGGTGATCTGGCAGATCGCAAAGCGGCTTTGAGATAGCTTATTCCAAGATATATGCCGTCTGAACAAGGCCAACGACAAAAAGCAGAGCGCGCAGCCTCCTTTCTCAAGGCTGCGCGCCCGTTTTTGTTATATCGATCAATTCCAGCTTCTGGGACGCAAGCATCGAAATATTGCTTGTGGATACAGCGTTTTATGGTATAATTACTTTGTAGAATTGTAGGCGGAGCGGTCAGCGAGCTTGAAGGCTTATCAAAGGAGTTGGTGTGATGACAAAGTACGGAATTGATCCAAAGGTTATTTGCCAGATCAATGATCTGGCAAATAGGCATCACATCAAAACAGTGATCCTATTCGGTTCCCGCGCACGAGGGGATTTCCGCCGCACAAGCGATATTGATTTAGCTGTGCAGGGAGGCAATGTATGCCGTTTCAGACTGGATGTTGAGGAAGAAACGCATACATTGCTGACCTTTGATGTGATAGATTTATGTTCTGATTTGTCCCCAGAATTGCGGGAAGCCATCAGCAAGGAGGGAGTATTGCTCTATGAAAAAGTTTGATAACTACCGTAAAAATTTAGACGTTCTGCGGCGCTCTGATCAGCAAGATCTCAACAATGAGTTTATCATTAGCGGCATCATTGACAAGTTCTCCATTCAGTTTGAATTGGGCTGGAAGGTCTTAAAAGAGCTGCTGACTTACGAAGGCATTGATGCCGCTAAAACGGGTTCCCCTCGTGAAATTATCAAGCAGGCGTACCAGTATTACCCTTGCATAGAGGAAGATGTGTGGCTGGATATGCTGTCCCAGCGCAACAATATGGCGCACATTTATGATGGAAATGCCGCAAAGGAATTGGCGTCGGAGATCATCAGACGCTTTATTCCGGCCTTTGAAAAGCTGGAAAAAAGCATTTGCGAGCGATACGCCGATCTTCTGGATACGCTCTGAGAAACTATTTTACAAACACATGGAGGCCCACGATGGCACTTGAAAACAAACTTGGCATCACCAACTCCGCCGAGCTTGCCCGCGAGGAGGAATGGATCAGCAAGAAGAAAGCCGTAGAACTGTTTGAAAGCGGCTCTCTGGACAAGCTGGCACCCGGCAGATTCGCGTCGCTGCAAGCCATTCATAAGGCGCTTTTCGAGGATATTTATGACTTTGCAGGCGAACTGCGCACGGTGAATCTGGCAAAGAGCAATTTCCGCTTTGCGCCGCTGATGTATCTGGAGGCGGCACTTGGAAACATCGACAAGATGCCGCAGTCCACCTTTGACGAGATCATCGAAAAGTATGTGGAGATGAATATCGCCCATCCGTTCCGCGAGGGCAACGGCCGCAGCACCCGCCTGTGGCTCGACCAGATGCTGAAAGCCGGCATCGGGCAGGTGGTGGATTGGAGCAAAGTCGATAAAGAGGACTATCTGCTGGCGATGGAACGCAGCCCCATCAAGGATGTGGAGATCAAGGTGCTGCTGAAGGCGGCTTTGACCAACGAGATCAATAGCCGCGAGGTCTATATGAAAGGCATCGACCACAGCTACTACTATGAGGGGTATACGACCTTCAAGACGGAAGATCTGAGCAAGGAATGAGGTGCACATTGATTTTGCGGACAAAAGCACTTCCAAAAGTATCAGCCCCAAAGTTTCAAAGTATCAATTTGATACTTTGAACTGCTCGCTGGAGGAACTGGCTGTTTTGGAGCGGGTCGCACAGAACCCAAGCATCAAGCAGCAGGAACTTGTGAGCGCAACGGGTAAATCCATCGCAACCGTGAAGCGGATCACGAAGTCCTTGCAGGATAAAAACTATATCCGCAGAGAGAATGGCAAGAGATACGGCAAGTGGGAAGTGCTGGTTAAATAAGAAACTTAGCTTAAAAAGGGAAAATAAGATAAAAACAAATTTGGGGTAGGGCGTATGGAAATCATTGATAATCTAAATCGCAACGTAAAGTCTGATTTAATAGATACAATTAAGCGGGGGAGTAAACTGTCAGTTGCCGCTGCTTGCTTCTCTATCTATGCGTATCAGGAACTTAGAAAACAACTTGAAGGTATTGATGAACTGCGTTTCATTTTCACTTCCCCGACATTTGTAACCGAGAAGGCATCAAAGGTGCAGCGGGAGTTTTACATCCCACGAATTTCAAGAGAGAGTAGCCTGTATGGCACCGAGTTTGAAGTAAAGCTACGCAATGAGCTGACGCAAAAAGCGATTGCGAAAGAGTGTGCAGACTGGATCCGGCGCAAAGCAGTTTTCAAGTCGAACGTCACACAGGAGCAGATGATGGGCTTTATGACGGTCGATGAGAGTACCTATATGCCCATCAATGGTTTTACTACCGTCGATCTTGGCTGTGAGCGCGGCAACAACGCTTATTATACAGTGATGAAGACAGAGAGTTTTGAGAATGCAAACCACTATATCAAACTCTTTGAACAGCTATGGAACGACAAGAAAAAACTGCAAGAGGTCACGGACATTGTGATCGAAAATATCTCTGCGGCGTATCGAGAGAACTCGCCGGAGTATATCTATTTTGTCGCACTCTATAACATCTTCAAAGAGTTCCTTGATGACGTTTCGGAGGACGAGCTGCCTAACGAGGCAACGGGCTTTAAGGAAAGCAAAATCTGGGGAATGCTTTATAACTTCCAGCGCGACGCTGTTCTTGCCATCATCAGCAAGCTTGAGAAATTCAACGGCTGCATTCTGGCAGATAGCGTAGGTCTTGGTAAAACCTTCACTGCGCTTGCCGTCATCAAGTATTACGAGAACCGCAACAAATCTGTGCTTGTTCTCTGCCCCAAAAAGCTCTCTGAGAACTGGAATACATACAAGGGCAACTATATCAACAATCCCATTGCGACAGATCGACTGAGATATGATGTCCTCTATCATACCGACCTTTCCCGTGAGCATGGGCAGTCGAACGGAATTGACCTTGACCGCCTGAATTGGGGCAACTATGATCTTGTTGTCATTGATGAGAGCCACAACTTCCGCAACGGCGGTGAGGTGTCCGGCGAGGATGCAAAGGAAAACCGCTATCTGAAGCTACTTAATAAAGTCGTCCGTGCCGGAGTGCGAACAAAGGTGCTTATGCTCTCAGCAACACCGGTCAATAACAAGTTTATCGACCTAAAAAATCAACTTGCACTTGCCTATGAGGGCGACGCTTCACAGATGAACAAAAAGCTCGACACGACCAAAAGCATTGATGAAATTTTCCGCCAGGCACAGAAGGCTTTCAACGCATGGAGCAAGCTTCCTGCCGACGAACGCACGACGGATGAGCTTTTGCGGACGCTGGATTTTGACTTCTTTGAATTGCTGGACAGCGTGACGATTGCACGGTCAAGAAAGCACATTGAAAAGTATTACAACACTTCTGACATCGGCAAATTTCCGGAGCGTCTGCCGCCGATTTCGCTGCGTCCCTGCTTGACCGATTTGAATGATGCAATCAACTATAACGATATTTACAATCTGCTCATGTCGTTGAGCCTGACGATCTATACGCCGTCGAATTATATCATGCCGTCGAAACTGGCAAAGTACATCGACATGACGCACCACAAAGGAAACAGCCTGACCCAGCAAGGACGTGAAGAAGGCATTCGCCGTCTTATGAGTATCAACCTTCTCAAGCGGCTGGAAAGCTCGGTTGCTTCTTTCCGCCTGACGATTGACCGCATTAAAAAGCTGATCAACGATACGATTGGGACGATCAAAAATTATCAGTCTGGGGACTGCGTTCTGAATCTGACGGAGATTTCCGGCGCAGAAGATTTTGATTACGACGATCAGAACACTGATTTCTTCTCCGTCGGCAAGAAAGTCAAAATTGATCTTGCTGATATGGATTATGTTTCATGGATGCTCGAGCTGGAAAAGGACGCGGAGAATCTGGAACTCCTGTCCCTCATGATTGCCGACATCACGCCGGAGCATGACACAAAGCTGCAAACGCTGTTTGACTTGATCCGCAAGAAAATTGAGCAGCCAATCAATCCCGGTAATAAGAAGATCATTATCTTCACTGCATTCTCTGATACCGCCGATTACCTCTTTGCAAACGTCAGTAAATTCGCAAAAGAGAACTTCGGACTGGAAACGGCAGAGATTACCGGATCGGTTGACGGAAGAACAACCATTCCGAAGCTCCGAGCCGATCTCAACACGGTGCTGACCTGCTTCTCGCCGGTTTCTAAGGGCAAAGCTGTACTCCTGCCCGGAAGCACCGACGAGCTTGATATTCTGATTGCAACTGACTGTATTTCCGAAGGTCAGAACTTGCAGGACTGCGACTACCTCATCAACTACGACATTCATTGGAACCCTGTTCGCATTATCCAGCGGTTCGGACGAATTGACCGTATCGGCAGTAAAAACGACCATATCCAGCTTGTAAACTTCTGGCCGGATATGGACCTCGATGAGTATATCAACCTGAAAAGCCGTGTGGAAACCCGCATGAAGATTTCGGTCATGACCTCTACCGGCGACGATGACCTGATCAATGCCGAGGAAAAGGGCGATCTTGAATACCGCCGCGCGCAGCTCAAGCGGCTGCAAGAGGAAGTTGTGGACATTGAGGACATGACCAGCGGCATTTCCATCATGGATTTGGGACTTAACGAGTTCCGGCTTGATCTGCTCGAATACATGAAGCAACATGAGGATATTGAAACCGCGCCAAAGGGTCTGCACACCGTTGTTGGACAGACAGAGGATTCTCCTTCCGGTGTGATTTTCGTCCTCAGAAACATCAATGACAGCGTGAACATTGACAATCGGAACCGAATTCACCCCTTCTACATGGTTTACATCAGCGAAGAGGGCGAAATTGTCTGCGATTACCTGAACCCGAAGAAATTGCTTGACACGATGCGTCTGCTCTGCCGTGGCAAGGGTGAGCCTTGTGCGGAGCTTTGCAGGCTTTTCAATGACGAGACGGATGACGGGCGCAACATGAGTGAAATCTCTGAGCTACTGAGCGAGGCAATCAATTCCATCATTGACGCGAAAGAAGAAAACGATATTGACAGCCTGTTCAAAAGCGGCGGAACAACCGCCCTGCTTAGTGCAGTGTCGGGACTGGATGATTTTGAATTGATTTGCTTCTTAGTCGTGAAATAAGGAGGGCTTGCGATGCCTGGGTTTCCTGCATCTACGGAGTTTGGCAAAAGAATACCAAAGCAGAAATTCTATGAGAATCTTGAGGTTTCCCCTGCTTTACGCCGTGTGTTTGTCGGTCAGATCCGGCTGGTGTACTGGCGAAACAAGCTGGCAGCGTCTACGCTGAACATCGCTGCGGGTGAAGCCGTGACCGAAATCGAAGTGTTCGAGGTACGGCTGAATGATCCGCAGCTTGACGAAGCGGTGCTGAAACAAATAGACAAGGAGATCCCGTACCACATTCTCTTTATTCTGACTTGTGACGGCAAGGCTCAGGCGTGGATCGGCTACAAGGAGGCTGCTGCGTCCGGCAGCAACGCCTTCAAGGTCAGTCGCTATTATCACACGGACTGGATGCCGGAAGACAAGCTGCATCTCAGCATCGACGGCTTGAATATGGATGCCGTCTATGAAAGCCTTGTTCGTCAGATTGCCGGGGACAAGCTGCAAACAGATTCCGGTGAGAGCCTAAAAGAATCTGTTGAGCGGGATGAAAAGAAGAAGCAGCTCGAAAAGCAGATCGCCGCACTGGAAAACAAAATGCGGCGAGAAAAGCAGCTCAACCGGCAGATGGAAATGAACGCGGAGTTAAAAAAACTCCGAATCGAACTAAAGCAGATAACATGACAAGGAGGTTGTAGTGTGCCAAGCGCAAATACAAAGAGAATAGAAGAATCTGCAACTACAGCCCTTAAAGCTGCATTGCTAAGATGCCCTATACTTGATTCGTACATCGACTCGAATGATAAAACACCTTCATGGGATGGAACAGTATTCGTGTATAAATCTGAGAAGACGAAGAAAGAAAACCTTGCTGGTCGTGTTCCAATCCAGATTAAGGGGACAGAGAAAGTTATTGTATCTGATACTGCAACTTTTTCGTGTAGTGTCGCAGATTTGAATAATTATTATAAAGATGGGGGCTGTGTTTTCTTCCTTATAAGTGTCGATTTAAGTTCGGGCAATTCAAGAATATTCTATAAGACTCTGCTTGTCGTTGACCTTAACAAGATAATCAAGGGTGCCGGAAAACAAAAGACCAGCACAATTCACTTGAATCTTTTTCCTACTGAGGCTAATGAAATTTCCAGCATTTTTATGGAGTTCACAGACAATGTGCATAAGCAAATGGGCTTCATCGGAAAAGACATCCCCACTTTTGAATCATTGGAAGCAAATGGTGCAGAGATCACATCCTTAACTTTTACCGCATCGGGTATTGGATTAACTTTGGATGAGATCCCCAAGTTCCTGTCTACACATGACTTTTATCTGTACGCAAAGGTCAAAGGCTTGGATGTGGATGTCCCTATTGATAAGGTCACAAATGCGATTATATCAAAGCCCGTGGACGGAGAAGTGCGGATAAAAGATCGACGTTTCTTTTCCGCCTATCGAGTGGTGTATGAGAACGGAAATCCCATCATTCGCATTGGCAAAGGGATTAGTGTTGCCTTAAAAGCAGAGGAAAACCGGATTACAGTACACACAGACAGACCGGATACTCTGTCCGACTTTATTATTGAAGCAGACTTCTTTATAGAACTGGTTGAACGGGGAGAATTAACACTGAACGGGGTGACTATCCCGCTTAATGGTGCATCGTTGACAGATTTGCAAGAGAGAAAGAAAAGCCTTGAATACTGCAAGGATGTTAAAAAGATGCTGGATTATTTAGGTGTGACTGAAGAACTTCTCCTAAACGATTTGTCAGAAAATGATGAGAAGAATCTAAGGAACTTTACAGGAGCGGTGCTATACAACCGGAAAATAGGGTTCCCCAATATGGAACAGGATCAGTTCTATGGTGCGTTCAAAATTGCAAATCTTGTGATTTGGATTTGGGCGAAGAGGCAATTAGACGGTATGTATAGCATAGATAGTTTCTTCAAGTTGCATCAGATTGCACTTTTTACAGATGACGATGTTGATTTGAAAAAGCCTATCCAGACATCGCAATTTGTACTGTTTGATAAAAAAGGGCTGGTTCATATCTCTAATATGGACTATGAAATGGTTTACTCGGACATATCCCAGACGCCCCCTTCTCCTGAGTATTGTACGAAGGTTAACTTTTTAGTCCTTGACATGATAGGTGCATACGATGAGCAGACAAGGCACGATGAGAAGTTGCTTAACTTGGCAGAAAAGATATGTGATTGGTTGAAAAGTATCGAGTCCATGATTGACCCGGAGGTTCTGCTTCTTAATAAACTCCAAATCACTAAGCGTCGCAGAACACTTTCTACGAGCGAGATTATTGAACTTGCCAAGCTCACAGAAAACAGTTATCCACCAGCAACAAGATGTGGAGCATACTTGCTCATGGACGCTGATGAAGAGGCACAAAAGTGCTTCGACGAGCTTCCGCTCATAGCACAAGAAGAATTTCTGAAATATCCGATTTGCCACTTTGGCAAACTCACAATGAAGGAGGATAAAACCAATGGATAAACTACGCATGGAATCGCCGGACTTGACGGCGCAGAACATAGACCACATTGCTGCCCTGTTTCCGAACTGCATCACGGAGATGCTGGATGAGGAACACAGCACGCCGGAGAAGAAGGTGTACAAGCGGGCGGTCAACTTTGAGCTGCTGAAACAGATGCTCTCGCCGGACGTGGTGGACGGCGACGAGGCATACGAGTTTACATGGGTCGGCAAGAAGGCGGCGATCGTGGAAGCCAACAAGCCGATCCGCAAGACGCTTCGCCCCTGTGTGGCAGAGAGCAAGGATTGGGACACCACTGAAAATCTCTACATCGAGGGTGATAATCTGGAAGTCCTCAAGCTCTTGCAGGAAAGCTATCTTGGCAAGGTCAAGATGATCTATATCGACCCGCCGTACAACACCGGCAACGATTTCATCTATGCCGACGATTTCATGCGCTCGCAGGAAGAAGAAAACGAGCAGATGGGAATGTACGACGAGGACGAAAACCGTCTGTTCAAGAATACCGACACCAACGGACGTTTTCATTCCGACTGGTGCAGCATGATCTATTCCCGGCTGATGCTGGCAAGAAATCTGCTGATGGATGATGGTGCAATTGCCATTTCAATTGATGATAATGAAATTGACAATTTAGGGGAAATATGTGATGAGGTATTTGGTAGTCAAAACTTTGTGTCAAAAATAATCGTTCAGAATAATCCAAGAGGGCGCCAATCTGACAATTTTGTCGCAACTGTACACGAATATTTGCTGTGCTACGCTAAAGACTCTACAAAATGTCTGGTAAATGGTACGCCCTTAACAGAAGATCAAAAAGCTGAATACTGTTATTCTGATGGAAACGGTGCGTATCGCTTATTAGGACTTCGTCAACGAGGCGTAGCTTCTCTTCGAGAAGATAGACCTGATATGTTTTTCCCCATATATGTCGATCCTACAACACAGGAAGTGTCCCTTGATTTTCATGACGGCTGGCTAACTGTTGTGCCTAAAAAGTCTGATGGCAGAGATGGGCGATGGATGTGGGGAAAGCAAAAGTGCATAGCAGATAAACCTCGGTTAGTAGCACGGATGATTGAGCGTAGAAGTGAGTATGATATTTTCGTCAAGGACTACCTTGTTCGTGAAAACGGGCAGAGGACAAGAAAGTATAAAACAATTTGGGATGATAAGTGCATTAACAATCAAGTTGGAACGCAGGAAGTAAAAAAGCTACTTGATGGCGAATATATGTCATTTCCTAAATCCTGTGCGTATATTCAAATGATATGCCAAATGCTATCCTCCAGCTCAGGAATAGTTCTCGACTTTTTCTCCGGCTCCGCTACCACCGCCCACGCTGTCATGCAGCTCAACGCTGAGGACGGCGGACACCGTAAGTTCATTATGGTGCAGCTCCCTGAAAAGTGCGATGAAGCAAGCGAAGCCTATAAGGCAGGTTTCTCAACCATCTGCGAAATCGGCAAGGAGCGCATCCGCCGCGCCGGGGATAAGATCAAGTCCGAAAGCCCCATGACCACGCAGGACCTCGATATCGGTTTCCGTGTCCTCAAGCTGGACGATACCAACATGAAGGACGTCTACTATGCGCCGGATGATTACGATCAGGGGATGCTCGCGGGGCTGGAATCCAACATCAAGGATGACCGCACCGACCTCGACCTGCTGTTCGGCTGCCTGATCGACTGGGGGCTGCCGCTGTCCCTGCCGTACAAGTCCGAGCAAATCGACGGCTGCACCGTCCACACCTACAACGACGGCGACCTGATCGCCTGCTTTGACGCGAATATTCCCGAAAGCGTGGTCAAGGAGATTGCCAAGCGCAAGCCACTCCGTGCTGTTTTCCGCGATTCCGGTTTTGCGTCCAGCCCGGAGAAGATCAACGTGTTCGAGATTTTCAAGCTCTATATGCCGGAGGACGCAGGCGACATTTCCAAGCGCGTGAGGGTGATCTGATGAACGCCGACTTGTTAGTCTATCAAGCAAAGGCATTTTATAACGCATATATAGCACTTGACCAACTAAGCCGGGATGATTCAGATACGCTGCTTTTGCTTTTTGCCCCTTTAGTTGTAAACGGCGCATTTTCTGTCGAATTAGCACTCAAGGCAATTTTAGCTAAAAACCAAATTGAATATGGAAAAGAGCACAACTTGCTAATTCTTTTTCAGATGCTTCCGAAATCCTTTCAACAGGAACTGTGGGCATACTTAATCGAAAAGGCACCGGAGTATGCGGGCTCCGAAAAAGGACTCGATGAGCTTGTTTTGCTATCAAACGCCTTCGTTGACTGGCGCTACGCATTTGAGGGAAAACCTGTACCTGCGATAGAATCTCGCTTTTTAGCGGCTTTTGCAAATGCAGCGGTTCATACAATGTTTTCTTACTATAATGCGGATTTACTTCCTGCGACTAAAACGGAATCAAACAATGAGATTGAGCAGAGGTTTCATGAAAACCGTGAAAAATGTAAGGAAATCAATTTGAAAATGATCCAAAAGAAAACCAAGGAGCATCAGTTATGAAACTCCAATTCAAACACCAAAAATTTCAGGCAGATGCGGCAAAAGCAGTTGTTGACGTCTTTGCCGGACAGCCATATCTCACGCCTACATACATGATGGACAGAGGCCTTGAAGATGGTGAGCAGCAAGCAATCGCAACAATGGACGATTTTGCCGGCTGGCGCAATGAGCGCATTGTACCGGAGCTTTCCGACAGCCTGATTTTGGAGCATCTGCAGAAGGTACAGCGCACCAATCAGATCAAACCGTCCGAAAAACTGGAAGGACGCTACAATCTGACCATTGAGATGGAAACAGGCGTCGGCAAGACCTATACCTACATCAAGACCATGTATGAGCTGAACAAGCACTACGGTTGGAGCAAGTTCATCGTGGTTGTGCCGAGCATCGCTATCCGCGAGGGCGTTTATAAGTCTTTTCAGGTGACACAGGAGCATTTTGCAGAGGAATACGGCAAGAAGATCCGGTTCTTCATCTACAATTCTGCACAGCTTACGGAAATTGACCGCTTTGCGTCGGATAGCGCCATCAATGTCATGATCATCAATGTGCAAGCATTCAACAAATCTGTTGATGCGAATGAAAAGCTGGAAAGCGGCAAAAGAGCGGATAAAAATGCAGCAATTATATTCAGAAAACTTGATAATTTCCGCTCCCGTCGCCCAATCGACATCATCGCCAAAACAAACCCTATTTTGATCATTGACGAGCCGCAGTCTGTTGAGGGACCTGCTGCCAAGAAAAATCTGAAACTTTTTTCTCCGCTGCTGACGCTGCGCTACTCCGCAACCCATAAGGCAGACAGCATCTATAACATGGTCTATCGCCTTGACGCAATGGAAGCGTACAACAAGCGGCTGGTCAAGAAAATCGCCGTCAAGGGCATCACTGAGTCCGGCAGCACGGCAACCGAGGGGTTCGTCTATCTGGAAAGCATCAATCTTTCCAAATCCGACCCGACGGCAACCATTCAGTTTGATTGCAAGGGTGCGTCCGGTATCCGCAAGAAAACGGCAACAGTCGGAATCGGTTATAATCTTTATGACAATTCCGGCAATCTGGACGAGTACAAAGTTGGCTTTGTGGTCAAGTCCATTGACGGACGCGACAACTCCGTGGAGTTTCTGAACGGCGTCAAAATCTTTGCCGGTGACGTCATCGGCAAGGTCAGCGAAGACCAGCTTCGCCGCATTCAGATCCGTGAGACGATTCTTTCTCACTTGGAGCGGGAACGGCAGCTTTTCCATAAGGGCATCAAAGTCCTGTCCCTGTTCTTCATCGACAAGGTTGCAAAGTACAAGCAGTATGATGAGGCGGGGCATCCGTTCAACGGCATCTATGCGGATATGTTCGAGGAAGAATACAACGACATTCTCAGCTCCATGCAGCGGGAAATTGGGGACGAGGACTACATCCGCTATCTGGATGCGATTTCCGCCCATGATACCCACGCAGGTTATTTTTCCGTTGACAAAAAGGGCAAAATGACCGACAGCAAGCTCTCCGACAAGAAGGAGGGTACGTCCGACGATATTGACGCCTATGACCTGATTATGAAGAACAAGGAACTGCTTCTGGATCGTGACCCGAAAAAGTCCCCTGTGCGTTTCATTTTCTCGCACTCCGCGCTGCGTGAAGGCTGGGACAACCCGAATGTGTTCCAGATTTGCACACTGAAACAAAGCAGCAGTGAGGTTCGCAAACGGCAAGAAGTTGGTCGCGGTCTGCGCCTGTGCGTCAATCAGGACGGTGAGCGCATGGATGCCAACGTGCTCGGAAATGATGTGCAGTCCATCAATGTTCTGACCGTCATCGCCAGTGAGAGCTATGACAGCTTTGCAAAGGGCTTGCAGACTGAGCTTGCCGATGCAGTTGCCGGACGCCCTGTGTCTGTTACCGCTGATCTGTTCAAGGGTAAGGTCATTGTGGACGCCAGAGGTAACGAGCAGGTCGTGGACGGCGATACAGCTCAGGCGATTTTCTTTGATTTAATTGTCAACGGCTATATCGACAAGAAGGGTGTACTGACCGATAAATATTATGCCGACAAAGCAAATGGTGCAATTCAGGTCGCGGAGGAAGTGGCGGACAGCCGCGATTCTGTGATCAATATTCTTGATTCCGTTTACGACAGCCGCGCCATGCAGCCGGAGAATGCCCGTGACAAAAATGTGGAACTGCAAGTTGATCCCGACAAGCTCGCCATGCCGGAGTTCAAGGCGCTCTGGAACCGCATCAGCCCGAAATCCGTGTATGTGGTGGATTTTGATACGGATGAACTTGTGAAGAAAGCCATCGCATCGCTCAACCAGAGCCTTCATGTGCCGAAGATATTCTTCAAGGTTGAAACCGGCGCAATGGATGAGATCAAGTCGAAGGATTCTCTCCTTGACGGAAGTGCATTCTCGAAATCAAAGTCGTCTACTTATGATAGTCGGAAGCAGATTCGCACCAACAGCAGCGTAAAGTATGATTTAATCGGCAAGCTGGTCGGAGAGACCGGTTTGACACGAAAAGCAGTTGTTGCAATTCTGACAGGCATTGAGAAACCCGTTTTTGAGCAGTTCAAATTCAATCCGGAAGAGTTCATTATCAAAGCAGCCGCCCTGATCAATGATGAAAAAGCTACTGCAATTATTCAGCATATTACCTACAACGTGCTGGATGAGCATTACGATACGGACATCTTTACCGAACCGACCATCAAGGGCAAGCTCGGTACAAATGCAATGAAAGCGCAGCGACATCTATACGATCATATCGTGTATGATTCCACGAACGAGCGTGATTTTGCGACCGATCTGGACACCAACACAGATGTTGCGGTTTATGTGAAGCTGCCGGACAGCTTTTATATCGCAACGCCGGTCGGACATTATAACCCGGACTGGGCGATTGCCTTCTATGAAGGTACTGTCAAGCACATCTACTTTGTTGCTGAAACGAAAGGCTCCATGTCATCTATGCAGCTCCGGCTCATTGAGGAATCCAAAATCCATTGCGCAAGAGAGCATTTCAAGGCGATCAGCAACGGAAATGTGGTATATGATGTGGTGGACAGCTACCAGACGCTCTTGGAAAAAGTAATGCGCTAATATGGATTTGGTATCATTGCTTTGATTACATAAGAATACCCATAAAAAGTCAGCAAGGCTGTTGGCAAATGCGCCAACAGCCTTGCTAATTCTTTATACACTCAGTAGCAGTTTTGCCCGTTTCTGTACCTGCCGCTCCATCATCCTCAATCTTTTTTCGGGCAGGTTATAGCGCGAGTGCTTCTTGAACTTGAAGCTTAGCAGATGCCGCAGCTTCTCGCGCAGCTCCGGCGTCAGCACGGCCTTGGCTGTGCCGAGAAAATCATTGTACACGCTGGGGTACAGCGTTTCGATATATGCCTCCAGCGCAGCCTCGTCCGTCCAGGCGTCCGCGCCTGCAAAATTAAAGAGGGAATTACCATGGTCGAACAGGGGAACGGGGGAGACGATGGTATTCGTCCGGTTATCGACCATCACGCCGAAGTTCCCGAAATGTCGATCCACATTGCAGATCACCGCATCAAACACCAGCATTTCGTTCAGTGCGTTGACAAACTTATCTCCCATCTTCTCGTAATATGTCCTGACAGCCCCCATGCCGCCCTTAGAAACGAGATGTCCGATTGGGAGGTAGGCATACACCTTGTCGGTAAAAAGCTCGCAGGTGGAGCAGAGAACGCCCTTCCAACAGGATAAGCCATAGTGGATCGCGTGAACGCCCATGGCGGCGGCGATCTGCGCGGCGTAAAACTCAGAGTATGGCTCGTTGCCTGTGTTGGCCGCGCCCTCCGTGCCGCCCTTATAGAGATACACCTTACCGCCGATGCGCCGCCAGCATTTGCGGAGCATTCCGTTGGTGGTAAACTCCGGGCTGGAGAGCAGGGAAGTGCGGACGCTGCTGCCATAGCCGGTAAAGGCAAGCTCTGCCAGAACATTGCTGAATGGGTTGTCGTAGAGATTTACCTTGCCGAAAGAAGCGGTGTCACCGTCCTCGACGACCCAATAGCAATCGTTAAGGGATAGTCCTTTACAAACGCTGATAATACCGAGCGGACGGTTGAGGTTTAAGCCGCATTTTGCCAAAAGGCTATGGACATAGGCACGATTCTTCGGGATCGTGCGGCGGCGCAGCCAACGGCTCAATCCGTCCGGTGTCAGCGTCAGATCAAGCGGCAGCAATGCCGCTTTTTCTTCATTTGTCCAAAGGATTTGGATCTCCGGCTCACTGGTATCTGTTGTCGCGGAGAATTTAACCAACGGTTCATCGAACTGCTTTAAAATATAGTTCATGATAAATCCCCCTCAAAAAGTCACTTCAGACCACACAGAAAATTTTCTACATTCAAATACTGAACACCCTCGGCAAACGTATCTTTTCCGCGATAAAGAACGAATTTACCGCTGATCGGGCCAAAGCGTTTTTCAACGATTTGGCATTTCTCTGCATCACGCAGATGAAGTGTCTGCTTTTCGTTGACCTCGGTGCTGTGCTTGATTTCATAGATGCGGCAATTTTGACCTGCTTTATCGTAAATCACCATGTCAAACTCGCCGCCGGCATCGAACTTGAATTTGAACGCTTCCATCGTACTGGGCGCGGTTTTGCGGACTTCCAGCAGAACAATGTCCTCCAGCATCCGGCCCTTTACATCGTCCAGAATCTTTCCTGTGATATATGCCTTATCTGCTTCGGAAATCGATGCAAAATAGGCATCCTGCATCAAGGAGTAGACCAGAGCCTTTGCGATGGCATAGCGCATACCGGGCTGGGAAAAGACGATATGCTCCGCCTGCTTACCGCTTTCGTACCGTTCCGGACAGTTGACGATCAGATCCAGCATAAGCAGATACTTCTTCACTTTGTCGATATGCTCCTGCGTGATCAGGACGGTTGTTTCACTCTTTTCCTTGACCTCAATGATGGCCTTTAATCGCTCCAATATTTGCTTTTCATTGACATCGTAGAGAACAGTTGCCCGTTCCGCAGGGAGATCATGCAGAAGCAGCTCCTTTGCGGAGCCAAAGTCATGGGACTTAAATTCGTCCTCCACCACGCGCAGCACAAACCGGTGGTTCATGTGCTGCACAATGCGGTTGATGACGTTGGTCAGCTCGCCTTTTTCGTAAAGTTCCCGCAGTTGATTGAAGTATTCGCCGTAATGGTCATTTTTCAGTGTATGCTGAATGTTGCGGCTGATGGCGGTATCAATATACTTCCGGGTACTTTCATCGTCCCGAAACGCGACCTCGTCAAAGGCGGCATCCGGATCGTCAAAGCTCATATTTTCCATTTTCAGCGTTCCGCCGTATTCAATATAAGAATCAACAGAACAGATGTTCAGGAGCCGCGCATACTCCCGAAAGGGAATAAAAGAGGTGTGGATCGTCACGCTTCTGTCGTACAGTTCATCGCGGTTTGCCATAGCGAAGCCAAGAGAGTCCGTACCGGAAACAACGATTTTCATGCCCATCATACTGAACACATCGGAAAGCACGGCAGCGGTGTCGATGAAGTCGCTCAGGAGCGTAATTTCATCAATAAACACATACCGATAGCCCAGTTCAAACAGAGCTTTCAAGTCCTTTGTCAGCCGCGACATATCATCAATAGTCTGCACCTTGATGTAGGCCGTTTTTTCTATGGGCAGTTCGGAAAGCATTTGAAACAGAAGTGTTGTCTTTCCGGTCCGGCGGAGACCGTATAAAATACAGATCTTCCCATCATAGGAGCCGGTCACAAACTTCTGCAAGGTGCTGAAGCAGTTACGCTTGCCGTACTTTGCCACGCTGTTTGCCAACGCCTGCAAGCCTGCACCCGTGACAACATTCGTATAAAACTCAGGTATTTGCGAGGGGGCAGCGGCTGTAACAACAGGCTGACCATAGCTTTCCAGCTTTTGATAAATCGCATGGTATCTGGCTGTGTTTGCTTTTGCGGCATCGTTTTCGTAATTCTGATAGTTGCGCGTGGACATACCGAGGTATTCTGCACATTGGGCCTGATTCAACCCTTTTAAAATACGCAATTCTTTTAAGGTCACGCTCATCACCTCGCCTTTATTATATCACAGTATACGCAAAGGGCAAGAAGAATACGCAAATATTTCGCATTTTCTTCGTCTATTTTTCGCCTTTCTTCTTAGGGAGCTGTGTGAGAGCGGCCAATTCCTCGTAGGTCAATTCGCCGTTCACGTAGCGGTTTCGTGCATTCTCCGCTTGTGCTTTCCAGATTTGAAATGCGGCATCTGTGTAAATAGCCGGAGTACGGCGAACACGCATATCATAGGTTTTGATCCGTTGCCGGATGAGCTTTAAGCCATCATCGGCAGCGATTTTCTTTTCATGCTTCTCTTTGACTGCGAGTTCTTTGCAGCTTTTTCCGGTATCACCGACTGACCGATCACAATAAAGAGCTTTGGAAGAGAACGGGATAAAGTAACGATGACAATATTCACACTTTTTCAATTCAATTCCTTGCTCGACCATCTCCAGCAGTTCTGTCAGCAGCGTCGCGCCCAAATCGTCCGAGCCCTCGATGCGGGCAAACCGGACGGACTTTGGTGGCGTCGAAATGCGGTCTGCCGCCAACACCGGATCAAAATTCTGCTCATCTACATACAGCTTTCGTTCTGCGCGCATCTTGAGGTCCAAACCGGCGATCGCTGTGGCAGCTTGAAAATCGCGGCTCATATAGAGCGCCAAACGCTGCTTGGCGCTCAACTTAGATCTGTCCGGCACGAGCACGGCATCCGCAAAGGCGGAAAGTTCCTTTTGCAGTTTCTCAAAACCTTCCATGCGTTCATCAAGCACGTCTGCCAGCTTTTCTTCAAAAAAGAGGGACTGCACAAAGCGTTCCCCGAAAGGATGGATCGCGCTCAGCGCATTTTTGATCTCGGTAATGGCTTGATTTTCCATCATGGGCGTTGTTCGCACCAGTAATTTCGCCCGTAAAGAAGCGAAATCTGTGGACAAAAAGGCAATAAGGGTTGTCCCGAGACGATATTCCACGGGCTTGAAATCCGTTTCTACATATTCCTTTTTGGGGCCAAAACTCAAGCAATACAAGGCTCTCAAGGCTTTTCCTCCATTCGTGGACACAGCTCCGCATCGTGTGTGGTAAATCATTTGTCACGCGAATAGTTTACCACATATTGAAATCTCCGTCAACGCTTGCTATCATTTTTGTGGAAGTTGAAATTCGATGCAAACGATCTTCCACAAAATTGAATGACCGCCGGAGCGTTTCTCTTTCGGGGAAGCAGGCCATGACCGTCTGATGACGCGAGCGTGCCAAGGAGCAGAAATCGAGTTTCCGTCAGGCAGGAAACCGCTTCCGGGAAAACGGCAACAAGTTCACCGGTCTCTCCGCATAGTTTCAAGGAAAGGGGGGAGCAGGATGGCAAGCAAACCGGAGCTGCTGCATAATCAGGCGGCAGACGAGATCGGGCAGGACTTTCTTCTCGCATACCAGCGAGCCGTCCTGCTCGCCTTGCAGCGTCAAGGGGTTCTTAACGAAATGCAGTGTAGGAACTGCGTACAAAAATTAGAAGAACAGATAAGAAATACAGGAAAATCAAAATCTGTAAAGGAATAGTGCCTTTCAGTATTCACACAATTGCAAAGACACATTCTGTATCGTATAATACCACGAAAAGGAGGAGTTTTTATGTTACAAGTAGCAGCGTATTGTCGCGTATCCACGGATAAAGAAGACCAGGCAAATTCCTTTGAAGCGCAGCAGCGGTATTTCCGCGAGTACATCCAGCGCCAGCCGGATTGGGAGTTGCAAGGCATCTATGCTGACGAAGGATTTTCCGGCACATCGACCAACAAGCGCGTGGAGTTCAATAAAATGCTCCATGCGGCGGAGCTGGGACAGATCGACCTGATCGTGACCAAGGAGGTCAGCCGTTTCACCCGCAACACAGTAGACGCGCTGCAAATCACCCGCGAGCTGCGTCGGCGCGGCGTCGGCGTACTGTTTCTCAATGACAGCCTGGATACCCGAACCAACGATGGGGAGCTGCGGCTGACGATCATGAGTTCCTTCGCACAGGACGAAAGCCGAAGGACCTCTGAACGCTCCAAATGGGGGCAGATGCGCAGCATGGAGAAGGGTGTCGTTTTTGGCGGCTCGCTGCTGGGTTACGACGTGATCGGCGGCAAGATGACCGTCAACCCGGAGGGCGCGGAAGTTGTCCGGCTCATCTTTCATAAGTACCTGCAAGAGCGCAAAGGGTGCAGCACCATCGCGCGGGAACTGCGGGAGGCTGGGATTCTCAGCAGCAAGGGCAACTGCCTTTGGTCGTCGGCCACCGTGACTAAGATCCTGAAGAACGAAAAATACTGCGGTGACCTGATCCAGAAAAAGACCTACACGCCGGACTTTCTGACCCATGAAAAGAAGTACAACCACGGCAAGGAACCGCTGGTAGAACTGAAAGATCACCACGAGCCCATCATCGACCGCGAAACGTGGCAGGGGGAGCTATCCCGCCGCAACCGTGCGACAGGCAGCGGCGGACACGGCAACCGCTATCCGCTCTCCGGCAAAATTCGCTGCGGCGAGTGCGGCAAGAGCTTCTCCCACCGCACCAAAAAGCGGCAGGACGGCAGTTCCTATTACCGCTGGTGCTGCTTCACCGCCACCAACGAGGGTCTGCGGCGCACAGACGGCGCGGGAAATGTCATCGGATGCAGCGTCGGACGGCAGATCCGGGACGACATTGCCATGGATCTTCTACGGCGTTCCGTGAACGCCGTGACGCTGGATAAGAAATCGATCATATTGAGCCTCACCCGCGTTGTGGAAAGCGTTCTGGCGTCCGGTGAGGACAGCGGCGAGCAGGAACTGCGGCGGCTGGAGCTGGAGCTTGAAAAGCTGCAAGCCCGCAATGACACCATCCATGACCGCTTTTTCGATGAGAGCATCACCAAGGCTGACTATCAGCGCGCCAAAGCCCGCTGTGAAAGTGAAATGAACCGGGTGCAGGAGAAAATTGCCGCGATCAAACAGCGGCAGACGCTGAACACCGACACGCAGACCCTAAAACCGGACATTCGCGCCGCCATCACGGGAATCGTCAGCGGGCGCACGGCGGACGACGACTTTTACGGGCATCTCCTCCAGCAAATGATCGTGTACCGGGACGGCAGGGTAGAGGTGGCGCTCAATCTGCTTCCCGCCAAATGGGTCTATGTGCTGGACGGACTGGAAAAATACCGTGCCAAAATTGGGGGCCATGACGCTTCCTCTGTACCGATGTCGGTCAGCAGGCCTTTGAGCTCGGGGTAGGGCATGGAGTAGCGCTGGGAGAGGTAGCGCAGCGACGCGCCCAATTCTCCGTCTGGGCCTCCATATTGGCTGATGATCGCCGCGGCGAGTTTGGGATTCGGATTTTTGATCTTGACCGGGTACTGTAACTTTTTCTCATATACAAACATTACTTTTCTCCCTCCAGATCCCACGGCCACGGATCATTCAGCCACTTGAAGCTGCCGGGCGTCACGTCCGTCTGCAAAATCGGGCCGTACTGCTTTTCATAGGCCTCGCGCCCCTCGCGGCCGAGCTTGATATACGACCAGTAGAGGTTCAGAACCTCGGTGTCCTCCGGGTGTGTGGTGAGATAAAGCCCCAGCTCGTCGATGGCAAAATCGAGCGCCATCAGCTCTGAGAGCGCCGTGTTGACGGCGGGGAACTTTGTCTTCATCTGCGCGTGAAAGGGTAGGTTCAGCCCCGGAAACAGCGTACCGGCCTTGAGCGCGTCCTGCTGGGAATAGCGCTCGGGGTCGTTTTTCTGCACGGGGACATAGGGAAAAGCCAGCGGCGCGCAGCAGCCGTTCGGCAGTGTGCCCACGCCGGACTCGGCGCGCATGGCTCTGTTGTCGTCCAAAGAAGTCTCCTCCTTGCAAAGAAATCGGGCATCCGCCCACACCATCCTATGCAGCGGGAGAAAAAAGGGAAGCGGGGCTTTTCTTTTTGTTCAAAGTCCTGTATAATGAAAAGCACATAAGACCGCGCCGCGGGGCATACATTGTTC
>OHSA01000284.1_pt1 | contig 22947 bp, 18 predicted proteins | sample 1578571 | NCBI WGS metagenome assembly OHSA01 (sample SAMEA3879586, study PRJEB24766) | human gut metagenome | biome: human-associated habitat; feature: feces | place: USA | collected 1985/1987
CGTTCAGGAATTATATGAAAAAAAGATGACCACTTACCCCAGAACGGATGCCAGAGTTCTGTCTACGGCAGTGGCAAAGGAAATCCATAAAAATATCGGAGGACTTCGTAATTATGCCCTGGCAGCACCTTTCGCCAAAGAAGTATTAGAGCAGGGCGCCTATAAAAATATAGCAAAGACCCGGTATGTGAACGATAAGCAGATCACGGATCACTATGCCATTATCCCTACCGGACAGGGTCTGAACAATCTGGCGGGGCTGGCCCCTACTGCGGCAAAAGTATACGAGGTCATTGTACGTCGGTTTTTAAGTATTTTCTATCCGCCGGCAGTCTATCAGAAGTTCTCGCTTACATTGCAAGTAAAGGAAGAAAGCTTTTTTGCCAGCTTCAAGGTGTTGATACAGGAAGGATATCTGAAGGTGACTGATTTCTCCTTCAAAAAGGAGAATACGGCCCCGAAGGAGGACAAAGAGAACGAGAACGAAAGTGCCGATGAAAAATGTGATGCAGAGCTTACCAATCTGCTGACACATCTGAAAAAAGGAGATACCTTATCCGTAGATACCTACGAGATCAAAGAAGGCGAGACTTCTCCACCCAAGCGATATACCTCAGGCAGCATCATCCTGACCATGGAAAATGCGGGACAATTCATAGAAGATGAGGAACTGCGGGCACAGATCAAGGGGAGTGGTATCGGCACCAGCGCTACGAGAGCGGAGATCCTGAAGAAACTGGTGAACATCGAGTATCTGGCACTGAATAAAAAGACCCAGGTACTGACGCCTACCCAGATGGGAGAGATGATCTATGATGTGGTATCGGATTCCATAAGACCGCTTTTGAATCCGGCATTGACAGCCAGCTGGGAAAAAGGACTTACCATGGTGGCAGACGGTGTCATCACACCGGATGATTACATGGGAAAGCTTACGGATTTCGTGGGCAGGAGAACCGTTGCCGTGCGGGGACTGAACAATCAGGGAATGCTCTGGAGACAGTTCCAGGCTACGGAAGAGTTTTACCAGAAGAAACAAAAGCAATCCAATGCAAAAAATAAAGAATAAAGAAGAGGAGAAACTATTATGGAAAATATTACGATTGAAAATCTGTATGATCTGACAGAGACCATTGCGGCAGAACTGTTCACCGAGGCAGAGTATCCCTGGGAGGTACTTCCCCGGATCCACGATTTTATTTTGGAACTGGGCAAGAGACTGCCGGAGGAAATTTATGAAAAAAGAGGTGAGGATATCTGGGTGGCTAAAAACGCAAAAGTTGCTCCTACTGCCTGCCTGAACGGACCGCTGATCATTGATGAGGAAGCGGAGATCCGTCACTGCGCATTTGTCCGTGGCAATGCCATTGTGGGAAAGGGTGCGGTAGTCGGCAATTCCACCGAACTGAAGAACGTGGTCCTGTTCAATAAAGTACAGGTGCCACATTATAATTATGTGGGAGACAGCGTGCTGGGCTTTAAGTCTCATATGGGAGCCGGTTCTATTACTTCCAATGTAAAAAGCGATAAGACACTGGTTGTTGTGAAGAACGGCGAGGAAAAGATCGAGACTGGACTGAAGAAAATGGGAGCCATGTTAGGTGACCATGTGGAAGTAGGCTGCAACAGCGTACTGAACCCGGGAACTGTCATCGGACGTAATTCCAATGTGTATCCTACCTCTTGCGTCAGAGGCGTGATCCCTGCCGGACATATCTTCAAGAGACCCGGTGAGGTTGTGAAAAAATCTGATATTTAAAAATTTGATTGATATTATCTAATGCATCGATGAAATCAGTTTGACGAATGTCCTTTTATGGTTTATGATATTTATCAGTGCAACGCTTTGACGGGTTAAAGCGTCTATGCATTACAGTAAGCGGATCGAAAGATCGGCAGAAAAGAGGGCATTTATTATGAAAAAGAAATTATTATCTGTAGTACTTACCGCAGTAATGGCAGCGACTGTTCTGACAGGCTGTGGCAGCACCGATAACGGAACTGCTTCTACCACAACAGGCAGCGCAGCACAGACTGAAGCAGCAGCTTCCACAGACGGCAAGGTATATAACATCGGTATCTGCCAGCTGGTAGAGCATGAGGCTCTGGATGCAGCTACCCAGGGATTCCAGGATGCATTAAAAGAAAAGCTTGGTGATAATGTAAAATTCGATCTGCAGAATGCACAGGGTGAGCAGACCACCGCAGCTACCATCTGTAATGGTTTTGTATCTGATGGTGTGGATCTGATCCTTGCAAATGCTACGTCTCCTTTACAGAGTGCAGCAGCAGCTACGACCTCGATCCCTATCTTAGGTACTTCCGTAACCGACTATGCTACCGCGTTAGAGATCTCTGACTGGTCCGGTGCTACCGGCAGAAATATTTCCGGTACTTCCGATCTGGCTCCCATTGAAGAGCAGGAAGCTATGTTAAAGGAACTGTTCCCGGACGTAAAGCAGGTTGGTCTGTTATATTGTTCTGCAGAAGCAAACTCACTGTATCAGATCCAGCTGTTTGAGGCTGCTCTGGACAAGGACGGTATTGCTTATAAAGAGTATGCAATCGCTGATACCAATGAAGTACAGTCTGTAACTACTGCAGCGGCAGGAGAGTGCGATGTTCTGTATATTCCTACCGACAACACGCTGGCATCTGTAACCGAGACCGTATACAACGTAGTAGCTCCCGCTAAAGTTCCTGTCATCGCAGGTGAAGAGGGTATCTGCAACGGTTGTGGCGTAGCTACCTTATCCATCAGTTACTATGATCTGGGATATGCTACCGGTGAGATGGCATACGAGATCCTGGCTGAGGGCGCAGACATCACTACCATGGATGTTCGCTACGCTCCCAACGTTACCAAGAAATATAATGCGAAGATCTGTGAGGAACTTGGCATCACTGTTCCCGATGATTATGTAGCAATTCAGTAAATATTCAGTCAATTAAGTACGGAAACAAAATATACTTCGATAGGGATAGCGCCAGATAAGCGGTATCCCTATCGGAAGTTTTAGGAGGAAAAAGAAATGTCTTACTTTATGTCACTGAATCCCCTTTCCCTGTTCAGGGCAATGCCGGGATCAATAGCGCAGGGAATGATCTGGGGAGTCATGGCACTGGGAGTGTATATTACGTTCCGCCTGCTGGATTTCGCTGATCTGACCGTGGATGGTTCCATTGCAACCGGTGCTGCGGTATCCGTTATGCTGATTCGTGCGGGAGTTTCTCCTATAGCTACGCTGCCCATTGCTTTCCTGGCCGGAGCATTGGCAGGCATGGTAACGGGACTGTTGAACACCGCACTGGGAATCCCCGGAATTCTGGCAAGTATTCTGACGCAGATCTCCCTGTATTCCATTAATCTGAATATCATGGGCAAAGCAAACCAGCCGGTCAGCGTAGATAATTATCCGCTGGTGGTATCTTTGCGTTATGTGACGGACGGTTCGGTGAGCAGACTTCTCTTTTTCCTGGGAATGATCGTATTTTTACTGGCACTGATCGCTGTGATGTACTGGTATTTTGGAACAGAACAGGGACATGCTATCCGTGCTACGGGCTGTAACAGTAATATGGCGAGAGCACAGGGCATCAATACCAACTTTATCAAGGTGCTGGCACTGATGATCTCCAACGGTCTGGTAGGTCTGTGTGGTGCGCTGTACGGACAGTTCCAAGGGGCATCGGATGTCAATATGGGACGTGGAGCCATTGTCATCGGTCTGGCAGCTGTTATTATCGGTGAGGTACTGTTCGGTAAATTCGCCAGCAAGAGAAAACTTGCTTTTGCATTTACTCTGGCCTCTGTAATTCTGGGTGCAGTGATCTACTACATGGTATATCAGTTTGTTCTGTGGCTGAAGATGCCTTCAGAGGATATGAAATTGTTCTCCGCTATTGTAGTTGCCATTTTCCTGGCAATTCCTTACTTGAAGGAGAAGAGAACACTTCGGAAAGGAGCGTCAAAATAATGGCTTACGCATTGGAGATACAGGATATACATAAAGTATTTAACAGAGGAACCATCAATGAAAAGGTGGCATTAAATGGGGTAAATTTAAATTTAAATCCCGGGGATTTCGTGACTATCATCGGAGGTAACGGCGCCGGTAAATCCACGACAATGAACATCATCACGGGTTACCTGGCAACTACGGAGGGCACTGTGACCATCGATGGCAAAGATATCCAAAAAGATCCGGAGGAGGCAAAGCGTGCCATCGGTTATCTGCCGGAGCTTCCGCCACTGTATGTTGACATGACTGTCAGAGAATACCTGGACTTCGTGGCAGAACTGAAAAAAGTTCCGAAAAAAGAGCGGAAGCAGCAGATCGATGAGGTCATGGAAATGACACAGATCACCGATATGCAGCAGCGTCTGATCAGGAATCTGTCAAAAGGTTATAGGCAGAGAGTCGGACTGGCACAGGCGATCCTTGGCTACTCGGAGGTTATTATTCTGGATGAGCCCACGGTAGGTCTGGATCCGAAACAGATCATCGAGATCCGTGATCTGATCCGCAAGTTGGGGGAGAATCATACCGTGATCCTTAGCTCCCATATTCTGTCGGAGGTCAGCGCGGTCTGCGACCATATTATGATCATAGCTCATGGTAAGCTGGTAGCCAGCGATTCTCCGGAGAATCTGCAGAAGCTTATGAGCGGCTCCATGGAGCTGGATCTGGAAGTAAAGGGAAGCACCGCTGCGGTGAAGAGCGCATTGCAGGAGATCTCACAGATCGACCGGATCGAAGAAAATACTGAGGCTCCCAAAAATATTGCAAAACTGAAAGTGATCTCCAAAGAAAATACCGACATCAGAGAGCAGGTATTCTATGCACTGGCAGAAGCAAAGCTGCCCATTTTAGAGATGACCCATGCGGAGAAGTCTCTGGAAGACATCTTCCTGGAACTGACCGAGGATGTGGCACCTACACAGTCGGAGAAGCACAAACTATTCTCAAAAAGAAAAAAGCCGGAAGCCGAAGAAACTGTAACTACAAAGGAGGCGGAATAATATGCTGGCCATTTATAAGAGAGAATTGAAATCCTATTTCCGTTCCTTTATCGGATTTTTATTTATTGCAGTCACCCTGTTTTTCCTGGGACTGTATTTCAGCGTTTATAACCTGATGAACGGATATCCTTATTTTGCGTATGTGGTATCCAGCGTTACCTTTTTATTCATGCTGACCGTGCCGATCCTGACCATGCGTATTCTGGCGGAGGAAAAGCGGAGCAAGACGGATCAGCTGATCCTGACGGCACCGGTGTCCGTAGGCGGCATCGTTATGGGAAAATTCCTGGCGCTGTTAACTATATTTGCCATTCCCGTAGCAATCATCTGCTTTTACCCGCTGATCATGGCGCAGTACGGCAGTGTTCCCATGGGAGAGGCCTATCTGTCGATCCTGGCATATTTCCTCTTCGGGATGACCGCCATTGCCATCGGTCTGTTCCTGTCTTCCGTGACAGAGAGCCAGGTCATCGCAGCAGTACTTACTTTTTTAGTATTGTTCCTGGGATATATGATGGATTCCATCTGCTCCATTATTTCCAGCACCGGCAATCTGTTGACAAAGCTGCTGCGTTGCTTTGACCTTTACACACCGTTTTCCAACCTGCTAAACGGCACGCTGGATGTATCTTCTATCGTATATTATGCATCCGTTACGGCACTGGTTCTGTTCCTGACAGTACAGTCCATTCAGAAACGTCGTTACAGCATGTCCGTGAAGAACTTAAGCTTTAGTGCCTACAGTACCGGTATGATTGCTGTAGCGGTAGCATTGGTAGTAGTCGTTAATATTATCATGGGCGAGATGCCTTCCAGCTGGACAGCGATCGACATGACCAGCCAGAAGCTCTATTCCCTGACAGATCAGACCGTTGACTATGTGAAAAATATGCAGGATGATGTGACAATCTATGTGTTGGTAAATCAGGACAATCAGGATACCACATTGGGGCAGACTTTACAGAGATATGATGATCTGTCGGATCATATCACCGTGGAATATGTGGATCCCACCGTTAACCCGATGTTCTATACCCAGTACACCACCGGCAACATCAGCACGAACAGCCTGATCGTGGTCAGCGACAAGCGCAGCAAGGTCATTGATTACAACGATGTCTATGAGTCTTCCTATGATTTTGACTATTCGACGTACAGTTATAACACTACGACCACCGGTTATGATGGCGAAGGACAGATCACCAGTGCGTTGGATTATGTGTTAAATGACGATATGCCCAAGGTATATATGACAACAGGACATAACGAACTGAGTTTAAGTAACACTTTTACATCCGCACTGAACAAGGAAAATGTGGATTATGAGACCGTGAATCTGATGGATCTGGATGCTATCCCTGACGATGCGGCCTGTCTGTTCATTAACGGTGCCACCAGCGATTTTTCATCCGATGACAAGGATAAGGTGATCGATTATCTGGATAATGGCGGTAAGGTCATCCTGGTGACCGGTTATACCGATGAGGAGACACCCAATATAGATGCTATCTTAAGCTACATGAATCTGAGCATTGCCAAAGGACTGGTAGTGGAGAATGATTCCAACGGCTACTACAGAAGTCCGTATTATATCCTGCCGACACAGAGCTCTGACAGCTATACCTCAGGCACCTACGGAAAATATCTGTTTCTGCCGTATTCTCAGGGCATCATCGTCCCGGAGGAAGTAAGTACCGACGAGACAGCCACCGGTGATATTACCTATGATGTATTCCTGAGCACCTCCGACAGCTCTTTTGCAAAACAGGATGTCAACAATACACAGGATTTTTCACAGAGTGAAAATGATATGAATGGTCCCTTCGCATTAGGTGTTGAGGCAGTAAAGACTTTGGATGATGGGGATGCGACACTGGTCGTGTACGGTTGCGAGCAGCTGTTCACGGATGATGCAAATTCTGTCGTCAGCGGTGCGAACCTGACTTTGTTCACCAATACATTCAGTGGAATGACAGATCATGAGACATCGGTATCCATTCCGGTAAAAAGCTATGAGGTCTCTAATCTGCTAGTGGATTCCGCACAGATTCTGTTGTTGGGCTTGTTGGTTACCATGATCCTTCCCATCGGTTGTATGATCGCCGGATTTGTGATCTGGTTCCGCAGACGGAAGAAATAATTGTGAAAGGCGTGAGTTATAGATATGAAAAAGAAACAAAGACAGATGATCGGAATGCTGCTGGCACTGGTGGTGCTGGCGGCAGTATTCCTGGGCATCCGACAGTATAATAAAAATATAGCATCCGCGACTTCCACCACCGAGGATACACAGGAGACGGTGCTGGATGTGAACTCCGATGATATTACCAGCTTCCGCTATGTATATGAGGGAGAGACCTATGCCTTTGAAAAAGAGGATGACACATGGTACTATGCGGACGATCATTCCCTGAATCTGAACCAGGATCGGATCAAGGCGATGATCCTGAAGGTGGCACCGTTAAAGGCAGATCAGGTGATTGAGAATGTGACGGACATGTCACAGTATGGATTGGCAGATCCGGAGCGTACCATTCAGTACGAGACTGCAGATCGCAGTGTGATCATTAATATTGGTAATCTGAATTCCATGACCAGCCAGTATTACATCGCATTTCCCTCGGAAATGAAAGTGTATGTCGTGGCTACCAACGTGGTGACCGGATTCAACTATACACTGGAGGATCTGGTGGAAGAAACTACCGAAGCGACGGAGACTGCAGAAACAGAAACTGCAGAGACAGAAACCACGGAAGCTGTGGAGACTGTGGAAACGGAAACAGCAGCGACGGAAGCAAATTGGGAATGCTCCCCACGAATGACAATGATGTCATTTAACCTTAATATCGTATCTTTTTGAGGCAGAATGGACAGATCCTCCCGCAGAATGAGGAAGATCGTGACCTGTTCTGCCTCTTCCATTTCTTCCACGGATTTGCCCGCGAAGCGTTTATCTACGAAGATCTCGGCGATCTCATGAATATCTGCCTCTTTAATATTAGAGAGACTGCTTTTGCGCTGGTACTGTTCTACAAAACCGGCACTGATGATACCGGTAGGGATAGCCACGGCACCGACACCGAGATAGGCGATACAGATTGCCATGATCCGGCCAAGCGTGGTGATGGGATAGATGTCACCGTAGCCCACGGTGAGCAGCGTTGACATGCTCCACCAGATGCCGCTGAAGGCATTGCGGAATACTTCCGGCTGGGAATCATGTTCCACGCTGTACATGCACAGACTGCTGGCGAGCATCAGGATCAGTACGATGAACACGGAGGAAATGATCTGATTGCGTTTTTCATACAATACCGTAGTGATGACATTGAAGGAATCATACCGTGCATTCAGGCGGAACAGATGGAAGATCCTCGCCACCCGCAGCATCCGGAAGATGACCATACCGGACAGGAAGAAAAAGGGTAAAATTGTCAGCAGATCGATGATCCCGTCGAAGGAGATCAGAAACCGCAGCCGGGAGCGAAACTCGCTTTTATCAGGATATAGATAGTCCGCAGTCCAGATCCGCAGAATATATTCCACACAGAAGATCAGAATAGTGATAACCTCGACCACATGAAATACCGGAAATAAAAAAGCAAGCTCATCAAAGGTTTGCAGAAAAGTCACCAGAATATTTGCACAGATAACGATAGCAATAAAAATATCAAAGAGCCGGCTCAGACGGTTACTTTTGTCGCCGATCTGGATGATGTTAAATACTTTTTTCTTCATGTTGAATCCTCATTGTTTTCCGGGGCAGCGCAAGGGAATGCTTGTGATTCCATCATACGGAGGTGGAAGAGGAAAGTCAAGAAATGCAGTGACAGAATCCGTCAACTTTCTTAAAAACAGTCATATATTATAGTAAATCCAAATACAATGAAAGGATACAAAAATATATGGCTAGATTTACAAATCAGGCACAGCTTCGCTATGGAAATGAGATTACAAACTCCAATATAGCAGTGGGTGAGATCACGGAGGTATTGTCTGCAACCAAGACAGCAGTGCGGGATACCTACGGGCAGAATGAAAATGTGACGTATGTGATCAGCATTGTGAACTCAGGCACTACAGCATTTAACGGAATTACAGTAACGGATAATCTGGGAGAGTATTTGTTTAATACCAGAGAACTGACACCTCTGACGTATATTCCGGGGACCGTAAAATACTATGCAAACGGAATTTTACAGGCAACACCGGCTGTAACGGCAGGCCCTCCTCTGACAATCACGGGAATTACCGTGCCTGCGGGAGGTAATGTGACACTTACCTATGAGGCTGAGGTGAACTCTTATGCACCGCTGGCAGCAGAGGCTTCCATTACGAATACGGCGACGATTGCCGGGGCAGGGGTCACTCCTGTTACTGTGAACGAGACAGTAAATGCGGTAAGCGGACCGCTTCTTACGATCACAAAGTCCGTCAGTCCCGTACCCGTGACAGAGAATGGAACATTGACGTATACGTTCCTGATACAGAATCTGGGGAATACGGCAGCAGATGCAGCTACCGGTGTCGTGATCACAGATACCTTTAATCCCGTATTGGAGAATCTGACTGTGAATTTTAATGGAACTGCATGGGCAGAGGGAACAAACTATACGTATGATACGACTACCGGATTATTTACCGGAACTGCAGGAGGTATTACCGTACCCGCAGCGACTTACACCCAGGATTCCGTTACAGGAGCGTGGGGGATCAACCCTGGTGTCAGCACGCTGTTGATCTCCGGAACCGTATAAGGGCTGTCGCGTTCCTAAGGCTGGCGCCATGCAACCCATTCGCAGTCACTGTGTGACTTGCTCATGGACGGCTGTCGCCGTATAATAAAAAAGAATACTCCACACCTTTATGAGCAAGCTCCTACGGTGCAGAGTATTCTTTTTTATTGCATGGCTTGTAGCTTAGCCAAAGTATCTCTTTAACAGACCCTCAAATGCCTTGCCATGTCTTGCCTCATCACGAGCCATCTCATGAACGGTGTCATGGATAGCATCCAGGTTCAGAGCCTTGGCTCTCTTAGCCAGATCAAACTTACCTGCGGTTGCACCGTTCTCGGCATCTACTCTCATCTCCAGATTCTTCTTGGTGGAATCGGTTACGACTTCACCTAACAGCTCAGCGAATTTTGCAGCGTGCTCAGCTTCTTCGTAAGCAGCCTTTTCCCAGTACAGACCAATCTCGGGATAACCTTCTCTGTGAGCTACTCTTGCCATTGCCAGATACATACCAACCTCAGAGCATTCACCCTGGAAGTTCGCACGCAGATCAGCAATGATATCCTCGGGAGCACCCTTTGCTACACCTACTACATGCTCAGCAGCCCAGGTCTTACCTTCCTCCTGCTTGGTGAATTTGGAAGCGGGAGCGTGACAGATGGGGCACTCTGCGGGAGCCGCATCACCTTCATAAACATAACCACATACCTGACATACATACTTTGCCATAATTTTTTCTCCTTTTCTCAAATGAAATGTTTTGTTTTTAGTTTTCTCTTTTTGCGTGTGCTTTATCTGCACAAATATATTATGGAACGAAGTCCGTTTTCATTCAGAAAACTAGGACTTCGTAGCAACCCTGGTGCAGGCGGGACAAGTGCCATAGAAATAAGTGATATGTCCCCGGATCCGGCCGTCAAATCTCTCTCCGGCTGTCTCCATGATGGAATCAATACTATCCATGTCCAGATCAATGACGCTTCCGCATTCCGTACACACAAAATGATAATGTTCGGAAGTATCGGCATCAAAATGGTCAACACCGTCACCGACCCGGAGTCGTAAAATCTCTCCCATGTCCGACAACAGAGTCAGATTACGGTAGACGGTACCGAGACTTAAGTTCGGATCCTGCTGCTTCAGATTAGAATAGATCACATCAGCGGTAGGGTGATCCTTGCGTCCCATGAGAAAGGATTTGATCATTTCCCGTTGTCTGCTTCGTTTCAGTGCCATGATAAGCCCCTTTCTCAATAATAGTAATGATTACTGTTTCTTATAAGCTTATTATACATGATGTGAGAATAATGTCAACAGAAAAATGAAAAAATTTTGTTTATTTTTTTTTAATGATATTCCTGCTTCCTTTATACACAGAAGGTAGGAATCATGCTATAATGAGCGAAAGTAAAGTATAAAACACGCGCAAACTTGTGCTACACAGTGTACTAAAGTCACGGAAAGTTTGCAGGTTGCTGAAAGGCAAGAGTAATATGAAATTTAAAACCAGACTTCGTGTAACATTTATAAGTATTATATTACTTCCGCTGTTGCTGACGATCATGGCGTTTGTGATGATTGCCATTTACCTGATGAATTACTCTCAGGGTTTCAGCCTGACGGATATTGATTATTCCATGATGTCGGAGAATTTCAGGGAATTCACCAACACCACGGATCAGGCGTATTATGTGCTGCTGGACCAGGTGAAGGAAGACAGCAGCAGGCTGGAAGATAAAGAATATCTGGATCATATTAATGAGGAGGTATCGCGGAAGTCTACTTACATTATTGTAAGAAAAGGTGATAAGATGTATTATGCCGGCAATAAAGATGCCGCACAGAAGATTTTTGAAAAACTGCCTGCCTACGGTGAAGAGAATCTGTCGGATGACAGCGGATATTTCTACAATGAACTGGAGAAGTATGTAAAACAGATTGATTTCACTTTCCGGGATGGAACACCGGGCAGCGTATTTATCGTCACGAAGGTCAATTCGCTGATCTCGAGACATCTGCTGATCGATATGTTCGTGGCTATCATAGTGATCCTGATCTTCACCAGCCTGATGCTGACCCAGTGGATCCACAAGGGCGTATTTGAACCCATCAATGAATTGAACGTGGCAATGCGCAAGATCAAGGAAGGCAACTTTGATTATGTTCTGGAGACAGATGCCAAGGGTGAGATCGGTGATCTCTACCGCAATTATGAGGACATGCGTTTACGGCTGAAGGAATCCACGGAAGAGAACACCCAGCATGAGAAGCAGAACAAAGAGCTGGTCAGCAATATTTCCCATGATCTGAAGACCCCTATCACAGCCATTAAGGGTTATGTGGAAGGAATCATGGACGGTGTGGCAGATACGCCGGAGAAGATGGATAAATACATCAAGACCATCTACAATAAAGCCATTGATATGGATCGTCTGATCAACGAGCTGACCACTTATTCCGGAATTGATAATAACCGGATCCCGTACAATTTCCACCGGATCAACGTGGCGGATTATTTCGGCGACTGTGTGGAAGAAGTCGGACTGGATCTGGAGCAGCGGGGTATCAAGCTGAACTATTCGAATCTGGTATCTCCTGACACAGCTGTCATCGCGGATCCGGAGCAGATGAAGAAGGTCATCAATAATATTATCAGTAACAGCGTAAAATATATGGACAAGCCCAATGGGCACATTGATATCCGTATTCTCGACGAAGTGGATGCTATCCGGGTAGAGATCGAGGACAACGGCAAGGGAATCGCGCAGAAGGATCTGCAGAAGATCTTTGAGCGGTTCTACCGCACGGATGCTTCCCGCAATTCCGCCCAGGGCGGCAGTGGCATCGGACTTTCTATTGTGAAGAAGATCATCGAGGATCACGGTGGCTATGTATGGGCAACAGCCAAAGAGGGTGAAGGCACCTGTATGCATTTTGTCCTGAGAAAATACATTGAACTGCAGCCGGGTGGAACCAAGTAATGAATAAGGAATCAATAAGGAATGAAACAGAAATAGCATGATAACCGATGATGCAAGGACATTCTGTAAATGGAGGGTAAATTATGAGTAAGATTTTAATTATTGAAGATGAAGTAGCAATTGCAGATCTTGAGAAGGATTATTTGGAGCTCAGTGATTTCAAGGTAGATATCTGCAATACCGGAGATGAGGGACTGAAGACCGCTCTGACAGGCGATTATGATCTGATCATTTTGGACCTGATGCTGCCCGGCATGGACGGCTTCGAAGTATGTAAGAAGATCCGCGAGGAGAAAAATATTCCCATTCTCATGGTATCAGCGAAGAAGGACGACATTGATAAGATCCGCGGCCTAGGGTTGGGGGCGGACGACTATATGACCAAACCTTTCAGCCCCAGTGAGCTGGTAGCCCGCGTGAAGGCGCACATGGCCCGTTATGAGAGACTGGTGGGAACCAACCAGAAGCAGCAGAATGATATCGTGGAGATCCGCGGTATCCGTATTGATAAGACTGCCAGACGTGTCTATGTGGACGGTGTGGAGAAGACGTTTACGACCAAAGAGTTTGATCTGCTGACGTTCCTGGCGGAGCATCCGAACCATGTATTTACCAAAGAAGAATTGTTCCGTGAGATCTGGGATATGGATTCTATCGGTGATATTGCCACTGTTACCGTGCACATCAAGAAAATCCGTGAGAAGATTGAAAAAGATACTGCAAAACCTCAGTATATCGAGACCATCTGGGGTGTGGGCTACCGATTTAAAGTATAAAAGAAGAAAAATAAGATCAGAAGAGAACTCCTATGATGGATTCGGCAACAAACTGTCTCCAATAGGGGTTTTTTATCTAAAAGTGTGTTATAATCATAACATTGCGGATTGCACCCGTGAAATTTGATTAGCGATTCCACTGATGAGATAAAGCATCGGCGGAATGGAGTGCGTTATGAACAGTAAAAAAATAATACAGTTGTCTACGACACAGAAGATCATGCTTAGCTTTCTGTGTGCCATATTAGTGGGTAGCTTCCTGCTGGCATTACCCATCAGTTCAGCTACCGGAGAAGCGGTTCCTTATATAGATGCTTTATTTACGGCTACCACATCCATATGTGTGACCGGTCTGGTGACGGTTCCCACATATTCCACCTGGAGCGTCTGGGGACAGATCGTGATCCTGTTTCTGATCCAGTTGGGAGGTCTGGGAGTCATTACGGTCATGTACGGTGTGATGATGGGACTGCACAGACGACTGGGACTGGGTAACCGGTGGATGCTGCAGGATGTATTTAATCTGAATAATATCTCCGGAATCGTGAAATTCCTCCGCAAGGTTCTCATAGGTACTTTGGTGGTGGAGGGATGCGGAGCTCTTTTGTACATGACAGTATTTGTGCCGGAATACGGACTCAGAGGCATATGGATTTCGATTTTTAATGCCGTATCTGCCTTCTGCAACGCAGGAATGGATATTATGGCGGAAGACAGTCTGTGTGGCTATGTATTTCAGCCCATGGTCAATCTGGTCACGATGTTGCTGATCATATTGGGAGGCTTAGGCTATATCGTCTGGTGGGATGTACTGCGGGTTTTGAAAAATATCCGGAGCCAGAAGCTCAAATGTTTCAGACTGCTGACGCTTCACAGTAAAATAGCACTCACGGTGACAGGAATACTTATAGTAGTGGGAGCGGCGGCATTTTATATTTTTGAATACAATAATCCTCTGACGATGCAGGATTACACGGTGCCGCAACGGATCTGGGCATCCCTGTTCCAGGCAGTAACTACGCGAACCGCAGGTTTTGCCACGATTCCACAAGAGGATCTGACCAATACCTCTGCGATCATTTCGGTGCTTTTGATGCTGATCGGCGGCTCTCCGGTGGGAACCGCAGGAGGAATGAAGACAGTTACGATCGCAGTGCTGCTGGTATCTATGTTTGCCACCATAGGTAATAAGGAGGATGCAGAGCTTTTTGGGAGAAATATTCCGAAGCAGGCGGTGAATAAATCGGTAGCAGTTGTAAGTATGTTTTTTATCATTGCGTCGTTGTCTGCGATTCTTTTATCTGCAGTGACAGATGCGGATGTGATAGATATTGTGTATGAAACAGTGAGTGCCACAGCTACTGTGGGATTAAGCAGGAACCTGACTTCCATGCTGAATCTTTGGGGAAAACTGATTATTATCGTGACCATGTATCTGGGAAGAGTCGGCCCCATATCTCTGGTAGTGGCATTCAGCACGCAGAAAAAGAACAAAAATATTGTGAAGAACCCGACAGAAGAGATCAGCGTCGGATAAAGCAGATCGAAGCAACAGGAAGGAAGAGACTATGGGAATCAATCAGACCTATGCAGTATTTGGACTTGGAAGATATGGAAGAAGTGTGGCGAAGGAGTTGGCAGAGAACGGCGCAGAGGTGGTGGCGGTAGACAATAGAGAGGCAGTTGTCAATGCGGCAATCTCAGAGATTCCATACTGTAAATGTGCAGATGTTACAGATCCGGAAGCGTTGAGACAGATCGGTATTGCGAATATTGATGTGGTCATTGTGACCATGGCAAATCATCTGGAAGCCAGTGTTATGGCAACCATGCTGTGTAAAGAACTGGGCGTAAAGACCGTTATCGCCAAATGCGCCACTGAGATAAACTGCAAGATCCTTACGAAAGTAGGAGCAGACCGTGTAGTATTCCCCGAGAGTGAGTCAGGGATCCACCTGGCCAAAAATCTGTTAAGCTCCGGTTTCATGGACATTATCGAATTGTCCCAGGATGTGTCTATGGTGGAAATGGAAGTCAAACAGCAGTGGATCGGGAAGAACCTGATCGAGCTGAATCTGCGGAAAAAATATTCCATTAACGTGGTGGCGATCATCGAAGGAAAAAATGTAAATACCAATATCGATCCGGAAGAACCTCTGACACAGGATATGCGGCTGATCGTTATTGCCAACCGGGCAAAACTCAATAAACTGAAATAGAATAGCTGCGAGCTATAAAAAAGTGAAACTTCTGACGGTGCACTTGAGCACAAGACAGAATGTTTCACTCTTTTTTTATACGGTGACAGCCATCTGGAAAGCTGTAAACAGGTGATCAGTTATCTGCCCGGAAAGTATTCTCATTAAAGGCACCCTGCTGCTTAGCCACGATAGTGGTACATACGGCATCACCGGTGATATTGACAGCGGTACGCAGCATATCCAGGATACGGTCGATACCCATGATCAGTGCAATGCCTTCGGTAGGCAGTCCCACGGAGGTCAGTACCATGGACAGGGTGACCAGACCGACACTGGGGACACCGGCAGTACCGATGGAGGCGATCGTCGCGGTGGCAATGACAGTAGCAATGGCAGCCGGGGTCAGAGGAATACCGTAAGCCTGTGCTATGAAAACAACTGCTACGCCCTGCATAATGGAAGTACCGTCCATGTTAATGGTGGCACCCAGAGGAATCGTAAAGGACGAAATCTGTTTGGAGACACCGATTTTTTTATACAGAGTGTCGATAGACAGAGGGATCGTCGCATTACTGGTGGAAGTGGAGAACGCAAAGGTCATAACCGGGAAGAACTTTTTAATGAACTTAAAAGGATTCAACCGGGTGAACACAAACAGCATGACCTGATATACCACGAAACACTGTACCGCCAGTGCCAGAATGACGCTTCCCATATATTTCAGCATAGGCACAAAAGCGTCGAAGCCGATACCTGCGAAGGTCTTGGCAATCAGGCAGAAGACACCGACAGGGGCTGCTTTCATGACTGCAATCGTCATTTCCATCATAATGTCATTGAACTGACTGAAAAAGTTCGCCACAGTGGAGACCCGGTTGCCCATGGCAGCCAGAAGAATGCCGACAAATAAAGCAAAGAAGATGATCGGCAGCATATCTCCGGCGGACAGAGAGGTAAAAATATTTTTCGGAATAATATTCAACAACGTCTCCGCAAAATCTACCTGGGTGGTCGCGACTTCGGTGGCATCCTCCGGCAACGCAATATTTAAGCCAACGCCGGGATTGATCAGACTGGCAATACCCAGTGCCACGCAGATCGCCAAAGCAGTGGTGCATAGATAGAACAGGATCGTTTTCACACCCACAGTTCCCAACGTTTTCGTGTCACCGATGGCCATGGCACCGCAGACCAGGGAGCAGAATACCAGAGGAACCACCAGCATCTGCATCAGGCGGATAAAACCGTTGCCCAGTACATAGAGAATACCGTTGATCAGAATCGTATCTCTAAAGTACCCTTCCGGCATATAATAATGAATCAGCACACCACATACCGCACCGGTTAAAAGGGCGATAAAGATTTTGGTGGACAAACCGAGTTTTTTCTTTTCTTCTTTGTGTTTTTCCACTATTCCAGTCCTCCGGTTTCTTTCATGTAGGAAGCCAGTGTCTCTCTCCAACCACTGGGTTCTTCGATGCCGGTAAGACGCAGCATCATATTATCCAGTACGGAATATTTCTCCGGGGTGCCGTCTTTTACTGTGACGGTAAGCCGGTCCTCTTTTCCGGCAAGACGCAGGATCTCTTTCGCGAATTCCAGGCGTGTGCAGGAACCGCCGCTGCATACGGCGTGATAGATACCGTAATGGTCGTTGTCGATGAAAAATTTTACCACGCGTGCAAGCTCTGCAGCGGAGGTAGGTACCGCACGGTCGTTGTTTAGCAATTCCATTGTGGATACCTGAGGGTCCACGGCAGCTTCGAGTACTTCATTCAAAAAGTCTTTGCCGATGCCATAGATCCAGGAACTGCGGATAATGACATAGCGGGTCATCAGCTGGATGACGAATTTCTCTCCGGCGTATTTGGATTTTGCAAACAGTCCTACGGGATTTACATCATCGAACTCATTATAGGGTGTGTCGGATGCGCTGGAAAATACATCATCCGTAGAGATCTGTATGAGTTTTGCCTGAATGCTCTCCGCAGACTGCGCCAGATTTCTCGCACCTACGGCGTTTACCTTGTAAGCCATATCTGTCTCCGACTGCGCTGCACCGGCGGAAGGATGATATCCTGCACAGTTGATGACGACATCGGGACGATTGCGGTGCATGAACAGGGAAACTGCATGTTCATCCGTGATATCCAGCTCGTCCTTATCGGTTTCGTATAATTCATATTCCATCATGTCTAACAACCTGATCAACGCCTGCCCCATGTGACCGAGGGAACCGACGATCCATATTTTTTTCATTGTAATATAACCTCCTGCAATTTGTGTGTAACTGAGAACAGTATAACAAGTATATCATAGGAAAGATTCCCCGGAAAAGAGAAAATTAAAAAGAGAGAGAAACTCTATAAAAATTGATATTAACAGGGAGAAAAGGATTTGCTATACTAACCACAGAGAGCAGAATCCGAAGGAAAAGCTCGGGATATATTTGACAGACAGAATCTGGAAAGGCAGGGAGTTTATATGGCAAAATTACGTCTGGGTGCATTGGAAGCCGGCGGTACAAAAATGGTCTGCGCTATTGGGGATGAGAACGGTACAATTTATGAACAGGTATCGATTCCTACAACTACGCCTAAGGAGACGATTCCTAAGATGATCGCTTATTTTAGGGACAAGGGGATCGATGCATTGGGAATTGCCTGTTTTGGACCCATTGAGCTGGACAGAGGTTCCGAAAAATACGGTTATATCACAACCACGCCAAAGCTGGCCTGGAGGGACTGCGATGTTGTGGGGCAGATGCAGGAGGCACTTCATTGCCCCGTGGGATTTGATACGGATGTGAATGGTTCCGTCCTCGGCGAAGTGACTTTCGGACAGGCACAAGGGAAAAAGTGCGTCATGTATCTGACCATCGGTACGGGTGTCGGCGGTGGTATTTATAGTAACGGAGAACTGCATCACGGAATGCTCCATCCGGAGACCGGACATGTGCTGATCACGAAGCGGACCGCAGATACTTATGCCGGAAGATGTCCTTATCATAAGAATTGTCTGGAAGGTCTGGCAGCAGGCCCTGCCATCGAAGAACGCTGGGGCAGGAAAGCAGTGGACCTGGCAGATTGTCCGGAAGTATGGGAGCTGGAGGCAGATTACATTGCTCAGGCACTGACCGGCTATGTCATGACGGTATCACCGGAAATGATCATTTTAGGCGGCGGTGTCATGCACCAGGAGCAGTTGTTCCCGCTTATCCGCAAGAAGCTTAAGGAATACATCAATGGCTATATCGTAACGGATGAACTTGAAGACATGGAGCATTATGTGGTGCCGGCATCTCTTCACGATGATCAGGGCATTATGGGATGTCTGGAGCTGGCAAGAAGAGCTCTTGAAAACGATCATTGATAGGGCAGCTGTTTACGATATTGCAGCGGAGACATCTGATATGTCCTGTGAAAGCAGCGGATAAAATGACTCACATTGGGGAAGCCGGACTGCAGGGCAACCTCTGTAACCGGCAGAGAGGAGCTCTCTAACAGATGGCAGGCATGGGTCAGCCTCAGATGCATCAGGTATTGCGTCAGAGTCAGATGAAAATGCTGCTTAAAATAGCGGGACAAATATTTTTCGGATAAATGAAATTGCTCTGCCAGGGTTTCCAATCGAAGGGGTTCCGTGTAGTTATACTGCAGATAAGTCAGTATCTCACGCTGCATCGGATCGTTCCTTTTGGAGCCCATCGGGTTAATGGTTCCGCAGGCAGCGATTTTTTGCAGAAGTGACAACAATAAAATACGTAATCGGAAATGCCCGCTCAAAGTATTTGGAAGCTGTCTGACAGACAGGATCTCACGGATGAGAGAAATGATGTCAGGACAGCTTTTTTCATGGGAAAGATTATGATGCAAAAGCAATTCATGGTTACGCAGGGGAAGGAGAAACTCCGTTTCCAACAGATCGTCCGTCTGAAAGGAAATAAATTCCAGTGGAAACAACAGGGTATGATAGTCTACGCCCGGAATTGCGGAACCCATAAAATGAAGCTCACCGGGATTCACAAAGAATACGGAGCCGCCGGCCGCTTCGTATTCTTCCCCTTCAATGATGACATTAAGAGAGCCGGAGCGGACATATATGATCTCGACCTCCGGATGCCAGTGGACAGGAATCTGAAAAAAAGCAGGCATATCATGCAGGTGATAACAGCTAAAAGGAAATTCTTTTGTTCCGTGAATGCGTTCTTCTCTTAATTCGGGGTACATAGGCAGGCCTTTCTGTGAAGTGGATCGGGGGATATTATGGTCAGATTACTATAAAAGTAGAAATAAGTCAATTTTATGTGGTAAAAATGCAAGTTTTAGCAAAGATAAAGTAGTAATATGTAAAAACTAAAGGAACTATTCTGAATAGTTACAAAATGAAAATGCAAATTTATAGGAACCGCAGAAAGGATATAAAACATACGATGGAAGGACAGAATAAGTCATTATTTCAATTATTTGTACCACTGTGTCTGGAGACGATCTTTTACATGTTGTCCGGAATGGTGGATACCTTAATGCTTTCTTCTGTGGGAGATCAGGCAGTCGGAGCAGTCGGAACAGCAAATACTTATATCGGTGTGTTCATTATTATGTATTCGGTAGTTTCTATGGGAATGCTGGCTGTGATGACACAGAATATCGGTGCGGGCAGACCGGGGATCGCCTGTCAGGCAAAGACTCTGGGATTATGGTTTAATGGGATCCTGGGTGTTGTGATGTCTGTGTTTTTGTTTTTCTGTTCCGATGGGATTTTGTATGTGGTAGGTATTGCACCGGCATTGAAGGAGCCTGCCGTACAATACCTGCGGATCGTCGGAGGCGGAAGCATACTGAACGCGATGATTCCCATACTGGCAGGATATCTGCGTGCATTTGGATATACGAAACAGCCTCTGATCGCAACTGTGACAGGTAATATTTTGAACTTTATATTAAATGCCGTGTTTCTGTTTCGATTCCACCTCGGCGTGCAGGGGGTTGCATCCGCAACAGTGATTTCCAAAGTAGTGAATCTGATATTGATAGTGATCTTTGTACGGCGGCTGATCCCTGCAAAAAAATATTCGGAGAGGGTAAATTCCGGAGAGATTTTGCGGAAGATCATCCGGATCGGATTACCTTCCGCTTTGGAGAATATTATTTATAATGTAGCGATGACACTGGTGATTCGTTTTCTGAACCAGATGGATACAGAAGGAATCAATGTGGCTGCCCGCTCCTATACGGCACAGATCACGAATTTATCCTTCTGTGTGGGAAGTGCACTTGCCCAGGCGAATGCCATTATGACCGGATGGTACATGGGTGCGGGAAAATATGAAATATGTGATAAGCAGACTAAAAAATCTGCGGCGATCGGAGCGGTACTGGCGATGGGAACAGAATTTCTGTTTGCAGTCAGTGCCCCGGTTGTGATCTCTTTTTTCACGCAGGATAAGAGTATGGTAGAACTAGTGCAGAAGCTGATGTTTATTGACATTGCCCTGGAAGCCGGACGAGTCACAAATCTGGTATACGGAAATGCACTGAAAACCAGTGGAGATGCTGTATTTCCGGTGATCCTCGGAGCTGTTTTCATGTTTTTGTGTGCAGCGGGAGGAACGTATCTGCTGGGGATACAGCTGCATTTGGCAGTAGTGGGTGCTTATATCGGTCTGACAGCAGATGAATGCAGCCGTGCGGTCGGCATGATGTTGCGTTGGCGGAGCGGAGCATGGAAGAAAAAAGGATTGATCGAAGATTGATCGAAGTGCAATAATAAGACGGTATACCGGCTGGCTTTTGCCCGGATGGGCATTCTCTTGCTTTTCGTAGCTTGTCATAGCATAGCGCATTTTTTATAATTAAAATATTGACAATGTGAAAAAATGTGTTATAGTTCTAAATGCAAATGCAACTCATTTGCATTTAGAACAAATATATGATTAAGTATTCATTTGATAAAGAAAGTATGGAAAGGTAAGAGTTATGTCGGAAGTTATTTTAGATACCTTAATAGATAGTATAAAGCTGGTGCCGTTTTTGTTCCTGACCTATCTGGCTATGGAATATCTGGAGCATAAGGCTGGCGAGAAGACCACACATATGGTGCGTAAAGCAGGTAAAATGGGACCGTTGATCGGTGGCGTGGCAGGTGTGCTGCCTCAGTGTGGGTTCTCGGCAGCAGCATCCAACTTATATGCAGGCAGAGTGATCACCCTGGGAACACTGATAGCCATTTATCTGTCCACTTCTGATGAGATGCTGCCGATCCTGATTTCGGAGAAAATGGATATCCGCTTTGTACTGGGCGTGCTGGGAGCGAAAGCAGCCATTGGTGCGGCAGCCGGATTTGTGATCGATCTGTTGGTCCGGGAGAGGAAGATGCATCCTCATGACCATGTTCACGGGCATGGAGAAAATGACCATGAAGAGGAAGAGCACATTCATGAAATCTGTGAGCATGAGAACTGCCATTGTGAAGAGGATGGCATTTTTCTATCTGCGGTAAAGCATACGCTTCACATTACCTTTTTCATTATAGTCATTGGATTTGTTCTGAACACAGCACTGCATTTTGTGGGAGAAGATGTTCTGGCCGGTCTGATCCTGAACCGTCCCGTACTGGGACCTGTGCTGGCAGGATTGGTGGGACTGATTCCCAACTGTGCAGCATCTGTGACCATAACGCAATTGTATATCAGTGGTGTGATCAGCCTTGGAGCCATGATGTCCGGATTGCTGGTAGGCGCGGGAGTAGGACTGCTGGTGTTGTTCCGTGTGAACCCGGATAAAAAGGAAAATCTGAAAATCGTGGGAATTTTATATGTGATTGGTGTTTTGACAGGAATTGTGATAAACTGGTTGTAGGCACGAGCAGTGCCAAAATTGAGAGCTGACTCTTTGACTGCTTGCAGGCATAAGAGGCAGATCCAATTTTGATAGAGCAACGCCCGTCCAGTGAGGGAACGCAGGGCGTTACCGAGCTGAGCAGCACTGCAGATGCCCCGGATCGCAATATAAAAGGACAGATATCTATGGAAGAACATAAATGTGAACACAATGATATTTCTTATCCCAAGGGATTAAAATGGACCAAACAGAGAAAATGCGTGTATCAGGTGCTTGAGGAAGCGACCGAGCCCCTCAGCGCCGTACAGATTTACAATCGTATTGAGAGAGATCACGAAGGCAGCGATTATGCTGTATCCACGATCTACCGGATTCTGGCAACATTTGAAGA
>OHSA01000294.1_pt1 | contig 22018 bp, 19 predicted proteins | sample 1578571 | NCBI WGS metagenome assembly OHSA01 (sample SAMEA3879586, study PRJEB24766) | human gut metagenome | biome: human-associated habitat; feature: feces | place: USA | collected 1985/1987
CTTCCGCCTGCGGTACCGGCTCAAAGGCCGCCGGGTTGTGGCGGTTTTCGAGGAACTTCAGGCCGATTTGCGGGAACAGCGCCACGGTGAGCACGTCGTCGATGGCGTTTTCGGCAAGGGTGATGCCCTTCTCCTGCGCCAGGCGTTTGACGTCGGCTTCCAGCGCGGCCAGCTCCGGCCATTCCCGTTCCAGAGTCTCCGGGGAAAAGCCGAATTTGCTGTCTTCATCCCCTACGTTCACTTCCAGCAGGATGCGGGGGCGTTTGCCCGTCTCCTGCGCTACGGCGTCCATGAACTGCGCCAGGCGCAGGGAGTCCACGGCGTGGATCAGCGTGAAATGTTCCAGGGCCTTGCGCACCTTGTTGCGCTGCAGGGGGCCGATGAGGTGCCATTCCGTATCCGGAGGAAGAGCGGGGATTTTTCCCAGGGCCTCCTGAACCCTGTTTTCTCCGAAAATGCGCTGGCCCGCATCGTAGCACGCCTTCACGTCATCCACAGGAAAGGTTTTGCTGACGGCGACGAGGCGGGCGGACCCCGCCGGACGCCCGGCACGGAGTTCCGCGGAGCGGATGCGGGAGAGAATGTGTTCCAGATTCTGTTGGATGCTCATGATGGATGGTTCAATTCAGGGAAGGCTGTGCGGGCGCGTGGCTCATGATGTGGTGCAGGGGGGAGAGGCGCCGCATGGCCATGGCCCATACCTTGGAGGAGTCCGGCTCCAGGCAGATGTCTTCCAGCACCGTCTGTCCGCCTTCCGGAGAGAGGGACAGGTAGCGTTCCACCAGCCCCGGACGCTCTTCCGTGCCCGTGATTTCTTCCGGCGGCAGGCGGCGCAGGCGCACATGCCCCGAGTCGTTGACAATCCGTTCGAACTGTTCCACCGCCTCCATGAAACGGGAGGCGGCCTCCTTGTCCGTCACTTCCTTGGGCAGGATATGCCCCCGGCACAGGGTGCTGAAGTCGCTGTTCCGGCGGCTCCGCTCCCGCACGGTCTTGGTCACATAGAGGTAGCAGCGGTGGTTCAGATAGGGACGCTCGTTGAAGTGGCGTTCATAGCTCCGTGCCAGGAAGCTCATCTCCCTGCCTTCCCAGTCTGGCCGGTAGCTCTCTTCCGTGAACCAGTCCTGCTTGCACACGATGGAATAGTCGGGCAGCACCCGGATGGCCTTCACCCACACGGAGTGGATGGCTTCGTATTCCCCCGCCGCCACGGTGTATACCTCGGGCAGCGTCACCTCGAAGGCGACCGTCAGATCCGCGTCCTTCGACACGATGCAGCCGTGCTCCACGGCAAGCAGGGGGAATTTCCGTTCCAGTGTCTCGGCTTTCAGTATGTTTCTCATGGCTTTCTTTCAGGGTTCAACATTCGGAATATCTTTCTGCGCCGGATCAGGTAGCGCGGATGGCGCTTTTCCGCCAGCATCTTCATCAGTCCGTGCTCGCCGAATCGCGCGTTCAGCCGGAACACGCCCCAGGCCAGCAGGCTACCGGCAAAGATGCCGCCCAGGATGCAGGTCCATTGCCCCGCACCGGCGAGGTACAGGACGACCACCGCCAGCAGCACGGCGGCGAGCCAGGATGAAGAGGTACATGGAGGTCAGCCCCTTGAACTCCACCTGTTTCCCCACGCCTTTGTTCACGTCGTACTCCATAGGCTCAGAGGAAGAAGGAACGCAGGATGGTGGCGGCCACAATCAGGAAGATGCAGGCGAAGAACCAGCTCGCGGCGGTCTTCGACGTGTCGGGGTCTCCGCTGGAAAACTTTCCGTAGGTTTTGATGCCGCCTACCAGGCCGAGTACGGCGCCGATGGCGTAACACAGTTTCGTCGCCGGGTCAAAATAGCTGGTCATGAGGCTGGTGGCCTCGTTGATGCCTGCAAGTCCCTCGCCCTGGGCGAAAGCCCCTGCCGTCACTAACACGCTCAATGCGGTAAAAAGGATTCTTTTTCTCATGCTTGAATCGTTTTTGGGGTTACACAATTGATTTCGGTGCAAATATAGAGGCGGACAAAGTGTCATGGTACAGGCGTTTCAGCACATGGCGGCAGATGTCCTCAAATGTCCGTCCCAAGAGTTGTTCGGCATTCTTTATACCTTAAGCAACCTTAGATTTGCCTATGAGGATTACAGATAAACAGAAAGGATGAAAGTAGAAAAATTCAGAGTATTGCTTTACCTGAAAAAAGAGCAGTCTTGACAAAAGACTCTGATAATTGGGCGAATAACAGTGGACAATACGATGGCGTAGTTTGTCTGTAAGTTATTATTTGTCATTGGGTTATGGATTAAAAAAGGAAACCATTTAAATGGAAGAGTCATTAGTGTCCCGTTAAAATGGGACGAGTTAAACAATTAATCAAATAGCCCCGGAATAATGGGATTATATAGATCTTTGACATCATTGAAATTAGTCTTGTCGAACAGGTCACGCAAGAGGGTTTTGTCTGTCAATGATATGCTGAGAATTTGCAAAACTTCATAGGTAGAGCGTTTCAACTTCATATCATGTTGGACAATAGCCACAAGACAGTATGTGATAATAGCGACACTGATTTGTATGCGGACGGCGTTCTCTGTTGTGCCCCAGAATTTCTTTATCTTGAGGTGCTGCTTGAGCCATTTGAAGAACAGCTCGATCAACCATCTTTTCTTGTAAAGATTGGCGACATCCAATGCAGAAAGTTGTTTCGCATTCGTCAGAAAAGTGAACTCACGGTCATCTTCTTCATCGTAATATCGGACGAGTCTGAATGACTCAGGATATTTCTTCCCGGAGAGATAACCGGTCAGTTTCACTTCCGCATCTGTCGTTATGTTCTTTGGCATTCTCCGCTTCCATTTGACTGTCTTATACTTTAAGTTCGTCTTGGCCCTGACAACAAAGAAAGAGTCTGTAAGATGTATCCTATAGAGCTCTTTAAAAGAATCATAAGCCCTGTCGAATATATAATAAGCATTTGGTTCATAATGGATTGAAGACATCGCTGTAGAATCATGCTTTGAGGCAGTGGTTACAGTATAGAAGGCAGGAACTTGTGCTTCAATGTCGTATAAGACATGAGCTTTCACTCCTCCTTTCTTGCTTCGGAACTTTGCCCACAGGAATGTTGCAAGACATAACGGAATCGTTGTTGAATCAAACGCATATTTCTTTCCGGAAATGTCAAGGATGTTGGTCGTCCGCTTCTCGCAGGCTTCCTTCATCATATAGAAAGCAAAGTCTTCGAAGATTCTGTAATCGCGGTTCTGGTTGGCTGTGGCAAGAGTTGTCTTGGCTATCGGTTCACGACCTAACCCAAGATGATATTGCTTGCCCCTATGCGCCTCGAAAGCAACGATTAAGTCTCGCAGGCTCTCACGGTTACTCAGTTGCCCAAACATCATTGCAAGCATCTGATTCCAGCAAGTGAAATGTTTCACATACCGGTTGCCATCATACTTGCGAACATAGTTGTTGAACTGAGTCCTGTTCAGAAAAGCGGTTAATTGAGAGAATACGTATTTGTCTTGGAACATAGCAGCCATTTGTATTAGACTGCAAAGTTGCAAAATCAAGTCCGTTTCATCTCAAGAAACCACGTAATTGACTATATTTCAATAATTTCAAAGAACTATTTATCAACTTTTACGGGACAGTAGTGTGGAAGAGTAAAGAAGCCGTTGATATTAATGCGAAAATTGACCGGTTCTTACTTTCTATCAATTCTGCATTTGATTCATTTGTTAAACGTAAGATTGATTTTGAGGAGAGCTGTGGCGTCATAATACCATCGAAAAAAAGTCACTCATTATTAATCAGGGATTTGTTTCTCTTTGCCTGTCATACGGAGTTCCATGTGCAGATGCGGTTTCAATCGTCCGAGAGAATATATACAGGTATGATAAGGGTGATTTACGATTAGAATATCTAAGAAAGAAGAATGAATGCCTGGCTCGCGTCGTACTGCTTCTTGAAGCTATCGCTCTTATAGGAAAATATCGTTACTGATGAAAGAAAAGATCTCTTCCAGTGATACACCATCCTGATACGCAACGCACATGAAAGATTTGTGGAATTTGGAAGGCGTAAACTGTGTTTGGTCTATCATATTGACAAAGAAAAGGGTATTGATGATTAAAATGTTTTTCTAATATAAATGTTATAATCTCAGATTTATATATTCCTGTATCAATTAGTTATGTCCTCATGGCTATGGTATATATTATTTGTCACTAGACGAAACAATATCATCATTTATACAAAAAGAATTTGGCGATGAATATCTTAGTAATCTAATATACAGTTTATAATATTCAACAATAGCTGATTTTAATTTAACTAGAGGAATTACATATTTCAAATAATTTACATCAACAGGCTCTTTTGATTTATATATTCTAATTAAGTTAAGTAACTCACAATTATATATTTTATTGAGCAAATCTATTAAATTCTTATCTTCAAAGATGATAGTTGGATTTGATAATATTTTATCAATTATTCTTGTAGCAACTTTGTACAGTGTATGTATCCCAAATTCATTATTACCAATTAAATAATTTAAAGTTCCATCTTTTTTTCTGAGGTATAAAGAATATTTTTTTGATGTATCACTGAATATAGAAAAGTTTACTTTGCTAAATTCTTCTATTTTAATATTGGAATAGCTCATGTCGTTATTCTCTACATTTAATGAATAGTCCTTCACTAAATATAAAATAAAAAATTGCATGTGTTCAGCCAAATATTGAAGATTTATTTTTTGAGTATTTCTTGCCGTTTTAGCTTTTCTTCTTTCTGGTATATAAACTAATAGAATATAAAACAATGTACTCGTTATAATACCTATACTACAGTCAATAGCTAAACTGTTGATTTTTTCTATCTTAGTTAAAGGATAATTTGATTCAAATAGAGGGAATATATCAAATACAATTTGCAATATAAAAAATATGGATATAATATTCAAAAGCCATAAAACAAGACTTAACCAATTTCTTCTAACAAGAATAACAAATTTTCTCATGCTACTTTTTACAAAAACATTATAAATCTAGTACAAATATACGCATAATCTGCGAGATTCTACACCGACAGAATAAAGAAAACGTTTTTCTTTAGAGGAAAGATAAGTATAAAAGTTTATACAATAATATCCTAAAATAAAACTTTAACCTCTTACGAGTATGATTCGTTATGAAAACAACGACCCAATAAGTGCAAATACGAAGTATAATAATCACAAAATAATTCTTCAAGTATGATTTTATTCAGATTAAACTTTATACCTTTGTGGTTCATTTAATATTGAACAACATTATGGCAAAAGCAGGTTACATATTAAAGACAGTCAGTTATGACGGATTCGACACTGATGTGGAGTGAATGAAACAGTACGGTTGTGTACAAGTGATTGAGTAGGAAAACAGACACGAAAAACTACGTCCCCAATGGAACAGCTCATGGCAAACCTGGAGCGAGGGGACGAAATCGTACTCGCTAAATTCAGCAACGCCCTGCGTGGTTCTCGTGAGTTGGCGGCATTTATCGAGTTCTGCCGTGTCAGGGTAGTGCGGATTATCTCCATTCACGACAGGATAGAAAGCTGTGGCGATTTGTTCCCTGAAACCAAAGCTGCGGATGTGTTGGAGATATTCGGTTCGCTTCCGGAGGAATATGCTGCACTATGAAAGTCTTCAGCGCATATCATCCAATTAAAGCAGAACATAAGCCAGCCGACCAAAGAGAAAAACATCAGTAAGGCGGAAAGAGAGAAGACCATCGTGGCTATGTACCACAACGGACATTCCATTGATGACATTTGGAAAGTGAGCGGATTCAGCAGCCGAAACCCCGTGTTTCGCATACTCAACAAATATGGCGTATCGCTCAATCGGGGCAAGTTCAGCGGGCCGCTGGGGAAGAGAAAGTCTAAAGAATAATTCCAAAAACAGCAAACAGTCATGAAAAATGAAATAAAAGGTATATATCTTATTGAACGTATTGGAGCACTTTCAGGCGAAAAGAAATACTACGTTGGTCAAGCTCTTGATGTTTTTAGCCGCCTAAACCAGCATTGTACTCAAAAAAATCCTGGAATTGATAATGCCATATTAGAATTTGGTCCAAAAGAATTTTCTTTTAGAATCCTTGAAATAGTAAATTGTGCAGAAGACTTAGATGCTCGTGAGTCTAAATGGATAGATCACTATAAAAAACTTTATGGAGATGAGCAAATGTATAATATTGCCCAGACTCACAATGCACGTACAACAATCAACCCACAGATTAAATCTAAAATCAAAGACCTATTTGAAGATGATCTTGGCAGAAGTATTTACGCTATTGCCGAATACTTTGATATTTCATATGAGGATGTTATCAAAATACGGAGACCTTTGCTTTCAAAGCAGGGGTTAGTGTGGAAGAAAGGCAAAATAGTCAACAAAGTAACGGGATTAGAACCTAATAATTGGAGAGGTGGTCTTATTACGGAAAAGATGGCGAGAGACATCGATTCTATATTATCAATAAAAGGAAATACTAAAAAAGACATCCGATTTGTATCACAATCTGATTTGAAAATATATTTAGATTCGTATGAAAGATATAAATACGCTCCAGAAATAGACAATATATAACAGTCTCAATACAATATTTTGATTACACCACTTACTTCAAAATACAAGTATATCACATTGATAGTTAATATTATAGATTCGTCTGTATTGTATTTTTTTCGTGTCTTTACAAGTGATAATCAATAATAAATCAGTGATATGGGAGACGTAATCATTACAGTATTGGGGTTGTGGGTGTTCATCAAAATCCTGAAAGGGATATTCGTAGGATGTAGTAAAAGCGACTACCAGCGAGATATGTAAATATTGGCAGTAAATATTAATAATCGTTTTAGTATAACAAATCATAATTTATTCAATATGCAGCCTAAAGAGTTTAAGGAACGATTTGATAAAATGCGTTTTAATCTTGAAACATCTTACAATATAATTGTATGTTATCATCTTAACGAACACAAACAAATAATGCTTTCTGATGGTGATAAACCACAAAAATGTCGTTTTTGTGGAAGAGAATTTCCAGATGTAACATTCAAAAAAATAGCACACGCAATTTCCCATATGGTAGGAAATCGAGTCCTCAAATCTGATTATGAATGTGATATGTGTAATCAGTTTTTTTCTACTTACGAAACAGAGTATTCCTCCTATATGAATCTTTACCATACGATGTTTATGGTTCATGGTAAAGGCGGAATACCTAAATACAAGCTGAGTCACAAAGAAAACAGTAAGATAGAAATAGAGAACGATAATACCATAAAAATAAACATACAAGAAGGAGAAGAACCATTAATTGTATGGGAAGAGATTGACAAGGCGAATAATACCATAGAAATAAAAGGGAAACGAACGTATACTCCTCAAAACGTATTAAAAGCCCTCGTAAAAATGGCTTTAACAATTATCCCCAAAGACGAGTTGCAAAATTTATCCAATACAAAGAATTGGCTCATGGGGAAATCATCTGAAGGTTGTATTTTACCAGTCTGCTTAAGATTCTATCGTAATCCGTTACTATTTACATCAGTTATGATTTTTAAGAAAAAAGATAGTATATATACTCCTCTACCGCATTATGTTTTTTGTTTGGCATATAGAAATATCGTTATTCAAATGCCAATACCTATGGTCGACTTAGATATTCAATTTAAAGGAAAAAAATTCGAGTTCCCTCTCATACCAACTCCTTTAGATGAATATTCAAGGCCACTGGTATCAACCCAAATCGATCTTTCAGGGAAAGAGAAAGTTAAAGGTGAAGTAGTCTCAATTGGCTTAAAATACGAATCTGCCGTTCAAACCTCCCCCAAATCAAAATCTACGAATGTTGATTTTATAAATTAATTTATTATTAGATATTCCTACGGGGTGGGCAGTAAACGAGTTTCTTCTGAAAGCCCGATAAGAAACAAAATGTTTTGCCTACCAGGATAAAACGAAGTCTTGGATCGGCTGTCAATTCTTTTTGCATCGGGCGATTTCGGCAAAGTGTCTTGCGAAAGAGGAACAACGTGCAATATTGCGCAGCCGAGCAAGTCTCTCGAAGAAAAGCAGAAGAAGCCGTTTACGGGATAGGTAAAAATATAGCGGGCGACATCATAGACGCATAACAGGCTCACATACGAGCAAAAACAAAAGCGACCGAAGCCGCTTTGTTTATCAGAGCGAGGCAAGAGTTATTTCTTGCCTTTTTCGTTTTCTTTTCCGGCTCTGCAGGAGTTTCCTTCTTGTCAGGTGTCTGGTAGAACTTGCTGGCGACCATGACGATGCAGTTGTGTTTCACGCCGTCCTTGTCAATCTATTCTTCAGGTTTGAAGTGGCCCTCCACGGTGAGCTAGGTACCCTTGGTTATTTGGGCAAGCGATTCGGTGTTGGCGTTGTTGTGCCAGGCTTCCACATTGATGAAAGCGGACACACGTTTTGATTCCTCGTCGTTCTTCTCCTGATGGCTTACTGCAATGAGAAGCGGTTAGCGAACTGACGGATTTCAGCGTCCTTACCTACGAGTCCTGATACTGCGAAATTGTTCTCAATCTGTTCATATCGTTATGAAGCGATATGCTGCTGCTCTTATGATATGTCTTGTGAAATGGTATCGTTTATTGAAGGACGATTTATCTACGGTAACTATTGATTGTCATAAGATGTGCTTCCTAGGTCTCTTTAGCCTGGAAATGAATATTGGGTAACAATGAAATTACCCGATCAGGACAGATATCGGGAAATTATAGGAAATGCTCTTGTGACGAGAAAAAGGCAACACCCGGCACAGCCTCTTACACATGTGTGAAACAGCTGCATCGGGCGTTTTCTTTACGCTATCAGTGTTTTCCAATCCTTTTCAGTCGCACCTTTAGGAGAAGCGCCGCTCCTGACCGGCTTCGGATTCCCCTCTTCATCCAGATACCGTCCCATCAGTTCCTCGATGACCTCCTTGTTTTCCACCTGCGCCTCAATGACCGCGAACATTTCCGTTTCACGTATCGCATGCAACGTAAGGGCGGCACGGGACGACTGTTCCTCGTTCTCCCTGGCCCCGTTCCGGTTGAACAGCACGTCGGCCATGTTCACCAGGTCCGCCTGTGTTACCGGTTGCGACACGGCTTCCGTGGGTATATTCATGGCATCCAGTTCCTCCTGTTCCTCTTGCAACATGCGCATCCGTTCCAGGTCCAGCGTACATTCCACGTCCTCATCCGGCGTTTCTGTTTCTTCGCCGATAAAATCTTTCTCCAGAGGCAGGCTCAGGAAAGGGGCTCCCGTTTCGCCCGTGTTCTCGTCTAAATAGACGGACTGTGTACCGCCCATCACATCCGCTTCCGGAGGCGGTCCAGAAGCTGGTGTTTCTTTTTCCTCCGCTTGGGCGGAGGAGGAAACGGCATACAGCGTATCACAGATTCTTTTGACTTGGCTTTTCGTTTGCCATACTTTATATAAGATATAGGCGGCACAGGCCGTCCGTACCGACAGATAGATTACTTCTTCCATTGTATAGGTTTTTGAGTGGCTTTTTCATTATAAATCCCATTGATAATTTCTTCATACTGCTTTAGGTGGTCCGAAAGCACATTGTTCACGAAAGCGGGCACCGACAGGTCCGGTGCGATTACCGGCAATACGCCCGCGATGGCTCGGTACAGCGCATCGTGGATGTAGGTCTGCCGCCGGGTGCCCTTGAGGCGTTCCGCAAGAAAGCGTTTCCGGTACGCTTCCTGTTCCGGCGGTGTCCCGTGAAGGGATGCTGCTTCCTTTTCCCCGTCTTTTGTGTCCTTCCTTTTAGGCGAAGGGGATGCGCCGTTGTCCGTCATTTCTTCGAGGGCGGCCGTATCCCCCGCCACTACCCGTTTGAGGACATCCTCGTCCACATCGTATATTTTACGGTTTCTGTTTGCCATATTATGCTGTATCTTTAGTCAGTAAGTCCAAGTAATGTTTCCAGTTCATCTGCAAGCAGGTCGATGTGGCTTCCTTTCAGCAGGGAAGGCGAAGGAGGGAACAGCGTGCTGCGGAATACCTGGCCGTCCGTGCAGATGCCCCGGTTGAAGCGTTCCGCCTTCGGCAACACGGTTTCCAGCGTCTTCAGTTTCAAGTGGCGGAAGATTTCCGTGTAGGCGCGGTAAAGTTCCTTGGACACCCGGCGGTCCATGCAGTTCCAGAACAGGCGGATGTCCTTCAGCGGGAAACTGTCATTGCGGGAAAGCAGTTCCCGGATGGCAAGCACGAAGTTCATGCTGCTCTGCATGACCATCCGGTTCTGTGTCACCGGTACGAACAGATAGTCCATGTTCACCAGGGAGCGGAATACGCCTGCGGCATTCACCGTTCCGGGCAGGTCGGTCAGCACAAGGTCATAGGAGGTTTCCGAACGGTCCAGGAATTCGTAGGCGGTCTGCTTGGCGTCTTCGGGGGTGGAGGTCAGCACGGTATAGGCTTTCCGGTCGCTTCCCTCGAACTGCTCCAGCAGCTTTCCCTGGAGCTTTTCGTTCTTCTCCACTGTCTTGATGTCCCATTCCCGGATGTCGCGGATGCTGTGTTGCGGATAGTCACAGTCCACGACCAGCACGTTTCTGCCTTTCCGGTAGTGGAAATAACTGGCAAGGAGTATCGTCAGTGTGGACTTGCCGACGCCTCCTTTCTGGTTGCTCAAGGCAACGAACAAAGGTTCTTTCTTCTTTTCCATTGTATTTTCTTTGGATTGATTGGTTATGCTTGCAGATAAGGATTGCCATACGGAATACCTTGCACCAGTACCTTGCTGCATACACAGCGCTCATTGCTACAATGCAGCATATACGATAGGGCACTGTATATATGGCAAAGTGTATGGCAACAAAGAATGTATGGCAGGATTGCCACCAATGCATCCATGCAATATAATATGGAATGCATCAGGTCCATACTTGCAAGAAGGGATGCAGGGCATTACAGGTTACAGGCATTGACATATCCGATGCACCGTCGTACCTGTTGCATCCCTGTATGTACTGTGTTACGGCAAGCCATGCAACGGTGGCTGTACCATGTCACAATACCTGTTGCAAGGCTGCACTCAGAATTTCACATCGCCCAGCTTGCGGTGAAACAGTTCTTCCAGTTCTGCCCCGTAGGTTTTCAGGTGGTGAGCCAGCACATTGTCCAGGAAGGCGGGCACGGTCATTCCTTCCTTGACCATGGGCAATATGCGGGCAAGCAGGGAGTAGGTTTCACAACTGATGTAAGTCTGCTTGCGGTGCACGGTTTCGTTGCGGTTCAGGAAGAGGTCTTCATAGGTTTCCTGCATCCGCAAGTCTTCGGCTGTGTTTCCTTCCCGGTCATCCGGAATGGCACCGAGTGTTATTTGCTCTACCAGAATGGTGCCGCCGCTTTCCTTTTTCCGGCACAGGCTTTCAAACAGGCTTTTCTTCTTTCTCATAACTTCTTGAATTTAGGTGAATATTCGTTTTCCGGTTCGCTCTCATAGCACGCGACAGGGCAATATGTTTCGTGTGGCAGTGCATCCCGTCCGGCATTGCCGCATACATGGCATCCATGCAATGTTGGAAGCAAGACATCCCTGCCATATTTTGCGTATGGCGGTCCGTATGGCAGTACATGAACGGATGCATAGCACTGCATGCCTCCTTGCGTCACGTCAAAAGTAGGAAGTATTTCCGTCCCATGGGTTATCAGTGGAATGCTTTGGCATGATACGGCATCAGATGTCTTCACGTGTCAGGCAAACAGCTGTTTGACAGCCCGTTAAAAGGGACTAATTTTGCACCGTGAACCATGACGGAAGAGAGAAATGCGCTTCACCGGCCTGCCATGCTCTGCAAGCGTCGCACGGCAATCCGGCGAAGGCGGATTCTCTGTTCAAACGAACAGAGCAAGTTGTGTCTTTGTCCGACAGAAATGCTTCTGCCCGACAAAGACCTTCGGCCCGCCCGGAGCGGGCGTTTTTCTCCAAAGTCGAAAACAAGGGAAAATATATGGGTAAAGACACAAGGACAAGAACAGGCAGGAAGCCCAAAAACGATCCGGCGGACTACAAATACAGCTTCCGCCTGAATGCGGCGGAAAAGGCGAAGTTCGACAGACTGTTGGAGGAATCGGGAGCCAGGGACCGCACGCTTTTCATCAAGAAGGCCGTCTTTGGAGGCACACTCAAAGTGGTGAAGGTGGACAAGGCAACCATGGATTATTACGTCCGGCTGACTGAGTTCTACAGGCAGTTCCAGGCGGTGGGCAACAACTACAACCAGGTGGTACGTTCCATCCGCAACAACTTCGGGGAAAAGCGGGCGATGGCTTTGCTCTACCGGCTGGAGAAGTCCAACCTGGAACTGATACTCGTGTGCAGGAAAGTGATGGCGCTCACCGAAGAATACCAGCGGAAATGGTTGCAAAGATAAGCCACGGGGCAAGCCTCTATGGGGCGCTTGCCTACAACTTCAACAAGGTGGCGGCAGGTACGGCACAGGTTCTTTCAGGCAACCGCATCATATCCGACCGTCCGGACCAGCCGGGCGGGGACCTGCGGCTGGCGCTGCTCTCCTTCGAGAACCATCTGTTGGCGAACCGGCGTACCGAAAAGCCGGTCCTGCACATCGCCCTCAGTCCGGCGCCGGAAGATACGCTGACGGACGGACAACTGGAAGGACTGGCGGCAAAGTACATGGAAAAGATGGGCTATGGTGGTCAGCCTTACATCGTGTTCAGGCACGGCGACACGCACAATCCGCACATCCACATCGTCAGCGTATGCGTGGACGATGAGGGACGGAAAATCAGTGACGCTTACGAACACCGCCGGTCCATGACAGCCTGCCGTGAACTGGAACAGGAATTCGGCCTGCGCAACAGTGCGGAAATGCAGGGGCGTGAGTTGGGAGCAGAACTGAAGAAAGTGGATGCTTCGGCAGGTGACGTGCGCCATCAGGTAGGCAGCACGCTGAAAGCCGTGCTGGCAGGTTATCGTTTTCAGACCTTCGGCGAATACAGCGCGTTGCTGTCCACGCTCAATATTGAAGCGAAGTTGGTGCGGGGCGAATACGGCGGCAGGCCATATACCGGCATCGTGTATGCGGCAACGGACGATAACGGGAAGGTGGCCAGCCCGCCATTCAAGAGTTCCCGGTTCGGTAAACGGTTCGGGAAGGAAGGGCTGGACAGGAGGATGCTGGTGCATGCGAAGGACTTCAGGGAAGGCCGGTGGGCACCGTCCATACAGCGGCAGGTGGCGGAAGCCATGCGCAATGCCCGCTCACGGGAGGAGCTGGTCAGGATGCTGGACAGGCGGCATATCGGGGTGGTGTTCCGCGAGAACGCATCCGGCAGGATATACGGGGTGACCTTTATCGACCGTGACCGCCGTGAGGTGTTCAACGGCTCGCGCATGGGCAGGGAGTTCTCGGCAAACGTGTTCAACGAACTTTTCCGTTGGTGGGAAGGCATTCCAGCCTCTTCGCGAGTGAATTCTTCCGCCGAGCTTTGGCGCAGCCACCGTCCGGAACAGGGCAGCGTGCTGGAACAGGCGGCCGGTATCCTCTCCACGGAGCAGAATCCGGCGGTCGATTACGAGGAGGAGGCTTTCCGCCGCCGTATGAAAAGGAAAAAGAAGCGTAAAGGAAGGGGGATATGATAAGTTACGGACTCATCCTACATCAGTCCCGGACTGATGGTACATCAGTTACGGACTTATGTAGGATAATGCTTAGCTTCATCCAGTCTGTTCTTCTGACAGTTCAAGAAACAGAACCATTATTCAACCATACATGAACTTATGCAACAGGAAGACGATTTGAGGGCACTTGCCAAAATCATGGATTTCGGCAGAGCCGTGAGTATATTTCTATTGGTGATACATGTCTATGTGTACTGTTATCCGAGTTTTTACCACTGGAACCTGACATTGGAGGTGGTGGACAGGATATTGCTGAATTTCAACCGCACTACGGGAATCTTCAACTGCATCCTCTGGAGCAAGCTGGCGGTGGTCCTGCTGCTGGCCATTTCCTGCCTGGGCACGATAGGTGTCAAAGGGGAAAAAATTACCTGGAAAGGAATCAGTGCGGCACTCTTCGTCGGGACGGTGCTGTTCTTTCTCAACTGGTGGCTGCTGGACCTCTCCCTCCCTCACGGGGCGGTCACGGCTTTGTATGTCTTTACTCTCGCTGTCGGCTATCTCTGTCTGTTGAAAGCGGGCTTGTGGATGAGCCGTCTGTTCCGGCACCGGCTGATGGAGGACCGCTTCAACATCGAGAACGAGAGCTTCATGCAGGAAACCCGGCTGATGGAAAACGAGTATTCCGTCAACCTGCCTACACGTTTCCGTTACGGGGGCAGGATGCATGACGGGTGGATCAATGTGGTCAACCCCTTCCGGGCCTCCATCGTGCTGGGCACGCCGGGGTCGGGAAAGTCTTATGCGGTGGTCAACAGCTATATCCGCCAGATGATTTCCAAGGGCTTCAGTTGCTACCTGTACGACTACAAGTTCGACGACCTCTCAACCATTGCCTACAACACGTTGCTGCACAACACGGACAAGTATAAGGTCACTCCCAAGTTCTACGTTATCAACTTTGACGACCCGCGCCGCTCGCACCGCTGCAATCCCATCAATCCGGAGTTTATGACGGACATATCCGATGCGTACGAGGCAAGCTACACAATCATGCTCAACTTGAACCGCACCTGGATTGAAAAACAGGGCGACTTTTTCGTGGAGTCTCCGATTATCCTTCTTGCGGCTATTATCTGGTACCTCAAAATATTCAAAGGAGGCATCTACTGCACGTTCCCTCATGCCGTCGAACTGTTGAACAAGCCGTATTCCGACCTGTTTACCATTCTGACTTCCTATCCGGAACTGGAGAACTACCTTTCTCCCTTCATGGATGCCTGGAAAGGCGGGGCGCAGGATCAGCTTCAGGGGCAGATAGCCAGTGCGAAAATCCCCCTGACCCGTATGATTTCCCCGCAGCTCTATTGGGTGATGACGGGCAACGACTTTTCACTGGACATCAACAATCCGCAGGAGCCCAAGATTCTCTGTGTGGGCAATAACCCTGACCGCCAGAACATCTATTCCGCAGCCCTGGGGCTGTACAATTCCCGCATTGTCAAGCTTATCAATAAGAAGGGCCAGTTGAAGAGCACGGTCATCATCGACGAGCTTCCCACCATCTATTTCCGGGGACTCGACAACCTGATTGCAACGGCACGTTCCAACAAGGTGGCAGTCTGCCTGGGATTTCAGGATTTCTCCCAGCTCAACCGGGACTACGGTGAAAAGGAAAGCAAGGTCATCCAAAACACGGTGGGGAACATTTTCAGCGGGCAGGTGGTCGGCGAAACGGCCAAAACACTCTCCGAACGCTTCGGAAAAATCCTCCAGCAGCGGCAGTCGGTCTCCATCAACCGACAGGATGTATCCACCTCCGTCAACACGCAGCTTGACTCGCTCATTCCGGCATCCAAAATCGCCAACCTCTCGCAGGGAACTTTTGTCGGCTCGGTGTCGGACAACTTCGGGGAGAAAATCGACCAGAAGATTTTCCATGCCGAAATAGTCGTGGACCATGCCAGGGTCAGCGCGGAGGAAAAGGCTTACAGGAAAATCCCGGTCATCAATGAGTTCAGGGACAAGGAAGGCAACGACATCATGCTCCAGCAGATAAAGCGCAACTATGACCGGATCAAGGCGGATGCCCAGGCCATAGTCAACGAAGAGATGCAACGCATCAAAAGTGACCCGGAACTCTGCGAAAGATTGGGACTGAAAACCGGGGAAGAAGCGGAAAATAAGGAGGATAACGAAAATTAATAATCGGTATGATCGTTTCTTTCAAAATAAATTTGTATATTTGAATATTAAATGGAATTCAATGGTGTATAGCGGAATGCTTTCACCGCTTATTATACATAAGTCACAAGATGTCTTAAACTGAAATCTGGCAAAATTTCAAAAACGAAGACTTTTGTGTGAGGCTTATGCTATGCTTTATAGCGTGAGCCCATGCATGTTTTCGTTTTGGGCTTGCCAGAGCCTCAGTTTAAAACATCATGGGTTTCATGCTTTTTTAATAAATAGAAGGTATGGCAAAAATTCAGATTATCATGGCAGTCACTCTTGACGGTTTTCTTCCACGGAAAGAGGAAGCGCTTATGCAATGGGTCAGGGAGAATACACGACATGGCTTTCCATACTGGCAGGAGGAAGCTACCATTCTTATCTGTCCTTTATACGGAGTGATGGACCTGATGGATGTGGCACACAGATACGATGAGGACTGCATCTATCTGGCAACAGTGCAGGATGAGAAAAGCGCGGAATATGGCTGCGGGCTTTTCCGATATAATCTTGTGGACGAAATCGTGCTTTACTTACTTCCATTCTCTTATGGGAAAGGTATGTCGCTGACTGCGGACTTCCATTTCAGCCATTGGAAACTCTGTGCTTGCAAATCATATTCCAACGGTATCTGCCGACTTATATATGCAAGAAATCGATAGCCTTTCATTCCAAACCGTACTTCCGCATTTTTTTGTACAAGGTCACACGGCTTATTCCTAAAGATTCTGCCGCACGACTGACATTGCCTCCGCTCGCCATCAAAGCCTTACCAACCCGTTCTTTTTCATCCGCTTCCGGCATTTTCCCCCTATGGCTCCCCATACTTTCAATAATTGTGTCAAGCCCCAAATCCTGACAAGTCAGCAGCGGTGAGCTGGCTAGTAATACGGCACGTTTCACCCGATTCTGTAAATCACGTACATTGCCCGGCCAGGAATAGGAAAGCATCCTACACTTTGCATCTTCCGTAAAGCCACTCGTTGCACGTTTCAATTCTTTCGAGTGACGTTCACGGAAGAACTCGGCCAAAGGAATGATGTCTTCCGGACATTCCGCCAATGAAGGCTGGCGGATCTCGAACTCATTCAAACGATGGTATAAGTCTTCTCTGAACCGACCATCCTTAATAGCCTGTTGCAAGTCTTCATTCGTAGCAGTAATGATACGCACGTCCGCAACCCGTTCCTTACCGCTGCCTATCGGAGTATAGGTGCTTTCCTGCAACACACGAAGAAGCATGGACTGAATCTCATAAGACATTGTCCCGATCTCATCCAGGAACAAAGTTCCTCCTTTCGCCATATCAAAGTAACCAATCTTGGCGGTATCGGCACCGGTAAATGCCCCTTTTGCATGTCCGAAGAGAAGCGAGGCGGCCAGTTCACGGGGCAATGCCCCGCAGTTCACTGCCACAAAAGGCATGTTCCAGCGTTCACTACCCTGATGGATACTCTGCGCCACAGACTCCTTGCCTGTTCCATTAGCACCGAGTATCATCACCGACATTTCCGATGGGGCCACCAACTTAGCATATTTTTCCACTTGCAGAATTTTCGGACTTGTCCGGTGGAACAACGCCTTCTCCTTCTTACGTACCGTAACCATCGGTTGAAATATGTCATCTGCCAGTTCCAGCAGGTGTTCCTTGCGTACAGGCTTAGGCAGGTAATCCATTGCACCCAACTTGATGGTGCGCACCACATCGGGAACCGACACATACTCAGTCGTGATAATAAAAGGAATATCCCTTTTCTCTTTATGTAGCCATTCTAAAAGTGAAATGCCGCTTCCTTCTGGAAGACGCACATCCGACAAAATCAGGTCGAATCCCATTTTGCGTATCAGCGAGCGGGCTACCGGCTCATTCATGGCTGTCACCGCATCATAACCCGCTTGTGAAAACCAATCCTTCTGCATCTGTGACAAGCCGATATTATCCTCAACTATCAATATTTTCCGTTTCATTTGTCAGTCTTTTTATTTCGTTCTCCGCTTCCGCTATCAGCATAGCAGTACATTTTATTACTTGACCTGTAGACTCCCGTACGACATTATCTCTTGCAGTATCATCTTTCAACAGAGTCCGATAAGCCAACAAAGTATCTTCCATCTGCAACAGTTCCCACATCGGCTGCATGCGGTGGATAATTTCACGCAGTTTTTCCCTGTCACCGTCATCCACTGCCGAAGTGAGTTCCTCCATATCCCGTTTCGACTGTTCAATAAAGGAGCATAACAGCTTTACCTTGTCATTGACCTCCGACAGCATTGTGCTAAAATCAATTCCACGGCTTTCATCCAACCCACATTTCTTTATGCTTGAGAGAAGGCTTAACAGCTCTGAAGAAGAAAACGGCTTGTAGATGCAGGCTGCAAATCCAGCTTCCAAATAAGCATTCTTCTCTCTGTCACCACGTGCGGTCATAGCAATAACAGGTATCGTACGTGAGTTCCCGATGGTCGAGCTACGCAGCAAAGTCAACAAGTCAAAACCATTAGTACCGGGCATCTGAATGTCGGAAAGAAGCAAATCATAATCCATGCAGCGCATGGCCCTGATCACTTCTTTAGCAGTGGAGCATACCGTGCAAGTCACACTGTTACGTTCCAACATCTCCTTGATTATATCCCTCAACATACCATCATCATCGATGACAAGCACATTACAAGGCAAATATGCAGAATGCAGCCGTATTCGGTTCTTACTCTCTACCGGTTCATCCGTTTCTGGTAACGGAAGGGTGACGCGGAACGTGCTTCCCCGGTCGATGGAACTTGTCACCCCGATTGTGCCGCCAAGCAGGTTCACAAGTCCCTGCGTGATGGGCAGGCCCAGCCCGTAACCGTCAGCATTGGCAGCGGAAGTCTGACGTTCAAACGGACGGAAGATACGCGAAAGCGTTTCCTCGGTCATACCAATGCCCGTATCCTTTACTTCCAAAATCAGATTTCCGTTACAATAGCGGACATTAAAACTGATTGTACCGGATTCCGTGAATTTGACGGCATTTGTAAGCAGGTTGTCTATGATTTGTTCTATACGGTCCGCATCGCCATAAAGCCTGACTTCCGTATCCCTAAAATCACAATCGAACAGAATCCCCTTGTTATTGACTACGTGGGAGAATCCGGAAGCGGTACGCTCCAGCAACCTGTGCAAATCGAACGAAACATCGTTACGGATTTCTTTCGCCTCGTTCAGACGGTATACATCCAGCAGGTTGTTGAGTAGATGTACCACATGACGGCATACAACTTCAATATTGTTTAAATAAGTGTTACGCCGTTTCTTTTCCCGTGTATCCATTGCCAGTTCGGCGTTACCGCTGATGATATTCAAAGGAGCACGAATGTCATGTGACATGGTCAGAATAATATTCTTACGCATTTCCAACAATGCTGTGTTCTGCTTTATTGTATCTTCCAACCGCTTCCTTGTACTCGCCTTTTCACGCAAATCCCTCTGTATTATCAGATAGAAAATAGCAAGCAGCACTATAGCGAAAATAACCAACCACGTAATAATGCAAACAGAGCGGTTATAGGAGGCTTCAAAATGCTGTTTCTTGGTTTCAAGCACATGCTCGGTTTGGTCGTTCATCACGGTTATCAAGGTACGGAGCTTTCGGTTGAGTGCCTTGTTGTGATTACGTAGGCTGTCGATATAGACTGTTATGATTTGCTGCCGTTCTTCCTGCATGGATTGCAGTTCTTTGTTCAATGTGTAAAGCGTAGCGGATACGGAAGGAGCAATCTCAACCGTTTCTTTCGCTCCGAACAGTCCGGCAATACCTTTTTTCTTACGGATAACAGTTTTAGAACAGGTCTCTTCGGGAAGACGGGTAAGTAGCAGACCATCGGAGCTGTCTTGTTTTTGAAACAATTGCATAATTTGGTGCAGATTTTCCTCCTTACTTTCCAAAAGATAACAAAGCGTATCTAATCGACTTAAATAGACAAACTCCTCATTTCCCTTGTACATTGCTTGTAGCATGGAATCTACACGTAAACGAAGTAAATGATAATCTACAAAATCTTCTTTCTCCCACGCAAGAGCTGTTTCACCACGCATAGCAAGGATAGTGATGTAACGATGGGCGATATTCACATTATGCTGAACCTTGTGAATGAGCTGTGTCTCTGCTTCAATTTCCAACACACGGCTACGTTCATGTAAAAGGATGGCAACCATACCACCAATGATCACCATAAGAAGGAAATATCCTGTAAATATTTTATGCTGTAATAACAATTATTCTTAACTAATTACCAAACAACCTAAATTCGATATATAGTAATAAATACATTACTGAATATCAAGAACATAGAATAATAGTGTTAAATTTATAGCGTTAATTATAACATTTAAACAATTACCACTATGTTTTCAGAGGTTAAAGTTACGGAGATTTATTGTATAGCAGATGATTTTTGCAAGGAATTTATGTTGCAACAAGAAAATATATGATTGAAGATAAGAAAATTAAGTATTTTAACAATCCTAGCCGCATAAACGATACTCCAATTATGGTAAACCTTATCCTGTTCCATTCCAACGGATAACTTTTATGCTTTAAGCATTATAACAAAAAGTATGTCTGCAAACATCTATAAACCTGTTCCCATGTTTGGCATTCTATAACCGTTATGTTAAACTGATAAAAAGAAGTATTGCTTTCCTAACCATTTTCCAATAAAAAGCTGTGGAAACCTATACCGACATTAGCTCTGTTGCCCTCCATTCCTTATGTATCTATCATAATCAAAAAAAATCAGAATCATAAAACATTCAAGGCACTAGTCCAATGCAGGAAATATTCAAACACACAAAACACCCCAAAATAAAATTATACAATAGAATAATCGTAATTCTACTCTTAAAGAGCAATAAATCCTACTTATCCACGACAATTTAAATAATAAATTTCAATAAGTAATATGCCATTCTTCATATAAAAGAAATGCTATCTTCATAATCGAATATTATATAATATATAATATCACACAGTAGCAAAGTAATTTTACCATACACTATAAGCATAAGATAATTTTAAAAAAATGATATAGAAATCTAATGGATAGCAATGAGTTCCTATAATCAAAGATAAACCAAAACCTTTTGTCACAGGCGTTACCGCTACGCTTTCCATGAGTATTTTCCTTGCGACAAGTCGCGGAAAATACACATGGAAACAAACGCCCGGACAATGGTTTTGATTTCGGGAAAGATTATAGGGACTCACTGCGACCGACGCGACGCACGGAATAATACGGCAAGCCGAAACCGGGATATGTTTTGGCAGACTGCAATCCCAACCGGAACAAACGCTTTCCAGACAACACAACGGGTATGTTGCCGGCTTCCCGGCTCCGATGACAGTAAGGGACTTCAGCTCCCTCTGCTCTGCATAATCCTCCCTTTGCGCCCGTGCCGGCTTTTTCGCCCTTCCCCTGCATACCATATCCTTGTTTTCACGGCATGTTTCTCTCACGGAAAACCAGTCTTTCGGACATTTGAGGACATCTGATGACATCTGATGACACCTTTTTGAAAATCAGAGTTTTATTCGGATTTAGCCCATATTTTTGAAGTGTCAAAGCAATTTATTAACCCCAAAAAGAAAAGGTATGGCACAAGAAAAGAGCCCGAACGAAAAGCCTAGACAGCCCCGGAAACCGAAGGTCATGAACGATGCCCCTTTGGTGGAACAGATCACCGAGCTGATGATGATTCATAACAAGAGCGATCCGAAAGCCGGTGTACAAGTGGTCAGCGAGATCGACAAGGACGGGAAGGTCAAGACGGTTCCGGCGGACGAGAAGAATGAGAACTCATTCCTGAAATTCGACAAGAACTCGAGCATACTCGAAAACTTCATCAAGAATTTCTGGAGCCAGTTCAAGGAACCGACCCATTTCCGCCTGCTCCGCATGACCTTCCACGACTACAAGGTGAACAAGCAGGCGATCAAGGACCTGGCGGAAGGGAAAAAGACGGACGTGGTGAAGGAGTTCCTCAAACGCTACGAGATCCGTCCGAGAGAGAACAAGGAGGAACAAAACATGAATAGACAAGAAACAGCCATGGAAAAAAAAGAAACACAACCGCAGGAACCC
>OHSA01000309.1_pt1 | contig 20595 bp, 20 predicted proteins | sample 1578571 | NCBI WGS metagenome assembly OHSA01 (sample SAMEA3879586, study PRJEB24766) | human gut metagenome | biome: human-associated habitat; feature: feces | place: USA | collected 1985/1987
TCCCAGCCTTGGAGATTTGCCGCGAAAATGTGAGCAGAAAAAAGTCATGACTTAAGGAGCGGTGTCGTATGTAAGAAAACCTCAGGATAACATTGGGTACGGACACCTGACCTGCATGATTGGCTCTACCGGTCATACAGGAGCGGCTTCTATATTAGCCGCATCAAGATTATCGGAAGGAGGGCATTGACATGCCTGATAAGGTCTATGTTATCAGCCGGCTCGGACATCCGTTGATGCCCTGCTCTCCGGCAAAAGCCCGTCATCTTCTGGATGACAAGAAAGCAAAGGTTGTCAAACGGATGCCTTTCACTATCAGGCTCCTCTATGGGAGCACTAAGTATATTCAGCCGATCATTCTCGGCGTGGATGCAGGAAGCAAGACAATTGGTCTGTCGGCAAGTACGGCGAAAGAGGAAGTGTTTGCTGCTGAGGTAATGCCACGGAATGACGTGGTGGAAAACCTCTCCACGCGAAGAGAGTTCCGCCGTGCACGCCGGAACCGTACCACACGGTATCGGAAACCTCGTTCTGATAATCGTGTGCGTAGCAATCACGAACGTTGGCTTGCCCCTTCTGTGAAAGTTAAAATTCAGGAGCATATTACTTCTATCAAGAGGGTATGTACTATCCTGCCTATCAGCAAGGTAGTCATCGAGACTGCAGAATTCGACCTTCAACTTCTCAAAGCTATTCAGGAGGGAAAGCCTATCCCGGAAGGCGAGGACTATCAGAAGGGCGAAATGTACGGTTCTTATAATGTTTGTCAGTACGTCCTCTGGAGAGATAATTACACCTGCATCTGCTGTGGAGTCAGGGGTACGCCGAAGAATCCCGTTAGGCTGCATGTCCACCATTTTGAGAGCCGCAAATACGGCGGGAATGCTCCAGACAATCATGGAACCCTTTGTGACGATTGCCATAAGAAGTTCCATCTCGGCATCATCACGGACGTAAAGCTCAAGACGCGCAGACGGCAATCCACAAGGGACGCCGCCTTCATGGGTATTATGCGTAAGACCCTAATGTGGAGACTTAGAACAGAGCTCTTCATCCCTGTCGCAGAGACGAAGGGCTACATCACAAAGGCAACCCGCGAAAAGCTGCTGGTACTTCCGAAGAGCCACACCCGTGATGCTCTGGCAATTGCACAGGGTAGACACGGCTTTGGTATTAAGGAGTACGCCTATGTAGAACCGGCAAACCACATCTACACGGTCCGCCCGGTACGGCATCATAACCGCCAGCTCCACAAAGCCTCTATCCTGAAGGGCGGTATCCGGAAGCGCAATCAGGCATCTAAGTATGTCTTTGGTTTCCGACTCTACGATAAGGTTCTCTATCAGGGAAAAGCGTGTTTCGTGTGGGGGCGGAGAACAAGCGGAACCTTTCTTCTTCGAACAATTGACGGTATAAAGGTCAAAGACGGTGTAAGTTACAGAAACCTCACTCTACTTGAACGAAGCAGCAATTACCTTATTGCGTAAACAATAGAGAAGAGGAAAACTATCGATTCCTCCCCGCCCATAGAGGTGTGGGATTCTTATCTAAAATCCAGGCAAATGAAAAATGGCCTTCGGTATGTTTCGTACCGGAGGCCATTCGCTTTCGTACCATTTCAGTACGGTAAATACCATAATGCTCATTTCTGATTTTCTGCCATCCCTCTATACTGTGAGAAAGTACAGAATAGGTAGGAGAAGATCAAATGAGTACGAGATTGCAAATCATGGGCAGCCGGATTCGGACTGCACGGCAGTTCCGCCGCCTAACTGGTGAACAGCTCGCTGAGAAGATTGGTATTGCTGTAGACTCACTTCGACACATAGAAAATGGAGTCAGGTCACCAAGTTTCCAGCTCATTGAGCGCATCTCGGATATTCTAGACGTTTCACTCGACTACTTAGCTGGGAAGACGGATTCTCCTCTGGAGCATAGAGTTCGCAAGGAACTTGAAAACTCTGGACTAACGAAGGAGCAAGAAGATGCCATTGTTGAGTTGGCATTAAATTCGATCCCGATCATCAAAAAACACATTTGAGCAATGCACCTGTCGATCTGGCAGGTGCAATTTTATTTTTCATTCTCCCTTAATCCGACTGTTTTCGCGCTTTCACTCATGTAATATGTACTCACTTGATACGATTGTATCAAATCTGTACGGAGGGATGAAGACATGACAGTACAAAACGCATTAGAGGAAATGAAAGAACGCGCATTTGCCCCTGCTTTTCAAAAGTATTTGTTCGATACATACAAGGTACTGGCGCAAACAGATTTTTCCGAAGAGGAAAAGGACTACACAGCGGCTGAAGACTATTTTACCACCACATTGGAGCAGTCCGAGAACGAGATCCTAAGGCAGATCAAAACCAATTACGAGGCAAAACTGCGGTATGCATCCCGGTATGCTTTCAACGCCGGCCTGTATTCTGGGTTCGTCCAGCACTTTTCCAATCAAGATCTTGTTGTCGATGGATTTGAAAAGCATCTCATGCAGGCTCTCTTTGAGATGCCCGGTATGCAGCGCCATACTCTGTTTTTGAAGATGCATGACGAAAACAAGAAGCTTATCGAGCAGCTCGAGATTGATGGTGATGAAGAGCGACGAGAGCATTTGACCTCGATCGAGTGTGCGTGGGAGCAGCGCGTTCATTGGGCGGCCTGCCATAGCTTCTACTGCGGTTATCGTGCTGCGGTCAAAGTTCTTACTGCTGTTGATGGCGTTAATGCCTTTGACATGATTCCTCACACCTTGCTGTTGGAATATCACTTGGGATATACGAAATCCTATGACCAAACGGAACAGCAGCATATTGATAGATAGCGGAGTTGAACGGCAGTAGCACAATACAAGGGGGCAATTCAATAGATTCTCAATGACTTCACATGAATGACATGAAAAGACACACCAATCTGCGGGAATGATTTATCCCATAGATTGGTGTGTCTTTCGCATCGACTATAATACTAAAGGCTGCGAGGTGTCCGTTCTTTCGGACACCTCTTCTTGTATGCTTGCGGTAGAGTTCGAAGAAAGAACTACCGGAGGTGTCGAAGATGTATGTGTTCGTTGATATGGAATGGATCTCGAATCAGCGTGGTAATCATTGGCCAACACAGTTGGCCGCTGCCCGCGTAGATGCGCATTGGAATACGGTTGATACTCTTTCTACGTTATTTCGCCCGAAAGACTTCTCCTTCCAGCAATGGGGGCATATGGCCTTTTCCGGCTGGAATAAGGAGCAGTTCCTCAATGGTGAAAGCCTTTATGCTGGATTAGATGCCTTCCGCCATTGGCTGCAACCGGAGGATACGATATGTTGGTGGCATCAGGAAGCAAGCGATCTGTTCAATATGTTCTCCAAGGTGTCCGGTGTTCCTGATATGACTCAGCATGTCGTGTTGCTCTGTGATTACATCTACGGTTACTTAGCAGGTCAAGAGGCGTCTGTTGGAAGCCCTTATAAGATCTGCGCGGCGCGCAATATCGCCACGCCTTCTCCAGCACACTGCTCCGCCAACGATGTAGCAACCATGCAACTGCTTGCACAGGGCATTGGCTTTGAGCAGAAGCATTTACTTGAGCCGCCGAAAAGATGGGGCAACGACGCAATGGCACAGAAAGGTTCTTCTGCGTATAAGCTGCTCTATGATCCCCAGGCCAAGCTCCTTCATCAATCCGACTGTGAGCTACTACCTGATAATCGGCATTTCCCGGCATTCCTCACATTCAAGCTCCCAATTCGACGTAAGTACAAACCTTGTAGCTGCTGTAGGGATGAATTCTTAGATGCGCTGTGGGATCGCAATCAAGACTCTATCGCTCGCTCTGAATATAACTATGTCTACTCCAAGCAGTCCAAGATCTTTCACACTAGAAAGTGCAGTCATGTACTGCTGGCCTATGATATTCAGGGAACCGTTTCCTACGACACCTGCCTTAAAAGCGGGCGACGGCCTTGTAAGCACTGCAATCCGGAGCCGATTGAGCACAAAACGATTGCTTTTCCGATTCTTCCAAAGAAGCCGCAATCCCCTCAGGAGCGTTCTTTGAGCAAGGACGAGCAAAGTGCCATCGGACGCTTTAATCGTGCTAAACAGGAGCGTGAAGCTGCATTCAAGAGAGGCTCACTTTCCGATGCCGAGAAAAGCAACATTATGGCACTCTCGCAGCCAGGGCTGGCATTCTGGGCAAGTAGGGGGTATCGGACATTCCACCGCAGAAACTGCCCGCAAATCACAGGGCTCAGCCAACTGGTCGGCTTTCCTCGTTATCAGGACGCTGCCCGTGCCGGCTACTGCCCATGCCGGCATTGTAAGCCAAGTCCGAAGCAAGATGTCGTCTATTCGATCCCTATCACCAACAAAAAGCGTGCGGGAGAAAGTGTCGAAACATTGGTGCAACTCTGTACGGAACATTGTCTGCCGTTTCACCACGACAATCGATATTTCGAGATGCAGACGATGGTGGGCAAGTGGAAAATTGATATGGACATGCGGCCAGTCCGATTGGAACACATAAACCTCGTTTCTCAGCAAGAGAACACAAAGAAATATCATGTACAGCCTCGTCTGTTTCTCTCCCTGAAAGATACATTCGATTACATTATGCGACATGATAATGCCCTCATGAAACGGATTGAAGGGACAAGCCAAGAAGTACAACTTCAAATGGGATAATTGTTGTTTTCCACTCCTTCTATCCGTAAATACCGTTGGGGAGTGTATCCCCAGAATCTAATAAAGGAGTGAAAAATGATGACGCGAGAAGAAGCGGAGAAAGAACTGATTGCCATGCTGCAAGAGGCGGAAGGTGGGCCTTCTTACTCCATGGGAGAAGTGGACGCTTATATGCGTGAGCTGCTGCATCCAAAAAACCAGATCTACCTGACAGGCGATACGCACGGTCGATTTGAGCGGATCATCTCTTTCTGTGAGAGGCAGCAGGTCCAACCCGAAAGCACTTTCATTATCTTGGGTGACGTCGGATTGAACTACTACGGGGATCGGAGAGACAATCGAGGCAAAGATAAGCTGGTGAAAATTCCGATCACCTTCTTCTGCATCCACGGCAACCATGAAATGCGCCCATCTGAAGAGTTGGGCTATCAGGTGAAAGAGTACCACGGTGGGAAAGTATGGGTTCAGCCTGAGTATCCAAACCTCGTATTTGCCATTGACGGCGAGATCTATGATTTCTTTGGCCATTCCTGTATTGTCATTGGAGGTGCGTATAGCGTCGATAAATACTACCGATTGGCAAGAGGCTATAACTGGTTTGAAGACGAGCAGCCGTCCGATGAAATCAAGGAGAAAGTTGAGCGTATGCTATCTGAGCGTGATTGGAAGATCGATGTTGTGCTGTCGCACACCTGTCCGCTCAGATACGAGCCGACTGAAGTATTTCTATCCATGATTGACCAGTCGAGTGTGGATAAGAGTACCGAACAATGGCTTGATACGATCGAGTCAAGGTTGCACTACGAGCGCTGGTACTGCGGTCACTATCATACGGACAAGGAGATCGACAAGATCCGTTTCATGTTTCAAGATTATACGATGCTGCCACATCAGATTTCCCTTTCTGCAGAGAAAGAAATGATCCGACGGATGCAGCGGCAGGCCGAAATTGTCGAAGCTCTGGGTCTGATGGATGAGGCTCAGGAGGAGAAATAAGAGGGTTTTACATGAGCACATATTACGACTTTATGGTCGAGGCCAAGTATAAAGACAAATGGTACAACATCGACCTACATACAAAGGATTTTGACGGAAAGCTGCGGCATCAATACCTTGCAACCTTCTCCCGCAGCTTTGTTGGCCAATTGGAAAGCCTGATCGATGGCGCATGGAGGATCGGTTTTGATGATCTAGCGGAAAGTACACAGAATCTCCTCCTATCCAGTATCCCTGCAGAGTGTGAAGATAGCGTTCGACTGGAGCAATTCTATGTTGCCGGTAATCTTGCGGATTTCGAGAAACTCCTGAAGGCGCCATACCAAAACGAATACTATGTGACGCGGAATCAGATTGCCGCATATGAGTCCCATGAGATCGATGACATCTGTGACTATTTAACTGTTCATGAGGTGCTTGAGCTTCCCTATACGGCTCGCAGCGAGTATGTCCTATATCGTTGGAATGATGTCTTTGATAATGCAGAGAAGATCCGCTCGATGGTAGATCGCCTGCGATTTCAGGTAGAATGCTTCAACGAAGCGCTTCCCTATGAGGCAGGTCAGTCCTATGGAGATCGTGCGGCTTCGCAAGTCCGTGTAATCTACCGGATTTCATGAGGAGGTCTATCACATGAACTACTTCATTGGAGACCTCCATCTCTTCAACCGGAATCAGACGGGTGAGGGTGTGAACTATGACGGGAGACCGTTCGCCACCGTGGCTGAAATGAACCAGTATATCCTTGAGCATTGGAACGCCAAGATCACCAACGGCGATACAGTTTATATTCTTGGGGATATGGCCATGCGGGGGAGAAACGAAGCACTCATCGCATTGGTCGCGCAGCTTAAAGGTCAGAAGATTTTGTTCCGAGGGAATCACGATGATCTGTCTGATTACAGGTATCAGAAGCTCTTCGCTGACATCACCGATTATCGCGAGATCAGCGAAAGCTTTGACGGACAGTCGTATAAGCTCTGTTTGATGCACTATCCCATTCTGATGTGGAATGGGCAGCATCGCGGATCGATCCTTCTCTACGCTCACACTCACAATACCGTGGAAGAGACGTTCTTCCAGAAATGCGTCAAAGAGCTCAACGAGAATAAGAAGCTGAGTGTTCAACAAGGAAAGCCCATTCGTGCTATCAATGTCGGTTGCATGATGCCATATATGAAGTACGAGCCAAGAACACTCAAGGAAATTCTCTCCGCACAGGACGCGAGAAAGGAATAAGACCTATGTTACCGAAAGAGCTATTCCTCAGCACGATCGAGAATATCCAAAAGCAAGAAGCTCGGATCGACGAGTTTAATACCGCGCTATCAAAGATCTGCGATGGGTTCCCTGTGTTTGATTCGGAGAATCAGTACCTGATTGCGCTCCGGGAGCTGCTGAAATACACAATGCAAGATCAATATGACTACATCGGATGGTGGCTATATGAAGCGCCGGATGCCGGATACACAGTCTGGTGGGATGATGAGGACGGTAAAGAAATCCGCGTGGACTTGACAGAACCTGGTGCGCTCTATGACTATCTGGTGGAGTATGCCGCGCCGGAAGGAGTTCAGGAGGATGAGCTGTGAGCACACAATACTCTGTTGTTAATACACGGATCACCGAAGAAGTCGCCGAATTCCAGAAAAAGGTCTCAGCAATCCGAGCAGAATGTCTCCGAATGATGCGTGAGGCCTCTGTATCTGCTGACTTGCAGGAGATCAAAGAGGATCTCATAGACAAGCTTTCTGACCGTGCGCTATTCTCTGTTGAGGAACCAGAAGGGACATCCATTGTAATCGGAACGGCAAGAGCGGGCCATTTTTCATGGCGCACTGAGAATGGCTTCCATGACCTTGACTCAGTCATGCGTTGGCTCCAGTCACACCCGGACTACACAATCTGTGATGAGTATGGAACAATTAAAACGGCAGAAGAATTCAAGCAGGTATTAGACTGGTGCGGGACTTACATCTCCTCATAGTTAGATTGCGCGCAAAAATTCCAGTCTTTTAACCACAAGTTGAATGACAAATGCCAAAGCTTGTGATATAGTACAGTCAGAAACCAAGAACAACTACTTTACAGAAAGGACGCAGCACCATGAAGACCATTTCTTCCGCTATCTTCTATATGAGCGAATGGCAGGCTATCTTCCAGTGTGAGGAATATAGCTTCAGCGAAGCATGCCCATATCAAGATAAGCAGAAGAATTTGATTGGAATGAGTAACTGTTAGACTGGCAGAGCATTTGCCTGTAACTCCTTCCCTGAATCATTGAAGCCGCTTGTCTTGTGTATAGACAAGCGGCTTTTTCATGCCTATGAGCTCAAATGATTTGGAGAGGAGGTGTCATTCGAAATGGGGTTCCCGACAATCGACTTAATGCGCACTGGCGCAAATATTGTGCGGCTACGGAAAGCAGCTGGCCTCACCGTACATGACCTGCAAATGGTGTTCGGCTTCAATTCCCCGCAAGCTATTTACAAATGGCAGAATGGAGCTGCGTTGCCGACGGTAGACAATCTAATCGTTCTTGCGGCGCTGCTGCATGTCCGCATCGACGATATTCTCGTTACCGACAACGCCGTCGCTTAAATGCGAGAAGCTCTGCTTCTCGCCATACGGTCCGCTCGTCTAAATGGTTAGGACACAGCCCTTTCACGGCTGCAATGACCGGTTCGAGTCCGGCGCGGATCTCCAAAATAATGGGATATGGCCAAGCGGCTAAGGCACCGGCCTTTGACGCCGGCACCGTTGGTTCGAATCCAACTATCCCAACCATGATACGGTACTCAAGAGGTTGAAGAGGACAGCCTGCAAAGCTGTTAATCGTCGGTTCGAATCCGACCCGTATCTCCAATATGGTGCCTTCGTCTAATTGGTCAGGACGCAAGCCTCTCAAGCTTGTAATGCTGGGTTCGAGTCCCGCAGGCATCACCATCATCATACAGGGGTATAGTTTAACCGGGAGAACAGCGGTCTCCAAAACCGCCCGTGGGTGTTCGAGTCGCCCTATCCCTGCCAATATACTGGGGTGTCGCCAAATGGTCAAGGCACCGGTCTCTGACACCGGCATTTGTTGGTTCAAGTCCAGCCACCTCAGCCATATTTGGAGAGTGAACCCGGAAGGCCCGGGGACCGCCCGCTAAGCGGATCGCACCGCATGGTGTCAGATTCGAGTTCTGCGCTCTCCGCCATATGGAACTGTAGCTCAGCTGGTAGAGCACCTGGTTGAAGCCCAGGGTATCGTTGGTCCGATTCCAACCGGTTCCGCCATACGGGTCAGTACGCATAGCTGGCGATTGCAGCGGTCTGTAAAACCGTGACATTAGAAACACCGTTGGTTCGACTCCAATCTGGCCCACCACGAACGAAAAGGTTGCCTCACATTATTGCGTGAGGCAACCTTTTCGTTATTCAATATGGTCGTTGATCCAATACCGAAGCTCCGTTTCGTCCTTTGTGCCATCCGCGATACCAATGAACATATCGGCCAGCTCATTCTGCTCCAATTGGAACTGATATCCATTCCATTTGAGTAGCAGTTGCGTGACCATGGCGCCAATTCGCTTATTGCCATCGATAAATGCGTGATTGGACGCTAACCCAAACCCAATACGAGCGATTTTCTCTATGTCAGTTGGAAAAAGATCTTCTCCTCCAAATGATTGAAGAGGTGCGGCAATAGCCGCTTCTAATCCAGCACGATCACGCAGACCATCAATGCCACCAGAAACTTGAATGATACGGCTATGAATCGCTACGACATCTTCTGCTGTAACCCAAATCATTCTGCCATCCTCTTATAGTCAGAAGCGAACTCGCTCAATAGTTGATCGGTGTCCGCCAGCATTTTTTCGCGGCTCACAGCTGTTACAGGCTCCTGAATCGTGACAGCAAAAGGCATGCCTTTTGCTCGAACAAAGGCATTGGCAAAAATATTAAAGGCAGTAGAAGTTGACATGCCCAGTGCATCACAGATGGCTGCCATTTGCGCTTTCACTTCAGAATCAATGCGAAAAGTCATGTTGGAATCCATGTTCAAGCCTCCTTTGCACTACAATAATACTACATAATATGTGCATTGTCAATCCGGTCGTTTCTTGATGATGGTCGGATGCGGCTGATCCAAAGGGAATTGATTATTCGACATAGTTCAATTATATCACAGAACGGCGACAACAGTGTGGCGCGGTTTTCCTTTTTTGCTCATTATGATCGATTTGTTGCATCTTCGACCGTTAATCCGTAAGACTTACCAGAATGGAGGTATGTCTATGTATCCGCGCACGATTATTGACTCACTATCGGCAGTTCCTAACAGAGATCAACTCACGCATAAAGATCTACACGCACATTTCAGCACTGGTCAATCGATTCTTCTTTCTGGTTCTGGGAGAGATAAGAAGTACGGGTACCGCAATGGTATCCAGACGGATCTTGGAGACATCAGGAACGATGTCTGGCGCGATTTGGTGCGTGAGCTCATTGTCCGGAGCCACGAAGAAGACTTGTTCGATAAACTCCTGGAGTGGGAGAAGGAGCACACCTATTGGTTAAAGACGAAAGCAGAACTGGAGCATTACACGCTTGAGCTCTACGCTGCAAGGATCTTTGACAACCCGAAATGGGTTGACTATGAAGCTTTTGCCAAGCACTATGGCTACCAGCCGCAGTCCTATGAGGGGTAAACAACTCAATGCATCGGATATACATGAAAACGGCAATGCCACATTGTGGCACTGCCGTTTTCTTATTGCCTTTTTTCAGTTCACGGTCTATTGACTACGCCAACAAAGAGTGGAAGTCCATCTGCACCAGTAATGGCGAATAAGAACGGTCGATCCAATACGAAGTCCATTTCCTCTTCAGGTGGCGCCGCAGCACCAGCCATCATCATGACGGTATATGCCGCTGCGGTAACCCCCTCTTCATCGATGGCAACGCGGGCTGCATGGTCGGCTTTGGAAAGGAATATCTCTGCAACTTTCGAAGTCATGGGACTGAAATCGGCCACCGTGGCATCGAATACACCGGTAATACCCAGCGCATTCAGGCCATCACGCAGGTCAAGATCAGAGACAACATCAAATTTGGGAACGGACATATTCACGATCAGGTGCTTGCTGTTCTCCCAGTTTCCATTGCTGTTTAGGAACTCCATCGTTTGCTCATCGGCAAGCAGATCATCCATAGCCACGCCATCATCAGGCAGGAGGAACCACATTTTGCCGCTGCCCTCCAGGCTCAGAGCAACAGCGCCGAACTGATCTGCCCAGTAATAGGTGTTGCTGCCGCCCTTGTGCATGAAGTCGCACTCCACGGTCTCTCCATCAGCACTGAACAGATGGAACAGGCCCTTTTCCGTTCCGGCCTCATTGAACTCACTGTGCCACTTGGCTCGGTAGTAGATGGTAGAGGCCAAAGCCATAACGGTCTCGGGGTCCATCGACAGGCCATCGGCCTGCGCTTCCAGCAGTCCTCCGGTCTGCTCATTGATCCAGTCCCGCAAGGCCTGATTAAATTCCTCGCTGCCCATCTCACCACGGAAGGAGGACGCATAGTAATTCTTTGCCAGACTGTCCATTGTGGACTGGTTGAAATTTACGGACTCATTCAGCCACAGGGAGTTTGCCAGAATGCTTGTCACGGCGCCGTCATTGCTGTAATTGGCGTTCCAAACACTGGCCGCCTGGGAGCGCAGAGCCTCAATGCTTTCACTTCCTAGAAGGTCAAGGATCTGCTGGCGGCTTTCACTGTCCGTCACCTCTGCCAGCATGGCGAGGGCCATGTAAACACTCAGAGGAGAGTATACCTTGTTCTCCCCGTTGGAATTGCTGAGAAACTCTCGGATTGAACTGGCGAAGAACGGTTCCAGACCGTCTGCATAGCCTTCCGGCTGACTGCGTTGGGCCTTTCTGTCCGACTGCCAGGCGTCATAGACCACATCAAAGCCATCGCTGTCAAACTCACCGGTCTTTTCATCAAAATACTCCATCTCGTTTGGGTAGGGAGCCATCTCCGGATAGCTAGCCAGTGCCAGAGCATAGGCCGATGCGGAGTTGTTTGGTTTCTTTTCGTCCATATTGGTATCTCCTGCGCAGCCTACCATAGAAATCAGGCAAGCCGCTGCGAGGCATAGCGCTACAATTCGTTTCATACTGCGTACCCTCCTTAGTCTACGATGGTGTCTGTGCAGATTACCTGCGTTATGATTTCCATAGCAGTCTCGCCGTAGCGTGACCACCAGCTATTTACACCCTGGGTCGTTGCCACAAAGTTGCCTTTGCTGGCAGGGTAACTGATAAAGTTCCAGATAGCACCGCCATCGTAGGTGCCCATGGAACCATTTCCAAATTCCTTCATTGACAATCCGGTGCCACAGACGCCGAATGTAGGCCAATATTGGAAATCGATCCATCCATCTTCACCAGCGGGTCGGAAACTGACGCCATAGCTCATGCCATCGGCACTGTATTCCTCAACCTTGTATTCCCAACCAGAAAGAAGCGGCACACTGACGCCAAATCCGCCGTGTTCGTAGGAAACATTACTTGTGTCAGCGGCGTCCACGAGATCAAAGCCTGCATAATAGGTTTTGGTGTCATAATCACCGGTACCCCGGAAATCCATAACCGATTTGCTGATCCGGTAGGAACCTGCGGGAAGCTCTCCGTACAGGCGGCTCCAATTCACTTCCCATTCTGTTTCCGCATTGTTAGGGATCATCCATGCTTCTGACGTCCAGGCAAGCTCATACTCCATAGGAAGCAGCTCGACCGCAACCCACTCGCCATCCTGCAGCATTTCGAGTCCGTAGTAACTGCCGGTCTGCAGCTCACCGGTTGGTTCTCCATCTTGCTGCGTACAAACAATGGTCAATCCAGACGGGGTGATATTCTTTGCAGTAAGCTTCACTCCCCAGGGATCCTGATAGGCGCTTATCGACGGAGTACGACTGATACCAACAAGACCGGATATTGCCGGAGTGCGTTCGCTCTGTTTTCCATTGATCCAAACCTTGTCGGTGGCCTTGATCACATCGCCCATCTGCACTTCAAGGAATAGATGCCACTGAGCCATATCCTCTGTTCCTGCCTCAGGGACCTTACGGTCAATCGTAATGTCCCACCCATCCAATGCACCGTTCTCAATACGGTGACGACGCACATCTGTAATCTCATGCCGAATTGATCCGCTGCCTTCCTGCAGTACGATCAGAACAAGATTCTGCCGTTCAAAATAGGCGTTATCATATTTGTCGCAGGCATCCAAAAAGCCGATTGTGCTGTCGGAGTAGACTGTCTCTCTTCGTTCCAGACTATAAATGTCCTTGTATGCCTCGTAATAGGCTTCCAATTCCGCTCTGGAACTGATCACGGTGTGGTAAGGATAGCCATCTTCAGGTCCGCCATTGGTCCGGATGTACTGCGCCTCAAAAGCGTATGCTCCCGGTTCAGGCGTCACGGAATCTGGATCAGCTTCATTTCCTACAATGGTCCATCCGAGTTCCGTAAGCTCTTCTATGACCTGTTCCGGAATATCGGCCTGCGTACCGTCTTCCAATTTCACACACCAATACGCACCGGTCCTGCCTGGATAGGTTTCCGCAATCCCATCGTGGAAGATCAAAATCTTATCGCCGGTCCCCAAGCCAGAGAACAGACCTTCCTTATCCTTTCGGTTGCTCATGATAATGGGTGAGTTTCCATCGATGAACATATACGATCCGTTGTCCGCTACTAAGCAGCGTCCGACAGAGAAACTCATGGAGTGATTTATCATATACCAAAGGCCACCCGCACAAAGTAGCAGTATGACTCCTATCACACAGAGGGGAATAACCCATTTCTTTTTCTGTTTCATTTCAGCAGCCTCCTTTTCATATCAGACATGAATCCCTTATTGATATAGACGCAAAAATAGGGAAAATGTTCCCTTGTGATGCGATTTAGAGAGTTGCCAGAACAAGTGAGTAGCATAATCGAAGTCAAAGGCAACCTCACGATCGTCACTTTGCTTCATCACTCATTATACGACCATCGACAAAACCCTACAACCCACCTAAGTTCCTGTGCATACCAAAACGGCAATACCTGCTTGGTATTGCCGTTTTGGTATTAACTCTTCAGCTGTCTATCCTTTGCAAAGGCCATCAGCGCCTCATGCTCGTTGGGGATCTGCTCATCCAAGACTGCATCCAGGCATTCCTGCAGCACACGGCCAATGGTCGGTCCCTGAAAGCCCAATGTCATCATATCATGTCCATTAACTGCCAAGTCCTTGAGTGTGAAGCAGCTCTCTTCCTGCAGGATCTCATTGATCATTTGCGATACTTCCTCAAAGATTGCGATCCGGTGTCTGCAGATGGCCGATTGACCAAGCGTATCTGCCTTGTGCAGCTCGATCAGTTGCCGGGTAGCATCCTCACCGTGCTTGCTCAAAAGCCGTTTGATTGGCTTCCTGTCGGCCGTGATGGGCATGTCATGATAGCGAACGAGTCTTACAATTTGTTCTTTGCTGGCGTTATCGAAGCGAAGTCTACTGAGGATACTCTCCGCCATTGAAGTATACAGAGTACACTCCAGCGCAATTACAAAAGGTCGAAACAGCCCTGACTCTAACATAGCAGATTTAATCTGTGCAAGACGCACTCAATGGCGTTGAGAGCGCAGGATTCCATAAAATGCAAAAATGCAAAAAGCTATATAGAGGACTGGACATGCGCATTTTGACCTGTTATAATAATATAATACATCCGGGTATAGCGAAGTTGGTATCGCGCCTGGTTTGGGAGAATACGACCAGCCGGATAAAAAACTCAATAACCGGGTGTAGCGCAGTTGGTAGCGCGCCTGCTTTGGGAGCAGGATGCCGCAGGTTCGAATCCTGTCACTCGGACCACCTTTCCAAGAAAAACCGCCTAAAAAGGCGGTTTTTCTGCGTTATAAGTTCAATTTTTGAAGTGTGCTTGACCACATCCCAATTGTGGCCAGAGAGGTAAAACGGCGGCTTTATCCTTGGAACGGAAGAATGCCGAAAAACGCAAAATCCCTAACCCCTCCCTAACGGGTGTAACTTCAGTATTTTCGCCGCAGAAACGACGGAAACTTGAATTTTCCGGTGTTATCCACTATAATAATTCTACGGAGGCCTTTGTGCCGCCAAGGCAGCCGTGTGGGTGTATTCCCATGCGGCTTTTCACTTATTTGCAGTTTTATGGAGCCATTGATATGTATGACAAATCCATGATTGCACAGCTATTACCGTCTGAAATGATAATAAAAAACTATATACATGGAGACCCGGATTGCAACTATGAGAGGTATTTATTAGAGTTCGTAAATGCTTCTGACTTTTTCCGCACAAAATCAGGCGGAGATATTTATCAATCTCCCGAAAGTGAAGAGAACAGGCAATGTGATTGTATTTCGACAAGTTATCAGTTGGATTTCAAGCTAATTGCCAGTAAAACTGCATTGCAGGCAAAAAGCATTTTATACCCAAGTAAAACCGAAATTGTGAAAGGCGTATTTGTCACGAGTGAACCTAAAGTTAAAAATGGTTCAATTAAAGCAACACGCATCCATGCCGCTCTAAGAGAATATGATTTTGAAGGTTTGCAGAAGTTACGCACAACCACAATAAAGAAGCAGGGAGTCGAAAACGATATCATTGAGTTACTGAAAACCCTTGAAACACGAAAGCATCTTTTACTTTTCTTTCCCTACAAATTCATATTTAATGACAAGTATGAATTCCTCGCCGGGATTGCACAAATCCAAAATGCATTAAACAGTGATTTTCGATGTGCTATGCAATACCGGACGCACGAGGTAGGAGCTGATTTTGATACATATATTGCATTCATCTACGATGATAAGATTGTATTTATGATTGAGAACGCTGCTCATTTATCCTATATCGACAGCGTTAATCTTACTAAAAGTCCCGTTTATATGCGATTATTGGATTATAGTTGGTAGTTGGAGGAATATAATATGTACTTATCTACAATTACGCTTAAAAACTTCAGAAAGTATGCCTATGATGGGGTGAGCAAACACGGAATCACAGTGAATTTTCACAAGGGATTAAACGCATTGATTGGAGAGAATGATTCCGGAAAAAGTGCAATAATTGATGCAATCAAGCTTGTCCTCCAAACGCAAAGTGGCGAATTTACGCGTGTTACGGATGAGGATTTTTATATTAGCGCTACTGGGGAAATTGCAACAGAATTCAGTATCGATTGCACTTTTGAAGGATTTGAAATCAATGAAGCAAAAAATTTTATTGAATGGCTCTCGTTTGAAAAAGATAAAACCTCTGGTGCGGTGTTTTATAAACTACTCCTCCACTACCGGGCATGGCGTGAAAATGGTCGTATTTATACTGAACTCAAAGCTGGAGATATCGAAGACGGTATATCGCTCGATGGCAAAGCGAGAGAACTCTTAAAATGTGTTTATTTAAGACCGCTTCGGGATGCGCAGAAGGAAATGCATAGCGGACGAAATTCACGAATTTCTCAAATACTCTTTAGCCATCCTTTGTTTTCCGACAAAGAAGATAATACGCTGGTTACTCTTATTATGCGGGCAAATGAAGGTATAGAGAAATATTTCCTCGAAGAAGAAGGCCGAGAAATTCTTGGAAAAATCAGAAACACACTTGCTGAATTTTTAGATGAACACGCTTCCAAAGATGCCTCAATCAAAACCTCCGAAATGAGATTGAAGTCGATTTTAGAGAGTCTATCTTTGGTTGCGCCAGAAATACAACCCGGTTTGGGGGTACATAATCTTTTGTTTATTGCCGCCGAGCTCTTGCTATTGAACAGTGATACCAATGGTAGTTTGAAGCTTGCGGTTATTGAGGAATTGGAAGCGCATCTGCATCCGCAAGCACAGCTCCGGTTGATCAGCTATCTGCAAAAAGAATACAACGATTCTGGTGTGCAGGTGATTGTTTCTACGCACAGTTCCATTCTCGCATCTAAAATCAACGTTAAAAATCTTATCTTGCTTAAAAATGACACTTCCTTTAATTTAAGCGCAGAGTACACAGGACTTGAAAAAGGGGACTATTTGTTTTTACAGCGATTTCTGGATTCGACAAAAGCAAATCTGTTTTTTGCCAAAGGAATTATTATGGTTGAGGGAGATGCTGAATCGTTGCTCATCCCAACATTGGCAGATGTTATTGGAATTAATTTAGAGAAGCACGGAATCTCTGTTGTTAATGTTGGTGGAACAGGTTTCTTTAGATATTCGAGGATTTTTCTAAGAAAAGATGGCAGTGCAATAGATGTTCCCATTTCAATCATAACTGACTGTGATATTGAGCCTGATAAAAAAGCTGGAGAGATAGATCAACGAGAAGCCGAAACAACTGCTGCCATAGTTGCTATTCAACAAAAGTACAATGTGGGCTGTATCAATGCATTTGTTGCACCAAAATGGACTTTTGAATATTCTGTAGCATTTAGTTGTTTGCGAGATATGCTGTATGAGTCTATTCTTCAGGCAAAGAAAATTGAAAACAGCGATCAATATGCTCTGACGGCTACGAAAATTGAAGAAATTGAAAAAAAGCTTGCCGAAGAAAAAGCGAAATGGTCAACCCAAGAACCCTGTGTCACAGCGCATCAGATATATCATGACACAATGCTTAACAAAGGAAATCCAGCAGTCAAGACGAACGGCACATCGAAAGCAATTGTTGCCCAGTGTCTGGCAAGCAACCTGAGATGGGCAATTACTGAGATATCTTCCTTAGGAGAAGGTGGCAATTCCTTACCCAAGGAGTGTATGTTTGATTTAGACCTTTACCAGACTCATATTGACGAAGCCAAACGAGTGACATTGGCAGAAGAAATAGAAAAAGACCCTTATCTTTCCTATCTTGTGTTAGCAATAAAGCATGCTGCTGGAATTGAGGGGTGAAATATACCATTATGGAACTAATTACAGATTTTACACCTATCGAGAAACTATTATTACCAAATGGTTGTTGCTTTGCGGGTGATGCTCGCAATGTGATAAACAGTTGGGATAGTAATGACATTCTCGCATGTCCAGGAAGCGGAAAGACCACTGTTCTCATTGCAAAACTCAAACTAATAGCCGATACATTACCGCTAAAAGATGGCCGTGGCGTTTGTTTGCTATCACACACAAACGTAGCAGTAAATGAATTGAAAGCAAAGTTAGGAAAATCAGCAGAAAGACTCTTGTCATATCCTAACTTCGTAGGCACAATTCAAACATTTGTCGATCAGTATATTACATTCCCTTTTCTCAGGCAATTTGCAAACACGTCGATTCAAGTCGTTAGCAACGAGGATTATGCAAATCATCTGTATAGCTTGATTTGTAAAACCAACAGTAAATTAAAGTGGTTTATCAATCAGCAGTACAATGTCCTGGGAGCAAAGCAATACGATTCCGTGGTCAATTTTATGGCAAATATATATGCTGATGACGCAGGTGGGATTCACCTTTCTGGCGTTAACCGTGTGTTGGCTGGAAAAAGCACAAACACTGCGTTCAGTTACGCACGAGCAATCCAACGATTGCTATCAGAGGAAGGGCTAATACGCTATAACGATACATATAGGTATACACTTCTGGCGTTAAAAAAGTATGGATCATCATTGCAAACACTTTTATCCAGACGTTTTCAATATGCATTCGTAGATGAGTACCAAGATTGTTCAACACTTCAGCGTGATGTATTAGATGCGCTATTCTCTGGTACGGAAACAATATTTCAAAAGATTGGAGATGTAGACCAAGCTATTTATAACAGCACAAATGATAATACGCCTGTTTGGCAAGTTGAGGATAGCTACATGTCCATTGCGCATAGCAATCGATACGGTCAAGAAATTGCCGGCGTGTTATCGGTCTTGCGCACCAACCAAGAAACAATTACTTCGTCCAGGGGAGTTCAAGGCATCAAGCCAACATTATTTGTATATGATAGCAGTTCGAGATTAAGGGTTATTCCCGCATTTATTCAGGAAATACAGAGTAACGGGTTGGCTAAACCCGAAGGAATATACAAAGCTGTCGGCATGTTTGAAAATGTAAGTGGATTGAAGATTAGCGATTACTGGCCCACTTTTCAGAAAAAAGTCAATCAGCAGTCCATGGTTCATTTTCAAGACTATATTTTCGAGATTTCTTCTGCCTTGGCTAATGGATCTTTATCTTTAGCTGAACGATGGATAAGAAAACTATTGAGCAAAATCTTACATTATCTTGGAATAAAAGATGAGGCCGAAAAAGAGTACGGAAGCATATCCATTAAGCGATATATTTCAAATAGTTTTCTTCAAAGCTATCAGTCCTCAATACTCAGTCTATCCCAAATTGATGATTTCTCATATTCTGCCGTAGAGGAAAAAGTCAAAGAAATATTTGTCTCACTGTTAGGAGATGAGTGGCTTGAAAATATTCCGGATTCGTTCATGCTGCCAGCTCGAGAACCTCAGGCAGAAAGTGAAGATAGCCATATTTTCTATGATGAAAGCAGTATCTCAATAGTGTTTGATACCGTCTATGGAGTAAAAGGAGAAACACACGACGCAACTCTTTATTTAGAAACAGAAACCAAGAAGAGTTCAGATATCAGGCGAATACTTCCGTTATTGGAACGCAAAATCACACAGTGCAAAAATGAGTTGCAGGAAAAAAGTCGCAGATGCGTATATGTAGGTTTCAGCCGCCCCAAGTACTTGCTCTGCCTTGCAATAGGTGAAAAAACTTATGTTGGCCATGAAGCCGCTTTTTCTTCGTGGAAAATTGTGGACTTGCGATCTGGAGATACTATGTAACCACGAGACATGTTTGATGGATGATATCCTTCCACAAAATCAAAGCCCAAGGGGCAAATCTCTGTCTCTTGGGCTTTGTTTCTTTTATCCCACTTTCTCGAACGGTATCACCTTGCACCGGTTCTCCTCCGGCGGGTCGGGAGGCTCCGGGGTGGTGGCTGCCGTGACCGATTCCATGAAGCCGCCGATCTTCTCGGCCGCACCTCTCTGCATATCGTTGGTGATGTGCGTGTAGGTGTCCAGCGTGAAGCCCGCGCTGTAGTGGCCCAGCATGCTGGACAGGGTCTTCACGTCCACGCCGCTGGAGATCGCCATGGTCGCGAAGGTGTGTCTGAGGTCGTGGAAGCGCACGTGCTCCTCGATGCCTGCGCTTTTCAGCAGCTTCCGGTTGATCCTCGACACCGCGTCCGGACTCCAGTAGCCGCCTGTCCGGGGCGATGGGAACAGGATGGGGTTGTCCGGGTGCAGTTCATGCTCCTGCACCAGCAGGTCCACCGCCTGCTGGGACAACGCCACCTTGCGGACGGAGTTTTTCGTTTTCGGCTCCGTCACATCCAGCTCGCCCTCCATACGGGTGACCTGCTTATTCACCGTCAGGATGCGCTCTTTTACATTCAAGTCCTCCCACTGGAGCGCCAGCAGTTCTCCCCGGCGCAGGCCGCTGGACAACTCCAGATAGAACATAGGCAGGACGCCGTACTTCTCCGCTTCCTGGAGGTATCTGCCGATCCTCTCCGGCGGGAGGATGGTCATCTCTTTCTTGTCCTTGGGCGGGATACGGCAGTTCTCACAGGGGTTGTACGGGATGAGCCGCTCTTTCACCGCCTGCTTCAGCGCCGCCTGCAGCACCGCATGGACACGCCGCACGAAGGTGTTGGACAAGGCTTTGTCGTTCTGTTTCGCCCCACGCTGCATCCTGCCGTTTTCTTTCAGGTCGTTATACATTCTCTGGATGTGGATGGACGAGAGCTGCTTAAGCTTGATCGCACCGATGGCCGGGATGATGTGGTGTTCGATGATTCCTTCATAACCCTTGGCGGTGTTGTAGCGGATGTTGGGCTTGCTGT
>OHSA01000331.1_pt1 | contig 19960 bp, 22 predicted proteins | sample 1578571 | NCBI WGS metagenome assembly OHSA01 (sample SAMEA3879586, study PRJEB24766) | human gut metagenome | biome: human-associated habitat; feature: feces | place: USA | collected 1985/1987
GGGTAGGTATCACATCCTCCCTCAACATATCCCCTACTACACTATCAGCAGCAGCTTTCACAGAGCTAAAGAAAATGAATTTCCTTGCTTTTGACTCTAAAAAGAAATCGAAGATCTTCTGCGTCAGTCCTGTGTTGATATCAAAATACACCTGTGCCGCGGATTGATTCTTTGTATCATGGGCTTTACCGGCCAGATGAATGATGGCATCAAACAGGGGTAATTGTTGCATAGGAAAAGAAGTGGGCTCAATATCCTTCCAGGAAAAGGTTTTTACCACTCCCTCCTTTTCCGGAGCAATAATATCCAAGCCATAAAGAACATGATAATTCTTTAAGGCAACAACAAGATTAGAACCCACAAAGCCGTGGATTCCCGTAATTAGAATATTCATGAAAATAGTCTATAAAACATTACTTCCACTCTCAGATACATTCATCAGTATTGTGATTGTAGTTCAGAGTTTCCCAATACATGTATATTCAACCCCTATTTCTTGCAATTCATTCTTATCATAAATATTGCGTCCGTCAATTACCACCGGTTGTTTCATTGTTTTTTTCAACACTCCCCAACTTGGCATCCTGAACTCTTTCCATTCGGTTACCAGCAGCAAAGCATCAGCATCTAATACAGCATCATACATATCCGTAGCATAAACAACCTTACCACCTACTCTACGTTTACATTCTTTCATGGCAATAGGGTCATACACTTTCACAGTCACACCGGATTCCAGCAATTTATCTATAAGTACCAAAGCCGGAGCTTCACGCATATCATCCGTTTCCGGTTTGAATGCCAATCCCCACATAGCCACCTGTCTGCCCTTTAAATCGCCATTGAAATGTTTCAACAGCTTTTCAAAAAGAATACTCTTTTGGTTTTCATTGACTTCCTCCACTGCTTTAAGCACACGCATCGGATAGCCATTCTTTTCGGCCGTCTTTATTAAAGCCTTTACATCTTTCGGAAAACAGGAACCACCATAGCCACAACCCGGATAAAGGAATTTACTACCAATACGACTATCCGCACCAATACCCTTGCGTACCATATTTACATCAGCCCCTACAAGTTCACATAAATTCGCTATATCATTCATGAAACTGATACGGGTAGCCAACATTGAGTTTGCTGCATATTTTATCATTTCAGCACTGGGAATGTCAGTAAATATCAAACGATAATTATTCATCATGAAAGGTTTATAAAGACGTTCCATAATATCCTTTGCCTTTTCTGATTCAATGCCCACCACTACACGGTCCGGTTTCATAAAGTCATCCACTGCATCACCCTCTTTCAGGAATTCAGGATTGGAAGCCACATCAAATTCTATCTTCACATTACGTTTATCAAGTTCTTCCTGAATAGCAGCTTTTACTTTCTGTGCAGTACCTACAGGAACAGTACTCTTAGTAACTACCAGAACATACCTTTTCATGTTACGTCCAATGGTACGTGCTACTTCAAGTACATACTTCAGATCGGCACTTCCGTCCTCATCGGGGGGAGTCCCTACAGCGCTAAACACCACCTCCACATCATCCAGACAATCTGATAAACAGGTCGTAAAGTTCAATCGCCCTGCATTATAGTTACGATGTACCATATCCTCCAATCCCGGTTCATAAATGGGGATAATTCCTTTCTTCAAATTCTCAATTTTACTTTCTTGTACATCTACACAAGTAACATCTATCCCCATTTCCGAGAAACAAGTTCCAGTTACCAAACCGACATAACCTGTTCCAACAATTGCTATTTTCATAATTTCTTAAATTTGCTTTTTATAATTGATAAAAAGAACGATACCATTCTATTGTCTCTTTCACTCCTTCTTTAATAGATTTATCGGGTTTAAATCCCAATTCATTTTGCAATGCTGTGGTATCCGCATTTGTCTGATAAACATCACCGGGTTGCATCGGAAGAAAAATCTTCTCCACCGGATAACCAACCGCCTCTTCTATAGCCTGTATAAAATCCATCAATTTCACAGGATGCGAATTACCAATGTTATAAATCTTGTAAGGTGCAGTGGAAGTACTTGGATCTGGTATCTCTGCCTGCCAGTCAGAGTCAGGAGATGGGATATGATCTATAACTCGCAGCACACCTTCTACAATATCATCAATATAGGTAAAGTCACGAAGCATATCACCGTTATTGAATACCTTTATAGGACGATGGTGTAACATGGCATCTGCAAACAAGAAAGGAGACATATCAGGGCGCCCCCAAGGACCATATACCGTAAAAAAACGAAGCCCTGTAGAAGGAATCCCATAGAGATGACTGTATGTGTGAGCCATCAATTCATTAGACTTCTTCGTAGCAGCATATAAACTCACCGGATGAGCTATACTATCTTTTTCCGAAAAAGGAACTTTACCATTCAGACCATATACACTACTGGAACTAGCATATATTAAATGCTTTACTTTATAATGACGACAACCTTCCAAAATATTAAGAAAACCATCTACATTACTTTCCACATAAGCATATGGATTCTCAATAGAGTATCTTACTCCCGCTTGAGCTGCAAGATTTACTACCTTATCAAAATGCTCATTGGCAAACAACATCCGCATAGCCTGTTTGTCCTCAAGGTTCATACGGACAAAACGGAAAGAAGAATATTCAGAACTTCCTACAAACTTATACCAATCTATATCTTCCTTAGAGATACCCAGTGTACCCAAACGACCATATTTCAAGTTCACATCATAGTAGTCATTCAAATTATCTAATCCAACGACTTCATTGCCACGGCCAAGCAGGCGCTTACACACATAAGAGCCTATAAAACCGGCTGCACCAGTAACTAATATTTTCATGTTTTACTTAACTGATTATATATTTCAAGATGTTTTTGTATTACATTCTCTATTGAAAAGTTCTTTTCAGCCAATATACGTGAGTTACAGCCCATAGTCTGTCTCAAGCAATCATCTTCAAAAAGGATTTTCAATTTCTCCGCCAAAGCATCACTGTCTTTTACAGGAATCAAAAAACCATTATACCCATCTACCACTGCTTCTTTACATCCAATGGAATTCGTGGTCACTATAGGCCGGCCTACAGCAGCAGCTTCAATCAATGACTTTGGAAGCCCCTCTTTATAAAAAGAAGGAAATGCTACTATGTTACAAGATTTCAATAGTTCCAACACATCCGTACGATATCCTAACCACTGAATATACTCCCCATCACACACCGCCTTCAGTTCTTCCTCTTTTATCGCTTTCGGATTATCATCCAATCCTCCACAAAGCAAGAACTCAACTTTATCCACATACTGCTCCTTCAACTTCAACGCAGCTTCCGTCAAAACAAAAACTCCCTTTTCCACAATCATACGGGCAGTAAGCAGAATTTTGACTTTTCCGTCACTAGATTCAGGAGTGTAGCAATATTGATTCAAATCTACCCCTGAACCTTTTATCATAAAAGTCTGCTCTTCTTTTACAATCCCATTCTTTAAAAATAAACCTTTATCTTCTTTATTCTGAAAAATCGTTGCAATATTTTTACGTTGATGAGAGAAACGAAGTACCTTAGGGAGAAACTCCGAAACCAATGATCTATTTTCCTCAGAGAAAAAAATTCCCAATCCACTAACAGCATTGACCACTCCGTATACCTTCGACAACTTTGCAGCAAGAGTTCCCCACAGTATGGTTTTTAAACCTACATGATGAACAAGATCCGGTCTTTCCCTACAATAAAGACGATACAGAAACCAACACGTATACAATTCTTCTATAATGTTTTGTCCTGAACGATTCATAGGTAAATCAATCATCTTTAAACCCAGAGCTTCGATATTCTGTTTCTGACCGGTATCTTTCGTTACAATAGTAACATCGTAACCTACTTCTTGAGCCCTTAAAGCAATGTTTTTCCGATGGGAAAGAAAAAACCAATCCACATTGACAACAATAAACAGTTTCATCATATATACTTTATAATCTTAGCAGGATTACCTGCTACCACACAATTTGAAGGAACATCCTTCACAACGACACTACCAGCACCCACTATTACATTATCACCAATATTTACATTTCCAATAATCGTCACCGTAGCACCCAAAGTTACATTATCGCCAATAACAGGACGACCTTTTGATGTTTCACCTAATGTTGTACAATGTCGACAGTTGAAATTCTTTCCTATCGTATCAGCATTAAGAATTGTGGCATAGGGATGCGCAATCAAACATCCCTCTCCCATTTTCAATGTACTGGATATAATAAAATGTCGATCACCAGGTCTATACCAGCTTATCAACAAAGAGTTTATCGGACCTATACGATAATAGAATAATGAACGGAAGTAAGCGTCATTATGAAGAAAATACAATAATGCCCATACACCTCGGATATTGATGCTTATCCGCTCCGTCATTTTCTTGACATCTTGTGTTATCGCACTTTTACCCCTACTTTTACCTATAAAAAAACAATATATACAAATATGAGGTATATATATCCACGTCCATAGCATAGCCGTTATGAGACGCAAATAGTCTCTAACTTTTTTTTTATTCATAGTTCTTCATAAACTTCCTGATAGCGTATTACCATATTATTAATATCATATTGTTTTGCTCGTTCATAGCATCTATCAGCCAAAGTTGTATAAAGAGATTTATCTTTCAGCAACTTGTTTAGATGAAAAGCCAAAGTCTTGGAATCACCTACTTCAAATAGGCATCCAGCACCTTCTACCACCTGTTTCAAGCCATTCACATTTGTTGCTACCACAGGCTTATGTGCAGCCATAAGTTCCACAACAGTCAAACCAAATCCTTCCCAAATAGATGATTGCACACCGATATATGATTGTGATACTAACTTAGGAATGTCGCTTCTTGCACCTAAGAATCGTACTCTATCTGTTAAGCCCAATTTTCGTGTAACTTCTTCACAATGCTTTCTTTCAGAACCGTCACCTACAAGAATCAACTCTGCATCTTCATTTACGTCTGCCATTGCCTGAATTACCGTTTCCTGATCTTTCATTGAGGCAAAACGTGATACCATAATGATCTGCTTCCTCTTATTAGCAATCGGTATTACAGAAGAAAAAAGCGATAAGTTTACACCATTCTCTATCACCACAAAGCGTTTATCTTCCTTTTTAGCCTTCAGCCATTCCATCAGGTTATCTTGTGTTTGTTGGCTTATACTAATCAATCTATCATATTTACTGTAGATATAATATTCTATTGGCTCAAGCCAAACTTTATCTCTACGTCTATTATGAGTTGAATGTTCTGTATAAACCAACTTAATTCTCTTATTATAGCTTGCAGCCATTGCCACCCAATAAAGAGCAGGGAACAAATGTACATGCACTATATCACATTGTTTCATATATGGTAGCATTTTTTTTACAATAAACGGATTGTAAAAGTTTTTGCAATGTAAATCTATAATCTCAATACCATTTGCTTCTATAGACTTTTGAAAAGCTGTATCCATTGACTTAAACACCAGTAGCTTTACATCATTATTCAGTTTCTGCAAAGGCAATAAATCAGAGAGCAAACGCTGCGCACCACCTATTTCAAGAGATGGTATAATATGTAATAATCTCACTTTCTTATTATATTTTCAATCACACTAAAAATTTCACCAAACAGTCCGGATAACACATTACTATTTACTGCAGCAGAAAACATAAATAACAGAAGCTCCAACCTATAAATTGTAAAATCCAAATACCTATAAGTGAAATAGGTATATAGATACCACATATTCAACAAATATTCTCCAAATTACTCCAACAATTTCATCAGATTACCACAAAGCGTATGTTTGCCGACAGTAAAATTAACACAAGACATAAAGATCAGTATAATCATTCTGAAGATAATAGTTGAACATAATGTAGAAAATATCATCAAGATGACAATGCCTCTAAATATCATACTATCTCTATAAGAAGCTGTATAACCTCCTTCAACCTCTTATTTTTCTAAAAGTGAAATACACAGAAGAAAGTAATCTGTCTACAATAGACTTCCTTCCAACCTTATTCATATCAATATCACTAAAACTGATAAAATATTCAAGATTTGTTTTAATAAAACACTCAAAAATATCAAATGCAGCATCAGACATTCCATTAGGATGGAAACAAAAAGTCCAGTAACCTCCTATAGGAGGTTTACGAAATTGTCCCATCTGGCATGGAATCACAGTAAATACGCCTTGTTTATAAGGTTGTAAAGCTATCGTATCACTTATACTCCGAATGGGAGTTACTTCCTCAAGGGCCTTTAAAGTATTTTCATCATAGGTATGACTGGGAGCGAAAAAATATTTCGGGAATAGCCCCATCGCAATCAAAGTTCTATAACCTTTTGAAATTTTCTCTTTTTGCTCTGCTAATGAAAGTCCAGCAAACTCTGAGCATTTATGTACAGGGTTAATTCCTCCAATAACTGTAGTACACACATGATTATATCCATGTAGAGCTATCGTCCATCCTTTATTTTGCCAATTTAATGCTTTGGCTGTAAAGTCTGTATCTGTCATATCAATACAGGTCAAGGGATCTTCATTATGAGGAATTATGCCTACCATCGGTTTTATCCTATATTTATCTAAAATATTTTCTACGCGTTGCCACTTTTGTTTATTCATTTGCGGACAAGCATCATCGAGACGAACTAAGTAATGTTGTTTCATTTATCCTACAATTTTTCTCTTGACCTTTGAATATAATGCATAAAAAAATGGAGCTAAATCATATTTATCAAAAATCGTATGAGTATCAGCAGTAAAACATTCTCTCATCCATTGCATCACACCTACTTTGAAAATATTACGTATGTCATTAAATTCAGGCATCAAATAAATAGGCCGTTCAAAAACGACTGACTCCTTTATCTCAGCCTGCGGATTGGCAGCATACTTATACCAAATATTGGGCAAGTTCACTCCCGCACATTGCACACAATAAGCATTACCATCGTTACGCATATTTATTTCTAAGAAATAATCATTTCCAACAGCATCTCTAATAAACTCCACGCTAAATAAACCTTTATATCCTATTTCACGAATAAATTTCTCCACCTTTTCTATGAGTGTAACAGGCACTACTCCATCCTGAATAGGCAAATACTTAAGATAGCCTGTATTCGTATTATTAGGCTGACGAATAATTATGGTGTAGCCAGGAATAATAATCTTCTGCTCCAATGAACAACCTATCAATTGAAATTCCATTGTTTTAACAATGTATTCTTCGAGATGCAAACTATACGATTTTTTATCCGACAAATAGTTTTCCAAATCCTTTTTCGTTGAGCAAATCACAATATCTGATTTTTGCCCTACAATACTATTCATTGGCTTTACAATACAAGGATAAGGAAGTTGGGGCAAATCAAGTTTATTCCTATCCCTTAAGAGAAAGTGCAACGGAACTTTCAAACCACACTTTTCAGCCAACGTACACTGTATTTCTTTATCCAAAAAATACGAAATACGACTTTGCCCACCTGCTGTGGGAAGAATACAATATGGAGCTAAAAAATCATATGCATCATCAATCACACTAATAAATGAATCTCCACAGCATATTATCACAGGTTTTTCTTTCTGGTTTATTGCTATGCAATATACCTTATCCACTATATCTTTCTCATCTTGCACTCTATAAACATTCTCCTTTCGTACATATTTTGACTTTCCTACAAAACTATTATTGAGAGACACGTTTAACAAAATTATATTATCTGTTAAACCTGCCTTTCCTAAAGAACGTACAACCCCTAAAGTATTATGATGAATACCGCCTATTACTATTATTTTATTCATATAAAAACAAATCCCAAATTTTCTCCAGAAAATATTTCACTATCATCGCCTCTGTTCTTCTCTAAGAATCACTATTTACACAAAGTAATAAAAGCTAATATCTTAGATACTCTATCATAAATATTTAAGCCCTTCGCTCGATTCAAGGATTCTTCTCCCATTTGTCGTACAAGCTCGCGATTATTATAAAGTTTTTGAATAGCTAAAGCTATTTCATTTACCTCCATAGGATCCAGAAGAATTGAATTTTTCTTATCCAAAATGTCATGATTAAATGGTAAATCGGAAGAAATAATTGGTAAGCCACAAGCCATTGCTTCCACAATAGAATTTGAACATCCTTCAGCAAGTGTGGGAGAAACAAAAATATCAGCACAATTCAGATATTCAGCAATAACATCATGTTCCACTTGTCCCATATGAATAATTCCTGAATAATTGGGTATATTCCTTTCATTCTCTACTAAACTACCTATTAATATTGCTTTAATATTTAGATTATTTATCATATTCAACGCATCATTAAGACGCATCACACCTTTACGATTATTAAAACGACCGCAAAAAGCAATAATAAAAGCATCTTGAGGAAAGCTGTATTTTTTCCTTAATTTCCATTTATCTTGCTTATAAAAATATTGAGGATTGACTGCATTAGGCAATATGATACATTTTATTGGAACAGTTAAACCCAAATTTACACTTTCATTTTTATTTTTTGTTGATACACATATTACGCCCTTAGTATACTCACAAACCTGACTTACAAAATCTTTACCAGACCATTTTGTCATATTTATAACATCCTCACCAGATGCAACAAAAAATGAAGCATTAATTTTTTGAGCAAAAGGTAATACATTGTATGCCGAACTCCAGAAGTGTGAATAAACAACATCTATTTTAAAATTCAACTTATTCAAAGCTTTACAAACAATCCATCTACATAACTTAGCAGATTGTGCAACAAATCTTCCCTCCCCCACCGTTATTACATAAGGTCTCAAAACCTGTATCTTATATATATTGCCATTATGTTCAATATAATAAGTATACTCTTGAGGAAGAAACGGTAGTTTCCTTTTAAGGTTAGTTGTAATTGACTGAGGTGCAACAACCGTTATTTGATGCCCCTGTCTTGCCATTTCTTCAACCACCTCACGAATAAATGCCGTATATGGTGCACCAGGACGAGGGTATTCTGGTGCTGAAACTAAAATATTCATTTGCGTATTTATGAAAAAGGGATAAAGAATCTATAGTACAATAGTTCAGACGTATGCATTGGATCTAGCTTTGTTTCAAGAGTTAGAAAAAGCCTAAATGCAAAATAAATGGTTAAAAACACCTTTGAAAAACTAATTATTTTTTTTTTCTGAGGGACTATAGCACTCGATATCTTTATTTGATTAATAGCATATGGAAGAAACAGAATAAACACTATACTATAATGGAAATAAACCCTTGTTAAAATAGGTAAATGATAAGCAATCATAGCAATAGAAAAACCTACACCTGTAAAAACAAGAGAATAATATTTATATAATGTTTTTTCTTTTTCTTTAAAAAACAAATAATATAACGCAATAATTGGAGGGAAGTATATGAAATATTGAAATATGCCACTATTATTAGAATCTGCATCAAATAAGTAAATCGCATAACGACTAAATGCCGGAACCACAAAGATCAAATATTCTATAAGAAAAAACGAGCTACTTAATAATATAATCCCACCCAAAAAAACAATCAAAGCTCTCATTTTATACAAACATACTTTTTCCCGATCAACTAAGATAAGGCAGATCATATATGTTAATATACTTACTACTGACGAGAAATGTAACCCAATAGCAAGAATGTAGAAAAAAAAAGATTTCTTGTTATGTCCCAACACTAACAAAGCAAATGCATAAAATTCAAAAGCTGTAGCCAAATGTATACTAATTAGATACATAGAATCAAAATACAATAATGCCACATATGCAAAAATTGCCAAAGGAATATCTATATAAAGTCTTAAAATATAAAATGTTCTAAATATCAAAAGCAAAGCAACAGCTTTCATCGAAAAAATAACTACATGCGCATTATTGAAAATTTTCATTCCTAAATATGACCAAAAAGCAAATAATGGTTCACCATCCTCCATGTTCCACACTCCAGCCAAAGTCGTTTCATTTTCAATCCCCTGATAATAATTGATATAATCTGCTCCAGAATCGGTAAAACAAACAAAAAAGCACAACACAAAGAAAGATAAATAAAAAAGTGCAGTAGAAAACTTTTTTTTTATTATACCACCCTCTTTCAATCTTATAGAAGTAGATAAACTTAAGATTTGAGTAAGTATAAATACAACTAGAACGATAGATGTATAAATAAATTGAGTACTCATTTTGTTAATCTCTATCAGAGAAATACTGCATTATTAGTTTTTGTCGTCTTTCTAAAGAATATAAATCAATAATCAAGTCTCTATTCTTTTCTTTATCTAGTTCTGATAAAGGTTCAAAGAAAGATTCTTGAGTAGCCTCTTCAATAACAAAAAAAGAAAAACCTAATTCCCTTAAAGAACCAGTTAAAGGATTATTTCTAGACATATAGATTTTTGAGCCTAAATATAAAGCAATAATTATATTACCAAACGCTTCTTGACGCCAAGACCCATATATACATATTCTCGCATCTATAAATAATTGATTATACTGATCTAATGGTAAAAAGTCTAATATAGGAATATAGTTCTCTCCAAAATACTGCCTGCCCTTTTCTATTATTGAAGATATATACTCTTTATCTCCGCCATAGCTTAACGGCATTTTTATTTTATAAGAACTATCAACTCCCATTCTCTTCAAAAAATTCAAAACATATTCTTGATTATTCGTATAAGATGCTGAATTTCCGCAAAGAATACATTTCGATTGTTCGTTAACCCTACATTGTTTCAACTTTTCTCCTAAAATAGTATCATAAGGATAAGCAAATGATTTAAATTTTTTTTTAGAGACACCTAAATACTGTTTCAACAATAAAATATCACCATCATCTCCTCCAATGTAGTCGACCTTTTCGTGAATGAATTTTTCTATTTTTCTTGATTTTATCTTATAATAATTTAGTAATAATAAAAGATTACGCTTTATTTTATTACGTTTTAAATACGAATTCTCTGGTGAAAACAGTTGATACCCTCTACCTATCAATAAGATCGGATAAATATCTCCTCCCCATATTCCCCAATAGATAGTTGGAGTATGTCTAATATATTTTTCGACAAAATTAATTTTCCTTATATCTAATAAATGAATGAGAATTTTATTAAAATTAGAAAAATCCCTTTCAATTTTGTCACATTTTTCATCATAAAAGATTACATTACTTCTTGAATGAACAAATTTTGAAACAAAATTACCAGAACCTTTATTGCAAAAAACAATAAAAACATTTTCATTATTTAAAACCGCCTCATATGACTCTATTGTTCTATTAACAATCTTTTCATCATTTATTAAATGTAGTATCATATAAATATTATCGTTTTCAAATTTATATCATATTCTCCTTTCTGCATTTGAGATAATAGTCTTTCAAACCATTAACTTTTATGCCCAGAGTTATAGAAATATATCCTCCGTTTATTATGACAGAAAAAAATAAAATCACATTAAAAAAAAATCCAACCTATAACTGATTTAATTTTACTTTCACACGCATCATTAATTTTGCCCTTATCTCCTTTGGTAGAAATACCCAAGCAACAATAAGTACATTTACCACACTAATTGTGCCTACAGTGACAAAACCTAAGAAACTTCCCCTATCCATATATTGGGCAATCACAAAAGGGAGAGTCGATGAAAGTATCAAAATAAAAAAACTCCTACGAAAACATATTACAAATTCAAATATAGTATAACCCATTTCTTTTATCAAAAGGTATGGCTTAATGACAAAGGCAAATAAAAAAGAGACACCAATATAACTATACTGTACCCACATCACATTCAAACCATATTTTAGTAGAACATATGCCAAAATAAATTGTCCACCACAAACAAAAAGAGCTGCTAACGAATTCCCTTTCAGTTTACCAGCTGCAGTAAGCGGAGTATAAAATGCACTACTATATGTTCCCATCATAGCAGAAACGATTATGCATTGTGAAAATGCAACAGCATATTCAGGAACTTCTTTTAACCATAATTTCATGATAGGTTCAGTAAGAAGAAGAACTGGAATTCCAATAAGCAAAAACAACTCAAAAACATAAATAGAAGATTCAAGAGTTAACTTTCTTGACTCGTCATATTGCCTTGCCGCATATAACTTAATAATCTGCGGATTAATAGCAGTTCGAAAATTATTTGTGAATTGTGTAATACCATATGATAACTGAGTAGCAACAGCCTGTGCCGCAACCACGACAGGTTGAAAAAACATACCAAAAAGCATCACTAGGCCTTGTACACGAAGAGTCTCAGCACAATGAGATATAATGTTCCATCCAGAGAATCTCATCATTTCTTTCAGTGTTGAGATATTGAAATCCTTCGTGACATGCGACTCATCCCAACGCCTATAACAATAATAACGATAAATTATTGCTATTGAAAATTGAGTTATAAACATCAATATAGCATAGAAAACTAATTGATCAATGGGTGATACCACAATCAGATATGCTATAGTTAGTTTCAACACAGCTTCGAGCAGACTGATATAGGCAAATGCCTTCATTTGCTCATGTGCCATAATTAACGAAGTATAAGGCACTTGCGTAAATGTAATCAAGACAGTAGCTACTGAAATATGAAATACCCACAATGTAGCCTCAAGACGTTCGGCTGGTATAATTGCCTTATTAAGCACAAACCACAAACCAACCGTTTCCATTAGTACTACCACAATGCAGCCTAATGCGAAATGAGAAAAGAAAGAAGTGCTGAACGTTTGCTTTAATCTCTTAAAATCACCGATACCGATATCAAAAGTAAGAAAACGGGAGGTAGCAGTGGCTAATGTTCCATTTAAGAATGCAAGCATACTAACTATTCCTCCTACTAAATTATACAAACCATAGTTATCAGCACCCAAAGCATTGAGAATAACTCTCGATGTATAGAGGGTTACTGCCATGATAAGCAGCATTCGGATATATAGAAAGCCAGTATTTTTAGCTATCCTTTTCGAATCAATCATTCGTCGTTACCCTCTTGATTTATAAAACTCATCAATCAAATCAACAACTATCTTAATCTCCTCATCCTTCAACTCATAGAACATAGGTAAACGTAACAGACAATCTGCAAAACGATCACAGAACGGCAAGTTGGGAATTTCTGTATAATTTGCTTTGTAATAGCCACTAAGATGCAAACTCAAATAGTGAAATACAGACAGTACACCATTATCCTTCAGGTATTTTATAAGTATAGTGCGCTCCTCAAGCGAACGGCACATCAAATAGAACATATGAGCATTATTAGTCGAATATTCCGGTAGAACCGGTAAATGAATAAAACCTTTTTCTTCAAGATGCTTCAATCCTTCATAATATTGTTCCCAAATAGCTTTACGACGATCCTGAATCATATCCAAATTCTCAAGTTGCGCATAAAGAAATGCAGAAATAGTTTCTGAAGGCAGAAAAGAAGAACCAGTGTCCACCCAACCATATTTATTCACCTCGCCACGAAAAAATTCAGAGCGATTAGTACCCTTCTCCCAAATAATTTCTGCACGATGAATGAAACGAGCATCATTGATAACAAGTAACCCACCTTCACCGGAAATTATATTCTTTGTCTCATGAAACGAGAAAGCCGCCAAGTGACCGATGCTCCCCAACGGACGCCCTTTATAAAAAGAATCTATGGCTTGTGCGGCATCTTCCACTACGAGCAAATTATGCTTCTCTGCAACTTCCATAATTTTATCCATATCACAAGCTACACCAGCATAGTGAACAGGAACAATCACTTTAGTCTTTTCTGTAATCAAAGCCTCAATCTTGTCTGCATCAATATTCGGATTGTCCGGACAACTATCTGCAAATATAATACTAGCACCTTGACGTACAAAAGCCAGTGCCGACGATACAAAAGTATAGCTTGGCACAATTACCTCATCACCAGATTTTATATCACAAAGAATAGCAGCCATTTCCAAAGCATCGGTACAAGATGTTGCCATCAATGCTTTTTTGAAACCATAACGTTCTTCAAAAAACGCCTGACACTTTTTAGTAAACACACCATTACCAGAAAGTTTACCTGTGTAAACTGCTTGATACATGTAATGAGCTTCCTTGCCTGTAAGGAAAGGCTTATTAAATGGAATCATAAACTAATAATTATTGATTTTCGATTTTTATTCCTTTTGAAGAAAATTTGATACGATAGCCATAAGATTTATAGGAATTTACTATTCCAACTATTAATGCCTATCAATTATCGAGAAGTATATCCTCCGTCTATTACTATATTCTGCCCCGTAATCCAACGTGATGCATTCGAAAGAAGAAAAAGACATAGCTGTGACACATCAGTCACTTCACCCAACCCTAATGGAAAACCGTCAATACGTTTCTTATAATCTTCCTCAGAAAGAGTCGATAGGAAATCCTGCATCATGGGAGTGAGAATTGTACCAGGTGAAACACAATTTATACAAATACCTTTTCTTGCAAGTTCCAATGCCATAGAGCGAACAGCACTTACCATAGCCCCCTTTGAAGCAGCATAAGCAGCCACTCCTCCACGCCCAATAATAGAAGTTATAGAAGAAAGCAAAACTATATGTCCATTATCATTAAAGAATTTCTTATTACTAAAGCAGCGAATAAACTCAAAAGCGCTCAAAGTGTTTACACGAAATAAAGTTTCATAATCATCTATAGACAATAACTTCACTGGAAGAGTTTTCTCTATTCCGGCAGCATGAATAAAACCATCTAGCTTACCATGAGTCACAACTATAGTTTCCACCAATTCTTTTATCCTATCCGGTTGTCCCAAGTCAATTGAGTAATAAGAATGCCTTTCAGATTGTTGCATCTCTTTCTGTGTCTCCTTCAGCCGCTTTTCATTTCTAGCAACAAGAATGACTGTAGCCCCCATTTTACTACAGTCAATCGCACATTGCCGGCCTATACCAGAAGATGCACCAGTAATAATAATCTTTTTTCCAGATAGAGAAAAGGGATTATACATTTTTACACCTCCACTATTTCACTGATTTTACAACCATCCAATGTTATAATGCCTGCAGCCCATGTCATACCAACACCAAAAGCACTTAAAAGCAACTTTTTAGGGGTATCAAACTTTCCTTGCAATTCACTTACAATAGTCAAAGGGACACTCACTGAGGAAGTGTTACCATATTTAGATATTGTTGAAGGAATCTTCGAAATATCTAATTTCAGCTTTTTGGCAAGATAAGAATTGATAAAGTTATTTGCTTGATGAAATATATAGTAATCCAACGAAGCGGCCTCAGTACCTGAATACTCAAAAATCCTTTTAATATCTTTGGGTATTTCGCGAATCACAAAATTAAAAACATCAGCTCCTTGCATATATCCCTGTTCATCATTACGAATATTTCCATATTCATCTACGACTTTCTCCTTCAGTGTCTCAATAGAACTAGGATTACGGTATCCTCCACCTTTAATCATGATCAGATCCCCACGACTCCCATCCGAATTCAATGAAAAACAACTTTTTCCAAACTTTTCATCCCGTTCTATTAAAGCAGCAACGCCACCATCACCAAACAAAAATGCGGAACGTCTATCTTTAGGAGAATATACTTTCGAACGAGTCTCCCCATCAAGAAATAAAGCCTTTCTAAGTCCCTTTTGCTGCATTAATGCATAAATAACACTCAAACCATATATAAAACCTGAACATCCTAAAGTAATATCAAAAGCAATGGTCGAGTGAGATAACCCCAATCTGTCTTGCAATAAAATAGATGTCGCAGGCATCCTATAATCAGGAGTTTGTGACAAAAAAACCAGCAAATCTATCTCTTCGCGATTGATATTATTATCTGCTATCAGTTTTTCAGCCGCAACAAAGCATAAATCAGAAGAGCATGTGTTCTCATCAGCAAAACGACGTTCATAAATTCCCACCTTATCAACTACCTCTTTGACTTGTTCTTTGGGAAAATATTGAGTATATTCATAGTTATTAATAACAGTTCGGGGAACTGCCGCTGACAATGCAGATATACCAACCCCGTAATATTCCAAAAATGCCATAATTATTTTTGACATTCAATAAATTGAACAATATCACTTATTGTTTGCAATTTCTTAAAATCCGCATTCTCTATCTGAGTATCGTATTCTTCATCCAGCATAGCTATAACAGAAAGAACTGCCAAAGAACTCCACTCATCCAATTCTCTAAACTTTGTATTTTCCTTTAAATCCTCGACAGAATCCACTTCTACTGCTTCAGCAAATTTTTCTATAAAATCTTGTATATTCATAATTTTACTTTTTTAATATCGTTTTAATCTAAAATAACATTTACATTCCAAACACAAAGACCAATTACCCAGTTTTACAACTTAGTAACTTTCATGGAATAACTAATGTAGTGACCGGGAGAATTTATATCTTTTCCCAACACTACTCCTGGTGAGAGCCATACGTCATCAGCAACCGAAATTCCATCAGAAAGAATACAGCCTATACCTATAAAGCATCTTTTTCCGATTTTAACATTACCTGCAGTTGAAACACTAGTTGAAAAGAATGTATGTTTATCAACTACGCAATCATGATTAACAATGGATCTTAAAGTTATACACACATCATCTTCTATTGTCGCATTCTTATTAACTATTGCAAAACTTGCTATCAGCACACCTTCTCCTATTTTAGATGTTGGATGTATAAAAGCCGTTTTACAAATAATATTCGCAAGAGGTATTCTATTCTTAATCTTGTTGTATACTGTTTCTTTAAAAGCAAAATGCTTATACCCAATCGCTATAAATGCACAATCAAATTTATCTTGATGATACAGCTCGACAATACTATCTATTGTACCCAAAATCGAATAACCTTTGATTTTAGAACCTACTTCAGCAAAATCATCAAAATAGCCCACAATTTCAAAAGATTCCATTGAATCATTTTCAATAGTGTCCACTATTTGCTGTCCAAAAGCTGCAGAACCGATTATCGCAATTCTTCTCATTTTAAATGACAAATTTTGTATTACTCCTATATATAAAATACCCACTCCGATCTCCACTACATTCAATGTTATGTAATGTCTGATCTGTGATTTCCGCTTCTACTATCTCAGGATAGTCTGCTTTATTCTCAATGATCGCTTTGAGATTTTCCGTTTCTTTACAGAGAAAATAAACACCTGAATAGTTATGCTCTGTAATTTTGGGCTCGGCAAATTCACCCATCGCTACTTTGATAACCCCTTCTAAAAAGTCATACCCTGTAGAAAGGCGAACAAGTGTAGAACCGATAAAATCACCTCCCATACGAGCGCCAATCTCAATGACACGGATATCACCATCTTCAGTAATCTTTAATTCTGAATGTGACGCACCGTACCTTACATGAAGTGCACCCAAAGCACGTAAAACAATATCTTTTACTTGCTCTTGAACAAGCGGAGAAAGCGCAGACGGCTGATGATGTTCCAACTCCACAAAATAAGGTGCTCCCGTAGTCACCTTGTCGGTGATTTGAAGAATATAATGACATCCTTCATAAGAAATAGACTCAACACTTATCTCACACCCTGTAACATATTCTTCGATAATAGCAGCGCCATTGAAAGAATCTTTCTGTGCACGAGAAATAGCCTTTCCAAGCTGTACAGGATCAAGTACTTTTTCAACACCACGACTTCCGGAACGGTCAGTAGGCTTCACAATAAGCGGAAAATTAAAGCCCTTAATGTTATAAGCATTGTCTTTAGCTATAGTATAGCGGGGTGAAGGAATTTTATTCATTGTAAAGCACTCACGCATCAAATATTTATTGGTTGTAATCTCTGAATATTCATCTGGATTACTAATTAATCCCATACGAGATGCTACATAATTCACCGTAAGCACTGCTACATCACTGGCTATGGAAGTGATACCATCGATGCCGATACGCATACATTCCTTCAATATCTCCTCCTTTTCAACTATTGAAATTGGATAAAAATAATCAGCGTAAGCTTCACAAACCGCTCCATCTCGCCATGCAAAACAGTGGACTTCATACCCCAATTCTTTTGCCTTCAATACTGCAGGTAATTGCAAATAACTTCCACCTATTATCGCTAATTTCTTTTTCATTTGCATATTTATAATAATTCATAGGTAAGCGTACCACAAAACAGCAGACAAATACACCTTTTCATTCACAGCAGTAGCCCTTGCAATCATATGTACTATGAACTTAAAATACCTATATATAGATTATTTATTTTTCTACCTCCTCAAACGGATACTGATTCTCCTCCAACCCCTTTAACTCCTCTGCAATCTCTGCCTGTTCCGGGCTCAACCCTGCCTTATCCCAAGTATTGATAATTTCATGAGCCTCCTTTGCTAAACTCTCATCATAGAACTCCCCATAACAATAAGTTAACAAACGCACCTTCAGCAATGACGCAGAAAGCTTTGGAAGCACCTCCCAGCTACGATCCAAGACATTCTGAATATATTCCTGCTTGCGACCATTATCATAAATCGTTGCAGCGAAAGCCACTAACAAACCAAGGCAAAGTTCAGCCTCCTCTTCGGCCGTAGCTCCATGAATGCTGTAAAGTTCTATAGCCCGTTCGTAAACATCACGGTTCAAACGTGTAAATTGGTCCGCATAAATGGGACTTCCATCAAGCCCGTAGGTTAAAAGATCATGGGCTAAGGAAAATAATGATGAAGAATTAGAATTCATATTATTAAATGATTTATTTCAAAAAGAGAAGATACTTCGAAAGACTAAAGAGGCACAATACTATGTATTAACTAACGATTATTATCAACAACAATGCCAACCAATGATTAACGACAATCAACGACTATCGGCTCCACAAGAGTAGGTGGAATAAAAGTAGTAGCAACAGCCATGACACCTTCGATATTAACCACCACACGGCGATCATGACGAATACGGACAAACTCACCGATCACACCTTTGAAAACACCATCGGTGATACGAACTTTCTGACCTTTCACCAGGTTCAGCTCGGCTGATTCTATATAAAGAATGGCTTCATCGTGACTGCCTGCCACGAGAATAAAACTGCGCATCTGTGCATCAGGAATAACAACCGGACGACAATACTCACGGTTCATTATGAAACGTATAGGCATCGTGCCCTCAAGCTCATCCTTCAAAACGTCTATGCGCTTGCGCGTAGAATGAACGAAAACAAGATTATGGATGGCAGGAACTAACCTGCGCACACGCTTACCACCTTTCATCACCATTCCATAACACATTGGAATAAAGTTTTCTATGCCCTCCTTATCAAGAATAGACTTCAAAGTCAATTCACGACTATAGGAAACACGGACAGCAAACCAATGGGGAGTTTGAGAGTTGGAAGTTGAAAGTTGAGAGTCAGTACTTTCAGTCATCATATTTTCGCAAAGTCACTTTGCGTCAGGATATTTTTTAGGGACACCGGAGTAGTGAAATACCTACCGGTCAAGTTATGTAATGCGATTATTTTCAATAACTTATTCTGCATTCATCTTATCTCAGAACTTCCTACCATCACGGAAAAAGAAGCAGTGAAACAATTATGTGAAGCTCTTAGAGGCAAAAGCTATAAACGAAGGAATTAAGGAAGATAAATCGTCTTTTAATCGTTCGTTTAATGGACGCCAAGATTTGTAAAAAAAACGCCTCTTCCCGTAGCGTTCATTCGAATAGATATTAATATTATTTTTTTAGGATTTAAAAACCTGTACATTAGATATTTACATAAACAAAAAAGAACTTAGAAAAATATTTTTATCGAACATTTTGGTCATTCCAAAAATACCCTTTACCTTTGCACCATTAAACGAACGTTTTTTAAACACCTCCCATTTCCCATCCCCAACAAACTATA
>OHSA01000353.1_pt1 | contig 19136 bp, 17 predicted proteins | sample 1578571 | NCBI WGS metagenome assembly OHSA01 (sample SAMEA3879586, study PRJEB24766) | human gut metagenome | biome: human-associated habitat; feature: feces | place: USA | collected 1985/1987
CCACTGCTGACGCGCGCCGCCAGCACTACCCCAGCCAGCCCGGAGAGCGCCCCGGCGATGGTGTAGACGATCACCAGATATTTATTCACGTTGATGCCGGACACTTTGGCCGAGGTCATGTTGCCGCCGATGGCATACACATATTTGCCATACCGGGTATGCTTCAGCGCAATGTGAAACACGGCGGCGATCACGAAGAAGATGATCACCGGCATCGCCCCCTGGCCTATCGCCGTAAAGCTGTCGGAGAGGAAGCTGATCGGGTTGCCCTGAGTGTAATACTGCGCCAGACCGCGCGCCGAAACCATCATCCCGAGGGTGGCGATAAACGGCGGGATACCGGTCCGCGTCACCAGGAAACCGTTGGTCAGGCCGCACAGCAGGCCGACGCCGATCCCCGCGCAAATGGGGATCACCGCCGGCAGGTTGACCAGCGCCGGGAACATTGGCGACAGGCTATCGGAGGTTTGCGCCAGGCTGGCCGCCACCACCGCCGCAAGGGCAATAACCGAGCCGGAGGAGAGGTCAATCCCGGTGGTGATGATCACCTGGGTGACGCCCACGGCGATGATGCCGATAATCGCCACCTGCAGCACAATCAGCACCAGCCGGTTGGTATTGAGCAGGAACGACTGGTCGCGAACATACCAGCCGGCGATTTCAAAGGTCAGGGCAATCACCAGCATCACCACAAAGATGCCGGTATCTTTCGGCATTTTATGCCGCAAATTAGCGAAGAGGGAGGAACCCTCGCTGGCCGGAGCCGCCGTTAATTTCATATTACTCATTCTCTGTGCCTCAATGGGATGCCAACGACAAAATGGTTTCCTGGTCGGCTTCGTCTTTTTCCAGGATGCCGGTGATACGACCTTCATGCATCACCATGACCCGATCGCTCATGCCAAGGATTTCCGGCAGTTCAGAGGAGACCATAATCACCGCCACCCCCCGATTCGCCAGTTCACTGATAAGATGATAAATCTCCGCCTTCGCCCCGACGTCGATACCGCGGGTCGGCTCATCGAGAATTAAGATTTTCGGTTGCGCTAACAGCCAGCGCGCAATCAGGACTTTTTGCTGATTCCCCCCGCTGAGGTTATTAATAATTTGATCCATCGTCGGCGTTTTAATATTGAGCCGGCGTATTTGCTCCATGCAGTCTTCGGCCATTTTCACGTGCTGGACAAAACCGCTCTTGCCGATATATTCCGGCATTTTGACGATACTCATATTTTCCAGCACCGACAGCACCAGAAACAGGCCCGACTTTTTCCGGTCTTCGGTTAATAATGCCATCCCCTTTTCAATCGCCACGGAGGGGGAATCGATGGTCACCGGCGCCCCGTCGATCAGCACTTCGCCGCTGTCGAAGCGCTCCATACCGAACAGGCTTTCCATCACCTCGCTGCGCCCGGCGCCCACCAGCCCGGCCACGCCCAGGATTTCGCCACGGCGTACGCTAAAGCTGACGTCATGGAACACGCCCTGACGCGTCAGGTTGCGCACCGTCAGCACCTCTTCGCCGATGGTGTTATTAAATTTCGGAAACAGCTGGGTTAATTCGCGGCCCACCATCTGGGTGATCAGCGACTGCCGGGTAAATTCGGTGGTGTTTTTGCTCCCTACCCAGGTGCCGTCGCGAAAGACGCTGATCTCATCGGTGATGGCAAAGATCTCATCCATTTTGTGGCTGATATAGATGATCGCCATCCCCTCATCGCGCAGGCGCAGGATGAGCTCGAACAGGCGCTGGGTTTCCCGCGAGGAGAGGGCGGCGGTGGGTTCATCCATCACCAGAATGCGGCTTTGACGGTGCAGGGCGCGAGCGATCTCCACCTGCTGCTGTTCGGCGATGGTCAGGGTCATCACCCGGTCGCTGGCTTTGAACTGGGCGCCGAGACGGTCGATCACCGCCTGCGCCTGGCTGAGCATGGCTTTGCGCTGCACCAGACCACCGCGCGCCAGCTCGCTGCCGAGGAAAATGTTTTCCGCGACGGTCAGGTTCGGCGCCAGCTGCATCTCCTGGTAGATCAATGTGATCCCGGCGGCCAGCGCGTCCTTGGGGCCGCGGATGGTTTGCGGTTTTCCGTCGATCAGGATCTCGCCGCTGGTGGCGGTATAGGCGCCGGCGAGGATCTTCATTAGCGTGCTTTTTCCGGCGCCGTTCTCCCCCATCAGGGCATGGATCTCGCCGGGCCAGACCGTCAGGTCGACGCCCTTCAGCGCGTAGAATTTGCCAAAAGCTTTGGCGATATGGCGCATTTCCAGTACCGGGGTGGCGGTCATCGCGGCGCTCCTGTCTGTAAGAACAATAGCTGCAGTCCACCACCGGAAAATAAATGCAGAATGTCAGAATCCATTCATATTTGTCATAGTGATAAATAGTTAACCGCGATCACAGTTACGCGGCGTCATTTTCTGCACCGTCACGCTTATCTGCCGACCGATCCTTCACCGGAGTTGTTATGACCGCTCGCCGACACCCGTTTTTCACCAGCGCCCGTGGCCGCCTGCTCTCCTTTAATCTGCTGATGGGCGTGGTCACCCTGTTGGTCAGCGGCGTGGCGGTGTTCGGCTTTCACCACGCCAGCCAGCTGCAGGAGCAGGTGCAGCGCCAGACTCTCAACGACATGCGCGGCAGTATGGATCTGGCGCGGGACACGGCGAATGTCGCCACGGCGGCGGTGCGCCTGTCGCAGGTGGTGGGGGCTCTGGAGTACAAAAGCGAAGCGGAACGGCTGCTGGCGACGCAGCAGGCGCTGAAGCACTCGCTGGCCCAGCTGGCGGCGGCCCCGCTGGCGCAGCAGGAGCAGGCGCGGGTGGCCAATATTATTCGCCGCAGCAACGCGCTGCAGCAGAGCGTGGCGGAGATGCTGGAGCGCGGCCAGCGCCGCCATCTGCAGCGCAATGCGCTGCTGAGTTCGCTTTACCAGAATCAGAGTAACCTGCGCCATCTCGCCGATCTTAACGATCGCGGCGGGGATAAGGCGATCGATCCGCGCCGGCTGGCCGAGATGGACCGGCTGATCGTGGCTGCGATCCATACCGTCACGCCGCGGTCGATCGTCCTGCAACTCGACCAGCTGCGCGGCGCCCTGCCGACACGCAGCGCCGATCCCGCGCTGGCGTTTGTTCTCCCCGACGTCACCCGGGAGCTGGCGAAGCTGGCCCCGCTGTCGGCCCAGCTGGAGGAGAGCGACCTGACGATCAGCTGGTACATGTATCACATCAAAGCGCTGGTCGCGTTGCTTAACGAAGATATCAATCAGTACGTGACCCGGGTGGCGGAAGCCTCAGAGCAGCGGGCGGCGCAGAGCCATCGGGAGCTGCGCTCCATCAGTATGTTTATTCTGCTTTCCGCGCTGCTGGCGCTGGCGATCACCGGCTGCGCCGGGTGGTACATCTACCGTAATCTCGGCTCGAACCTGACCGCCATCTCGCGGGCGATGTCGCGGCTGGCTCAGGGAGAGCCGAACGTCTCGGTGCCGGCCCTGCAGCGGCGCGACGAGCTGGGGGAGCTGGCGCGGGCCTTTAACGTTTTCGCCCGTAATATGGCGTCGCTGGAGCACACCACCCGGCTGCTGAAAGAGAAGACCAACCAGATGGAGATCGATCGGATTAAGCGCCAGGAGCTGGAGGAGGCGCTGCTGCATAGTCAGAAGATGAAGGCCGTCGGACAGCTGACCGGAGGTCTGGCGCATGACTTTAACAACCTGCTGGCGGTGATTATCGGCAGCCTTGAGCTGGTGGAGCCGGATGCGCGCGATGCGCCGCGCCTCTCCAGGGCGCTGAAGGCGGCGGAGCGTGGGGCGCTTCTGACCCAGCGGCTGCTGGCCTTTTCGCGCAAGCAGGCGCTGCATCCCCAGGCGGTGGCGATGGCGCCGCTACTGGAGAACCTCAGCGAGCTGATGCGTCATTCCCTGCCGGCGACCTTAAGCCTGGAGATTGAGGCGCAGTCGCCGGCGTGGCCGGCATGGATAGACGTTGGCCAGCTGGAAAATGCCCTGATCAATCTGGTGATGAACGCCCGCGACGCCATGGCGGGGCGCGACGGGGTCATCAAAATACGCACCTGGAATCAGCGGGTCACCCGCAGCAGCGGCCAGCGGCAGGATATGGTGGCCCTGGAGGTGATCGATCATGGCAGCGGGATGTCGCAGGCGGTGAAAGCCCGGGTGTTTGAACCGTTCTTCACCACCAAAGCCACCGGCAGCGGCAGCGGCCTGGGGCTGTCGATGGTGTATGGCTTTGTGCGCCAGTCTGGCGGCCGGGTGGCGCTGGAGAGCGCGCCGGGGCAGGGGACGACGGTGCGGCTGCAGCTGCCGCGAGCGTTGACCGAGGTTGAGAAGGAGGTGGCGCCAGCGGTGGACGAGCCGCCCCCGGCGGGCGAGCGGCTGGCGCTGGTGCTGGAAGATGAAGAGGATGTCCGCCAGACGCTATGTGAACAGCTGCATCAGCTGGGCTGGCTGACGCTGGAAACCGCCAGCGGTGAAGAGGCGCTGCAGCTGCTGGAGGCCTCGCCGGATATTGCCCTGTTGATTAGCGATCTGATGCTGCCCGGCGCCCTGAGCGGCGCCGATGTGATCCATACCGCCCGACGCCGCTTTCCGGCGCTGCCGGTGCTACTGATCAGCGGCCAGGATTTGCGTCCGGCGCAGAACCCGGCCCTGCCGGAGGTTGAGTGGCTGCGTAAGCCGTTTACCCGCGCCCAGCTGGCGCAGGCGCTGAGCGCGGCGTACGCGAGGATTTGAGATTCCTCCGCTACTCGGGGGGTGTACGCTTGATTAAGGTAGCGGCAGGACTCTGATGAGATTGGCCCCGATGAAACGTTACGCAACCGCACTGCTCTTTTGCACTCTGTCGCTGACCAGCCTGGCCGCTCGCGCCGATATTATCGATGACGCGATCGGCAATATTCAGCAAGCCATTAATGACGCCTATAATCCCGGCAGCAGTCGCTCCGATGACGACGACAGATACGATGACGATGGCCGGTATGATGACGGGCGCTATCAGGGGAGCCGTCAGCAGAGCCGTGACAGTCAGCGCCAGTATGACGAGCGGCAACGCCAGCTGGACGAGCGCCGCCGCCAGCTGGATGAACGCCAGCGTCAGCTCGACCGCGATCGTCGTCAGTTAGAAAGCGACCAGCGTCGGCTGGATGATAGCTACTGATCGCCCCCCGCAGGCCAGCGCTTAATCCAGCGCTATTTCCATCCCGTCATAGCCCGCTTCGAAACCTGTCGGCAGCGGGTTATCCATCATCCAGACGTCAAACTGGTGGCTGATATGGGTGAGGATCACCCGCGGACAGCCAATGACCTGGTTAAGGCTGCGGACGGTGTTTAGATCGTTATGGTTACGCGGGGTCTGCGCGCGCGGCTCATGACTGCAGTCGATGATCATCGCCTGCGGGCGGTTATTGAGCAAAAACTTCAGCGACTTGTCCGGCAGCCCGGCGGTATCCGAGAGCCAGGCCAGCCGGCTGTGGGCCGACTCCAGCAGATAACCAAAGGTCAGCTTCGAGTGATTAAGGGGTAGGGGCGTCACCCGCAGCCCCTGCAGGTTAAACATCACAAACGGCGTGACGGTATGGCTAAAGTCAAGCAGACCGGGGTGTTTGAGCAGATCGTCGCAGCCGGCGTCATCCGGCGGGCCATAGACCGGAATCGACGCGCCGACTCCCCAGCGCAGCGGAAATAGCCCCTGCACATGATCCAGATGGTAGTGGGTCAGCAGCACCTGTTGAAAGCTGCCGGCGGGATGATGCTCCATCAGATCCGGTCGTCCGGCATCGAGCAGCGTCACGGCGCTGTTGAACGTGACCACTCCGCTACAGGGGCGGCGTCGGTGGCTCTCCTCGCGGCGGGCGCGGCGGCAGGCCGCGCAGTCGCAGCCGAAGACCGGCACCAGCTGAGCGCCGCCGGTGCCGGTTAAGCGGAGGGTCAGGCTCATCGTGTCACCTTTTGTTTATACCAGTTGATCCGCTTCGCGCGCCACGTGGCTGCGCAGCAGGCGGAAAAATTCATCGACCGATTGTCGGAGACTGCCGTCGTTATTCAATGTCAGGCAGTTGTCCGGCTTATAGCGCGCGGCGCGTTCCAGACGCTGGGCGATTTCCAGCGCATTTTCCCGGCCGCGCTGCTCCAGCCGCTGGCGCAGCACCGGCGGCGAGACGGCGAGACAGATCGGCACCAGCACCTCGCCGTAACGTTCCCGGGCCAGCGCCAGGTGGGCGCGGGAGCCGTTGGCCACCACGTCAAAGCCGGCGTGCAGCCAGAGGTCGATCTCCACGCCAATGCCATAGTAAGTATTGTTGGCGTGCCAGCTGAGAGCAAAAAGATGCTGCTCGGCGCGGGTAAAAAACTCATGTTCGCTGAGGGCGATATGATTCTCGCTGCCCGCGTTAAACGGGCGGGTTATGTAACGATGGGCCACCAGCAGCTGCGGGTGCTCGCGCTGGCGCAGCGCCGCCAGCAGGCTATCTTTACCGGAGCCGGAGGGGCCCACCAGCCAAATCAGTTTTCCTGGCATTAAAAGACCCTCTTTCCCTGGCGCCAGACATGGTCGATCTGGATATGTTCGCCGCGACGGTGCGCCAGCACCAGGTCGGCGCGTTTCCCCTCGGCGATGACGCCGCGATCGTCAAGGCCCAGCGCCTGCGCCGGATGCTGACTGACCAGACGGATCGCCTGTGGCAGGGTGAAGGCATTGTCCTCGGCGTCGGCGATGCGGAAAGCGGCATCCAGCAGGCTGGCGGGGTAATAGTCAGATGAGAGGATGTCCAGCAAACCGTGGCTCGCCAGCTGGTGGGCGGCGACGTTGCCGGAGTGGGAACCGCCGCGCACGATATTCGGCGCCCCCATCAGGACGTGCATCCCGTGCTGACGTGAAGCCTGCGCCGCGGCCAGCGTGGTGGGAAACTCGGCGATCACGCTCCCTAGCTGGTGAGATTCGGCCACATGCGCTTCGGTGGCGTCGTCGTGGCTGGCGAGGGCGATACGGCGGGCGCGGCACATGGCGGCGATGGTCTGGCGATTGGGCTGCGACCAGGTGGCGGCCAGAGCCATCTGCTCGGCTTCAAAACGGTCCATTTCGTCATGCGTCAGATGATATTTGCCCTGATAATAATCGCGGTACTTGCTGCGATCGGCGTACTGACGCTGGCCCGGCGAGTGGTCCATCAGAGAGACCATGCTCACCGACTCGCGATCGATCAGCTTTTCAAACAGCGGCAGCGTGGTGTGATGCGGCAGCTCGCAGCGCAGGTGCAGGCGGTGTTCGGCGCGGTTGAGACCGCGCTTTTGCGTCTCCTCCACGGCATTGACCATCTTCTCCAGATTCTCAAGACGATCGCCGCCATCGCGCACGTCGCCAATCGCCACGGCGTCCAGCACGGTGGTGATGCCGCTGGCGACCATCATGGCGTCATGGCTGCTCATCGCCGAGTGGGCCGGCCAGTCTACCTTCGGCCGCGGGGTAAAGAACTTGTCGAGGTTATCGGTATGCAGCTCGATAAGGCCCGGCAGCAGCCAGCCGCCTTCCCCATCCAGCGCCTGCGGCAGCCGGCTCTGGCTTTCGGCGAAGGCGAGGATGCGACCGTCCTGGACTTCCAGCGAACCGTGGACCACCTCGTCGTCGAGAACCAGTTTTACGTTATTGATAATCATGCTGTCATTCCCATAGAGTGCAGTCGGTCGGCGACCTGACGGCGTACCCCTTCGTCATGGAAAATCCCCACGATGGCCGCGCCGCGCGCTTTGGCATCGTGGATCAGGTTGACCACGGCAGCACTGTTTTTGTCATCCAGTGAGGCGGTGGGTTCATCAAGGAGCAGAATCGGATAGTCGACCGCAAAACCGCGGGCGATGTTGACCCGCTGCTGCTCGCCGCCGGAAAAGGTGGACGGCGCAAGGTGCCACAGGCGTTCCGGAACGTTGAGGCGGGTCAGGAGCTGGGCGGCTTTCGCGGCGCTCGCTTCGCGCGGCGTCCCAAGATCGAGCAGCGGCTGCATCACCACCTCCAGCGCCGAAATGCGCGGGATCACCCGCAGAAACTGGCTGACCCAGCCGATGGTGGTTTTGCGCACTTCCAGCACCTTGCGTGGGGTGGCGGTGACCAGGTCCACCCATTCGTCGCCGTGGCGGATATGGATATGGCCGCTGTCCGGCAGATAATTGGCGTACAGCGAACGCAGCAGGGTCGATTTGCCGCTGCCGGAGTGACCGTGGAGCACCACGCACTCCCCGGCGTTAACGGTCAGCGAGGCGTCGGCCAGCACCGGCAGACGCACGCCGTGCTGCTGGTGCAGAACAAAGGTTTTATGGACGTTTTCAACGCGGATCATGTTAGCTCTCACGGGGTTGAGTTGCCGGGTGGCGCTTCGCTTACCCGGCCTACGAATAACGCACCTGTGGGCCGGGTAAGGCGCAGCCGCCACCCGGCAAAACAGCATTAATTCTGCAACACCGACGACACCAGCAGCTGGGTGTAAGGATGGTGCGGATCGTCGAGCACCCGGTCGGTTAAGCCACTCTCCACCACCTGGCCCTGCTTCATCACCAGCAGACGGTTCGCCAGCAGGCGAGCGACGCCGAGATCGTGGGTAACAATCACCACCGCCAGATTCAGCTCCACCGCCAGGCCGCGCAGCAGGTCTAGCAGCCGCGCCTGCACGGACACATCCAGCCCGCCGGTGGGTTCATCCATAAACACCAGCTTCGGCTGGGTGACCAGATTGCGGGCGATCTGCAGACGCTGCTGCATGCCGCCGGAGAAGGTGGTGGGCAGGTCGTCGATGCGCGAGGGCGGGATCTCCACCTCCTGCAGCCACTTTTCGGCGGTGGCGCGAATGTTGCCGTAGTGGCGGGCGCCGGTGGCCATTAGCCGTTCGCCGATGTTGCCCCCCGCTGAGACCTGGCGACGCAGACCGTCCATCGGGTGCTGATGCACTACGCCCCATTCGGTGCGCAACAGGCGTCGGCGTTCGGCTTCGCTCATGGCGTACAGCGAGCGCTGCTGGTACAGCACCTCGCCCTGCTGCGGCGTCAGGCGGGCGGAGATTGCCTTCAGCAGGGTGGTTTTACCGGAGCCGGACTCGCCGACGATGCCGAGCACTTCTCCCGGCCACAGCTCGAAGGAGACATCGCGAAAACCTTTATCCGGGGCGTAGAGATGAGTCAGGTTATTCACAGCAAGTAATGGCTGGTTCATTTTTTCTGCCCCTCGCTCTGCTGGCGGCAATAGTCGGTATCGGAGCAGACAAACATCCGCTGGCCGCTGTCATCCAGTACCACTTCGTCGAGGTAGCTGTGGCGCGAGCCGCAGATGGCGCAGGGCTCATCCCACTCCTGCACGGTAAAGGGATGGTCGTCGAAATCGAGACTCTCCACCGGGGTATAGGGCGGCACGGCGTAGATCCGCTTTTCGCGCCCGGCGCCGAACAGCTGCAGCGCCGGCATCATGTGCATTTTCGGGTTATCGAATTTCGGGATCGGCGAAGGGTCCATCACGTAGCGGCCATTGACCTTCACCGGATAGGCGTAGGTGGTGGCGATATGGCCGAAGCGGGCGATATCTTCATACAGTTTCACCTGCATCACGCCGTACTCTTCCAGGGCGTGCATGGTGCGGGTTTCGGTTTCACGCGGCTCGATAAAGCGCAATGGCTCCGGGATCGGCACCTGGTAGATCAGGATCTGATCCTCCACCAGCGGCGTCTCCGGGATCCGGTGGCGGGTCTGGATCAGGGTGGCGTCTTCGGTACGCTCGGTGGTGGCGACGCCGGTGACGCGCTTAAAGAACTGACGAATCGACACCGCGTTGGTGGTGTCATCCGCGCCCTGGTCAATCACCTTCAGCACGTCGTTCTCACCGATGACGCTGGCGGTCAGCTGGATGCCGCCGGTGCCCCAGCCGTAGGGCATTGGCATTTCGCGCCCGCCGAACGGCACCTGGTAGCCGGGAATCGCTACCGCTTTGAGAATAGCCCGGCGGATCATGCGCTTGGTTTGCTCGTCGAGGTAAGCAAAGTTATAGCCAGTCAGTGGGTTAGCCACGTTCGTTCTCCCGTTGCAGGCGTTTCAGCAGCGCCAGTTCGGCCTGGAAATCGACATAGTGCGGTAGCTTCAGATGCGAGACGAAGCCGGCCGCTTCGACGTTATCGGCGTGAGCCAGCACAAACTCTTCATCCTGCGCCGGGCCGGCAATCTCTTCGTCATAGTCCGGCGCCTGCAGCGCACGGTCGACCAGCGCCATGGCCATCGCTTTGCGCTCGCTCATGCCGAAGGTCAGGCCGTAGCCGCGGGTGAAGTGCGGCGGCTCCTCCTGTGGGGCGACGAAGCCATTAACCATCTCGCACTCGGTCAGCAGCAGCTCGCCAATATTGACGCTAAAGCCCAGCTCTTCCGGGACGATTTCCACCTGCACGTAGCCGCTGCGGATCTCGCCGGCAAACGGATGGTTGCGGCCATAGCCGCGCTGGGTCGAATAGGCCAGCGCCAGCAGGTAGCCTTCATCGCCGCGCATCAGCTGCTGCAGGCGCGAGGAACGCGAGCAGGGGTAGACCGGCGGGGTGCGGGTGATATCGTCGGGCGGCGTGCCGCGATCTTCCTCGGTCTTCGCCAGCCCCTGCTGCGTGAGCAGGCTAAAGACGTGCGGCGTCGGCTCTGCTTCGCCATCGGCTTGCTGCACAGACGGCGCTTCGCCGTTGGCCAGCAGGGTAAAATCGAGCAGGCGGTGGGTGTAGTCGTAAGTGGGGCCCAGCAGCTGGCCGCCGGGGATATCTTTATACACTGCGGAGATGCGGCGTTCGAGGCGCATCTCCGCGGTATTAATCGGTTCGCTGACCGCCAGCCGCGGCAGGGTGGTGCGGTAGGCGCGCAGCAGAAATATTGCTTCGACGTTATCGCCGCTGGCCTGCTTCAGCGCCAGCGCCGCCAGTTCGCGGTCGGCGATGCCGCCCTCGGTCATCACCCGGTCCACCGCCAGGCTGAGCTGGTCGCCTATCTGTTCGACGCTCAGTTCGGGAAGCTGTCCATCGCCCCGTCGTTTCTGTTCCTGTAAGGCGTGAGCGGCGCGGATCGCCTTCTCGCCGCCCTTAACGGCAACGTACATTTAGCACACCTCCACGTGGGTGGTGCGCGGGATCGCCAGCAGGCGCTCGCCGCAGGTGAGGATCAGGTCGATGCCCAGCGGGAACGGGTGCGGGCGTTCGGTTAATTCGTCGATGATGCAGTCCGGCAGCTGCGGCGCGATCATTCGCTCTTCGGCAATGCCTGCCCCGGTCAGGCGCAGCATGCGTCCGCCGCTGAGGCTGGCAAGCTGAACGATCAGTGTGACGCCGGTTTCCGGCGCGGTGACGGTGCCAGCGGAAAGGACGTTGAGCTGCTCGGCGCTGATACCGTCATTGGCGACGGCAAAGACCGCCTGCTGCGGCTGGTCCACCAGCGGCGCGCCGGTATGAAAGCGCAGATTCTGTCCCACCAGATCGTTACGCAGGGCGCTGGCGAGCCAGACCGGTGTTTCATGATCGGCAAGGGTCAACAGCAGGCTGGTGGAGGCCACGTTCAATGGTTGCCAGCCGTGCTGAAGCTGCTGCAGGGAGACAATCACCCCCGGCTCGCTCATCGCTTTCAGCAGGCGACGAAAACTGTGTTGGGCATCCTGCACAGCCAGGGTAAAAGCGGGTTGTAAGGTCATGCGTTATCTCCGCGAACCAGGGTAAAGAAGTCGACCCGGCTGGCGTTGACTTCGGCGCGTCGGGCTTCAATGCGCGCGCTGCGTAGCGCTTCCAGCGGGGTTATCAGGGTTTCCATTAAGGTGTGAAAATGGCGGGGCGACTGCAGCAGGGCGTCGATCGCCGCGCAGCGTTCAGCGTGCGGGCGGTCGCGGCCTAAGATCCAGCTGTAACCGAGGGTACCGTCAGCCAGGCGTACCGCTGCGCGGGTAAGGGTGGCGTCGCCGGCAAAGAAGCGGTCGCCGATACCGCCCATGCGGGCCTGGAGCTGTACCAGCCCGGTTTCCGGGGTGCGAATCAATTCATATTCCGGCGCCAGCTGCAGGGACTGCATGCGCGCCAGAAGGTCCTGCGGTTCACTGTGGGCCAGCACGGACATCCAGCGCTGGCGGGTGGCGGTATCGAAGTGCATTCAGTGCTCCATGGTGAATTCAATCATGTCGGCGCGGGTCAGGCTGACGGAGTACTCCGCCGTGAGCGACTCGCCCTCGCGGCTATTGAGCGTGCGGACGCAGAGCAGCGGCGCCATATTGGGGATTTCCAGCAGCTTGCTCTCTTTTGCCTGCGCGCGGCGGGCGCTGATTTTGGTGCGTACGCGGGTCAGTTCGACGTCGAGCCGATCGCGTAGCAGATCGTGCAGCGAGCCGTGGCTGAAGGTCTGTAGCACCGGCCAGAAGCGCAGGTCGGCGAAGTAGTGGTCGATCAGGCACAGGGCGACGCCATTGACCCGGCGCAGGGTACGCAGGTGGATCACGTTCTCGCCCTCATTGATGCCAAAGGCTTCGGCGACATGGGCGCTGGCGGGGCGCAGCACCGACAGCAGCTTTTCGCTGGTGGGATCGCTGCCTTGTTCCAGCAGGTTTTGGCTGAAGCGCGCCTGGGCGTTAAGCGGGTAGTCGATGGGGCGCATCAGCACCAGCACACCCACGCCCTGACGGCGCTGAACCCAGCCGCGCTCAACCAGCTGGTCGATAGCCCGGCGCAGGGTGTGGCGGTTAACGTCGAAGCGCGTCGCCAGCTGCTGCTCGGCGGGCAGATAGTCGCCGCAGCGATAGTGGTGGCGCAGCTCCTGCTCAAGTCGGGCGGCGATTTCCTGATAGCGCGTGGGGTAACTGGTCGGATGTCTGGACAGGTGCATGGTCATCAAGCCTCACACAGCATAGGCGAGGAGCTTCCTCGCGTTGTGGGCCGATCCTGACCGGTTTATGTTGCATTTCGGTTAAGTGACGATGACTAAAGGATGAAGAGTTGATGCCAGGCGGATGACAGGGCGGCCGGGCCGCCCTGGGGGCGTCAGCCTTGTTTGACCACGTTGATCATCCAGGGGACGCCAAAGCGGTCGACGACTTTGCCGAAGCCGTGGGCCCAGAAGGTTTCCTGCCAGGCCATCTCAATGCGCCCGCCGACAGCCAGCGCGTCGAACCAGCGCTGGCCTTCAGCGACATCGCTGGGATCGAGGACGAGGGTGAAGCCGGCGTAATGCACATCGGGCCCGAAGGCGCTGTCGCTCAGCATCAGCTCGCCATTATTGATGCGCAGGCTGGCGTGGGCGATAGCATCATCCGCCATCTTCTGGCCAGACGGGCAGCCGTCTGACGCTTCCTGCGCCGCGGGCGGCATTTCGCCAAAGGTCATTTTAAACATCAGCTCTGCGCCCAGCGTTTGCTGGTAGAAGGCGATCGCCTCGGCGCAGTTGCCCGCAAAGGCAAGGTAGGGACTTAAGGACATGGTGAATACCTCAGTGACCGTAACCCGTAAAGCGTAGTCGCCCGGCAGGCGATTGAGCCAGACGGCAGGGCGAAAAGGGGCGCTGAAATATGACGGCAGGCGACAGTGTAAATAGCGGTTGCCGGCGAGGGAAATAACAGGATGCGCCGGGGGACAAACGGCCACCAGGATATCGGGAGCGGCGACGGTTATGTGAAAAAATAATCGCGCCGCCTACCCGAAATTAAATCAGTTCTTTTTCACAAATTCCGATTTGAGCTTCATCGGACCAAAACCGTCAATTTTGCAGTCAATATTGTGATCGCCTTCGACCAGACGGATATTTTTCACTTTGGTGCCGATTTTCAGCATCGAAGAGCTGCCTTTAACCTTCAGATCTTTCACGACGGTAACGCTGTCGCCATCGGCCAGTAAATTGCCATTGGCATCTTTAACGATCAGAATGTCGCTCTCTTCCGTCACCTCGGCAGGGTTCCACTCATGGGCACATTCCGGGCAGATGTACATGCCGCTATCTTCATAAGTGTAAGTCGAATCGCATTTTGGGCAGTGTGGCAGTTGCATGACGCTCCTCATGATGTCGTCGAAAAACAGGATGTTGGTCCTTTAAACAGCGGCTGATAGCCGAAAGTGGGTATGATTATAGCGCAATCACCCACTTTTGTCGGGTGTTTTTTTGCTAAAAAGTAGCCGTGGTATTATTCCGGGAAAAAGCGAATAAACGCTGAAATTAACCGCCCGAAGTAGAGCAAAATCGACGAAATAATTTCCGCGCGATCGGCAGGAAATGAACTTATTTATTTTCCGACACTCTGTAATGAGGCGGTAAATTTCTGTGAAGTTGATCGCAGATATAAACACTGTTAGGGTAAAAAAGGGGAGCAGGTCAATTTCATCAAGCATCACGATGAGCCGCTCCATTTATTCACCAGTAGCCAGAGCAGGCGTCAACAGGTTCGGTTGTACATTCTGTCAGCAGACAGTGCAGGCAAACCTGCTACGCTTGAAATGAGGAGCACAGCAATTCACCGCTCCTGACGCACGATGCGAATGGCCTTGCCATTCGGCGAAGAGGCGTGCACTCAAGGCGGAGTAGCAGAGGAAAAATATGCTTAAAAGGAAAAAAATAAAGCCCATCACCCTTAAGGATGTGACCATCATCGATGATGGTAAACTGAAAAAGGCGATCACCGCGGCCTCCCTGGGCAACGCGATGGAGTGGTTCGATTTCGGCGTCTACGGCTTTGTGGCCTACGCCTTAGGTAAAGTCTTCTTCCCCGATGCCAACCCAAGCGTGCAGATGATTGCCGCGCTGGGTACCTTCTCCGTACCATTTTTAATTCGTCCGTTAGGCGGCCTGTTCTTCGGGATGCTGGGCGATAAATATGGTCGGCAAAAAATTCTCGCGATAACTATCGTGATCATGTCGATAAGTACTTTCTGTATCGGCCTTATTCCGTCGTATGCCACGATAGGTATCTGGGCACCGATCCTGCTGCTGCTGTGTAAAATGGCGCAAGGCTTCTCGGTCGGCGGTGAATATACCGGGGCGTCGATCTTCGTCGCGGAATACTCTCCTGACCGCAAGCGCGGCTTTATGGGCAGCTGGCTGGACTTTGGCTCCATCGCCGGGTTTGTGATGGGGGCCGGCGTGGTGGTTCTCATCTCCAGCGTGGTGGGTGAACAGAACTTTCTCGACTGGGGTTGGCGTATCCCGTTCTTCCTGGCGCTACCGTTAGGTATCATTGGTCTCTACCTGCGCCATGCGCTGGAAGAGACGCCGGCGTTCCAGCAGCATGTTGACACCATGGAGCAGGGCGATCGTGAAGGATTGCAGGACGGGCCGAAGGTCTCTTTTAAAGAGATTGCCACCAAGCACTGGCGTAGCCTGCTGACCTGTATCGGTCTGGTGATTTCCACCAACGTGACTTACTACATGCTGCTGACCTACATGCCGAGCTATCTGTCGCATAACCTGCACTACTCGGAAGATCATGGGGTGCTGATCATCATCGCTATCATGGTCGGGATGCTGTTTGTACAGCCGGTTATCGGTATGCTCAGCGACCGTTTCGGCCGTCGCCCGTTTATCCTGATTGGTAGCGTGGCGCTGTTTGCCCTGTCGATCCCGGCCTTCATTATGATCAACAGCAACGTGACTAGCCTGATCTTCGCCGGCCTGCTGCTGCTGGCGGTGGTGCTGAACTGCTTTATCGGGGTGATGGCCTCCTCGCTGCCAGCGATGTTCCCGACGCACATCCGCTTCAGCGCCCTGGCCAGCGCCTTTAACATCTCGGTGCTGATTGCCGGTCTGACGCCAACCCTGGCGGCGTGGCTGGTGGAGACCACCCAAAACCTGATGATGCCGGCGTACTACCTGATGGTTATCGCGGTGGTGGGTATGGCGACGGGCCTGTCGATGAAAGAGACGGCTAACCGTCCGCTGAAAGGGGCGACCCCGGCGGCGTCGGATATCCAGGAAGCGAAAGAAATCCTTGGCGAGCACTACGATAACATCGAGCAAAAAATCGAAGATATCGATCAGGAGATCGCCGATCTGCAGGCAAAACGGTCGCGCCTGGTGCAGCAGCATCCGCGTATCAACGACTAACCGTTTTCACTGCTAATCATGCCGCCTGGGGAAACCCCGGCGGCATTTTTTATGCCTCCGGCAAGGCCAGGCCGTGACGCCGCTGCTGGCTGAGTTTACGGTACTGCTGCGGCGGCATGCCCACGTAGCGGGTAAAGGTGCTGTAGAAGCGGCTGCTGGAGCGAAAACCGGCGGTAAGGGCAATATCCAGGATGGTCTTGTCGGTATCGCTCAGCAGCGCCCGCACATGATTGATACGCATGGCGGTTATGTACTGCTTCATGGTCTGCTGCATCACCCGCTGAAAGACCCCCATCGCGTAGTTCGGGTTGAGCTTCACGTGCTCGGCAACGGCATTGACGGTCAGCGCCTGGTCGTAGTGGGCAGCGATAAACTCCAGCATCTGGCTGACATAAAACTGCGCGTGGCGCGAGACGCTGTTCTTGTGGGTGCGTGAGGTTTTATTGACCAGAATCGGCTGCCAGCCGGCGAGGCTCAGCCGCTTCAGCATCAGGGCGATTTCATCGATCGCCAGCTGGCGTATCTGTTCATTCTCGTGGCTCAGTTCCTGCTGCCAGCGGCGCACTTCGAAGGCGCTCAACTGCTGCGCGGCGAGGGATTTAATCACCATCCCATGGGTGACGTGGTTGATAAGCTCCCGGTCCAGCGGCCATGAGAGAAACAGATGCATCGGCAGGTTGAATATCGCCATCTGCTGGCAATCGCCGGGGCGGGTCAGCTGATGCGGCGTACAGGCCCAGAACAGAGTGATATAGCCTTTCTCAATGCGCACCACTTCGTTATTAATCAAATACTCCACGTCGCCATCGAACGGCACGTTAACCTCTACCTGGCCGTGCCAGTGGCTGGTGGGCATGGCGTGCGGCGGGCGCAGTTCGATGTCCATACGCTGATACTCGGAGTAGAGCGCCAGCGGGCTGCGGCTCTGCTTTTCGTCGCTGCTGCACATAAAGGGATCGGGGGGCAGAGAGGTGAAGCGGTGTTCCATCGTTAGCGTATTCCTGAATTGTCAGAGTGGCTGCATTTTTCGCCAGAGCTGACGACAGCTTAGCGGAAGAATCGGCCCATTTTCTCTCCTTTTTGCTCAATCTGTTCCCGAAATCTCAGATTTTGTGGCGCTTAATGGCCGATCTGAGCTTTCGGGAATGCTCCGGCGGGAACAGGGCAGCGCAGCGGGGAGCGGCGTGCCACTCTGCAAGTGTTCAATGACCTGATGGAGAGTGCGTGATGTCTGCCCCAAAAATTACTTTTATCGGCGCCGGTTCGACGGTGTTCGTCAAAAATATTCTCGGTGATGTTTTCCAGCGCCCGGCGCTGAAATCGGCGCATATCGCGCTGATGGATATCGATGAAACCCGGCTGGAAGAGTCGCATATCGTGGTGCGCAAACTGATGGATTCCGTGGGCGCGAACGGCGAAATCAGCTGCCACCGCGACCGGAAAACCGCCCTGCAGGGCGCCGATTTTGTCGTCGTTGCCTTCCAGATTGGCGGCTATGAGCCCTGTACCGTCACCGATTTTGCAGTCTGCAAGCGCCACGGCCTGGAGCAGACCATTGCCGATACGCTGGGGCCGGGAGGCATTATGCGCGCGCTGCGCACCATCCCGCACCTGTGGGCTATCTGCGACGATATGAGCGAGGTCTGCCCGGACGCCACCATGCTTAACTACGTCAACCCGATGGCGATGAACACCTGGGCGATGTACGCCCGCTACCCGCATATCAAGCAGGTGGGTCTGTGCCACTCGGTGCAAGGCACAGCGGAAGAGCTGGCGCGCGACCTCGATCTCGATCCGGCGGATTTACGCTACCGCTGCGCGGGGATTAACCATATGGCGTTCTATCTGTCGCTGGAGAAAAAGCTCGCGGACGGCAGCTACGTCAGTATCTACCCCGACCTGCTACAGGCCTACGCCGACGGGCGGGCGCCGAAGCCGAACCTGCACGGCAACCCGCGCTGCGAAAACATCGTCCGCTATGAAATGCTCAAAAAGCTGGGCTACTTTGTCACCGAGTCCTCGGAGCATTTCGCGGAATACACGCCATGGTTTATCAAGCCGGGCCGCGATGACCTTCTCGCTCGCTATAAAGTGCCGCTGGATGAATACCCTAAACGCTGCGTCGAGCAACTGGCCAACTGGCATCAGGAGCTGGAGAGCTATAAGCGCGGGGAGCGCATTGAGGTGAAACCCTCCCGCGAATATGCCAGCACCATCATGAACGCCATCTGGACCGGCGAGCCAAGCGTGGTGTACGGCAACGTGCGAAACGATAATCTCATCGACAACCTGCCTCAGGGCTGCTGTGTGGAAGTGGCCTGCCTGGTGGACGCCAACGGCATCCAGCCGACCAAAGTGGGCGCGCTGCCGGCGCATCTGGCGGCGCTGATGCAGACCAATATCAACGTGCAGACGCTGCTCACGGAGGCGATCCTCACCGAAAATCGCGATTACGTCTATTACGCCACGATGATGGATCCGCACACCGCCGCGGTGCTGGGGATCGAAGAGATCTACGCGCTGGTGGACGATCTGATCGCCAGCCACGGCGACTGGCTGCCGGCCTGGCTGCACCGTTAATCCTCTTATGCCGCCGGGGGCAACGAACCCGGCGGTGCCTGTCACGCTCTATCAAACGCTGAAGGAGGCGCTGGCGACAGCGACCTGGACCCTATGAGTATTTCAATGACAACAAAGCTCAGCTACGGATTTGGTGCCTTTGGTAAAGATTTCGCTATCGGTATCGTCTACATGTACCTGATGTATTACTACACCGATATTGTTGGCTTATCGGTCGGGGTGGTTGGCACCTTGTTCCTGGTGGCAAGGATCCTCGATGCGATAGCCGATCCGATTATGGGATGGATCGTTAACTGTACGCGGTCGCGATGGGGAAAGTTCAAACCGTGGATCCTGATCGGCACGATAACCAACTCGGTGGTGCTGTATATGCTGTTCAGCGCCCACCATTTCAGCGGCGGGGCGCTGCTGGCGTGGGTATACCAGTGCGCCAATCTGGACGTGAAGACCCGGGCGCATCTGGCCTGGGAGATTCGCCGG
>OHSA01000379.1_pt1 | contig 18321 bp, 13 predicted proteins | sample 1578571 | NCBI WGS metagenome assembly OHSA01 (sample SAMEA3879586, study PRJEB24766) | human gut metagenome | biome: human-associated habitat; feature: feces | place: USA | collected 1985/1987
CAGAAGGGCGGCGTGGGTAAGACCACCACAGCCGCCAGCCTCGGCATTGGTCTTTCTCGGCAAGGTAAAAAAGTTCTGCTGATCGACGCCGATGCACAAGGCAATCTCACACAGATGTTGGGCTGGTCGCAGCCCGACGAATTATCCCCCACGCTCTCCACTCTGATGGAGAAGATCATCGCGGAGCAGCCCATCGCCCTCGGTGAGGGCATTCTGAACCACCCTTCCGGCGTCCACCTTGTCCCCGCCAATATTGAGCTGTCGGCGTTGGAGGTCACGCTGGTCAACACCATGAGCCGTGAAACGGTACTGCGGCAATACCTGTCTACGGTGGCAGACCGCTACGATTACGCGCTCATCGACTGTATGCCGTCGCTGGGTATGCTGACCATCAACGCCCTGACTGCGGCGGACAGCGTAATTATTCCTGTGCAGAGCCAATATCTCCCAGCAAAGGGACTGGAGCAGCTTTTGCGAACCATCACCCGCGTCAAGCGGCAGCTCAACCCAAAGCTGGAGGTGGACGGCATTGTGCTGACGATGGTGGACAGCCGCACCACGCTGGCGCGGGAGATCAACGCGCTTGTCCGCAAGACCTATGGCGGTCATGTGTTCGCAAGCGAGATCCCCCGTTCCATCAAGGCGGCAGAGATCAGCGTGGAAAACAAAAGCATTTACGACCATGACCGCAGTGGCAAGGCGGCGCTGGCGTATGAAAATCTGACGAGGGAGGTGTTGAGCCTTGGCAAGCAAATTAAGCGGCATCGAGCTGACCCGGTACGATGACCTGTTCAAAACGGACGCGGAGCGTGAGGCCGACCGGCAGGAGCGTATCCAACTCGTTCCCGCAGCAGAGGTTTTCCCGTATTCCCGCCAACCGTACACCATCGACCGTCCCACACCCGATTTGGTGCGGCTCATGGACAGTATTGAGCACATCGGCATCGCGGAGCCGCTGATCGTCCGCCCCCGTGATGCTGGCGGATATGAGATCATTTCCGGTCACCGGCGCGATTACTGTGCGAAGGCTGTGGGATTGGATACCCGCCCCGTCATCGTCCGCAATTACAGCGACGAGGAAGCGGACATCCTCGTGGTGGACTACAACATCAACCGTGAGGACTTACTGCCCAGCGAGAAAGCCAAAGCCTACAAGCTGAAGCTGGACGCCATGAAACGGCAGGGCCAGCGGACAGATTTAACTTCTGGCCAACTTGGCCAGAAGTTAAAGGGACATAGTTCAATAGACCTTTTAGCGGATCAGGTAGACGAAAGCCGCAAGCAAGTACAGCGATATGTGCGTCTAAATAAGCTGATCCCTCCGCTGTTGGACGCGGTGGATGCGGGAACGCTCAAATTCGTTCCCGCAGCGGATTTCCTCTCCCACCTGTCCGAAAAAGAACAGACCTACCTTCTGCTGGTCATGGAGCACGATGAGGTATCCCCGTCGTTGGGACAGGCTCAGCGGCTCAAGCAGCTCAGTGGCGAAGGCAAGCTGGAGAATAACATCATCGACCTCATCATGCGGGAGGAAAAGCCGCTGGAGCGCAAGGTCACCATCCGCAACGACCGCCTGCAAAAATACTTCCCCGCCAGCTACACCCCGAAGCAGATGGAGGATGTCATCATCAAGCTGCTGGAGGGTTGGCACCGCAAGCGGCAGCAGGAGATGAGTCGATAACGCTTCTGCCGGGGCATTTGTTGACATCGGACTGGCGTGTTGCTATGATGCGAGCATCAACGAAAAGTGAGGTGCCGCAAGTGGCTTTGCAAGACGATAGAAAAAACAATGCCGATGGTCACTGTGATTGGGAACAGAATTTGCCGGAGTTTTTGCAGGAGTCAATCCAAGCTATGGTCAGCGCGTGGGATAAACTGGATCGTGGTGAAGAATATTATCTCTGGGATTGCGATTACTGTTCTCTGCAAAGCGACATCAATAGCGCGGAGGTAAACCGGATCATCAGTCCTGAACAGGCATGGTATCTGCGCGAAAAATATTTGCGAATGGAGCGTGAAGTCATAGAATGACCGCGAATCTACGCTGCCTGTCGGAACAGAAGATTTCAATGAAAACGGCACGGTTTCCCGTGCCGTTTTGCATTGCAGCCGCCGAGACAGGCGGCTTTTTTCATGAGCAAATTGGAGGTGATTTCATTCAACAAGCAGATTTTTCATGCAGTGTCCCTCTCAGGCGGTAAGGACAGTACGGCTATGCTCTTGCTGATGATTGAACGGGGTTTGCCCATAAACACGGTCCTTTGGGCAGACACCGGCATGGAATTTCCGGAAATGTATGACCATATCAGCAAGGTGGATGACTACCTTTACCGGGAGCGTGGTATCCACATCACCATGCTCCGTCACCCAAAAGGCTTTGAATACCTGATGTTCGAGGAAGAAAAGCAAAAGCCATCTTCCATCGAAAACCGGCAACGGCTGGGCGTTTCGCTCTATGGCAACGGCTGGCCCGGTGCTAAGGTACGATGGTGTACGGGACAGCTTAAAACCCATCTTATCAGCAAGGAGGTCAATCGGCTCAAGGGGGAGTATCAGGCTCTCCACTATGTCGGCATCGCGGCAGATGAGCCGAAACGTATCAAGAACGAGCAGTATCCGTTGGTGGACTGGGGTATCACCGAAGCAGAGGCTTTGAAACTATGTTACGACCGCGGTTATGACTGGGGCGGATTATATGAGATATACCACCGCTGTTCCTGTTGGTGCTGTCCCCTCCAGCGGATCGACGAACTGAGAAAGCTGCGGCATCACCACCCGGAATTATGGAAAAGGCTCCGCGATATGGATCAGCGGGCCATCGCCCAATTCGGGCATAACCCTTTGGGGCAATTCAAACAGAATTGGACAGTAGAACGATTGGAACAGAGATTTGCGGCGGAAGATGCTCAGATCTCTGTTTTTCTATTATCTTCTGGAAAGGACAGCACTATGACAGAAAAGCAGAAGCAGGAGTGCAGCGAGGCGGAAACCATGCTGCAAGGCACGCCGAAGCAAAATGTTCTGATCTCCTTTGATGGCAAACCGCCGAAAACGCTGGAAGAATTGGAAAAGGAGCAGAAGCGGCAAAAAAAGAAACATAAGGATCGGGGTGAAGCACGATGACGAACTATCAGAAGCGAAAAGAAAAGAATGACGAGTACCGCAGCAAAATCATGCGGTTTACCTTCCAACTCTCCCTCGGTGATACCGAGGTGCGGGAATGGTTTGAACAGCAACCCGAAAAGGGTGCCTATCTCAAAGACCTAATCTTACGGGATAAAGCGGAGCGGCTTGGGTACAGGGAGCAGAAAAGCGCAGAACCCGACAAAGCCGGTGACTACGAGATCATACAGTCCATTCGTATGGGTGGGCGCGTTCTGCTTATGGGGTTCAATCCAAAGGACGAAACCTATATGACCTGCTATCAGCAGTACAATTTTCTCGGAGAAACAATGTATCCCGAAGCACTTGCCTGTAAGAGTTATCTGGAAATTGCAGAAACCTTTTTGAATCGCTTGCAGGCACAGGTCGAAAAAGTCAAAGCATTCCGTGCGGCCCGAAATGTCCCCTATGCCGTTTTAGGCGTGGACGATTGCCTTCCTCCGTCAGAGGGATCTCTGCAAGGAAAGCTGATCGTTCTCCGCCCCACCAGCCTTGCACCGGAATACCGCACGGCAGACTGTCAACTCGGCTTCGCGCTGAGTGGATTTGGCTGCACCCCCGGCGCACGCGGGCGTGCGGTTTACTTCGAGGAATTGTATTCCGGTGAACGATGCCGGTGGGATGCTTCCGACATTCTTGGCGTAGCCAATCCAGAAAAGATACCGGATTGGGCGAAAGAAAAGCTGAGAGAATATGAACAAAAGCGTACTGAGCCGAAAAAAGAACGAGGTGAAGCCAGATGAGTGACCGTGAGCCGGTAGACATCATGGGCGTTATCGCCTTTCCAAACCCCAACAAGGATGAGCGCGTGATCCGCTTCATCGACAGTGAATACCACACGCTCTTTACCATCAAGGACGGGGAAAGCATCGTCATTAACCGCTTTGACGGTGAAAAGATGGTTTTGCCCTGTAAGTACATTGACGATTGCCATGTCTGCGTCGGCAACTCCGCCTATCATATTTGCGAGTTTGCAGAAATGCAGGAACGCAGCGGCAATACCTATGTTCCCAGCGCGCCGAAAATCAGCGGCGAGATCTGCACCTATGAAATCTATCAGATCCCCGCAACCGCTGATGTGGACTACTATTTCCGGTCTTACGCGGCGGCAAAGGGGAAACTCCAGAGCGCTGATTATCAGCGTTCATACGCCGGTATGTACGCAAAGGAAAATTCGCTGGAGGATCTGTGGGCAAAGCACAATAGGGATTCCCGTCCCTTTGCCCATCGGATGCGTTCCATGTCTGTAAGCGACATCGTGGTACTGACGCAGGGTGGAAAGAAAACCGCCTACTACGCAGATAGCATCGGTTTCAAGGAGGTCCCGGAGTTTTTGGCACAACAGAGAGTGCAAAAGAAACACAAAGAACGAGGTGAAGCCAGATGAGCTATGACGCACAGAAAGTGACCTATCAGGAGGTCGCGATTTTTGACCGACCGGCATTGTTTACAGAATGCCGCATTGATCGGGCCACCGTGCCGGAGGGCGTATATCGCTACGAGCTGCGCCACGGGGATGAGGATTGGGGGGAACCAGTAGAACTGTCCCGAAACATTGTGGTCAATTACTATGGTACTGTCCTTACCCGCGAGCCGTTCCAGCTTCCCATTGATGGGTGGATTCCAATGGAGAATGACAGCCTTTCCTTTCTGGATGGTGAGTGTCGCACCCTTGCGGAATTTCAGGAGAAGTATCCCGCCAGCGAGAAAGATGTCATTGACTTTTACAGCGTCAATGAGCCTACACTGCACGCTCTCTATTTCTCTCGCAGCGAGGAGCAGGACAAGTCTGCGGGCTGTGTGGGACATCTCCGGGGTGATTTTGGCAGCGGCAAGCAGTTTTACACAACATGGTGGCCCCACCAGCATAACACGCTGAACACGCCGGAGTTTAAGGCCGATATTAACCGCACCGTGAACTGGCTGCGGGAGCAGCCGGACTCCCCGCTGCGGGACTTTGACAGCATGAACCGCTACTGCAACCGGTACGAGCGGATCTGCGCCATCAAGGGTGCGTTGCTTCCCTCCTGCGGATTCATGGTAAAAACCAAACAGTATGTGTATATGCTCCGCTGTACGCCGGTTAAAGGTGATTACCAGTTTTATATTTATTGCTATCAGCGAAAACCATTTGAAAGGGCGCAAAAAGAACAGCAAAAGAATGACCGGCTTGCAGTAAAAAAGCGGGCGGAGCCGGAGCGATAAGGAGGTGTCAACTTGCCTACAAAATTTCAGCTTATTACCGAGCTGTATGACCAGACTGTGCAGAGCGTCACCGGCAGCTATCAAAGCTGGACGGGCTTTCTCCGCGCGGCCTGCTATAACTACAAATGCCCCTTCGATGATCAAATTCTGATCTACGCCCAGCGCCCGGACGCCACGGCGGTCCTTGAGATGGAGCGCTGGAATCGTCAGTTTGGCCGCTGGGTAAACCGCGGAGCCAAGAGTATTGCCGTATTTGGTGATGACGGACAAAACTGCCTGAAACTCTATTTTGATGTTTCCGATACCCATGCGTCCCGCTTTGCCCGTCCACTGCCCATCTGGACGATGCACCCGGCCTTTGAGCCGGAGGTCATCGAAACGCTGGAGGCCACCTTCGGCAACCTTGCCGAAAAAGAAAATCTGGCGGACGCGGTGCGCTCCGCCTGCCACAACGCCGTGGCGGACAACTTCATGGACTACCTGCAAGACCTGCGGGAGTGCCGGGAGGACAGCCTGCTGGAGGAACTGGATGACCTCAATTTGGAGGTGTTCTACCGGGACGCGCTGGAGGTCAGCGTGGCCTATATGCTGATGACCCGGCTGGGCCTGCGGGCAGACGATTATTTTTCGCCCGATGAATTTGCCCATGTTTACGAATTCAACACACCGCCCACCATCAACGCCCTGGGCATCGCCACCAGCGACATCGCAGAGATGGGCCTGCGGGAGATCAGCCGCACAGTCATGCAGGCCCAGCGGGATCAGTTTTTTGCAAACCGTGAAAAAAGCAGATATGATGACCACACAGAACAACACGAAACAGACCGAGAAAGGAGCAAACAGTATGGAGATCACTTACAGGATGCAGGATGGCTTTCAGGTGCCGAACCTGCTGATGCCGCAGACGCCGGAGGTGCATCTGGGCAAGTACGCGGAACTGCGGAGAGCGTACCTGAAGAAGCACCGCAGGGTGCTTTACACCAACCTCAAGACCAGCGGCAAGCTGACGGAGCATCTGGCAGAGATCGAGCAGACCGCGCGGAAGATGGTGGAGCAGACCGTGGCGCAGATGGCACAGAACGAGGGCGTGACGGAGGCACTGAAAGCGACCGATCCCCTGCGCTGGACGGGCCTGATGAACAATCTCCGGCACAGCGCGGAGGAGTTGGTGCTGAACGATCTGATTTACGCCTGACAACCGAAGAACCCACAGAGGCAGGAAGTGACGAACTTCCTGCCTTTGTCGATCACAGCGGGGATTATGTGCTGCTGGATCGCCTGCGCGCCGACTGTGACTACTTCCTCGGCGCTGGGGGCCGGAGTGAAAAGCACCTGTGGGCAGGCAATGTCCACGCGCAGATCAAGAAAATGCGGGAGCTGTATGACGCCCTCCCGGAGAAACCCGAGTGGCTGACCACAGAAGCCATTGACCGCTACGCTGCGCAGATGGCCGCGCCCTATCAGGTCGCTGCCTACCATCATTTTGAAAACGGCTTTGATGATAAGCTGGACTATCAAACGCTGGAAGAAGCGGAGACTGCGGCGCAAGGCTATGTTGCCGGTACGATGGAGGAAGATGGTTTTGCCTATGACGGCGCTGCCGTGTATGACGCCGAAACACGCCAGTGCCTCCGCGTCTACGGTGATTACCCGGACGAAAAGGCGCAGGAACAGGCAGCAGCCTTTGCGCTGGAGCATGACACCGCACAGCAAAATACCGCAGTACTGCCCGCCTTTCTGGATATGCATCTCATTGAAGCGAATCTGCTGGACGACGGCGGGCGCAAGCACAAGCGGCAGGAGATTTTTGAATACTTTCAAGCGCACAAGAGCCTTGCGGAACGGACGGAGTTCTTAAAAAACAGCTACAACGATATATGGGTGGAGGTCCTGACCGACGGCGTTCGGACAGGCTACCATGCCGAGAAAGACGGACTTTTGATGTGGGAGGGCAGCTACCTCTCCCGCACCTCAGAGTCCGTTTTTTCGTGGCCGGTCATCACCGAAATGACCGAGGGCCTGATTGAACGCGGCGAGTACAAGATCAAGCTGGGCCTGCAAAATGCCCCAATCGTCGCGGAGCAGCTTGCCCTATTCGACATGGGCGGCGACGCCCCGGTGTACGAGACTCCGGCAGACACAGCCACCGGCATTCTGGCCCCGGCCCGCACGGTGCCGCAGGAGGTCATTGATCTGGCACTCTGCACAGCCGGAAACGAACCCGGCAGCGCCGAACGCATTGCGGTGTTCTATATGCGGGAGCATTCTGAACAGGAAAATATATCATTTCTGCGCCGGGAGTTTGGTAGAGAGAACGGGCGCGGCATTGAATACGAAGGCCACAAGTATGCTGTGTGGTTTCTGGAGGATGGCATCCACCTCGCCCAAGGCGACAGCGTCCGCACCGGATACAGCAAAACCGTGGTCTCATGGGAGCAGGCATCGACGCGCATTCTGGAACTGCTGGAGGACGGCATTTACCTGTCTGCGGCAGAACTGGCGCAAGCCCCGGACAAGGTGCTGCATGAAGCAATGGACGCCCTCCTGATGACCGCCCGTGACTTGAGCGACGCCGGACGCGAACGGGGCCTTTTCCCGCAGACTTTGGACATCCATGATCAGCACAAGGGCTACCCGGAGCTGGACGAGGATATGGTCGCGTTCGCAAAGACTGAGGGTGGACTGCAAACTCTGGCACAGGAATATCACAATTTCCTTGACGCTTATGCCCAAGACCACAACATTATGCGCTGGCGACTATCCGCTTACAACACCCACCGGATCGGCGTTGTGCTGGATGGCCTCTCCTACCCGGAACGCAGCTTCACCGCCCAGCCAAGCTTTCTGCGCCAATGTAAAATGTTCATCACACAGGATGAGATCGACCATTACTTTTTGCGGGAGGGCGTCGAAAGCCGGCTGACGATCTATTCCCATTTCTGCTATCCCCACTCGACAGAGGAACGCCAGAAATTCATCAAGGGCAGCTTTGGCGAGTACAGTGGCGGAGCCCGCGCCGGATACCAGCACACGAAAACATCAAAGGGTCTGGAATATGAGCGCGACTACAATTCCAGGAAATATGATACCATCCGTCTGACCATCCCCAATGTGGTCAAGGAGTATGAGCACCTGATCGCGCAGAAACGATTCCCCGGCGAGGACGCTATCGCCAAAATCCCGGAATATGAGCGTGGGCAGTTGGCCCGAACCGTCTATAACGGTTTTTACAATGCGCCGGACGATGTTCCGCGTCCCTATCCCAAGGGTGCGGATTATTACGATGCGCTTCCCATGATCGAGGAGCAGCTGCAAGATAAGGGCAAGACTGCGGAAATATTGGCGGCGTTGACCTCCCGGCTGGATGGGACGGACGAGAGTGATCGTTTCTATGATTCCGTCCGCCGCGCAAAGGATCGGCTTTCGGAGTATGTGGACGGCACTTTCAGCCTGTTCAACCACCGGCATGATGCTCCTCAGCAGGAACGCAGCTTTGTGGAGCAGGTCGCAGAGGATGCAGCACGGCTTGCCGCAGAGCAGCCGCCCGCCTATGAGCGGTTCAGCGTGATCGAAACGGACGACGGCTACGCCATCTGGGACGATATTCGGGACGAAGTCTATGTGGATGAAGAGGGTGCCAGCGAACACTTCTCCAGCGAGTGGCAGGCCGAGGATTATCTGGAGCAGGTCAGAAAGGCGGTCAGCGAAAAGGAAGCGGTGGAATGGCTCTATGTGGAGCAGTCCAGGAACACCGCAGCGAAGCCGGAGCAGCCGCAGTCCGAACCTGTTTCAACTGCCGATCCCGTTATCGTTAGCACACGCCTGACCATAGATGGGCGGCAGTTTGAAGTGGACAGCGTAGACGATCATACACAAAATGTATCGCTGCGGGATGTGACCTTTGAAGGCGGGACGGGCTTTCCCATCTTCCGAAAGGAATCCATCGACTATGTCCGCGCTCACATGGAGCAGGCGAACCCCGCTGCGCTGGCCTCGCCGCAGCCGCAGACGGACGAGCCGCCTGCGGTACTCACCCCGCCGAAAAAGAAAAAGCGGAACGCGCTTGCCTATCCGCTGGACGCGGATGGCCGGAACTATCGCATCACCGATGACCATATCGGAGAGGGCGCGCCGCTGGAGCGTTTTCAGCGCAATCTGGACGCGATCCGTACCCTGAAAACCGTGGAGGCAGAGAACCGCAGCGCCACCGCAGAAGAACAGGCGGTGCTGGCACAGTATGTGGGTTGGGGCGGACTGGCCGATTTCTTTGACGAAAAGAACCCACGCTACAATGAGTTGAAAGACCTACTGACGGACGCCGAATACGCCGCCGCCCGCGAATCTACGCTTACGGCGTTCTACACGCCGCCTGTGGTCATCCGCGGCATCTATGCCGCCCTGGGGCAGATGGGCTTCACGCAGGGCAACATTCTGGAGCCGTCCTGCGGTATCGGCAATTTTCTCGGTATGCTGCCGGAAAGCATGAGCGGCAGCAAGCTCTACGGTGTGGAGCTGGACGATCTCTCCGGGCGCATCGCTCGCCAGCTTTATCAGAAAAACAGTATTGCGGTGCAGGGCTATGAGAAAACCGCTTTCCCGGATAACTTTTTTGATGTTGCCATCGGCAATGTCCCCTTCGGCCAGTTCCATGTGCCGGACAAACGCTATGACCGGCTGAACTTTCCCATTCATGAGTATTTCATTGCCAAGGCGCTGGATCAGGTCAGACCGGGTGGTGTCATCGCCGTTGTGACCTCCAGCTACACCATGGACAAGCGCACCGCCAGCGCACGAAAATACATCGCGCAGCGAGCGGAACTGCTGGGGGCGATTCGGCTACCCAACAATGCGTTCAAGGCCGCGGCAGGTACCGAGGTGGTTTCAGACATTCTGTTCCTCCAAAAGCGGGAACGAATGGTGGATATAGAACCCGAATGGGTACACCTTGCCACCAACGAGGACGGCATCCAGATGAACAGCTACTTCATCGACCACCCCGACATGGTGCTGGGCGAGATGAAGATGGTGTCCGGGCCGTTCGGCCCCACGCCCACCTGTGAGCCGTACCCGGAGCAGCCGTTGGAAGCACTGCTGGCGGAGGCCGTTCAAAATATCCACGGCGAAATCACCGCCTATGACCGGGAGGAAGAATTGGAGGGCGAGGATCATTCCATCGAAGCCGATCCTGCCGTCCGCAACTTCTCCTATACACTGGTGAACGGGCAGATCTACTACCGTGAAAACAGCCGTATGAACCCGGTGGAGGTATCCAAGACGGCAGAGAGCAGAATCCGCGGCATGATCGAGCTGCGGGACTGTGTGCGGACGCTGCTGGAGTATCAGACCGAGGACTATCCTGATGAAGAAATCAAGGCGCAGCAAGCCAAGCTGAATACCCTCTACGATGCCTTCACCAGAAAATACGGACTCATCAATTCCCGCGGCAACGCCATCGCGTTTGGCCAGGACAGCTCCTACTTCCTGCTGTGTTCACTGGAAATTCTGGACGAGGACCGGAACCTGAAACGGAAGGCCGACCTGTTCACCAAGCGCACCATCCGCAGTCACAAACCTGCTGAAAAGGTAGACACGGCGGTGGAGGCGCTGGCGCTGTCCATTGGGGAAAAGGCCCATGTGGATATGGACTATATGGGCAGGCTCACCGGCAAGGACGAGGAAACGCTGTTTGCCGAGCTGACCGGCGTGGTGTTTCTCAACCCTGACTACGCCGAGGGCGTAAATGAAAAGTACCTGCCCGCGGACGAATACCTTTCCGGCAATGTGCGTCAAAAATTGGCAGTTGCCCAAGGCAAGGCGGAGCAGGACCCGCAGTATCAGATCAACGCCGATGCTCTGGCACAGGTGCAGCCGGTAGACCTCACCGCCAGCGAGATCTCCGTCCGGCTGGGCGCTACATGGCTGGACACTGAATATGTGCGCCGATTTATTTTTGAAACGCTGGGCACACCCCGCAGCGCGCAATGGAGCATGAAGGTCCACTATTCCGGCATCACCGGCGAGTGGCGTATCGAGGGCAAGAGCAAGGATCGCGGCAATGTCAAGGCCATCAGCACCTACGGCACCAAGCGCATCAACGCCTATGAGATCATCGAGGACACCTTGAATTTGAAGGATGTCCGTATTTTTGATTACCAATACGATGAGGAAGGGCGCAGAATTGCCGTTCTGAACAAGAAAGAGACGGCCATCGCCCAGAGTAAGCAGGAACTCATTAAAGACGCTTTTGCCGAGTGGATCTGGAAAGACCCGGACCGACGTGAAGCTATCTGCAAGACCTATAATATTCTGTTCAACAGCAACCGCCCCCGTGAGTATGATGGCAGCCATATCAATTTCAGCGGCATGAACCCGGAGATCACGCTCCGCAAGCATCAGGTCAACGCCATCGCACACATTCTCTACGGTGGAAATACGCTGTTGGCACACGTTGTCGGTGCCGGCAAGACATTTGAAATGGTCGCGGCGGCGATGGAGTCAAAGCGGCTGGGCCTGTGTCAAAAATCTCTCTTTGTGGTGCCCAGCCACCTGACAGAGCAGTGGGCCACTGAGTTTTTGCAGCTCTATCCGGCAGCGAACATCCTTGTCGCTACCCGTAAGGATTTTGAAACCAAAAACCGCAAGAAATTCTGTGGTAGGATCGCCACCGGCGACTATGACGCCGTTATTATCGGGCATTCGCAGTTCGAGAAGATCCCCATGAGCGTAGAGCGTCAGAGGGCCATTCTGGAGCAGCAGATCGACGAGATCATGTTGGGAATCCGTGAGGCAAAGGAGGCAAACGCTGAACGGTTTACCATTAAGCAGATGGAGAAAACCAAGAAAGGGCTGCAAGCCAAGATCGACAAGCTGAACGACCAGAGCCGCAAGGACGATGTGGTCACCTTTGAGGAATTGGGCGTTGACCGCATCTTCATTGACGAATCGCATTATTTTAAGAACCTTTTTTTGTATACGAAAATGCGGAATGTGGGCGGTATTGCCCAGACCGAGGCGCAGAAAAGCTCAGACCTCTTTATGAAGTGCCGTTATTTGGACGAGATCACCGGAGGGCGCGGCATTATCTTTGCCACCGGCACCCCCATTTCCAACAGCATGGTGGAGCTTTACACCATTCAGCGTTACTTGCAGATGTCGGCGCTGGAGGAACAGGGCTTACAGCACTTCGATAGCTGGGCGGCGAACTACGGCGAGACCGTCACCGCCATCGAGCTGTCTCCCGAGGGCACCGGCTACCGGGCCAAGACGCGGTTTGCCAAGTTTTATAACCTGCCGGAGCTGATGAGCGTATTCAAAAATGTGGCAGACATCCAAACGGCGGATATGCTCAAGCTGCCCGTGCCGGAGGCGCATTACCACAACATCGCCTTGAAGCCCTCCGAGTATCAGAAAGAGATCGTGGCGTCGCTGGCGGAGCGTGCTGAGAAAGTCCGCAACCGCGAGGTGGACAGCAGCGTGGACAATATGCTGCTCATCACCAACGATGGCCGCAAGCTGGCGCTGGATCAGCGGCTGGTCAACCCCATGCTTCCCAGCGATCCCAACAGCAAAGCCGCCAAGTGCGCCGAAAATGTGTTTGAGATCTGGCAGCGCACCGCTGGCCAACGCTCCACGCAGATGATCTTCTGCGACCTGTCCACCCCAAAGGATGACGGCACCTTCAGCGTTTATGATGATATTCGCGCGAAATTGCTGGAATTGGGCGTTCCTGAAAACGAGATCGCCTTCATCCACAACGCCAAGAGCGAGGTACAGAAGAAAGATCTGTTTGGCAAAGTACGGAGCGGTCAGGTGCGTATCCTGCTGGGCAGCACCCAGCGCATGGGCGCTGGCACCAACTGCCAGCAAAAGCTCATCGCTTTGCACCATCTGGATTGTCCGTGGCGTCCGTCCGACCTTCAGCAGCGGGAGGGGCGCATCATCCGGCAGGGCAACGAAAACCCGGAGGTAGACATTTACAGCTATGTCACCGAGGGCACCTTCGACGCCTACCTTTACCAGCTTGTGGAGAGCAAGCAGAAATTTATATCGCAAATTATGACCAGCAAATCGCCTGTCCGCTCCGCCGAAGATGTGGACGAGCAGGCGCTTTCTTATGCCGAGATCAAGGCGCTGGCCAGCGGCAACCCCATGATCAAGGAAAAGATGGATCTCGACATTGAGGTGTCCAAGCTGAAGCTGCTGAAAGCCAACCACCTTTCTCAGAAATACGCGCTGGAGGACGCCATCAGTAAGGATTTCCCGAAGCAAATCGCAGAAACGCAGGCGCGGATTGCCGGGTATGGCGCGGATATTGCCACGGTCAAGGAGAATACCCATCCCAATGGGGACGGCTTCTCTCCGCTTACGCTGGCGGGCGTCACCTACGCTGACAAGAAGGAGGCGGGCGCGGCGCTGCTGACCATGTGCCAGACCATGCTTTCCCCGGAGGCAACACAGATCGGCAGCTATCGCGGTCTGACGCTGGAGCTGGCGTTCGATACCTTTGCGCGGGAATACCGCCTGACCATGATCGGGCAGCTCCGCCACACAGTCACAATGGGCACTGATGTGTTCGGCAACTTGCAGCGCATGGACAATGCGTTGGAGGGCCTGCCCATCAAGGAGCAGACTTGCCGGGAGCAGCTTTTCAACCTGCAAACGCAGTTGGAAACCGCAAAGGCAGAGGTACAAAAGCCGTTCCCCCGCGAGGCAGAGCTGAACACCAAAACGGCACGGCTGGAGGAATTGAACACGCTGCTGAATTTAGACCACAAGGAGCCGGAGATCGTAGACACCGAGCCGGACGAGGATCAAAGACCGCCGGAGCGCCGCAGACCGCAGCTGGAGCGGTAAAACCAATAGAAAACGGAGGAAATTATGGGTTATCAGGAAAGTTGGTTCTATATCGAGCCGCAGCATAAATTCAAGAAATTGATCCAGGCATACGAAAAGGCGGAGCAGTCCGGCTACTATGAGGTGGCCGGTGCGGAACCACATTCCGTTATTGTTTTGAAGCAGCCATTTGGCGATATTCCCGCAGGAAAGAAGCTGCTTTGGGTGTGCGGTGACCGCGGCTTTCACTGTGCCGCTGGCGTATTTGGCGGCGAGCTGAAATGCTCTGGCAGGCTTCGCGTGATCCCGGTGGAGGCGGTGCTGAACGGCACCGACGATCCCCGTATGGAGGGGCTGGACTTTGACAGTCCGGCCCCAAGCGAAAATGCCTATATGAAACGATACAGCGTTGCCAATTACGCCCACCGGATGCGGGCGGGTTTGGCGAGATAATTTTTGAAATGGAGGATCGTTTACAATGAAACGGTTGGAAAGAAAGCAGGAAAAAGAACGGTTAGAACGCCAGATACATCAGCAGATGCTAAAAGAGCAGGAAAGCCTCATGAAAGAATTACGCACGATGCTGCCCGAAGCAGCAGCTTCCTTTTCTTCGGAGCGTATCGTTTGCCTTTGTCATGTTGTTGACCTGTGGGCCTGCATTGTGGCCCTGTTTGAAGCACCAACTCCGCTTTCCATTAGCAAGCTGAGACGGCTGGCAGACTCGGATATGCCATTGATATTATTGAGCAGCGAGATCATGGAAAAAGAGAGCGATTTCCGCATTATTGAGTTATAAGGAGAACATCATGCCTACAAAAGATGAATTGGAAAACCAGATATACGAAAAAATGTCACAGGAAAATGCGGCGTTCCTTGCAGAGATGAAAACGAAATCACCTGACGAAATTATCGCCCACGCCTACGAGATCGCTTGCCGTGACAACCTGCTGATACTTTTTGAGGATGAAACAAGCCTCTCCGAACGGCAGCTTGCGGTGCTGAACGAGTTTGAGCGTCCGCTGTCACAGCTTTATACAGACTGGCTCTCCCGCGATACGGATGAGATGGATGCCTTTCGAGACAGCATTGCTTGCTGTGCGGATGATGTTCTGCGGAAAAAAGTCGAAGAAAAATATCGAGATCCCGCGCAGCCCATATACTCTAACACCCGTTCGGAGGCCATGGTTCGCGGAGAGATCTTTGAGTGGATGGCCAGCCGGGATCGGACGCTGACCTGTGCGGGGACCTTTGAGAAGGACGCGACCAACGCCTACAACGATGGAAAGCTACCTACTTTTTTGAAGGATTGGACAACCACCTATGGCAAGAACCGCTGTATGTTCGTGCTGGCCTGTACCATGGCGCAGCGCACGGGAGATGAGCGGTTCTACCCACCGGCGCGTCAGGCCGCAGGCCGCTTTGCAGCGCTCCAGAAGCAGATGGGCGGGCACACAGATGTTTACGCTGTGGACAATCACTCGTGCGTGATCAATGCGGCAATGGAAGAACTGGCTAAGCCGGAGCGCAGCGTGGAACGAAAGACAGTGAAAAAGAACACGCCGGAGCGGTAATTGTTGGACATTGCGTAAATTCAATTCTAAAGGAGCTTTCTAAAATAACCCCAGCATGGTATAATACTGAAAAAGTCCGGTGGAGTATGTTATCATGACGGATGGCGCAAAAGAACGCAGAATTCAGGCGGTAAAGCTGGCAGATACCTTAAATGCCATTGAAGGCGTCCCTGTTTCGGAATATGCCAAGATGCTCTCACACTGCTGGGCAAACGGCGATTTGACTGGTGAGCAAATGAAAGAGGCTCTGCTGGCCTCCCATTACAGGTTGGCAGCGCAGGAGTATTCTGCTCATGAAACTATGTTTAGTCAAGGACAATAGGAGGAACCGATGCATGGATGATTTAGCAATCAGCAAAAACAGCATCCATCCTGAACAGACGGAGATCATTATGTATCAGACCGAGGATGGCCTGACAAAAATCAATGTCCGCATGGAAAACGAAACCGTTTGGCTGACGCAGGCGCAGATGGCGGAACTGTTCCAGACTACAAAGCAGAATATCAGTCTGCACATTTCAAATTGTTTCAAAGAAGGAGAACTCCAGCCAAACTCAGTTGTCAAGGAATCCTTGACAACTGCCGCTGACGGAAAAAATTATCCTACAAAATATTACAATTTGGATGTCATCATCTCTGTGGGTTATCGCGTGAAGTCGTTGCGCGGCACCCAATTCCGAATTTGGGCCAATTCCGTGCTGAAAGAATACCTCATCAAAGGCTTTGCCATGAACGATGAGCTTCTGAAGCAAGCTGGCGGTGGCAACTATTTTGATGAGTTGATGGATCGCATCCGCGATATTCGCTCGTCTGAAAAAGTGTTCTGGCGAAAAGTTCTGGACATTTACGCCACCAGCGTGGATTATGACCCGCGGACAGAAGCCTCCGTCCTTTTCTTCAAAACCGTCCAGAATAAAATGCACTGGGCCGCTCACGGTCAGACGGCGGCAGAAAAGATTTTTTACAGCGCAGACAGCAGCAAGCCCAACATGGGCCTGCACTCGTTTTCCGGAAGTCATCCTACCCAGAGCGATGCCCTTGTTGCTAAAAACTACTGCACGGCGGACGAATTGCTGGCGCTTAATGATATTGTGTCGGCCTATCTTGATCTCGCAGAGATGCAGGCACGCCGACGCATTCCTATGTATATGTCAGACTGGATCGACACGCTGGATGGCTTCCTCAAACTCTCCAAACACGAAATTCTGACTCATGCAGGCAAGATCAGCGCGGCCGCAGCGGAGAGAAAAGCCAAGGAAGAATACCGAAAATACAAAGAACTTCAGTCTGTTGAATTATCCAGAGGTGAAAAGGACTACATTGCCGCATTGGAAAGCGCTGAGCAAAAATTGCTGAAAAAGAGCGATCAATAAGCGATTCATATTACTCAGAAGCCGTTTGCAGAAATGCAGACGGCTTTTCTGATACCCGGAGGTGATTCCCCATACCCTACCTATCTAAGGAACAGATCGCTGCCGCCCGCGAGATGGATTTGATGACCTACCTGCGGCGATTTGAACCGCAAGAGTTGGTGCATATCGGTGGAGATACCTATGCCACCCGCACCCACGACAGCCTAAAAATTTCCAATGGAAAATGGTGCTGGTGGTCGCGTGGTATCGGCGGCACAACTGCGCTGGACTATTTGACAACAGTGGAGGGTGTTTCCTTTTTGGACGCCGTTCAGCGCATCCTCGGAGAATTGCCCCGTGTGCCGCCCAAATCAGAGCCAACCGCACCGCTCCCGAAAACTGAATTTACCCTCCCACCCAAACACGCCGACAACCGGCGTGTTTTTGCATATCTGCGGAGCCGCGGTATTGACGCGGAGATCATCAATCACTGCATCAAGCATGGGCAGCTTTACGAGGACGCCGAGCGCCATAACTGCGTATTTGTGGGTTATGAACATGGAACCCCTGCTTACGGCGCACTGCGCGGGACGCTCTCAGAAACCACCTTTGCCGGTGAAGCCCCTGGCAGCGACAAACGGTTTTCCTTTGCCGTGCCTCGCTGCGCCGGTGGTAAAACGCTCTGCGTGTTTGAAGCGGCCATCGACGCACTTTCTTATCTGACGCTGCTGAAGCTGCGCGGGCAGGACTGGCGCGCCGCCAATACGCTTTCCCTCTCCGGCATCTATCAGCCACGGAAAGACGGTTCGATTCGATTCCCCGCGGCGTTGGAGCAATACCTAAAGGACAACCCCTGCGTGGAGCGGATCGTGCTGTGTCTGGACAACGATGAGCCGGGGCGGGCGGCGTCCGCAGCTATTCAAAAAGAATTTTCCGAGTATGAGGTTATCGACAATCCACCCCGCAGCGGAAAGGACTACAACGACCAGCTCCAGCTTATGAAAGGGATTTGCGGCAGAGTAAGAACCCGCGGCGGCGAAGCGCGCTGATTTATTTTTCGGCTGGTAAAAAGGACTGCAAGCGGCCTGCGGCTGCTTTGCAGTTGCAAGCATAGCATTTTGACATCAAAATGCGCTTGTTAAGGGGCAAAGCCCCCTAAGACCCCTGAGCCACTGCTCAAACGCGTAAAGCAAACGGGA
>OHSA01000392.1_pt1 | contig 18012 bp, 7 predicted proteins | sample 1578571 | NCBI WGS metagenome assembly OHSA01 (sample SAMEA3879586, study PRJEB24766) | human gut metagenome | biome: human-associated habitat; feature: feces | place: USA | collected 1985/1987
CCTACGCTGCGAAGATTAATTCCCGGAACTAAGTAAGTCTCATCATCCTTCTCTATTAAATAGGAGAATGGAATATCGGAAGTATCGCTATGATGATGATGGCGGCCCATTACCAAAGAGAAAGCGCCAATACGAGCCGGCCAAAGAATATACGAGTCGCTGGTCGTCTTGGAACCACGTTCCACGATCCCTTGATGGATCGGTCCCAGCTTATACATATGATTACTCTGGTTGGAGCCACTTCCCGCATTCAAAAACGAATACATTCCCGCTATCAGCAAACTACTCTTATGCATAGACACTGTAAACGGACCGGCGAAAATAGCGCAAGCCTCCCCATTCTCGAAAGCGCAGTTGCTGAACAACAAGGAATCATGGGCCGAGAAGTTATGCGTCACTTGGCAAGCCTGTCCGATAAAGCAACGGATAATCTTAGCGGCATCCGCGATCTTGGCTCCCGAAGAGACAATGAAATCTTGCGCGATCACGCTATCCCCGATAAATACCGGGGCCTCCTTCTTACTATTTACGGAACCATTTTCCAGACGTGCGCTATTCTCTATGGTCGCGTAATCACCAATCTTCACGTTACGGATCGTACCGGTATTGACAATCTTGACCTTATCGCCAACCGTTCCCTCCGTAGAGGCAATACCCTCCGTATAAGCGGTAATCATATCCCGCAAGCGTTCGATCAAGGCCGGACGATGACGGTACAATGCTATAATATAAGCCAATGAAGCCGACAGGCCATCGTAAATCGGAACCTCACGCCCGCCGGTCTCATTCAAGACCGACACCTCGACATTATTCCCGAACGTAGCCTTGCCTTCCACCAACATAACATTTATATTCTGGATAAAGCAGTCATCACCGATCCGGTAATTAGCGATATAATTCTGTACGTTCTCAATCAACACGTTATCCCCCAACGTGCAATTATGTAGGGTAACATGACGAAGCCCGCTATGCTTTACCAATCCTCCCGGCAGGGTAAAAATCTTACGAAAGGCTCCTAACTTAACCACTCCTGAAAAACGTACGTGGTTCACATATTCAATATCAAACACTTCTGGAACCCAAACTTGATTCCAATCATCGGCCCGGCAAGCCTGAGATCGCAAGGTGGCGATCTCATCCGGCCGCAAATTTCTCAAATGATTCATTGGTACTAATTTTGTAAGACTCTACTCTTCATCATATTGCTGAAAGAGGAAGTCATTGTAGGGGAAACGGGTGATATGGATTTGTTTGACCCGTTCATACAACATCTCTTTCAACGCCTCTATATTCGTACGTTCCTTGGCGGAGATAAAGATGCAATTATCTTGCAATTTTCCCATCCACGTACGTTTCAGTTCATCCAGATCGATATTCTCACGACCACGAGGGGTCAAATCATCTTCCTCTTTCGGGACAAAGGTAAATGCGTCCACCTTATTGAAAACCATGATCATCGGTTTCTCGGTCTTATCGATCTCCGCCAACGTACGGTTCACGACCTCTATTTGCTCCTCAAAAGTCGGGTGTGAGATATCCACGATATGTACCAGCAAATCCGCCTCCCGTACCTCATCCAAGGTAGATTTAAAAGATTCCACCAGCTCGGTCGGTAACTTGCGGATAAATCCGACCGTATCAGACAGCAAGAACGGCAAGTTCTCGATAATGACCTTGCGTACGGTCGTATCTAACGTAGCGAACAACTTATTCTCGGCAAAGACCTCACTCTTGCTCAATAAGTTCATCAAGGTAGATTTACCTACGTTCGTATATCCGACTAACGCTACACGTACCATCTTACCCCGGTTTTTCCGTTGTACGCTTTTTTGCTTGTCAATATCCACCAGCTCTTTCTTCAATCGTGCGATCTTATCCAAGATAATACGTTTATCAGTCTCCAACTGTGTCTCACCCGGACCACGCATACCTACGCCGCCTCGCTGACGCTCCAAGTGTGTCCACAAGCGTTGCAGACGGGGCAACATATATTTGTATTGAGCCAGTTCTACTTGAGTTTTGGCATTTGCTGTTTGCGCACGCATGGCAAAAATATCAAGAATCAGTGAAGTACGATCCAATATCTTCACCTTCAGTTCAGCCTCAATATTCCGTATCTGCTTTGCAGAAAGCTCATCATCAAAAATCACCATTCCGATTTCTCGTTCTTCCTCTTCCTCCCGATGAATATATTCCTTAATCTCTTCCAGTTTCCCTTTACCAACATAAGTCACAGAGTTGGCAGACGGTAACTTTTGAGTATACCTCTTCACAACCGTTGCTCCTGCCGTTTCTGCCAAGAACTCCAATTCGTCCAGATACTCCATTGTCTTCCGTTCATCCTGAGTCTGCGTAACAAGACCTACCAGAATAGCCGTTTCGACTTGTGCTTCAGATATTACAAATTCTTTCATTTATCTATGATTATAAATAAGTTCGCGACAAATATAACAAAAAAAGAGGATGAACGTTGAACGTTCATCCTCTTTTTTATGATTCTTCTGAGATATGAATCCTCCTGCTCAATTCTATAAAAGAACTAAAACATGGTATCTTTTTCATTAAAGAGTTTTTTCTCGTTCAGTCTTATTACTTTTCCAAATTTCTTCAACGCATCAATACTTATATCCTTAGGATTTCCCAAAACTCCGATTATAATCGGCTTGCCCTTGATATTCTTTTGATAATAATCCACAATATCCGGGAATGTCAAGGAATCAATCAAAGGTAGTTCCTCCTTAGCCGGATCGTCAGTATAGCCCCTGCGTTTCCATTCCGCTATCCGGAGACTCAAGTTACGAGAATCAGGGTGATCGGTCAAAGCTGATTGGCGCAAGTAGCTCTTTATATTATCAATACGTCCCGGTCGTTCAGGCATATCCGTCAATAACTTCATATATAAATCAATAGCGTCAACAGCCTTGTCATTTTGGGTACCGATATAACCGGAGAAATAAGTCTGCGCTCCCGGAAGCCCGCGCGAAGAGGCAAAACCATAAGCGGTATACGCCATAGAATTCTTTTCACGAATCTCATTCATTATCAATCCGCTGAAACCGCCACTGATATACTGATTAAAAGCCTCACGCCTTACATTCTCTTCCCGATTATAATCTCCCATAGGAATATAGAAATAAATCTGGCTTTGTCGGGCATCACTGTTAGGAAGGAAATAAACCGTATTTTCCATCGGGCTTATCATATCCTTCATAACAGGAGAGGAACTCTGCTTCTCGCCCGCCACCAAAGGCAGTGAAGTACTCAGCACCTGATAGACGGTTTCAAAAGGCAAGGTACCCGAGTAGTGGATTTCCGACGCATAGGCCGTAGCACGATTGATATCACCGGTCAATTCCGAGAGGTTCAGCTCCGTCAGTTCCTTGTCGGTCAGCTCCGATTTATAATCAGACTTATCACCATACATAATATACTGACGCAAGGCATCTGCCAGCAAATTGACATTTTCCTTGCGGGTAATACGACCGCTTATCACATTCCCTTCCAGACTCTTCAACTGTCTTTCGTCCAATTTGGGCATCAGTAACTGGCGGGTAAGCAACTGGCAGGCCTGTTGAAGTGCATTCTCATAACCGCGTAATGTCACATACAGATAACTGTCATCGGCATCCACGACACACGTCGCATTCAATTTGCTCAACTCTTCTTTCTGTTCGTGGGGCTCAAAGCTTCCCATAATACCGGCATTGTTCATCAGCGAAGCGGCATACTCAAGCCGAGGGAAAATCTCCGAACCGACACCGTATTTCAATAATAAAGTAAACACCTCATTCTCCTCATTTCGGGTATAATACACATGAGAATAGTCATTAAGCTTACGTTCCTGCACCCTACTCCAATCAACAAACTTTTCCTCTACCTTATTAATAGCCATATTCTTGAACTGACGGGCATACAGAGAAGACTGTCCGACAGGTGGTTCAATGGGCATATAGTCAGGCTTCTTAATCTTCTGGCTCTTGTCCGGCTTACCCTTCTCATTGTAAATAGCAAGGTAATTGCCTGTCAGATACTCTCTCGCAACCCGTTTGATATCATCAACAGATATTCCCATGACGACATCTTTATAATTCAATACCTGATTGATATCCCGCTCATTGACAAAGGCATCCTCCAAAAGGTGGGCCTTAAAGTTATTGGATTCCATACGCAAGTCAAAATCCCGACACATACCGGATTTGACGGTCTCCACAACCCATGGTTCAAAATCGCCTTGGGCTATCTGCCGAATAGCCTTCAGCAGCTTCTTTTCAACACTTTTGTTGGATTCAAAACGCCTTTGATTATTATCATAAGAAGGAACACCGGTAATAATATTTCTTCCCTGTTCACGAAATGTCACGGGCGAGGCATCCCCTCCCAAAAGTTCACCATCAATCGTCAGTTTGTTCAGCAGACCGGTCTGACTGCCATTACTGAGCAGTTGCATACAGATTTCCAACGCAGTTTCATCCTGATGACCGTTCTTCACCCCCTTATAGACCAGCATGACAGAGGGATACCGAGAAAACTTGGTGTTGTATTGCACACGCCCCTTGATGTCCAAATCAGGATAGACTTTACGCTCGGGAGTAGCTTTGGAATGTAACTTACCGAAAGCAGCGGCAATGCGTCCCATTATTTTCTTGGTATCAACATTCCCCACCAAAATAAGAGCCATATTCTCCGGGGTGTACCAATCATTGTAGAATTTGATAAGCTGACTCAGGCGGGGATTCTTCAAATGCTCCCCCAAACCAAGTATTGACCGTGAGTAAGGATGTCCGGCAAATGCCTGTTGCATCATAAACTCACCGGTTTGGCTGTTAGGATTATCTTTGTTGCGATTATACTCTTCATAAACAGTTTCCAACTCATTCTGAAATGTACGAAAAACAGGATTTACAAACCGTTCGGAAGAGATTTCCAGCCATTTGTTTATCTGATAAGGAGGAAAGGTATTATAGAACACTGTATAATCTAAACTTGTTCCGGCATTAAGCCCTGTTCCGCCCATTCCTTCAATGAGTTCGGAAAACTCATTAGAAAGGCTGATCTTACCTGCTTCAATAGTAAGGTTATTAATTTCCTTTCCGATAACTTCTTTTCTGACAGGATCATTCTCCCCGGCCATTTCATCATATTTAGCTATGATTTGTTCATAAATGGGAGCTTCCTTTTCCCAGTCGAGTGCACCGATCTTCTGTGTACCTTTGAACATGACATGTTCCAGATAATGAGCCAGACCGGTATATTGTTCCGGGTCATTGACTGCACCGGTGCGAACAACAACTTCTCCAAACACATCTGATTTGCCCGAATCTTCCCAAATAAAAACAGACATGCCGTTTTTTAACTTAAAAGTCTTGAGCCCCTGTGCTTGTACTTGAAAACAGAAACACATTGATAATAGAAGAAAGATATGAACGAAGTGTTTCATAAGATTGAGTTTTTGGTTATTATGTAGAGCCATATAACAATAGTGCACCCTTTTATAGGATGCACTATCATTTTATTGAGTTTTAGTATTTAAAATTACGTACTTTAACCACTCTTTGAGTATCGACCTTTTGTCCTCTTACATGCATAATTCGATAATCAGGAACAGACATTAATGAATTCCCTGCAAAAACAGACTTCTGCAAAGAGTTCCAATTAAATGTAGAAACCGACCTGTTTGTTTTTTGCAATGCATTCATGTCTATTTTCCAAGCGCCATAGATATTGGCTTTATACATTTTTTCACCTAAAACAATTGCTAAAGCCTCTTTCGGAAAAGTTATAATATTATTTTTATAAGTACCACATACTCCTGCAACCTTAACCTCTTCCAATGTCTTTCCTTCATCCAAATAATAACCAGCCATGGAATATATACCAATCTCTGCATCTCCTAAATCTAGTCCTGTTGACTGAAGCTCTATATACACTCCTTCAGGATCTGTTGCATTAATTACAATATTATGATTCCCATCAGCAAATACTGCTCCTTCAACTTCTCCATAGAAACTTTCCGGTCCGTAAGGATTCTGCAAGCGGAACATTCCGGGTTGCTCCTTATTCTCATATATTTCTACAGGATAAGAAGCTACGTCATCAGCACTTTCAGTCTCAAAATAAGAAGTGAATACAAAATCGTCTGTATAGCCACAATTGCCTAATGAAACCCAAGGATTCGGTTTACCTGCCGGTTCAAAATCAAATATTAACGCATTATGGAGTTGCACTTCTTCATTTTCATTATAAGTAACAGCTACAACAGTGTATTTCCCAGCTTCAGATAATGGAAATGCTATGCTATTATTCCCTTTAACTTCTGCAGACTCAATACTTCCATCAATAATACCATTAGCAACTTTATCTATTTCATTATCAGACAATGCTCCGGCAACCAATACATATCTATAAAAATCCACATCCGTACCTGCAACGAAACCAATAACCGCATTGTCCTGTTTATCAAGGTCAATATAATTTCCTTTATTAGTCATTGTTATACTGTAATCATATTGTTTGAAACCATCCAATTGGAATGTTTCAACTCCTTGACCAAAATAACCAGCTCCAACATAATAAATCAAATTTAAAGAAAACAGTCCTGTTTCAGGATTAAAAGTACATGGATATTTTTCGTAACTTCCCGTTTTTCCCTCAATATTATCGATATAATAAACGATATCAGAAACATAAACTGCACCATATGTACTATGAGTAGCCACCTGAGTTTCTCTATACACTTTAGCTTGGTTGGTAGACTTATTATAGTCAATAATAAGTTCTGTATCTTTATTTGCTCCCCATGGAGAAATTTTAAACTGAAATTGGTTAGCATCAAGTAATGATTGCTTGCGATAAATATCATAACTATCTTTACCTCCCCAATACAATGAATATGTATAAACGCCAGTACCAAATTTTTCCCATGCTCCCCAGGGGGCATACTGAACATTTAAAACCAACTCAGAATTACCATACTCCGAAAGTTCAGAGTTTCCGTCAATAGCAAACGAAATAGGATACTTCTTTTCAGGTTCTAACTTGTCAAAATCAAAACTTACAGGTATTTCAGCTTTAGTTGTCCCTTCAGCAAAAGTTACAGAAGACGGTATGGTGAAAATACCACTTTCATCCTGACTAGTGATATTTACTGTTAATGCCCCCTTGGGGGATATACGATAAATACTCACCATAAAAGATTGCTGACCTGTTTCCAATGAAACAGTCGATGCCTCATCAGTAGCGAAATAAACCTGCGCATTCTCCGGCTTTTGCGCCGGAGTATAATCAGCTTCCTCAGTACAAGATGTAATACCAACAATTGCACCCAGAAAGAATAATGCAGATAATAATGTATTAATAGATTTCATAATATTTCTTTTTATACGTTAGCTCAAATTTTATTCAGCTTTATAACAATCACTAGGATCGGGATTTTCATAACCAAGAAGTGCTTTGTTATTATTTTCCTCTGTTTGAACGATACAAATATTCATCCAAGCCGGACGGGTTGTAGTATTAAAACGCCCTATTGCATGATGCATACTTCCTTCATAAGCTCGAGTAACAGGTAAATTCAGTCGTTTAATATCAAAGAAACTTTGTCCTTCTCCCCAAAGTTCCACTCGTTTTTGAAAAACGATTTCTTCTACAACATCATCCTGATTAGTTACTTTGCATTCATAAGATGGATAACGATAGCCCTTCATAAAACTATTGATTAAAGAGACACCATCTGAAGCATTTAAGTGAGCTGCTGCTTCCGCTTCGATAAAATACATTTCTTCTATGCGCATTAATGGGAAAGAAGTTGCAGACCCTACATTATAGTCAGAAACATTTCCTGAACCCGGACGGAATTTTAAAGAAGCATATTCTGCCATATCTACCGCACTACTAGGATTGCAATATTCGTTCTGACTTTCCAAAGCACTACCTTTAGGAGCTTTCCATGAAAGTTTACGGAAGTCCTTGTCTGAAATCTTGTTGTAGAAGCGAACATCTGCCATCGGTACAGGACCAGCACCTGCGTATCCATAAGCAGCTTCACCCGACATCCATGAAGTCCAGTTTATAATACCGGATTTAACAACATCATCTTCTTTTTGTACACTTGCCCCCCACATCCAAGATGTAGCAGAAATATCATTAAAACCAGAAGTAGTATTAGTCCAATCGGCTTTATTTGTCGGTACATAATTACCGGTATCGATAGCTTTACGTGCATATTCTTTTGCTTTTGCATAATCTTCGACCCACATATACAGACGTGCTTTCAAACCATAAATACATGCCAAATCGGGTAACGTTTTCTTAGGACGACTGAAATACTTAATATATTCTTCTGCTTTATCCAAATCTCCTTCAATGAATTCGAGCATCTTCTCACGAGAGACACGAGGGTTATTTCGCGCTTCTTCCTCAGTAATAGATTCTGTAACAATAGGTACCGTCAAATGCAATACATCATTACCATTCGAATTAACAGACGAAATCTTGTCATTCTCCAAAAATTCAAACATACGTGCCATATCAAGGTAAATAAAAGCTCGATATCCATATGCAGCTCCCAAATATCCTAACAAAGTTTCATCTGTTGTATTAGGATCAACACCTGCAATCAATTTATTACTTGTTTGAACAAATTTCCAGAAGTAGTTCCAAATCCATTGTGTTGTCAAGTAATTCGGACCTATATACTGATTATGCTCCCATGCTGAATAGTGGTCATAATTACTTTCATTAATAACCATTTCTTCTGTCATAACATCACGGACATGCATAATAGAGCCATATCCCCAGTCATAATCTCCTGCATTCCAGGTTTTGTAATCATTGACAAAGGCTGGCATTGCCCATAACAAAGCTTCTGTTGCTTTTGAAGAAGAAGTTAATTGTTCGTCTGTTGCAGAGTTAGTAGGGAACGTTTCCTCAATACAACTACTAAGCAGTAATGAAGAGGAGCAACATATACCCAATATGATTTTTGATATTTTTTTCATAATGTATAAGTCTTTTGTCATTTAAAATGTAACTGTGATACCTCCCGAAATAGTACGGATAGGAGCATAATAGGATGCCGTTCCTGAACCACTGATGCTTTGACGCGGGTCTAATCCTTGACGTTTCGACCAAGTCCATACATTGTCACATGCCAAATAAATACGCAGCTTTTCCAATCCCATTGGACGACATAAATTAGAAGGCAACGTATAGCCCAAGTTTAAATTCTGCAAAGTCAAATAAGAAGCACTAGTCAGGAATCGGTCTGAAGAAGCTGCTGAATATGAATCTGCAAACTGGAAACGAGGTATGTTAGAATTAGGATTTTCAGGACTCCAAGCATTCAATAAATCTGCATGCATTACATTTCCTTTTCCCTGAGAAGTAGGAGAATTCATAGCACTTTGATAGTCTCCATCATAGCATTGACCTCCCAATTGATATGTAAAATCTACAGAAAGGTCGAACCCTTTATAAGTAAACGTAGTACCAAAACCACCGTATACATCAGGTAATGCAGTTCCACACAGATAAGTAGTGGCATCTGAATATTTTGTTGTGGTTTCACGCTCTCCATAAGTACCATCCTCATTCTTCTTTTGTATATAATACAAAGCTTCGCCATTCTCATTAACACCGGCATACTTTTTCAAATAAAAAGTATATAATGGTATATCCTCACCATAGAAGTAGTTTCCACTAGAATAACCTCTTGTTCCGTCAGGCATTGTCATAGTTTTGCGTTCTTCCGGTAAATATGTTACCTTATTCTTATAGTTAGTCATATTTAAACGAATATCCCATGTAATATCGTTTGTTTTGACAACAGTTCCATTCAACTCTAATTCCACGCCTCTATTGCGCATATCACCAATATTTGCATAATAAGAAGTATAACCAAATGTAGGAGGCAATGGAAATGAGAACAACATATCACTTGTTTTACGATAGAAGAACTCTACGCTACCCGTCAAACGGCTATCAAATACCTCGAATTCTATACCGGCATTAAAGTTACCATTAGTTTCCCAAGTAATGTCTTTGTTACCCATTGTTTCCGGTACAGCTGCCGGGGTTCCACTAGAATTTCTAATGGTATATACATTTGCATAACGGTAATTACCAATGTTATCATTACCCTGAGAACCATACGAAGCCTTAAGTTTCAGCATATTGATCCATGAATAATCAAACCAATCTTCTTTAGATATCAACCAAGAAGCACCGGCCGACCAGAAATTACCCCAACGATTATCAGGATGGAAGCGTGAAGAGGCGTCGCGACGATAAGAAGCTGAGAAGAAATATTTTCCACCATAATCATACATAACTCGTCCAAAATACCCCTCTCTGTTCAATAAGGTAGTATAAGAATCCTGTGAACCATCAGTAACAGCTCCGGCTAACTCATGATTATTAGGATCAAACATATTAGATTTGCTAGCATTCAAATTATAATATTCATATCTATTATATTCATGACCTAACATTACATTAATATTGTGTTTGCCTATTTCCTTCGTGTAATTAAGCAGTTGCTGGAAATTATATGCAAAAATACGAGCATGAGTCTTACTTACAATACCGTTAGATGAAGCATATGAACCATAATACGGATTGGTTACTGTGGTAGAACGCCCTTCATCCACATAAACATCATTAGTACTAGTAAATTTAAAATCTTTCAAAAAACGAATTTCTGCAAATACACTTCCACTAAAAGAATTACCGTTACCTTCTCTTGTATCTAAAATGGCATCAGACAACGCATTTGACTTAGTAAATGCGGGACGTTCCAGACCTGCATTTGTTTTATCACCATAGTCATACATTTTAAGTCCATTTTTATCATACATAATATTACCTTTTCCATCACGGATATACAATGGATAAATAGGTGCTATTCTAGTAGCAGCAGCAAATACATTACCGGAAGAAGCAGAACTACCATCTTCTCCCAAAGAATTTGAGTCATAGTGAGTATATGATGAATTAACCCCTATTTTTAACCATTTTGTTGCCTGATAATCGGCTTTTACACGTCCGGTTAAACGGCTATAATCTGAATTTGGAGAAATTCCTTCATTCTTTAAGTAACTGAATGAAGTATAAAAAGAACCTTTATCTGTTCCTGCCGCCACACTGAAATTATATTCTTGACGAAGACTAGTTTTATAAGCTTCATCCAACCAATTATCCGGAATAAGTAAATAGTCTTGCCCATTATAGTTAACCATATTGCCTAAAGTAGCATTAGGATTTAATTTCCCATTTTCTCCGATCATATACTGACCTGTAGGAATTGTATATACATTATACCCCAAACCATAACTATTTGAAGCACATAAATTTTGATTTGCCAATAAATGGGCTTGAGAAGGAGAATATGACTTCTCATTTATAAAATAATCCTTTAATCCCTTATAATACAGCTCATAATATTGAGCCGGATTATCAATGGTTTTATAATCTTGAGTTGCACGTGTATTCACCCCCCATTTTGCATCCAAAGTAACAGTAGCTTTTCCCGAAGTTCCTTTTTTAGTAGTAATCATAATAACACCATTGGCACCACGTGCACCATACAAAGCATTAGAAGCAGCATCTTTTAGTACAGTCATGGATTCAATATCCTGTGAATTAATGTTATTTAAATCACCTTCATAAGGAGTTCCATCTAAAATAATCAAAGGCGAGTTACCGGCAGTAATAGAAGATATACCACGAATTAAGATTGAGGGAGAGTTTTTACCCGGTTGACCTGAACTTGTTCTTATCTGTACACCTGAAACTTTACCAGTCAACGCTTCAGTAGCATTCGAGGTCTGTACTTTTCCAATCTCATCTGCTTTTATCACAGAGGCAGAACCTGTAAAAGCAGATTTTTTTGCTGTACCATAGGCTGTAACAATTACCTCTTCAAGAGTCTCAGTATCAGGTTTTAATGTAATATTCAAATTAGGTTTTATTGCTACTTCCTGAGTTGCCATACCTATAAACGAAATAACCAAAGTTTTTGCAGAACTAAATAATTATTTATTTTACTGATAATCAATACTTTGGTATGATACATCCAAGTATTTCCCCTTCATTTAAAGTACCAAATAAGCAATATTATGAAATATTTTCTACTAATATTCTACCATAAATCAGAGTTCTGATATGCTAAAACAGCTCTGAATAGAACTTATTCTTGCAATATCGTGGGAATTTTATAACTATAATGTACTCAACTTAAAAAGGCCGTGTTATCATAAAACACGACCTTTTATTATATTCAGTAAGCTTTTACATTAATATCCAGGATTCTGTTGCCCTTTCAGTTGTGGATTACTATCCATTTCATCCTTCGGAATAGGCCATACCCAACGATTATCTGTAGCTTCTTTTTCAATATCAGTACCCAAAGCAGGCAAATAATCGTCTCTTTGAGCATCAGATGAGCTACGCTTCATACCAATTTTCCAACGCTTCATGTCAAACAATCTATTGCCTTCGGCAAACAATTCTCGTACGCGTTCATCCTGAATTTCCTGCATCAAAGCTGCGCCATTGTAAACTGTTTCAGTCCATCCTTTGATACGTATCTTTTTTAGTTCATTCAACATCTCTGAAGCTTTATCTTCTTGATTCAACATTGCATAAGCCTCAGCAGCAATCAGATACATTTCAGAAATACGGAAAGCTTTTAACTTATTGACATTATTGGATTTTCCTTCATATAATTCAGGATTACCCGGCCATTTACTACAATAAGTGACCTCAATATCATCACCTACTTGACGGTCAATCAATCCGGTTGTGAAATAAGCATCGTAACGGATGTCATTTTCCTTATCGTACAAATTTAAAACAGACTTAACAGGTAAATAACTAGGGCGAGGCAGTTTGTCAACTATTCCCATAAAAGAACTACCTAAAGCGTTTGAACCGGTTTCTGTCTTTGACATTGCGAACTGCCAGATAGCTTCTGTACCAACATCGTTCAACCACATCTTTTTATACGCATCTCCATCAGATATCAAAGTATAGCGCTTGCTATTGATTAATCCTTGTGCAGCAGCCGCAGCATTTTGATAATCTTCCATTTCCAAATAGACACGTGCCTTTAAAGCTTCAACTACATCTAAAGTAATATATGCAGACTGGGCTTCTCCTTGAATTCCTACTAAGTTGGAAGCCTGTTCCAGATCTTTTACGATAAAATCGAAAGTTTCTTTCAGGCTGCTACGACCGGGATATTTGGAATAATCCGAACTAGGCGCATATTCTGTAACCAAAGGTATTCCATAATCACTTCCGGCAGATGCGGGATCGTAGTTCTTACAATAATGCAAGGCCAATTCAAAATAAGCATAAGCTCTGGAAAAATAAGCTTGTCCTACATAATGATTGATATAAGCTTTATCATTTTCACTTAGTTCCGCATCATTTGCCAAGATATTCTGACCGCCCTTTATTAAATGATTGGCATTGGCTATGATGTAATAATTATCGGCCCAACATCCCGAAAATGCTCCATCTGTGATTTCGAAAGCCCAACGATAAAAATATCCATAGGTATTACCATAATCTGCTGTGGCAGTCAATAATCCGGATTGTACCAACGCATCCATTGAATAAGCATTTTGGACGTATCCTCTCCATTCAGCATGAAGCATATTACTAAAGGCTTGACAGTCCTTTACGGTCAATATTGATTCATCCGTAGGTATTGATGTGCTAGGCATTTCGTCCATATTACATGAAGTAAATGCTGCACAACAGGCTATAATTGATAGTATAATTGATTTCTTCATATTATGCTTTATTTAAATTTAGAATGTTAATTCAGCACCAATCGTAAATTGCTTGGTATTAGGATATTTTCCTAATTGTAAGTTTGAATCTACTTCAGGATCGGCACCCGTATAGTTGGTTACGGTCAACAAATTACGTCCAACAGCAAAAATACGTGCTCCTTTGATAAAGCCGGTCTTATGCAACCAATTTTCCGGCAAAGTATAACCGATAGTCAGGTTTTTCAGACGAAGGAAAGAAGCATTCTCAATCAAGTGAGTGTCAAAACGCAATTCAGAATTAGCAGCAGGAATATTGGTCACTTGTCCCGGAGTCGTCCACATATCAAGCATATCCGTTGATTGGTTTAACTGACCTGCAAAATTTGGATTGTTGTAGAAGAAAGCATCATTATTAATAGTATACTTTCCTAATACATAAGAGAAGTCGGCATTAATGCTGAAACCTTTCCAGAAGAATGAAGTACTGAAACCACCGGCCCATGGAGCATAACGTTGCTTTCCTGTAAATACAGCGTTATCTTCAGAATAAGTTTTGGTCTCATTACCGTCTTTATCCAACCAAATCTGCTGTCCGTCTGCCGGGTCTACTCCTACCCAACGAACATAATACAGTTCACCATAAGGCATTCCTACCTGATATTTAATACCGGTATTGGCTACAACATACTCATCACGTCCTCCAAACAACTCAGTAATCTGGTTCTTGTTATAGTTAATATTGGCCGAAACACTCCATTGCAGATTTCTACGGTTAATAATATCGTATGAGACTGTAGCTTCAAAACCACGGTTAAACATACTACCGATATTTCCCCAACCGGAACTGTGACCTGTTGTATATGAATAAGGAATAGTCATCAGCATATCTGTGGTTTTCTTATCATAGTATGCCAAGTCGATATCCAAACGATCAAACAAACGTGCACTCAATCCTATATTTATAGTCTTTTGTTTTTCCCAAGTTAAACCATCATTCTGAACAGAAGAAATATAGAATGTTTGATCTCCATTATACTTGCCGGTACCCACTAAGCCCAAAGAAGGATAATAGGGATCACCATCAAATGCAGAGTTACCGGTCGTACCATAGCTGAATTTTACTTTTAGGTCTTTCAGCCAATCAATATCTTCCATGAACGCCTCTTTGGACACATTCCACATGGTACCGACAGAGAAGAAAGAAGCCCAACGATTATCACGTCCAAAAATAGACGAGCCGTCAGTACGGAAAGAAGCGTCAAAGAAATATTTCTCACCAAAATTGTATTCCAAGCGACTAAAATATGAGTTCATCACTTTTTTCTTTTTGCTGGCACTCGGCTGCTTAGGAATAGTACCATTACTCAGCATAGGCAGACGACCATCTGTTATGTTATCCACACTGGCACCAAACGAACTTCCATTATAAATAATAGATTCTTGTCCAACCAATGCCGATATATTATGCATTTCGTTGATACTGAATTTGTATTCGGCTGTATTGGTAAATGTAAATGAAGAATAACGCTGGAAAGATTCGGATGCAGAACCCTTTTGATTATTATAATCAGCGGGCAGACTAACATAACGATATCTGTAATCGAAAGCATCTATTGCCTGTGCCGCACGGATTGTCAGTCCTTTTATTGGTGTTATCTCTTCAAAAGCATTACCATATAGACGTATTTTATTCTTTTCTGTAGGTTGATTTTCCAGCAGATAATACGGATTCCACAATCCAATTTTATCTAAAATGTTTTTTCTTTTTCCATAAGAAATAGAACCATCTGCATTTTCTATGATTTCATAAGGAGTTTCATAAGGGATGGCCCATTTACTTAAAGTCGCTACGTTATACCAACTATTTCCTGTTCCGGCAAAACCGTTAGTTTCAAAATCTTCATAAGACAAACCTAAATTCAATCCAACCCGGAACCAATCTGAAACTTTAGTATCAATATTACTACGTACTGTTTCACGTTTCATTCCTGAAGCCGGTTCAATACCCTCTGCATCATAATGGCTGGCAGAGATAAAATAATTGGTATTGTTGGCTACACCGGTAATACTTGCATCTAATTGATAGGTCGGTGCATTATCTTTAAAAAAGTAGTCATACCAATCTGTAGATATACCGTGTTTCAATGCAAATTCTTTATTAGCTTGAAAGGCTTCATTAGTCTTATAATTGGGATTGACAGTTTCACAGAAATTGAAATATTGCTCTGAGTTCATTAAAGTGATATTTTCTACAGCACGCTGAGAGATACCGTATTGCCCCTTTATGGTAACAGTCGGTTTGACACCTTTACCGCGTTTGGTAGTAATTACTATAACACCATTAGCAGCTCGTGAACCATAAATAGAAGTTGAAGAAGCATCTTTCAAAATAGTCAGATTTTCAATATCATTAGGGTTAATGGCCGAAAATGCACCACTTGAAATAGGAGCACCATCTAATATAAATAAAGGTTCGCTGGAAGAGTTGATAGAACCGATACCACGTAAACGCATAGAGACTCCTTCGCTAGGTTCACCGGAAGAAGTAAAAACTTGTAAGCCGGCAACCTGTCCTTGTAGGGCATCCGCAAAGTTCGCACTTGGTCTATTGGCTATCTTTTCAGATTTTACAGCAGCAACAGAACCAACCATGGAGCCTAACTTCTTGGCACTACCATAAGTACCGGTAACCAATACCTCACTTAATAATTCCGTCATGGGTTTCAAAGTCACTTTTACACTCGGTTTAATAGGCACTTCTTTGTTCTCCATACCTATAAACGAAATAACCAAAGTCTTTGCAGAACTAAAATTATATATAGTATACTGATATATAACACTTTATTTTTTTAGATAAGGTTTTACTTCTCCTTTACAATACCTTCAAACAGCGATATTATAAACTGTTTTCTACCTGGATTCTACCATCATATGTGATTCCGATACACTTTCTGTATGCAATTATTTGATGTCGATTTATTTACAAAAAAATAAAAGAGACCATCTCAAAATATTTTTGAGACAGTCTCTTTTTTAAGTTAGTGAGTAATCTATTTTCTCTATATTACCAATTACCTTCTATATTAGAATTGGCATTCATATCATTATTAGGAATTTCCCACAAGAAGCGTTTGTCAGAAGCCTCTTTGGTGAGTTCAGTATAGTCGGCTCCAATCATCAAAATAGCTTGGTTTTGTGGGTCATGACGTTGAAGGCCATCATGCCATCTTTTCAAATCATTCATTCGCTGACCTTCGCCAACAAATTCACGAATCCATTCATTCTTTATTTCCTTAAACAGAGCATCACCTGTCGCAGTTACTACGCTTGCACCACGTTGAGTTCTCAAATCGTTTAAGTATTTCAGGGCATTTACCTCATCATTAGCCTGATAGGAAGCTTCAGCAGCGATTAGATATGCTTCGGCTACACGGAATACTTTTGGCATTTGATAATATTCATACTCCGATTTCTTCAGTTTGGGATTGCCCGGATACTTGTTTAACATATAAACATCATCAACTGTTGTTTCAAGGCAGGTAATTTTGTCCTTACGATAATATACTTCTTTTCTGATATCACCATCCTCATAAAGATCTAATACCCATTTTGAAGGAATAAAATCCGGGTTAAAACTTTCAGTTGTAGTACTATAAGAAAGGTATAATGACATAGAGTTAGCACGTTCATCTACAGATTGGAATGACTTAAAAATAATTTCAGAGCTTTCATCATTTAACCACATATTGCTAAACATGTTTGCATCTGCAACCAAAGGGTATTTATCAATCAATCCTTTTGCCAATGTAATGGCTTCAGCGTAATTGTGCATATACAAATCAACACGCGCTTCAATCGCATCAATCACATCTACTGTAAAATAAACGGAATTAGCTTCACCTTTAGTAGTTAAGTTAGCGCGTGCCTCTTTAATATCCTGTTTAATTTGCTTATAAGTATCTTCCAATGAAGAACGAGACGGCTTGCCTTGAGGATCCATTTCAAGAACCAATGGTAAACCTTTAGCTGACGCAGCCGTCGCCGGTTCATAGTCACTTGCAAAACGGGTTACCAATGTATTATAACAAATAGCACGCATTAAATAAGCCTCACCTTTAATCATATTAAGAGTAGCTTTATCCTCCTCTTTTTCAGCTGCAATTTTATCTATATTAGCTATAATATTATTACAATTATTAATTGTATAATAATTATATTGCCAAATATCTTCAAC
>OHSA01000400.1_pt1 | contig 17770 bp, 31 predicted proteins | sample 1578571 | NCBI WGS metagenome assembly OHSA01 (sample SAMEA3879586, study PRJEB24766) | human gut metagenome | biome: human-associated habitat; feature: feces | place: USA | collected 1985/1987
AAATTATCCGGGTTGGGAATAAACGCCGCCGCAACTAATCTATGTAAACGAAATGTCTTTCTTTTCTGACTAATGCAAAGCACAACGCCCGTGTAACCCTCTTTATCTGTATGCGGTTTCAATATTCGCCCTTTCTTTTTATGGCAATTCTGTAACCGTCCATTTATAACCATATCTTTAGAACGAACCCGCCCGTAATTGCTAACCTCGTAACGTTGGTTATATCCGTCTATCTCTTTCCAAACTTCCATACTCTTTTTTTATTAACTCTATTATCCTAATATTGCCCGGATAAATGCGCATTTTGGATTTATCCCCGTTTTCCCATTGGTTATGGTGTTCAAAGCAAAGTATATTTATATTCCTTGCATCGTGCGCTGCCTCCGGGTATGCTCCACGGGTCAAAATGTGGGAACAATAAACGGCGGAATAATTCCGTAATGGCTTTAAACATTCTTCGCATTGGTGCGGCTTGTTATCCCATACCCAACGAAAAAAACGCTCATTTGCCGCCATTATATTTGCACCACGCCCGAAAACACAATGCCCGAACAATTCCCGTTGTATCTCAACCCTCAAACGAATATCCATGCGGAAATTACGCAAATCCAAAAGGGGATTATACTCCCTTTGGATGCAATAATTGTATTCGTCCCGGTCTGTCAACAAATACGGTTCCATACTCTTACATTTCCCCCGTTTCGTCGTCCGGTTCCGGGTCGTCCGCCGGGTCGTCAATGTCCGGGAACAATCCGTTGTCCTCTACCTTTTCGGCATTCAATCCGGGTGCGGCTTCGCCATCGGCACCGAATAACTCCAATTGCGCCTTTTTCCCTTTGAAAAGAAATGCGTACACCTCGGTTTCAATATCGGCGGCAATTTCTTCTAATTCTTCCTCAAACCCGAACTTTTCCGTATTGAACTTTAACCGGGGGGAATTGATAGCGGTTTTTTGACCGTTGGAAACGGTAAACAATCCCGTTAAAACAATGCCTACATTATCATCTTGACCGGAAAAGGACACGCCCCGCACCTCTATGTTTTTCAACATTTCATCGGCAAAATCCCGTGATAACTCGTTTTGCTTTTTGGTTGCCTTAAAATCGGACGTTTCAACCATCGAAAGGAAAGATGTAATGTTGAAAATACGCCCCATAATCGGGCGCAATCTATCAAAACAATCTCTTAAATCGGGGTGTATGTCCTTTGCACTCTCAACGTGATATTTGTTAGTGTAACTTTCGTTTCCGATTGTTTCGGTTACTTCATAATGCACGTCTAACCCGCCATCCTTTAAAGTCTTAACTTTTGATAATGCAAACGCCTTTTCACTCGGAATAAGCATAACATTCGCTTTTTTTTCTTCGCTCATATTGTTTTTGTTTTATTTGCCGGGAACCCGCCCGGCTTCGGTTTATAAATCATCTTCAACATATCGTTTTAATTCGGCTTGAAATTGTTCCCGTTCGGCTTCCTCTGTTTCTAACAATTGGAAATGAAAATCTTTATCGAATATCTCGTTAATCGCATCATCCAATAAGGAAATAAGTTTTTCCGGTTTAACCGCATCTAATTCAACCTGTCCTAACCCGTCCCAATTCGCCGTTCGGCTGTCTGTCTCTTTTGCAGGGGCGGGCGGTAAATTCCATGCGATAACCTGTTGTTCCATCAACGCAATACGCCTAATCTCAACTCCGTAAACTCCGAACTTTTCCAAATTTTCCCCAATAGACCGGGGAATATCTTCCCCGCTTGGGTCGTAATCGCCAAAGTACAATATAATCGGCTGTTTGCCGTTGCTTTGCGCCTCTCTCATTCTTTCCGACAACTCATATAAGAAAGTTAAAGACGGATAACCCTTACAGGCTCCAACGGCAATATTCCAATTGCGGCACGGTTTGGCAAATACGCCCTCCAATGCTTTCTTTTCAATCAGTATTTCGGGATAATAATATTGGTTCTCCCAACGATTTTTAGAGTATGAACGCATCCACGCCCTAACTTGTGCTTTCGCTTCGGCTTGTTTTTCCTCTAAATCCGTCGGTTCGGCTTTTGTTTCGCCACACATCGCCCTATCTCTATCACTGAACGCCTCAAAATCAACCAATCCATCCCATCGGGCAACCTCCATTGCAGCAACAACCCTTTTATAATGCTGCAACGTGTTTGTCATGCCAATACTTACTAACTGATAATGCAACGCCCTTATCGTTAATACTCCCGGCTCGTATCGGCTCAATATCTCAACGGAATTTTCAATTATCCATTTCCGGGTATATATGTCATTGGTTCGTTTAGCCATTTCAAAAATCATTTTCGTCTAACAATTCCCGTGTCTTACTATCGGACGGAACCGCCGAACTTTCCGGTGAGTGGTTTTCATAATCAACCCCCGAAAATCCGGGGTTGGTTCTTATTGGTTCCGTTACCGGGTTGGGGTCGTTGAACTCAATATTGCGCCCGCTTTTAGGCTTTTCCGGCTCCGGGTTCAACTTTAATTGTTCCGCCGGGTATTCCTTTTGCACCAACTCAATAATCCCTAATTCGACCAACGCCGGGACGCAACGACGCAACGCCCGTATGTCCTCTAATGCGTCATGCGCCGGGAATGTTTCGCCGGGAAACAACTTACTATATAATTCCTCTAATTTCGGATATTTGCCCGGACGACCATTTGAATACAATGCGCCGACAAATTTAATTGTTTTCATCATTGTATCAATGCGTTTTGCTTTATGCAATGCGTTTTCAACGTGTGCGTCGTAATATTCCCGTCCGCAATACCGCAAAACATTTGCTTTTAACATTGAACTATCAAAGTAAATATTATGCGCACATACAAGCGGGGCGGCGTTTGCATCGGCTAAAAATTCGTCCACAACCTCGGCAAATGGTACGCCCTCGGCAATCCCCCGTTCGGTTGTTATACCATGTATTGCGGTCGTTTCCGGCGGTATCTCGTAATTATCCGGTTTAATAATATAACTTTTCTCTTTGTCGCCAACCGACCACGCCAATTGCACAACATACGGGAATTGCTCAAAATCAGCATCCCATTTCAAACCCTTTGCCGGAACCCCGGTTGTTTCACAATCAAAGAAACAAATGTCTTTCAAATCAAATTTTTGCATAACCTTAAATCATTAAATCGTTAATTACTTTTTTCGCTCTCATTGCGGTATTTATCCCGCTTTTTCTCAACCTCTAAAACGTCCCGGTTTTCGTCGATATAACGTTGAACGGCGGGATTGCAAAACGGTTGCCCATCCAACCAAAGCAAATGCCAATACGGTACGTTTTCCATCGGTTGCCCCTTAAACTTACCTTGCGGCATTGGGGATTTATCATTTAATTCCATTATCAAAATCTAATTGTTCGCCCTCGGAATACCGGGGCAATTGTTCCACATAATTTGCTTTTGTTCTCCACACCATACGGCAACGCAAACACGTTATTTCGCTATAATCGCTCCGGGTGTACCGCCAACCGTTAAAAGCCGAATGATTGCATTTGTATTGCAATATGCGCCATTTGCGACGGTTGGCGGGTTTCTTTCTTTCACTACATTTGCAAGCAGGCATAATTACAAGGTTTTAGGGTCGTCTATAAACGTGTTATATTCCTCGGCGGCAATCTGTTTGAGCGTTTCGATATGCTCTATTAATTCAGCGTTCGACAACTCCGACACATTGCGCAACTCGTGGGTATATCGCCCTGTTTCCTCGTTGACCCTTTCCACATACATAATCGGGGAAAATTCTCTCAAACGTCGCTCGGTTTGTTCTTCTGTCAGCCGTTCGCCTGCCTCCCAAATTGCGTGCCGGAATGTTGGTACAACGTAATTATAATAATACCCTTTCAAAGCCTCGGACGACCCCGGCGACGAAACAATGAACCGGGCAATTATGCGGCTACCTTTCCAACGTTTGAAAAAGTCGTTCAATTCGCCCATGTACATTGCCAACCCGCCGTTATTGTTTATCGTTCCCGTCGCTGTTATTTCTCGCTTTTTCATCGGCAATAAGTTTTTCCATCGTTTTTTTAAATGCAGCCATTCCGGTTGCTCTGATAAAACCCCTTTCACTTGCTGAATACCCGGTTAATACCTTATCCAAACAACGGGCAAATATAACGGTAAAATTACCGGGTTCCCAATCCCCGGCGTTGTGCATCCGGTCTATTACGTGCGCCCGCAACTTCATGTTATCCCGTGTTGCCTTTTGCCGTGCGTTTTCCCTGTCTTTCCACAAATCAGATAACAAGGTTTTCAGATTATCAAAAAACAAATTCATTTTCAAAACGTCGGCAATACTCAAATCATCCACGGCGGTTACATTATCTTTTCCCGGCTCCGGCTTTCCTGTAACGGGTTTTACTTTACCGCTATTAACTCCATAGCCGAATAAGGCAAAATCGCCCTTTGTAGGGTCGTTAGGAAATATTTCGGCGAAACGGTCTGTTATCTCTATCGCCGTCATTAAATCCGGCGTGCGACGTTTAACTAATCCCAACCGTAACGCCTGTTTATGTACATGGGTATCTAACGGGATTATCAAGTTACGGGGGTCGCATACGTCCCACAATCCAAAATCAACCGGGGAACCTTTACGACACATCCAACGCAAAAATAGACACAACCGTTTGCAAGCGGATTGCGTTTCAAAATCGGGTATTCCCTTAACTGAACCAAACAACGATTGCAAGGTTGCTAATGCCGTTTCTCCGTTCGTTTCGTGCGATTTCTTTATCGCTGCCTCCATACTATCAAAAGACGTATAAACATCATAGAGGCGGGCGCATAAATCGTAAAAGTCGGCGTATGTAAACGTTCGGTAAAAACTTTCTTTACTTCCGGCGTATTGCTTCCATTCGGGGACGGCTCCCGGCGCAACGGTATTACCTACGATATAATGGTATGGTTCGCCCTTAAATATTTCCCGGTCTATGAAATCCGCCTTTTGAATTATCTGTTTGCGTGAACCCCATGCAATCCACGCCGTGATAAATGCGCTTATCTCAATGTTTACCCGGCTATCGTAACGGTGTGGGATTTGCACAGGGTCGGATTGGATAAAATCGGCGGTTTCGTATTGTTCCGCCCAAAGTTTTAGATTATCATTCAATGTATATGCCATTATTTTAGGTTTTAAGGGGCGGAAATCCGCCCCGGTTACTACTCATTTTCTGTATATTCTTCAACAACTAAATCGGTTTGCCCTCGCTTCACTTCTTCAATAAAACCTTGGAACCCGTTCGCTTTGGCAATATCAATAATCGCTTGCAATCGCTTTTCGCCTAAACTTTCGCCCCTTGCAATGCGGAACACTTTAACCGTCGGATTGCTTGCAATAATCAGTTTGGCGGCAACCTCCATAATTTGACTATCCGAAACTTTTCCGGCAACGAACGGCACGCCGTTTAATTCTAATCCGTCGTCAGTAAACGACAACCCGGCAATCGGTAATTTCGACGTTGCAATAAGCGTTTCCCGTTCTTTTGCCAATTCGCCTAATTTATCGTCATATTTACGGGCGGTTTTCTCGGCGGCTTCTTTAGCTTTCTTCTTTGTCTGATAATCCACAACCAACGCATTAATACGGTTGTGTTCCTCGGCTTTTTTCAGTTGTTCGGCGGTATCTAAGTTTTCCGGGTTATTCTTTTCGTATTCTTCCAACCATTTATCGGCATTAGCTTTACGGCGTTCAAAATCGGCTTTATCATTTCCGATAATATCCAACGTCTCTTTGAAATCCTTTTCAATAGCTTCTTTGTCGGCTTTGGCACTCTCTTTGGCTTTTGCTAATCGGGCTTTTGCTTCGGCAATTATCCGGGCAACTTCTTTTTCCTCGGCAACTAATTCGTCGTCGATAGTCTTAATATCTGTTTTGCGGGTTGCTTCCGCTTGCTTAATCCGTTCCGGGATTGCTGCCAATTGTTCAATCCTTTGTTGCCGGGTTTGGCGTACCGTTTTAGCCTTTTCAATCAAACGGGCGTTTTCGTTTTGTTCTTCCATCAACGCCGTAATATCCTTTTTCTCGGCATACGTTTTAACATCGCCCGGCTTCAATTGCTTTTCAGCGTTGGCGCAAATAGTTGTATATGTTTTAACCTCGGCATTGGCATCTTTGCGCTTATCCTTAACGGTTATAACCTCTTTATCTATCTCGGCAATACGATTGCGCACCTTTTCCGGCAACAATGATTTAACGACCTCAATTTGTTTTCTGCGACCCTCGGCAGTTTCAGACCATCGGGAAAATTCTACTGCGTCGAAATCTTGATAACCGAATATCTTTTGTAACATACTCACGTTGTCAGAACGCATACCCGTTGTTTTTTGCTTTATGGAAAGCGTTCCCCGTGGGTTGGCTTTCGTGAAACGCAACTCAACCTCGTATTCCTCGCCATCATCGCCGACAACCATTTTAGCGAATCCCTTTTCTTCTCCATTTCTTAACACGCCGTCCCGGTTCCCGGTCAACATTGCGCCAATCGCTTTTAAAAGGGTTGATTTGCCTAACTCATTATCCCCGGTAATAAAATATACATTACCTTCAAAATCTGCGTTGAACTCCTTGATAACTTGGAAATTCAACAATTCAATTTTTTTTATAAACATCGCTCAAATATTTGTGCCGGGGTTTCCCCCGGCTGATTAAACATTACTTTTCTTTCATTCGTTGGTGTATCAAAGATAATACCCCTTTTATTTCTCGTTGGTTTCTCTCAACCTCTCCGGGCGTTAAGTCTGCAATAAAGTTTTCCAATCGCTTATATAAATCCGATAATTCGGCTTTACTCATTGCGTGCCGGATTGCTCCGGTATTATCCACAAACTTACCCATTCTTACAAACTCTTTTAAGGGTTTCTAAATCTTTCCGTTTCGGTTCGTCGCAATTTCTCGTTGCATCTATCAACGGCATATCGTTTGTTACCGTCGTCCATTCTTTCCCGGTAACGGGTGATTTGTAAGTAACCCGATAATGTCCGTAACCGCTAAAAAGAAAACTAAAATCCGACTTCTCAATTTTTGTACTCATAATATTTATGCTTTAAATTTCGGGGAAAACGCCCCGTCGTATCATTTTCATGCCGCAAATATACGTATAACTTTTATATCACCAAAAGAATTATCTTTTATTTTTCGCTAATTCTTTATTTTCCTCAATAATCGTCCTAAAACGACGCATTTACCCACGTCGTCAAATTCGACTAACATATTGCCATTCTTTCCCCTTACACATTTACCATTGGGGCGGCGAACCGCCCGGCACGGCTTACGTCGTAAATCCGGGCGGGTTAGTCGGTCTCCTAAATAGATATATTCCGCTACCATAATTTTAGCTGCGTATCAGTGACAACGGCAACGACGGCATCAACCCGGCGTTCCCAACTTTCCAACGTTGCCAACTTTTCCGGGGTTGGGTTCCGTTGGCAACGGCGTTGGTTATGCCGCATTTGCTTAACCATTTCCGCAAATTCCCGTACCGTTATTTTTTCGGGATTTTCGATTTGCGGGGCTTTTGTTTCGTCTGCCATACAATTAACCATTAATGAAATTAAAAGCCTCTACGGGCTTAAAACAACCGATTGTGCATTTGCGTTGGCAAATTAGATAATACCCAACCGGGATTATTTTGCAAAATGAAGCGTCCAAAGTGCATTATTAACGTTGCGTCGGCGTTCCATAATGCCGGGGTAATCTCCGGGTACAATTTCCCGGCAATATCCCGGAACCGTCTTTTCCGGTCTGCCTTTTCTTCTTTCTTTCCTTTTACCTTGACACGCAATTTAAGGTCGTTTTGCCATTTCAAAGGATTAACCAACACAAACGGAATTTCGGCAACGGTTATTATCGCTTTCAAATGCTCAAAGTTTTGCAGCATCTTTTGTATGCGGTACAACTTTCCCATATTTGCCCCGGCATCGCCAACGGTAACATCATCCGGGCGAACGCTCAATTTCTCCAAAAAGATAATCGGGTTTGCAATACCCTTGATATAATTAAGATAATCCCTAATATCGTTAATATCTTTAGGCATCTTAATTGCGGTTGTATTGTGGTTGGGTCGCCAAACCACAATTCCTCCGGCGGCTCCGGGGTCTATTCCAATAATACAATCAATCTTCATTTTTCAAATCTCAAATAATTATACACATAAATTTCTTTATCAATCATACGGTCAAATGCTCGTTGTATCTCCTTTCGCCGGGCAACTTCAAAAACCGTGTAATCTATTTCCGGGCTTTCCTTGCCTTGTTTACGAACATGATAAACCGTATATTCATTTACTAACCCACGTGCGGCACGGGCTAAAAAACGTTGGTATGCTTCCCGTCGGTCTGCGTCGGTTTCTTGTACTTCGTCCGCTAACCCTACATTTAACAACCACTTATATACAAACATTTCGTCGGTTAATCCAAAGACTAAACGCCCGGTATATTTGTATCGCAAAAAGCACATTAAACAGGTCGTAACCGTTTGGTTATTGTAATACCTCTTTTGCTCCGGGCTTAATCCCTGTTTGGGTTTTGGTAACGCCGTGTATGCTTTCCCAACAACTTGATTTTGTTTTCGCATATAAGCGTTAAGAACACGGGCGAAATAATCGGCATTGAATTGCTGATAATGTTTGCGTTCAGCGTTGCCGTCCCTATCTTTCGGTAAAAATTCGTCCAATTCCCCGGTTATTAGCAATTCAAATGCTAACTTAATTTCCGATAAGGTTAATTGCGAATAATACCGTTTAAGCAAATCCAACAACCGTGTACAAATGTACGCCCAATCGTTTTGTTCCGCCGGAATGATAAAACCCACGTCCATTGCAATGAACCGGAACATTTGCCCGGTTTTTGCAATTAACGTTTCGTCGTCTATCTCGGCAATCTGTTTTTTTGTGGACGCCACGAAAATATACTTTTCAACCGGGGTTAATGCTTTGGCAACCTCCGGTAATTCAACCATCGCCCGGCGTACCTCAATTGCTTTTGCCGTTCCACTATAAAGCAAAACGGCGGCGGATTGTCGTTTTTCGGGCAACGTTTGTGGCAATCTGTTTGTCTTTTCGGGTAATGTTTCCATTTTAATAGTCGTCTTTTAAATACTCTATTGCCCCGGCAACGTTCAATCTTTGCGTTGGGGCTTTGTATTCGGGTTTCAAATGCAACTTTTTCTTTTCGACGTCCCCCCGTATGAAATTACGGACGGTTGCCAACCAACCGTTTTTAGTGCGCTTCATATTCTTTTGGTCGCTCCAATCGCTAACAGAATGAAAGTAATAAACCAAATCGACCTTTTCAAATTCCGGGGTTGCAAACTTACTTTCAAACTCGGAATAATCCACGCCAACGCCGTTTTCAAATTTAACCATTTTGTAAACATCTGAATTGCGGAACAATGTTTTTTTCTCTTTTGGTTCCTCAACTTTTTTTTCTTCATCGGGGAATAATACGGGGTTCTTTACCCCGGTATTATCATTATCAAAAGAGTTATTAATATCATCTATCTTTATTGTGTCGGATTTTCCAACCACGGTAGTTGGATTTTCCAACCGGGGGGTAGTTGGATTTTCCAACCACTCCAAAGCAACCCAATAATTAGACGTATATTCACAATAACGCACCTTATTTTTTTCGTACTCAAACTTATTGATATACTGTTTATCAACTAATTGTTTGAGTAACTTAATAACCGTGCTTTTATCTAATCCCGTCCATTCGATAAGATACCGCAATGAACCCTTAAAACGGCTTTCGCCGTCTTGACTAAAACCATGTATCAAAGCAAAAACCAACAATTCGTTACCTTTCAATTTAAGTTTCGTAATCATTGGGGCTAATATGGTTATAAAATTGCTATCCCTTATTGTCATTATCAACCTCTTTAAATATTATACTTTTCCCGTCCGCTCTTACATCAACCCCACAATTACAACGCTTGCATATATCCGGGAAACTATCCAAAACACATACATTGCAATCCCTTTCGGTATCTTCAACGCATATTGCCGTTATATGGAAATGGTTGCGACGATTAATATTTATTTTTTCTCCTATTTCCGGCGTAAATTTAGGTTTAATCATTTTTCCCGCCCTCCAATTCTTTAATCGGTTCCCACGCCTTACGTACTTTTAAAACATTGTCGGCACTCTCATTGGGAACCAACGACACGACGGGAAAACGGGAACGGTCGCCCGGCTTTTGGGTCGTGGCAAATTGTACATTCAAATCAAAGATAATGCCTTTGCAAAATCCCCGTTCCGCTAACATACCGTCGAACGTTTCCCGAATTTGCGGAATTGTGGACGCCGTGCCTTTTGTGGCGAATTGCCAAACCCCGGCAACCCCACGAACCAACGGAACAATAAAGTTTAGCGTTAATGTAACCTCCCAACCGTCGCAATCGGGTTGGCGGCTCTTTTTGTTCGGGTAACGCTTCGTTATCGACTGCATTAAGTTTGGGTATTTCTCCGTTGTCAATGTTTCGTATTTCTTTCCGTCCCATACTTGGAACGTATCGCCATCGCCCGCCGCAATCAATCGCCCGTCGTCGTCCCGGTATTCGTAACGCTCGTTACATACTTTTGCCGGGTCGTCGTCCGGGAAAACAATTTGTATTGTTTGCGGCTTTTCGCCGTATGCTTGCGTAAATAACCCGGCATACTTTCCCGTTGGTATGAAGTAATCAACGCTTTGCGGATAACCGTTTGCGTTTTTCATACCGATTTTTATTTGACCGACACGGGGCAATATTAAACGGGATTGTTGCGCCTCCGGTCGTTTTATTCTTCCTTTCATATCTCAATCAAATTTCGGGGTCGTCGTTCAACATCTTTTTTCTACTCTCATTTTTGGGCTTTTTAGGCTCGTTTGCGGGCTTTACTTTCTTTTCCGTGGTATTACCCCGCTTTGCGGTCGTTTTGCCCGTGGCGGCTTTCTTTTCCGCCTCCTTTGCCTTTTTGGGCGCACGCTTAACAATGGTTGTTTTCTTTGGCTCCTTTTCCGGTTCCGGTGCATCCGCCTTGACTTTCTCGGCGGCGTCCGTGTTTTCGTCCGGGGTCGGCTCTTTTGGGGCTTTCGTTTTAATCAATTCCGCCAACGATAAGGATATTACGTTTTGCGTCAAATCGGGTGCATTATCCAATAAAACCATACCATTAACCGACGTAAACGTATTATCTTTCTTTTCGTCCTCAATGGCTGCAATTTCTAACAGATACGGGATTTTCCGTATATTGGGGCTATCCGTTTGTTCTTTCAAATTGTACGACGGACGTTTGCGCCAATCTTTCGGGCTGAAATTGAAAATACGGGTAACGGGAAATTGTTCAAAATTGACGTTCCACATATCCCGGTACATCCCTAATTGAATTTCGCTTTCCTCGTAAAACCCTTTACGTCCGCTTTTGAAATCCACTATTGCGTTAATACGTTCGTCGCCGCCAATCTTCGATAACATCGTACACGGGCAATCAATCATCCCGGCATACTTGTAATGCGGATGCACTAAGGCGATTTCAACCGCCAACGGGCGTACATCGTAATCCAATACAAATTGAGCAAACGCCAATACATCTTTTTTCAAATCATCGGCGTAATAAATGAAATCATCCGGCAATCGGTAAACCTCAATATATTCTTTTAGCTTGCCTTTCAACCCGTCCAAATCATACGCCCGGTTAATTAATAATTCCTCAAATGCGGCGTGCATAAACGTACCATACGCCGCCCGTTCGCCTTTGTATCGTTCCGCTTCCTCAATTCCTTTTGATGCAATCCATTGAATTAAATGCGGGGCTTTAGGCATGGTTTGGGATAAGATAGTTGTAACCGACGGGAAAAACTCCGGGTTCCCGTTATCGTCGTATCGGTAATAATAACGGTGTCCTTTGCTATTTAATTGCCAAACCTTGTACGGGGGTTCTATCAACGTTTTTTCGTCGAAAAACATAGCCGTCATTTCCTCAACCGTCATGCCCGGCAATATTTCAAATATTCCGGTTGGTTGTTCTACTTCAACCGCTTCAAACGGTGGGATTATTTGTTGTTGTTCCTCTGTTATATCGGGGAATTGGTCGGCGGGTACACCTCCCATACTTTCAACCGTTTTTTGTACCGGGTTTTCCGGTTCCTTTTTATTCGTTCTCATGCTTCTTACACTTTTTTAATTCAGAAAAACCACATATTACCATCGCAACACTTATTCCAAAGAATAATAATTGAGCGGGGTTATAAAACGCACCTATCAGACAAATAACGCCTAATATGCCGAATATACCTATTATCGCTTTAGCTTGGAATCTATCGGAAAACATTGTTTCCGCCATCCGTTCAAACCACGTTAAACCGTTATTCTTCATAGCCAAACAAATAATTAGGGGTACAATTACACATTTCGCAAATGATAACGACCCATTCCGGGCGTATCTGTTTGGTCGTACCGTTGCATAAGTTAGTCATATTAACTTGTTGTGCGCTTTCGGTGCGCCCCTCCCATAGACGGGCGGCAACTTCTTTTTTATACACCTTAATTCCGGCGGTTTGCGCCCTTGCAATCGCTTCGTTTACTCTTAACTTTGTTTCTTTAATTTCCATCTTTCAGTATTTTATAATTAATAACTCGGTTCGCTACTCACTTTATAGTCACATATCGGACACGTTTTTTCCTCCCATATAGTCCGGTAGTTTGGTTCATTATCATAACCGCAATATTCGGGCTTATATTCGCCGTCGGTTACTTCCATTTCCCCGCCGCAAAACGGGCAATCGCCATCGCCGAACAAATCCAAATCCGGCACAATGGAATATACCCGTTTTAGATATACGCCCAATGCTTCGGAAATAGCCCCGAAACATTCGGCGGTTTGTTCCTCGGTTACATCCTCGTTTATTGCGTCAAACACTGAACCGCCCCAATTATCCGGGGTGTCCGTAACTATTTCCCGTTTTAGTAATTCCGAAATGATTATTTCGGCAACTTGGTTGGCTGTTTTCCCGCTATCGGTTGCCAATCGGTTTAATAAATCGCTCTCTTTTATCTTCATATCTTTGCCGGGTATCTCCCCGGTGAGTTTTGTTTCTGCAAAAGTATAAATTATATTTGTATTACCAAAAATAAAACCTTTGAATATTTTATTTGTTCGCTCTGTATGGTTGGAATACAGATAAAAAGCACTAATTTTGTTGCACCGCATAACCTTATAACATCGCTCTCGGTTACTGCGTAACAACCCCCGGCGTTACTTCATGGCTCCGGGGGTTTCTTTTAATCATGTATTCCAAATTCACAATCGCCCCATTGGTCGAAATCCGCCCCGTCATAACTTAACGGGTAACGCTCGTTTTCCGACTCCGGGCAATCCGTCCAACATTCCCGGCGGATATTATTACGGGCAACCCGTTCGGGGTTATATCCGGGCTTTTTCTTTTCTCTAAATTGGGCGGCGCAACTTTTAGAGCAACAACGCCCCCAACCCCGGCGCAAATTCCGGGTATCGGCGTTGTATTCTTTGCCGCAATTATCGCATATCCTTTTTATTATTCCCATATTAACCCTTTGTAAATCCCTTAAAAGCTAAATGATAAACATCATATTTCTTTCCGGTAACATAGAACTCAATCATACGGTTATCGTTTCCAACATCGTTTATATCTATCGTGGGGTATGGTTCGCCGGGCAATTGGTTAAAATCGTCCTCAATGGTGCGTAATCCCTCCGGGTAATCCGAACGGTCGGCGGCAAAATACCGGGTTAAACTTTCTTTTATCCGGGTTAATGTTTCGTCCCCAAATGCCGCCTTAATTTTTTCCTGTTTCCTTAGTGCAAATCTCATTTCTAATATCTTTTTTGAAACGTCCACGACCTTTGCGCACGTTTCCCGGTTAAACATTCCGATATGTGTATATTCCGGCGGCAATCCTAATTGTTTCGACAACCATTCGTAAGCCTCGGTACGCTTCATTAATCCCCGCTTATATATTTCATCAAAATATCGGTGTGCCTCAATCTTACATCGCCTTAATTCGACGTTTGCCAATCGCCCTTTTGCTTGGTTGGTTCCTCTATGAACACCAACATACGCACCGCATTTGGGGCAATAGTAAATCATCCCGTAATCCTCGCCGTAAACCTCAACACTACTTTTGTATTCGCTCGGTATGTGGCAATACGGGCAAATCTTACCTTTCAAAATATCCTTTTGTTCCTCTGTTAATTGTATATCCATATCATACGGTAATTACTCGGCAATACTTATAATATCTATCGTTGACACTCTCAACCCGGCATATTAACCCAATGTCGTTACCATCTAATAACAGGCTCAATACGTCGCCGGGATTGTGGCGGGTATATAACAGGAATAACCCGCCGTTTGCTTTCTGAATGATAGCGTACATTGCTTGGTTAATTCGATAACGTTTTACTTTTTCCATCGCTCTAAATGATTGTGCCGGGGGATTGCGCCCCCGGCTTGTTGTTACTGCAAATATGCAATTGCGGTTAATCTCTCTTTTTCCTCTTTAGCACTCTGAACGTTTCGGGCAATCCATTGTTCGGCGGGATTTTTTGCAATCCATTGTTTTCTATACTCCGGAACCCAATTTGCCGCCATTTCTTTATATGCCTTTTCGGGATTTGATAAAATTTTGTTTACCCAACTTAATTGTTTACCGTGGTCGCCTTTCCCGATTAAATCTAACCGCCCGAAATAATACGAACCATCAGCAACACACGCCACATAATCACGGGCGGACGTTCGTTTTGAAACGATTGCTTTGCTTTCGGTGTCGATAACTTGGTACTCAAATTTCTTTCCTTTTTCTTTCTTGACTAAAATATACTTTGCCATAATCTTTGTTATTATGCCGGGGTTTCCCCCGGCTGATTAAACATTACTTTTTAATTTCGTATAAACTCAATGAATTTTCGCACAATACCCACGTCGGGAAATTCTGTTTGTTCAGATAACAAAGGTTATCTAATGCCGCCCGGCTTGTATAAAACCACAACCCAAACTTTTTGCCGATAAAATATATATCATTAACACCCGTTTCCCGGTATTTCTCCGATAACACTTGTTGACTATAAACTATCGAAGAAAAATTAACTTTACCGTCCAATTTGGTTGCAATCTCGGCAATATCTGCCGCCTGTGTTCTTTTCTTTGTTTCCATAACTTGAAAATTATATTATTCCGGGGAAAACGCCCCGTCGTTCTTATTGATAGTAAAATGTAATCTTAATACCACGGCGTAACTTACAAACTTCTTTGTCGCCGTAACAATTAAACGCACGCTTTAACAGACGGTTGACTAACTTAATGTCGCCTACAATCTTAATTAAGCCCGACACGCCAACCAAAGTATTAACCTTTTTCCCGTTTACCATTCCGGCAACCTTGATTTTGAAATTATGGTTAATCTCTTTTGTTGTGTAATCTAATCCGTTATAAATACTTTCGGGTTTCATTGTTATACTCTCTTTAACTTTTCCGGGAAAACGCCCGGTCGTTGTATTAACATGGTGCAAATATAGGGTATGTTATTTATATTACCAAAGGTTTTATCTTTTATTTTTAGATTTAATGATAAAAAGTTTAATTTTCGGTTCCAAAGTAGTTATTTTCTCCTAATTTTCGTTTTAAGCGACTTTTGCGAACCTGACGGGAATTTATCCACTTTGAAATAAAATGCTAAATTTGGGGCGGAAAATGGGCAAAAACAAAAAGGGGTCGCAACGCCATGTTACAACCCCCCTGTTATTACTCTTTATATTTCCATTTATAGCCGCCCGCCGTGTTTAATGTTCCCCGTATTACTCGGCTTATACTTGTATGCGCTATCCCCGTTGCTCGTTCCGCCTCTCTTATACTTGAATAGGAACCAATCAAAAAACCGTCCTTTAATTGCTGAACCGGAATTTGCAGTTGTTTATATGGCTTTTGAATTATTCCGGCTTTTCGGTAACGCTCAATTGATATTGGATTGTTAGCGTTTTGCTTGCGGGTACTCCAACGCAAGTTATCCGCATGATTATTGGCTCGGTCGCCGTCGATATGGTCAATTTCCGGAAAATTGTCCGGGTTCGGAATAAATGCCGCCGCAACTAATCTATGAATTGCCGTTGTTCTCTTTGTCCTATTTTTACATAATACAACAAAGGAATAACCGTAACGGTCGGTTCCGGGCTTTAATATCGTTTCTTTAACTTTGGCAACTTGCCCGTTTTTTCTTACTATTTTACGGGGCAATGATTTTATACGCCCGTTGCTACTAACTTGGTATATTCCTATATACCCGGTTAAATCTTTCCAAATTTCCATATTACCAACATTAAGACGCCAACAAAAGAGAAACGGGGACGGGCTGTTGGCTTTACCCTTTCGGTTGGTAGCTACTCCAACCTATCCCCGTTTGAGTGCAAAGATAGTTATTTTTCGATTGTTACAAATTCGACCCCTAATATTTTTGTTGCGGGGTTTTTGCTAACTACATCAATTTGCCGATTTTTGATTTTATTTGTTTTCCATAAAAAACCCAACCAACGTTTGTATTGCACCGTTTCGGCTATCAATAGACTATCCCGTGTTATAATTTTGCCCGAAAACGTATTATTTATAATACATCCGTCAAAGTCAACCCATTTGTCGGAATACTCAATACAACGTAATATGGTCGTAACCGTGTCGCCGGGCAAATATACAATACTATCCCGGACGTTCGCCCGTAATTCGTTAATCGTTTCCATCTGTGCCGTCGTAACCCTTTGCAAATCCCGGTTCTTTGTCTGCAACGATTTGATTAACGCCGCATCGTCCGCCCGGTACTTCTTATATTCGGATAATTTCAACTCCAAATTGCCAACTTTCGCCACGTTCAAACTATCCTTTGTTTTGTAGGTGCGGACGTCCTGCAACAACGTTTCGGTATTGCTCCGGTATTTATCCCGCTCGGCTGTTAAACTATTAATTCGCCTTTGCTGAACCCAAAAGGCGGCGGCAACCGCCAAAAGGATTGCCGCCACAATCAAATACTTTTTCATGCATTTGCGGTGTAAACGATTAACGAACTATCCAGCGTTTTGCTCAAAGTCAACGTGTAATGCCCGCCGACAAACTCAACCGTACTATTTACTTCGTCCTCGTTTATCTCCAATTGAGAAAACGAAATAACCACGCCGGAAATATACACTTTAGGAATGTTGTGTAATGGGTCGGCGTTGACGGCATCAATGAAAGCATCTATTTCCGCTTGTGGATTGGTAACGTTTTTCGTGTCTTCCTCGTTTTCCTCAACCGTAACCGTGAAAACGTCCTCGCAATCTGCAATGATAGCGTTCAACAACGGGGAAATACTTATTCCCGCTTGGTTCCCTTGATTTGCAACCAATTGTTCCAAATACTCCTTTTTTTCTTTCTTTGTCATAAACGTATTGATTAAATGTTACTATATTCAATTGCCGCATCAAAACACGGGCAACTTTTCATATACTCCCACGGCTCAATAACGCCGTTGCCGTTCAAATCCGGGCTATAATCCCGGTGTCCCTTAATCGTTGCGTCCGGGAACACAACGACTAACCGCATAAGCAACCATAACAAAGCCTCTTTTTGTTCCGGGGTTCGGGTGTCGGCGGCTTTCCCGCTGGCATCCAAACCGCCAACATAACAAACACCAATAGACCGGGAATTTTGCCCGGACACGTGCGCCCCAATTTCCGATAAGTAACGCCCAGTCTCAATTGTGCCATCCGGCAATACAACGAAATG
>OHSA01000413.1_pt1 | contig 17276 bp, 16 predicted proteins | sample 1578571 | NCBI WGS metagenome assembly OHSA01 (sample SAMEA3879586, study PRJEB24766) | human gut metagenome | biome: human-associated habitat; feature: feces | place: USA | collected 1985/1987
CGCGCGGGTAGTGATATTCGAAATTGTCTTTATCCAGCGGCCAGGTAAATTTGCCGCCGACCTGCCAGATAAACGGCTTGAAGCCGTACTTCAGACGATCCTTTTTCATCTCCCACAGAACGCGGATCTCCTGCGGATCGGCCTGAAAGTTTGACCAGATATCATGGTGGAACGGGATCACAACTTTGGCGTTGAGCGACTCTGCCATGCGCAGGATATCGGCGCTGGTCATTTTGTCGGTGATCCCGCGCGGGTTCTCGCCATACGAGCCGAGGGCGACGTCAATCCGATGCTCGTTGCCATGCTTCGCGTAGTAGTTGGAGTAGTGGGAATCGCCGCTGTGGTACAGGTTGCCGCCCGGTGTTTTAAACAGGTAGTTGACCGCGCGCTGGTCCATGCCGTCCGGCAGTACGCCAGCGGCTTTTTGGTCCGCCGGGAGGGTGATCAGCGCGGTGCGATCGAACGCATCGAGCGCATGGATCTCAATGTCTTTGATCTTCACGACATCGCCAGGTTTCATGACGATACAGCGCGCTTTCGGCACGCCCCAACCGATCCACAGGTCGACGCAGGTTTTCGGGCCGATAAACGGCACATCGGCCGGGCAGTTCTGCATGACGGCGGCGGCGACGTTGACGTCAATATGATCGTTGTGATCGTGGGTCGCGAGGACCGCGTCAATCTGGCGAATGGCGAACGGATCCAGCACGAACGGCGTGGTGCGCAGGTTAGGCTGTAATTTTTTCACGCCTGCCATCCGCTGCATCTGGTGGCCGGTTTTCATCAGCGGATTGCCGTGGCTCTGTTTGCCAGTGCCGCACCAGAAATCGACGCAGACGTTAGCCCCGCCTTCGGATTTTAACCAGATACCGGTACAGCCGAGCCACCACATGGCGAAGGTGCCGGGCGCAACCTGCTCCTGCTCAATCTCTTCATTCAGCCAGCTGCCCCATTCCGGAAAGGTGTTCAGGATCCATGATTCACGGGTGATGGTCTGTACTTTACTCATCGTGCTCTTCCTCGTATTTTCAATAGTAATCAAATTTTGATTGGTTTTGATTTATGTTGTCACTGGATTTTCAAGATTGCAATCTTGTTTTCCATCAATTTTACGAAGATATGCGCATCACCTCTCAGGGGTTCCAGCATCCATAAAGGTTGTGCTTTGTTTTATCTATATGATTTGAAAATGTTTAATTATGTTTCGGCGCTACTGCTCGGCAATAGTCACAATGAAATAGAGGATTATTGCGGCGCGCGTCACATTTAATCAAATTCAATCTTGTTGTGATTATTTTTGATTATTAGAGTGGGCAGCGAGAAATGCTGAGCGTAAGGCGCGTTCAGCGCCTTCACCATCGGGAGTGTGTTATGGCAATCCTCTACAACATCTTTACCGTTTTCTTTAATCAGGTGATGACCAATGCCCCGCTGCTGCTGGGTATCGTCACCTGTCTGGGCTATATCCTGCTGCGCAAAAGCGTCAGTGTGATTATTAAAGGCACGATCAAAACCATTATCGGCTTCATGCTGTTACAGGCCGGCTCCGGCATCCTCACCAGCACTTTTAAACCGGTGGTGGCGAAAATGTCAGAGGTGTACGGCATCAACGGCGCGATCTCTGACACCTATGCCTCGATGATGGCGACCATCGACCGGATGGGCGAGGCCTATAGCTGGGTGGGCTACGCGGTGCTGCTGGCGCTGGCGCTCAACATCTGTTACGTCCTGCTGCGCCGTCTAACCGGCATCCGCACCATCATGCTGACTGGCCATATCATGTTTCAGCAGGCGGGGCTGATCGCCGTCTCGTTCTTTATCTTTGGTTGCGGAATGTGGACGACCATCATCTGTACCGCCGTGCTGGTCTCCCTGTACTGGGGTATCACCTCCAACATGATGTTCAAGCCGACTCAGCTGGTCACCGACGGCTGCGGCTTCTCCATCGGTCACCAGCAGCAGTTTGCCTCGTGGATTGCCTACAAAGTGGCGCCGTATCTGGGGAAAAAAGAGGAGAGTGTGGAAGACCTCAAGCTGCCAGGCTGGCTCAATATCTTCCACGACAACATCGTTTCCACCGCGATTGTCATGACCATTTTCTTTGGCGCGATCCTGCTTTCCTTTGGTATTGACGTCGTGCAGGCGATGGCGGGGAAAACCCACTGGACGGTCTATATCCTGCAGACCGGTTTCTCCTTCGCGGTGGCCATTTTCATCATTACCCAGGGCGTGCGGATGTTCGTCGCCGAACTGTCCGAAGCCTTCAACGGTATCTCGCAACGCCTGATCCCCGGCGCGGTGCTGGCGATTGACTGCGCCGCGATCTATAGCTTTGCGCCGAATGCGGTGGTGTGGGGCTTTATGTGGGGCACCATCGGCCAGCTGATTGCCGTCGGCATTCTGGTTGGCATTGGCTCTTCAATTCTGATTATTCCGGGCTTTATCCCGATGTTCTTCTCCAACGCGACGATTGGCGTCTTTGCCAACCACTTCGGCGGCTGGCGCGCGGCGCTCAAAATCTGCCTGGTGATGGGCATGGTTGAAATTTTCGGCTGCGTGTGGGCGGTGAAGCTCACCGGTATGAGCGCCTGGATGGGAATGGCGGACTGGTCGATTCTGGCGCCGCCGATGATGCAGGGCTTCGCCTCCATCGGGCTGGCGTTTATGGCCGTCATCATCCTGATTGCTCTCGCTTATATGTTCTTCGCTGGCCGCGCGCTGCGCGCCGAAGAAGACGCGGAAAAACAACTGGCAGAGGCCTCTGCCCAATAAGGAGTTCTGATTATGACCGTACGTATTCTGGCTGTGTGTGGTAACGGGCAAGGCAGTTCTATGATCATGAAAATGAAAGTGGATCAGTTCCTGACGCAATCCAATATCGACCACACGGTGAACAGCTGCGCGGTGGGTGAATACAAAAGCGAACTAAACGGCGCGGATATCATCATCGCTTCAACCCATATCGCGGGGGAGATTACCGTCTCCGGCAATAAACACGTGGTGGGGGTGCGTAATATGCTTTCCCCCGCGGATTTCGGGCCAAAGCTGCTGGAGGTGATTAAAGCTCATTTCCCGCAGGACGTGAAATAAGGAGCGGCCATGAAACTCCATGAATCACTGGCGCAGAATCACTCCATTCGCCTGCAGGCGGAAGCGGAAACCTGGCAGGAGGCGGTGAAAATCGGCGTCGATCTGCTGGTGGCCGCCGACGTGGTGGAGCCGCGCTACTACCAGGCAATCCTCGACGGCGTCGCGCAGCACGGCCCCTATTTTGTGATCGCTCCGGGATTAGCCATGCCGCACGGGCGGCCGGAAGAGGGCGTCAAAAAAACCGGCTTTGCGCTGGTCACGCTAAAGAAACCGCTGATTTTCAACCACGAAGATAACGACCCGGTCGACATCCTGATCACCATGGCGGCGGTTGACGCCACCACCCACCAGGAAGTGGGCATCATGCAGATCGTTAACCTGTTTGATGACGAAGCCAATTTCGACCGTTTACGCGCCTGCCGCAGTGAGCAGGAAGTGCTGGATTTAATCAAAAACGCCACCGCGGCGGCTGTTTAAAAGGAACACTATCATGTCATTACCTATGTTACAGGTCGCCCTGGACAACCAAACGCTGGCCAGCGCTTATGAAACAACCCGTCTGATCGCCGAAGAGGTAGATATCATTGAAGTCGGCACTATCCTCTGCGTCGGTGAAGGTGTACGCGCGGTGCGCGATCTGAAAGCGCTGTATCCGCATAAAATCGTGCTGGCGGACGCCAAAATTGCCGATGCCGGCAAGATCCTGTCGCGGATGTGCTTCGAAGCCAACGCCGACTGGGTCACAGTGATCTGCTGCGCCGATATCAACACCGCCAAAGGGGCGCTGGACGTCGCCAAAGAGTTCAACGGCGATGTGCAAATTGAGCTGACCGGCTTCTGGACCTGGGAGCAGGCGCAGGCGTGGCGCGAGGCGGGTATTCAGCAGGTGGTCTATCACCGCAGCCGCGACGCGCAGGCGGCAGGCGTGGCGTGGAGTGAGGCGGATATCAGCGCGATTAAGCGTCTGTCTGATATGGGCTTCAAAGTGACCGTCACCGGCGGGCTGGCGCTGGAAGATCTGCCGCTGTTTGCCGGGATCCCTGTTCACGTCTTTATTGCCGGACGCAGCATCCGCGATGCTGCCTCGCCGGTGGAAGCGGCGCGCCAGTTTAAACGCTCTATCGCCCAGCTGTGGGGTTAAGGAGCGACTATGTTGGCGAAATTCATTCCGCTCGGCATCTATGAAAAAGCGCTCCCCGCCGGGGAGTGCTGGCTGGAGCGGCTAAAGCTTGCAAAAGCGCTGGGCTTTGATTTCGTTGAGATGTCTCTCGATGAAACGGACGCCCGCCTTGCGCGGCTGGACTGGAGCCCGGAGCAGCGTCTGGCGCTGGTCAAGGCGGTGGCTGAAACCGGCGTCCGGGTGCCGTCGATGTGCCTTAGCGCCCATCGCCGTTTTCCGCTGGGTAGTGAAGACGACGCGGTGCGGCATCAGGGGCTGGAGATCATGCGTAAAGCCATCCGCCTGGCGCAGGATGTGGGGATTCGGGTGATCCAGCTGGCAGGCTACGACGTCTATTACCAGCAGGCGAACGATGAGACGCGCCGCCGCTTTCGCTACGGCCTGAAACAGAGCGTCGAGATGGCCAGCCGAGCCCAGGTAACCCTGGCGATGGAGATCATGGACTACCCGCTGATGAACTCGATCAGTAAAGCGCTGGGCTATGCCCATTACCTGAATAATCCGTGGTTCCAGCTTTACCCGGATATCGGCAATCTGTCGGCGTGGGATAACGACGTCCAGATGGAGCTGAAGGCGGGGAGCGGGCATATCGTGGCGGTACACGTCAAAGACACGAAGCCCGGCGTCTTTAAAAACGTGCCGTTCGGCGAAGGGGTGGTCGATTTTGAACGCTGCTTCGAAACGCTCAAGCAGACCGGCTACTGCGGCCCGTACCTGATTGAGATGTGGAGCGAAACCAGCGCTGACCCGCTGGCGGAGGTGGCGAAGGCGCGTGACTGGGTGAAGGCGCGGATGGCCCGCGCGGGCCTGATGGAGGCGGCATAATGCAACAGCTGAAACAGCAGGTGTTCGAGGCCAATATGGATCTGCCGCGCTACGGCCTGGTGACCTTTACCTGGGGTAACGTTAGCGCCATTGATCGGCAGCGTGGGCTGGTGGTGATTAAGCCCAGCGGCATCGCCTACGAGTCAATGACCGTCGATGACATGTCGGTGGTTGATCTGCAGGGGCACGTGGTGGAAGGGCGCTGGCGTCCCTCCTCTGATACCGCCACCCATCTGGCGCTCTATCGCCGTTATCCCGACCTTGGCGGGGTGGTGCATACCCATTCGACGCACGCCACCGCCTGGGCGCAGGCGGGGCTGGCGATCCCGGCGCTCGGCACCACCCATGCGGACTACTTCTTCGGCGATATTCCCTGCACCCGGGCGCTTAGCGCACAGGAGGTGGACGAGGCCTACGAGCTGAACACCGGGCAGGTGATTATCGAAACGCTGGGTGAGGCCAATCCGCTGCATACGCCGGGGATCGTCGTCTATCAGCACGGGCCATTTGCCTGGGGCAAAGACGCCCACGAGGCGGTACACAACGCGGTGGTGATGGAAGAGGTGGCGCGCATGGCGTGGATTGCCCGCGGCATTAATCCGCAGTTGCAGCCCATCGATAGCTGGCTGATGAATAAGCATTTTCAGCGTAAGCATGGGCCAAACGCCTACTATGGGCAAAAGTAGATAGCGCGCTCCGGGGCTTTCACCCCTCACGGTGAAGCAACTGGTCTGGCCCCGGAGCCGTTTTTAATCCTGACGATAGGCCGACGGCATCACGCGCATGCCGATGAGCGTGACCACGCAAATTATCGCCCCAGCGTAAAACGTCGAGGCGGCGCCGAAGGTTTCCCACAGTACCCCCGCGCCGGTGCTGGCCAGCAGCAGAGCCAGGCCACTCATCAGATTAAACATACCGAACGCCGTGCCGCGTAGCTCCGGTGGCGCCGTATGGGCGACCATCGCCGCCAGCAGGCCCTGGGTCATTCCCATATGAATCCCCCACAGCGCGACGCCGATCAGCAGCGTGCTCCAGTGGCTGCTGAGCGCCAGCACGATATCGGCGAGGATCAACACCAGCAGCCCCCACTGCAGCAGTTTGCTGTGGCTCATGCTGTCTGAGAGTTTACCGAACGGGTAAGCCGTGAGGCTGTAGACCAGGTTCATCGCCACCATCACCAGCGGGATGGTATAGAGCGGGATCTCCATCTGCTGGGCGCGCAGCACCAGAAAGGCTTCGCTGAAGCGGGCGAGGGTGAAAATGCTGCCGATCGCGACCACCCACCAGTAGGCGGCGGAGAGCTTTTTCAGGTTTTCGCGCTTCAGCGGATTGCTGCGTTTGTGCGCGATGGCGGATTTTGGCTCCTGTAGGCCGAATCCGAGCAGGAGAATGGAGAGCACGGCGGGAATGACCGCCACCCAGAAAATAGCGTGAAAATCGTTGGCCCAGATAAACATCAGCAGCACCGCCAGCAGCGGGCCGAGAAAGGCGCCGACGGTATCCAGCGCCTGGCGTAGTCCGTAGGCGGCGCCGCGGATCTCCGGCGGGGTGACGTCGGCGACCAGCGCATCGCGCGGCGCGCCGCGAATACCTTTGCCTACGCGGTCAATCATGCGGGCGCTAAACACCACCCCGGCGGTAGGGGCGAAGGCAAACAGCGGCTTACTGAGCGCGCCCAGGCCGTAGCCCAGCAGCGCCAGTCCTTTACGCTTGCCGACATAGTCGCTGATTGCGCCGGAGAAGACCTTCAGGATCAGGGCGGTGGCTTCCGCCAGTCCCTCGATAAGACCGATAATTATCACGCTGGCGCCGAGGGTAGTGGCCATAAACAGCGGTAAGAGGCTGTGGATCATCTCGGAGGAGACATCCATCAGCAGGCTGACGCCGCCGAGTACCCAAACGCCTTTGGGGATACGGCCTAAGGTGGCGAAACGCGGAACCATCAATCACTCCTGATTATCAAATGGCGAGTGGCTGATTAAATCAGGTTGCGATGACGCTGGTAAGTCGGTTTGTAAAATAATTCTCAATTGCGTTTGGGCGCAGACCTCGCTTCGCCCCTCGCGAGGAGAGGCGAAGAATCGGGCAGGCGTTAGCGGTATATCACCGCGCTGGCGCGAAGCGGGCCGTTGGTTTCGGGTTCGTGCATCAGGATAGGCTGAAAGTATTTCGCCCCCTGCGCATCGCTCATCTGGCTAAGGGCCTGTTCGGCCTCGTGCTCAGTGGCCATATTGTGATTGATATAGATAACGCCGAGGCTCTGCACGTCGTCCATGTTGCGGGCCTGACGTTCGGTGATTTGGATAGCTGCCAGCGCGTTGGCGCTGAAGAAAAGCGCAGCCATCATGGCGATGATTTTCAGTTTCATATACTACGCTCCTGACTGACAGTCCTGACGCTGACTCGGGGCTCTCCTGTGATCGTTGGGCTTTGATAGAAGTGTAATCGCTGCGCGTTCAACGCATGGCGACCTTTTCTGATGCAGTTGTTCAAAAAAATGCCGCTTCCTTTATTGGTTAATTTTAAATCACCCACTTAGCCCAGCTTGGCGCTTAGTGCGAATTATTTGTGCAAATGCGCTTGTGTTCCTGAGGGGCCGCCATTAGAATGACGCGTCAATTTTTCAGCCGCCCTTTAACACGTTCCTTGCCTCCATGGGCCGCGGCTGACCCAGACAGGAGGCTGAATAATCCGTAAGGAGCAATTCGATGCGTCATTACGAAATCGTTTTTATGGTCCATCCTGACCAGAGCGAACAGGTTCCGGGCATGATCGAACGTTACACTGGTGCAATTACTGCAGCAGCAGGTACGATCCACCGTCTGGAAGACTGGGGCCGCCGTCAGCTGGCTTATCCGATCAACAAACTGCACAAAGCTCACTACGTTCTGATGAACGTTGAAGCGCCGCAGGAAGCGATCGATGAGCTGGAAACTAACTTCCGCTTCAACGACGCCGTTATCCGCAGCATGGTAATGCGTACTAAGCACGCTGTTACCGAAGCATCTCCGATGGTTAAAGCGAAAGACGAGCGCCGTGAGCGTCGCGAAGATTTCGCCAACGAAACCGCAGATGATTCTGAAGCTGGGGATTCTGAAGAGTAATCCTGATGACCAACCGTCTGGAGCTGTCCGGCATTATTTGCAGGACTCCACTTCGTAAGGTCAGCCCGTCAGGAATTCCTCACTGCCAGTTCGTGCTTGAGCATCGTTCAGTGCAGGAGGAAGCCGGTTTTCACCGGCAGGCATGGTGTCAGATGCCCGTTATTATTAGCGGTCATGAGAACCAGGCCATTACTCACAGTATAACGGTCGGTAGCGCAGTAACCGTTCGAGGGTTCATCTCTTGCCATAAGGCAAAGAACGGCTTGAGCAAAATGGTTCTGCATGCCGAGCAGATTGAATTGATAGATTCTGGAGACTAGCCATATGGCACGTTATTTCCGTCGTCGCAAGTTCTGCCGTTTCACCGCGGAAGGCGTTCAAGAGATCGACTATAAAGATATCGCTACGCTGAAAAACTACATCACCGAAAGCGGTAAGATTGTCCCGAGCCGTATCACCGGTACCCGTGCAAAATACCAGCGTCAGCTGGCTCGCGCTATCAAACGCGCTCGCTACCTGTCCCTGCTGCCGTACACTGATCGTCATCAGTAATCGGTCACGGTCCATTAATACGACTTTGAGAGGATAAGGTAATGCAAGTTATTCTGCTTGATAAAGTAGCAAACCTGGGTAGCCTGGGTGATCAGGTTAACGTTAAAGCGGGCTACGCTCGTAACTTCCTGGTCCCGCAGGGTAAAGCTGTTCCTGCTACCAAGAAAAACGTTGAATTCTTCGAAGCACGTCGCGCTGAACTGGAAGCCAAACTGGCTGACGTTCTGGCAGCAGCTGAAGCTCGTGCTGAGCAGATCAACGCCCTGGAATCCGTAACCATCGCGTCTAAAGCTGGCGACGAAGGCAAACTGTTCGGTTCCATCGGTACTCGCGACATCGCTGACGCTGTTACTGCAGCAGGCGTTAAAGTTGCTAAGAGCGAAGTTCGCCTGCCGAACGGCGTTCTGCGTAACGTTGGCGAGCACGAAGTGAACTTCCAGGTTCACAGCGAAGTATTCGCTAAAGTTATCATCGACGTGGTTGCTGAGTAATCGGCCTCTGACGTTCTGGTAACAACAAACCGCCGGCCTTGTGCCGGCGTTTTGCTTTTTAGCGCCTTTCATTTTGCGGCGGCGTAACGCTTGCTGTCGTCTTCTCTGCTATCGCGCACGCACAAAGCTGCCGTTCGACTGGCGGGTAAACAGCACCTGCTGGCCGTTGCCGGTATCGATAGTGAGCCCGGTGACCACGCCGTTGGCGTTCTGCCGAATCTGCACCGTCTGTCCGCTCTGCAAAGTACTTAGCGGCTTGCCAGCGCCTTCAACCTGCGCCATGGCGTAGACGTCAGTGGCCGGCAGCCCATGATCGCGGAACAGCTGCGCCAGGGTTTTGCCTGACTCGATGCGATAGGTCCGCCATTGCTGCTCAATACCCGGCGCGGACTGCTGTGATGAGGATTGATAAGGCTGGGTGGCGGCGGGCTGCTGCGTCTGCGCTTGATCCGGCTGCTCATCCTGAATCGGCTCCGGGGCGACCGGCGCCATCTGATCGGCGTCGCTCACGGTAGGCGTATTAGTGATCGGCGGCAGCGGAACGGCCTGATTGCCGCCAGCTTGCGGCTGGGACTGCGACTGTAGATTCAGGTTCGCTTCACGGCTGGTCGACGCCGGGCTTTGGCTATCATCGGAGGGAAGCAGAATACCAATAATAACCAACAGGAAGCCAGCGATAATTCCCCGGCGGTGCATCGGAGGCAGCGGGTCCAGGAGGCGAAAATGATCCGGGGCGTGCCAGATTTTCGCCAGGGTAGATGTCAGTTCAAAGCGCCCGGGCATGGCTTTCCTCCTGCTCCGCATATTTATATCCTGCTCATGAGTATAGATGGCTAACGTCCTGATGACCGGAACAAAGTGAAGTTAACCTGCTGCCGCCTATTGTTTCTTTTTCGCTGAGATTTGTCATCATCCGCCGACAAAGTTTTACCCATTTCGCTATGGCTGTTATGCTTTCGCACGCTTTTATCTTGATGTTTATCACCCAAAAAGGAACAACGATGGCAACCCCAACTTTTGACACTATCGAAGCGCAGGCAAGTTACGGTATCGGCTTGCAGGTTGGACAACAGCTGAGCGAATCCGGCCTGCAGGGGCTGCTGCCGGAAGCGCTGGTGGCGGGTATCGCCGATGCGCTGGAAGGTAACCAGCCGCAGGTGCCGGTGGAAGCCGTTCACCGCGCGCTGCGTGAAATCCACGAGCGTGCTGACGCTGTGCGTCGCGAGCGTTTTCAGGCCATGGCCGCTGACGGCCAAAAATACCTTGATGAAAACCGCGAGAAAGAAGGTGTGAACAGCACCGAGTCTGGTCTGCAGTTCCGCGTACTGACCCAGGGCGAAGGCCCGATCCCGGCGCGTACTGACCGCGTTCGCGTGCACTACACTGGCAAACTGATCGACGGCACCGTCTTCGACAGCTCCGTTGCTCGCGGTGAACCGGCTGAATTCCCGGTGACCGGCGTGATCGGCGGCTGGATTGAAGCGCTGACTCTGATGCCGGTAGGTTCCAAATGGGAACTGACGATCCCGCACAACCTCGCCTACGGTGAGCGCGGCGCTGGCGCATCGATTCCTCCGTTCAGCACCCTGATCTTCGAAGTTGAACTGCTGGACATTATCTAAACAGCAGCGGCTTCCTCTTCCCCGCGGCAGGGGAAGCCATAAAAATAGCGTAAAATCCTTAAGTTAAAAATTAATTGGAATTATGTTTTGCATTCATCACGTATGGGTGTATTTTTGTGAGCTATTTCGCGTTAGATGAGTGATATAACACTCACTTTAAACATAAAATTAACATTATATCTAAATCATAGTATTCATCCCTCCGATTCTTACCTAATATCGACTAGCCCTTGCTGGGGTTAATGACAGACGACGGGCCATCAGAGCCTGAACAACACAGACAGGTACAACAGGAAGAAATCACATGGTAGATCAGGTTAAAGTCGCTGCTGTCGAGCAGGAGCCGACTGAACAATCGCTACGGCGAAATCTCACAAACCGACATATTCAGCTGATCGCGATTGGCGGAGCGATCGGCACCGGGTTATTTATGGGTTCTGGCAAAACCATCAGCCTTGCCGGACCATCCATTATCTTTGTTTATATGATTATCGGTTTTATGCTGTTTTTCGTGATGCGTGCCATGGGCGAATTACTGCTGTCGAACCTCGAATATAAATCCTTTAGCGACTTCGCGGCCGATCTGCTGGGGCCGTGGGCGGGCTACTTTACCGGCTGGACCTACTGGTTCTGCTGGGTAGTGACCGGGATGGCGGACGTTGTCGCCATCACCGCCTACGCGCAGTTCTGGTTTCCCGGACTCTCCGACTGGGTCGCCTCGCTGGCGGTGATCCTGCTGCTGCTGGGCCTGAACCTGGCCACCGTCAAGATGTTTGGCGAAATGGAGTTCTGGTTCGCGATGATCAAAATTGTCGCCATCGTGGCGCTGATCGTGGTCGGCCTGGTAATGGTGATGATGCATTTCAAATCGCCGACCGGGGTCGAAGCCTCTTTCGCCCACCTGTGGAATGACGGCGGCTGGTTCCCGAAAGGGCTGAGCGGCTTCTTCGCCGGCTTCCAGATTGCGGTGTTTGCCTTCGTGGGGATTGAGCTGGTGGGTACCACCGCCGCCGAAACCAAAGACCCGGAAAAGTCCCTGCCGCGAGCGATTAACTCCATCCCGCTGCGTATCATTATGTTCTACGTCTTCGCGCTGATTGTGATTATGTCGGTGACGCCGTGGAGCTCCGTGGTGCCGAGCAAGAGCCCGTTCGTTGAGCTGTTCGTGCTGGTTGGTCTGCCGGCGGCGGCGAGCCTGATCAACTTCGTGGTGCTGACCTCCGCGGCCTCCTCGGCCAACAGCGGCGTGTTCTCTACCAGCCGTATGCTGTTCGGTCTGGCGCAGGATGGTCAGGCGCCGAAGATGTTCGCCAAGCTGTCGAAGCGTGCGGTGCCGGCGAAGGGCTTAACCTTCTCCTGCATGTGTCTGCTGGGCGGGGTGGTGATGCTGATGGTCAACCCGAGCGTGATTGCCGCCTTCACCATGATCACCACGGTGTCGGCGATCCTGTTTATGTTCGTCTGGACCATCATCCTTTGCTCTTACCTGGCGTATCGCAAAAACCGCCCTCAGCTGCATGAGAAGTCAAGCTACAAGATGCCGCTGGGTAAAGTCATGTGCTGGGTGTGCATGGCCTTCTTCGTCTTTGTGCTGGTGCTGTTGACCCTGGAAGACGATACCCGTGAAGCGCTGATGGTCACCCCGCTGTGGTTTGTGCTGCTGGGCGCGGGCTGGCTGTTTGCCGGCAAAAAACGGCTGGCGAAATAAACGAAAATTTTAACGTTGCTTGCAACGGCCCGTCATAAAAAAGGCCACCCGGAGTGGCCAAATAAGACGGACAATGTCGAGGGCGCCCGCGGGCGCCTTTTTCTTTACTTTCCGCCGAGGGCGCGCGGGAACAGCACATTATTTTCCAGGCTGATGTGTTCCATCAGATCGTCGATCATCTCGTTGATACCGTTATACATCGCCTTCCAGGTGGTACAGGCTTCCGGCGGCGGCGTCACGTTGTGGGTGATGTGCTTAATGACTTCCAGCAGTTCACCCGCTTCATCATGCTCGCTTTCCATCACGCTGATCGGCCCCCCGGCCTGGGCGCCCATTCCCTGTTTGATCATCGGGAACAGGATCTGTTCCTCTTTCATCATGTGGCTGGAAAGCTCCTGATGCAGCATGGTCAGGTACTTAGTCAGTCCTTTCGGCACGTTCGGTTTATCGGCATGGACGCGTTCAACCTTGGTGGCCTGCAGGATCAGCTCCGGCAGCTGTTCACGGTGCCGGTCGTGATAGCGAACGATGATATGGTCGATAATCTCCGCGAGGGGCGCCGCGCGCCAGTCGCGGGAGAGAGGCTGTTCGGCCAGTTTCGCCAGCTCGGCTTCAATCACCGCGACATCCAGCGCTTTGCGCGATGCGGCGCGCGCCAGGGTCTGTTTGCCGCCGCAGCAGTAATCCATATCGTATTGACGGAACAGGGCGGAGGCGCGCGGGATGGTCAGCGCCAGCTCGCCTAAAGGTTGGTCACGGAAAGCCATAGCAGTTACCTCGTCATCAGGAATATAAGATGTATTTTAAATGCATCTTTTTGGCGAGGGAATACCCCTTAAGGAGGCGAGGCTACTTTTTTTCGTCCGCCAGCGGCTGCAGCATCGGTTTTTCCGGTCTGGCGCGTACGGCGGAGACCACGCCGAGCACCAGCAGCAGGATGCCGCTCAGGGTCAGCAGCGGCGGTAAGCTTTGCCGCAGCAGGAAGGTATACAGCAGTCCGGCCAGGGTTTCGAAGACGATAAGCGGGCCGAGGATCACCGTCGGCAGCCGCTGGCTGGCAATATTCCAGCATAGCGCGCCGACCCATGAGCAGAGCACCGCGATGGCCAGCATCAGCGTAATAAACACCGCCGGACGCGGGCCGAAGGGCAGGGGAAACCCGGCCTGCTGACCGTGCAGCCAGGCGCAGGCGGCGAGATAGCCGGCCAGCGAAACCGGAAGCGTCACCAGCGCCTGAGCGGTAGCCCACATCATTGGCGGTTGATGCGGGTTCTCCCGCAGCCAGCGGGCGTTGCGCAGAGCATACCAGGCCCAGCAGACCACCGATCCCAGCGCCAGCGCAATGCCGGAGCCGTAGCGCCACGGGCTAAAATTCGGCAGCCCCTGACGCAGCTCCGCGACGTTAACGCAGATCAGGCCCACAGCGATGCAGATCAGCGCCGGAAACAGGCGCCGCCACGGCAGCTTCCCGTCGCGCTGGCTGTAGAGCAGATTGGCGAACACCGGCAGTACCACCGGCAGCGTGCCGATAATCATGGTGGAAACCGGCGCCCCGGTGCGCTGAATGGCGCTGGCCAGGCAGACGTAATAGATAAGGTTCCCCATCATTGTCAGGCCCAGCGCGGTCCACCAGTCGTGCCGGCTCAACTGGCGCAGTCGCGCGCGCCCGAGCCACGCCAGCGGCAGGGCGATCAGGCCCAGCGCCAGATAGCGTCCCATCGACTGCAGCATCGCCGGATACTCTGGCACCAGCAAAGGCCCGACGAAAATTAAACCCCACATCAGCCCCGCCAGCAGGGCGTATAACACACCACTAATCATCATTGCATCCGTTGTCATTACCGTTGTCTGCAGTGTAGAAGGGGGTCGGGCAGGAATATTGTATGAGATTGCGCATTAGCGCCTGGCGACCTGCTTCTGATAGCGCACCGGCGTAATGCCGTAACGCTGGGTGAAGGCGCGGGTCAGGTGGGACTGGTCGGTGAGGCCGACGGCTATCGCCACTTCGGCGGCGGGCATGCCGTGGGTGAGGAACGCTTTGGCGCGCCACAGACGGATGGCCATCAGCATCTGATGGGGCGTTACGTGATAGTGGGCTTTAAACTGGCGCTGAAAGTGGTACGGGCTCAGCGCCGCCACCTGCGCCAGCTCGTCGAGGGTGATGGGGCGCATATAGTTATCGTGCAGGTAGTCGCGCACGCGATCGAAACGATGCCCGGCCTCACCTTGCGCAGAGGCATGGTGGGCCAGAGGGCGGAAGGCGTCGATGAGGTCGAGCAGCATTCCCTGCTGGGCCAGCGGATCGTCGCTATGCCACAGACCATAAATCAGCTGGCCAATTTGTCGGGAACGCAGGGGATCCTCGCGGACCACCTCGCTGAACCACCAGTCGCGCACCCCGGTGATGGCTTCCAGACGGTCCGGCTCCAGATAAATCATCCGGTAGCGCCAGCCGTCGGCGGTTTCCGCTTCGCCGGTGTGCAGCTCGTCGGGATTCATGGTGACAATAGCGTTCGCGGCGGCGATATGCTGGCTGCCGCGGTAGCGAAAGCGCTCCGCGCCTTGCTCAATCACGCCGATGCCGAAGGCTTCGTGGGTATGGGGTTCAAAGGCGTAGCGGGAAATATGGGCGTGGTAAAGCTCCACCCCGGGCAGCTGTTCGAGATGGCGAAAGCGCGCGCGGTCTTTTTCATCACTAAATTGCGGTGGTACGCCCTGCATGCCTGCCTCCCGACGGTTATCCCTTCAATATGAGAGAGGAACCGCCGGGACGCAACCGCAAAAGCTGAGAGGGGCGGTTACAGAATGCCTTTCACGCTCTCGGCAAGGGAGGTGGTCGAACGGCCGATCAACGTACTCAGGGTGCGGCTGTCGTCAAACAGTCCGCCTTTCGACGCGCCGACATCGGAATCCGCCAGCATATCGGCAAGCCCGGCCGGCAGGCCGACGCTTTTCAGCGCGGCGGCGAAGTCGGCTTCGCTGAGATTTTGGTAGACCACGTTTTTACCGCTTTGCTTGCTCAGCTCAGCAGCCAGGTCGCTCAGCGTCCAGGCGTTATCACCCGCCAGTTCGTAAATTTTGCCTTCATGACCCTCACTGGCGATAACGCGGGCGGCAGCGGCGGCATAATCCGCGCGGGTGGCGGAGGCGATTTTACCCTCGCCGGCGGCGCCGATAAACACGCCATTCTCCAGCGCCGGCGGCGCGCTGGCCAGATAGTTTTCGGTATACCAGCCGTTACGCAGCAGGGCGTAAGCGATACCAGAGTCGGCCAGCATCTGCTCGGTTTCGATATGCTCTGTGGCCAGACCCAGCGGCGAAGTGTCGGCATGCAGCAGGCTGGTATACGCGATGAATTTCACTCCGGCGGCTTTGGCGGCGTTAATGACGTTGCGGTGCTGTACAGCACGCTGGCCGACTTCGCTGGAGGAGATTAACAGCAGTTTATCCACGCCCTGCAGCGCGGCGGTCAGCGCCGCTTCGTCGCTGTAGTCGGCCTGGCGGACAACCGCGCCCTGCTGGCTGAGCGCCTGGGCTTTGGCCGGGTTGCGGACAATCGCCACAATCTGGCTGGCAGGGACGGTGTTAAGCAGGTCTTGCAGAACGTAGTGGCCAAGCTGGCCGGTGGCACCGGTAAGAGCGATCATGGGTCTTCTCCTTCGTGTTTATTGGCAGTTGTGGTAAGCTACCACCTTAACTAACTTTTAGTAAGTACGTACAAAAAGGTAAGTGTGAAATGGCCGAACCGACGCTGAGCGAGAAACTGCGCACCGGCAATTTGTTTGCGGAACAGTGCCCGTCGCGCGATGTGCTTAAACATGTCACCAGCCGCTGGGGCGTGTTGATTCTGGTGGCGCTGCGCGAGGGAACCCACCGTTTCAGCGATCTGCGCCGTAAGATGGGCGGGGTCAGCGAAAAGATGCTGGCGCAGTCGCTGCAGGCGCTGGAGCAGGATGGTTTTATCGATCGCGTCTCTTATCCGGTGGTGCCCCCGCACGTTGAATATAGCCTGACGCCGCTCGGCCTGCAGGTGAGCGAGAAGGTGGCCGCCCTGGCGGACTGGATCGAGGTTAATCTGCCCTCGGTGCTGGCTAACCACGGGGAGTGAAAATGTATCACTCCCTGTAGCCCCGGTAAGCGCAGCGCCGCCGGGGAACAGGCATTACTTGCTCAAATCCAGCTGATAAATGGCGAAGCCGATATCATCGGTGGCCACCTGGCGCATTGGATACTGCGCTTTCTCTTTGATAAACGCCGCGGCTTTGTCGCCAGGCGAGGTCTCAAAACGAATATCCAACGGCGTGTTGCTGTGGATCGGCGCCAGACGCCAGTTGTTATCCGCCGCCGGATGGATCGCGCCTTCCTTCTTCGATTGCGCGCCAATCCACGCCGCCAGCACCGAACGGTTTTCATCCGGTGAGGCGAAGGCGATATGGCTCTCACCGGTGCCGGCGAATTTGCCGCCGTAAGCGCGATAGTTATTGGTCGCGACCAGGAAAGTAGCCTGCGGATCAACCGGTTTTCCATTGAAGGTCAGGTGCTTAATACGCTCTGCCTGCGGATGGATCATCTGACATTCGCCGTCGTAGCGGGCCGGCTGAGTGACGTCGATCTGGTAGTTCACCCCGTCAATGACGTCGAAGTTGTAGGTGCGGAAGCCGTCCCAGTTGATCAGCGACTGCGGCTTGCTGCTGGCGGGATCGA
>OHSA01000446.1_pt1 | contig 16633 bp, 15 predicted proteins | sample 1578571 | NCBI WGS metagenome assembly OHSA01 (sample SAMEA3879586, study PRJEB24766) | human gut metagenome | biome: human-associated habitat; feature: feces | place: USA | collected 1985/1987
ATGGAAGAAAGACCGGAGACTTCAGTTTAGCCTGGCACTGTTTTCAGGGAGGAGATCAATTGGCAAATGGGCTTACACTAAGCTTCTGAACTTAGTTAACTTTCAATTTTCAATGCTAATGATGAATTATATTCAATGGAGCTTCTGAAATATCTAAACGTTATTGCATATATACTCATGTATAGTTAAATCCATCTCAACATTATTCCCTCATGCGCATCAAAAATAAACCATCTGTATGTTCACATGACGCATGTCGTCATAGGTTTAGACAGTTTGCTCTGATTTCGATGCCCAGAACAACAGGAGATGTTTGCCTAATGCTGTCTCAGACAAAAAGTATGGATCAAGAAAAAACAGTACCAAGCTCTGGTTTGTTACTGGCAATGCTAGCACTGGGCAGTGGAGGATTATGTATAGGAACTGGTGAATTTGCACCCATGAGTCTTTTACCCGATCTGGCAGCAGGAACCTCTGTATCTGTACCCGCAGCAGGTGCGTACATAAGCTCCTATGCAGCTGGTGTCGTGATTGGAGCACCTGCACTTGCTGTCCTTGCTGCCAGGTGGCCTCGTAAAGTGCTTTTGATGACATTACTGGTGATTGCTGTCATAGGGTATGCGTTAAGTGCCCTGTCATGGAACTATTCATCCCTTATGGTTGCTCGTTTTATTTCTGGTCTCCCACATGGGGCATGGTATGGCGTTGCAGCATTGGTCGCTGCATCAATGGTCCCGGAAAACCAAAAAGCGAGGTATATCGGCTATGTCATGCTTGGATTAGGTATAGCTAATGTTGCCGGAGTTCCCCTGGTGACTTGGGCTGGGCAAGAACTGGGATGGCGCATGTCCTTTACATTCGTTTGTCTTGGTATTGTTCTGACTGGATTAATGGTCTCACTATTTGTTCCTGGGATTGCGCCAGATAAAAATGCCACCCCTCTTAAGGAACTGAGTGCATTACGAAGTCCCCAGGTACTGATGGCCTTTGGTGTTGCGTCAGTGGGATTCGCCGGGATGTTTGCCGTTTATAGCTTTATAACGCCAGCATTGACTCAAGTTAGCGGTTTCTCTCTTAATCACGTTCCCTGGATACTTGTGCTTTGGGGGATGGGGATGGTTACCGGGAATATTGTGGGAGGAAGATTAGCTGATAAAGCACTGATTCCTGCAATTTATGGAATGATCGTTTGGAATATAATATTTTTAGGACTATTTGCGTTACTTGCACAGTGGAAAGGTTCAGTTTTATTTACCATATTCATGCTCGGAAATGGCTTTGCCCTGGTACCTGCGCTTCAGGCGCATATGATGAATATCGCCGGAGATGCGCAAACCCTGGCCTCATCATTGACGCATAGTGCGTTCAATATTTCAAATGCGCTTGGGGCATCTTTTGGAGGGCTTGCTATTGCCTATGGTGGCTCATGGGTGTCAACTGGTTGGGTTGGAGTTTGCTTTTCTTTTATCGGTTTAATTTTAATGTATTTATCAGTACGAATGACGAGAAAAACAACATAATAATTATTGTTGTAGTTTTTTGTTAACATTACAGTGTGAATCTATATTGATGCTTAACTTCGTTCTATTTTTAAGTAGACTGGGAATCGTTAATAACGTTAAACGGGGCGTTGAATAAAAATCAACAAACTATTTAATGTTTATCCTATCGATGTGAAAATAGTATTTGATTCGTACTTGTGTTTATTTTTTTTGACGTTCGTCACATTCAACAGGCAGTGAAAACCGTAAAGTTGCTGTCAAAGACAATCAGACTAGATGGGTGTTACGACACATAATCGTCGGCATGACCAGGTTTGTTTTTCACGTATACGTGCAAAAACGATCTGGTCTTTTTTATGTCTGCATTATACAGATTCTATATGCGAGGTGATAAATGCAGGTAGCCAAAATACTTAATAATAATCAGGTAATTTGCCTGGATGATAATGGAAAAGAATGTATCGCTGTTGGCAAAGGTCTTGGCTTCGGTGTATCTGTTGGCGATAATATCGTGACGGATAAGATTGAAAAATGCTTTTCTATTATTGATGAAGAGACTCAGACTAAATTTAGAAGATTAGTTACTGAGATACCGTTAGAGCATATCTCGCTTGCCGACGAAATCATTAGCTATGTTAAATGCTCACTTGGTAAGTCGGTTAGCGACAACATCTATGTATCATTAACTGACCATCTCAGTTTTGCTATTGAACGCTGTAAGAAAGGGCACATTCTGAGTAATCCACTACTATGGGAGACTAAGCGATTTTATTATCATGAGTATAAACTTGGTATGATTGCGCTCGATATGGTTTTTCATAAGACGGGGATTCGATTACCTGAGGACGAGGCGGCATTTATTGCACTCCACATAGTCAATGCTGAAGCTGGGGGGACGTTCGACGAAACTGTTAAGGTTACTCACTTGATACAGGATGTTCTGAACATAATAAAATATCATTTTAATATTATTTTTGATGATCAGGGACTTGATTATAATCGTTTTCTTACACATCTTAGATTTTTCATGCAGCGTCTTAAAGAAAATAAGACCTATGCCAGTAAAGATAGTGCTTTTTATCAAGTTCTACGTAGTGAATATCCGAATGAATATCATTGCGCAGAAAAAATAAAGAGCTATATCTTTAATGGTTATCAGCATGAAATGACTGAAGAAGAAACAATGTATCTTGTTGTGCATATTAATAGACTTATTAAATCTAATAGCTAAGCAATAAACTTATTTTATCCTGTCCGGATCCTGAATAGATCTGAACTTACCCTATCTTATTACAAGGGAGTTGGCATATGAATTATAATGAAATAGCCGAGAAAATTATCCATGAGGTTGGTGGTGCCAAAAATATTGATAACGTATATAACTGCATGACCCGTCTGCGGTTTGAACTTAAAAATGAAAGTCTGGCTAATGATGAAAAAATAAAATCAATATCAGGTGTGACAGGGATTGTCCGTCAGGGGGGGCAGTATCAATTAATCATTGGTAAAGAGGTTGTCAATTTTTTTAACGCCATTCAAAAAATTATTGGGCCTGTTTCAGAACATTCGTCAGGCGTAAAAAAAGAGCAAAAAGGAAATATTGTTAAACGAGTCATTACTGGTGCTATAGAAATTATTGCTTCGTCAATGACACCAGTAATCCCCGCACTTATTGGCGCGGGGATTATCCAGATGATTGTTATCATCATGAGTTTCTTCCTCGGGCAAGACAACTCAACATTACGCTTTCTATCAATTATTAGTCATTCTGCTTTTTACTTCATGCCTATTTTTATTGCTTATGCAATAGCCAGAAGATTTAATGCCAACCCGGTACTCGCAGCCGTTGTGACGGCAGTACTGTTAAACCCTCAGTTTATTGAGGTGATGAACGAAGCCAAAACGACTGACGTGACGTTCCTGGGTATTCCTGTGATGTCAGCGCAGTACGCTTCAACCATCATACCCGCTATCCTGATTGCCTGGATCGTTGCCTGTACCGGAAAAATTGTTGATCGCTTTACTCCCTCGATGACAAAAACATTTCTGAACCCAGCGCTTATTATCCTGATTTCTGCCCCTATTGCCTTTACCATAATTGGACCTGTAGGAACTTTTTTAGCGACCAGCTTAGCCTCAGGCGTAGAACTTATGCAGTCGCACTTGAACCTTCTGACGATGGTGTTGCTCGCTGCATTCATGCCTTTTATCGTGATGACTGGCCTGCACTGGGCATTTACACCCATTGTTCTTGGCTCTCTTGCATCAGGCCAGGGTGACGGACTTATCCTGCCAATCATGCTGGTTATAAATATGGCTCAGGGTGCTGCGAGTATTGCTGTAGGGATCAAAAGCCGTAATTCTAAACTTAAACAGACATCTCTGGCGGCAGGTTTTACCTGTATATTTTCAGGTCTTACCGAACCGTGCATGTATGGGGTCAATTTGCCGTTGAAAAAACCGATGATTGCGGCATGCATTGCATCAGGTATCACTGGCTTGTTCATTTGTCTGGTAAAGTTAAAATCCTTTGCATTCGGTATTTCCTCTCTGGTTACATTACCTATGTTTATCAATCCGGAAAACCACAGCAATATTATCTTCGCTTGTTCAGCCGCTCTTATGGTGATTTTCTTGACCATGGCTTTAACCTTCATCCTTGGCTTTGACGACCCTGCTGATGAAAAAAACATTGAGCCAAGTGACTTGAAAGGAAAAAACAATGAAAATTCGCAAAGCATCGTTTCAACTTTCAAGACAATCGATGGACAGATTTTAAATTCACCAGTAACGGGTAAGATAGTACCGCTGTCTAAGGTAAATGATTTAACGTTTTCTACAGAAGCCTTGGGTAAAGGTGTTGGTATCATTGCTGATGAAGGCCGCGTATATGCCCCTTTCAATGGCACTGTACTGTCAATATTCCCGACGAAACATGCTATAGGTCTGGCTTCTGAAACTGGCATTGAATTACTGATTCATATTGGTATTGATACCGTAAAACTTAACGGCAACGGATTTACCTCATTTGTAAATAATGGCGATACGGTAAAAGAAGGTGACCTGTTGATCGAGTTCGATATTGAGATGATTCAGTCACTTGGCTATGACATAACGACGATTGTGGTTATTGCAAACTCAGAGAATTATCAGAAAGTAGACACTTATTCAGAGCAAATTGCTCATGTAAGACAACCTCTTTTATCACTGGCTTAATGGGAGAATATGTAATGGTTTTTAATAGTGATTTTCTTTGGGGCGGTGCGATTTCAGCCAACCAGTGTGAAGGTGCATACAATGTTGATGGTAAAGGGCTGAGTATTCAAGATCTCATGCCCAAGGGTATTATGGGGCCAATGACAGAAACACCAACCCCAGATAATTTAAAGCTTGAAGGGATCGATTTCTATCATCGCTATAAGGATGATATTAAACTTCTGGCTGAAATGGGATTCAAGGTTTTTCGTATTTCAATTGCCTGGTCACGTATTTATCCCAATGGCGACGATGAGATCGCGAATGAGCAAGGGTTAGCGTTTTACGACAGTGTATTTGATGAATGCTTGAAATATGGGATCCAGCCTTTAGTCACAATTTCTCATTATGAAACACCTTATAATTTGGCGAAAAAATATAATGGTTGGGCATCTAGAAACTTGGTCGAATTGTATTTAACATACGCAACCACGTTATTTAATCGCTATAAAGATAAAGTTAAATATTGGTTGACATTTAACGAGATCAACTCTGTTCTTCATCATCCACTGATGAGCGGCGGAATTATGACTCCCATGTCTGAACTGAGTAAGCAAGATCTCTATCAGGCAGTACATCACGAACTGATCGCCAGTGCACTGGCTACCAAGGCAGGTAAGGCTATTATTCCAGATGCTCAATTTGGCTGCATGATTCTCAGCATGCCTGTGTATCCGCTTTCCCCTAAACCTGAAGATGTGATTGCAGTGATGGAAGCGGAACATATGAATGATTTCTTTGGCGATGTCCATGTAAGAGGAAAATACCCAAACTACATGAAACGCTACTTCCGTGAAAATGATATAAATATCAAATTCATGCCTGGTGACGAAGAGGCATTACTGAATACCGTTGATTTTGTTTCATTTAGCTATTATGTCAGCGTCTGTGAGACAGCCGATAAATCTATCTCTGCTGGAGAGGGGAATTTGCTTGGTGGTGTACCCAATCCTTATCTGAAAGCTAGTGAATGGGGATGGCAGATTGATCCGCGAGGGTTGCGTATCGTTTTGAATCGTTTTTATGATCGTTACCAGAAACCATTATTTGTTGTTGAGAATGGTCTTGGGGCCGTAGACCGGTTAGTACAGACTAAGGATGGCAGTTTTACTGTTGACGATGACTATCGCATTAGTTACATGAATGACCATCTTGTTCAGATTGGTGAAGCTATCAAAGATGGTGTGCCAGTTATGGGTTACACCTGCTGGGGCTGTATTGATCTGGTAAGTGCAGCAACAGCGCAACTGAGTAAACGTTATGGCCTGATTTATGTTGATCGTAACAACGATGGCTCAGGTTCATTTGCACGTTATAAAAAGAAATCTTTCTACTGGTATAAAGACGTCATTAGCACTAACGGTGCCTCATTGAACGATGAAAATATTACTACAAAGATAACATATTGAGTGAGGAGCTAAAGATGAAAATAGGCATTCTGGGTACTGGTATGATCGTAAAAGATCTGCTTACCGTTATTGACCAATTGTGCTTTGATTATATTTCTGTGCTGGGAACAGAGCAAACAAGAAATGAAACGTTAGAATTAAAAGACCGTTATGGGCTTGATGAAGTCTTTTTTGATTATGACGCCATGCTTGCAAGTAATGTAGATGTCATCTATGTTGCCCTACCTAATCATCTTCATTTCTCATTTGCTCAGAAAGCTTTGAATGCTGGGAAGCATGTTATTATTGAGAAACCGATAGTCTTGTCTATAGCAGAATTACTGGCATTAAAAAATATTGCTGAAGCGCAGAAATGTTTCATTCTTGAGGCAATGAATATTCATTATCTCTATCCAGTACAGTTAATCAGAAAAAACCTGAAACAACTCGGCGAGCTAAAATTAGTTTCTCTTAATTACAGCCAATATTCATCGAGATATAACGACTTCAGGCAGGGTATAATTCACCCCGCGTTTGACCCTTCACGAGGTGGCGGCGCGATGCTGGATATTAATGTTTACAACTTGCATCTGGTTGTGGGGATGTTCGGGCGTCCTGATTCTTATCATTATATGCCAAACATTATGAACAATGTTGATACCAGCGGCATACTCGTGTTGAATTATCCAACATTCAAAGCCGTATGTATTGGTGCCAAAGATTGCCAGGCACCTGCGGTATCGACGATTCAGGGCGACAAGGGATGTATTATTCTGGAATCACCAGTGAATACCCTGACAGGTTATAAAATCAGATTTAACGACGGATCGTTTGTTGAATCTGAACAGTGGAACGGGCACCGCCTTATTCCTGAATTTAAAGAATTTATTCGGATCATTGAATCCGATGATTTTCAAAAAGCCGCTAAAGTGTTAGAAAATAGCATTATTGCAACTGAAATACTTGAGACAGTAAGTAAACAGGTTACAAAGGAGAATACGCATGTCCAGTAAACTCACCATTGGTTATATCGGTAATGGAAAAAGCACCAATCGCTATCACCTGCCTTTTTCACTTAAATTAAAAGATCTGATTAGCGTTAAGCGTATTTTCTCTCCTGTTGAAAATACTGGTTGGCCCAAAATAGACGGTATCAGCTATACTACAAACATCGATGATCTGCTGAACGATGATGAAATTCAGGCGGTAATTATAACAACGCCTCCTGAATTCCATTATGAGCTGGCGAAACAGGCTATCAATAAAGGTAAAAACTGTGTTGTCGAAAAGCCTTTTACTGAAACCTCTGAGCAGGCTGTCGAACTTTTCCGTCTTGCTAAAGAGAAAGGCGTAATGGTTCAGTGCTATCAGAACCGCCGTTTTGACAGCGATTTCTTGACGGTTCAGGAAGTCATTCGTAGCGGAAAATTGGGTGATTTAATCGAACTGGAAATGCATTATGATTATTTCCGCCCTGAAGTGCCTGAAGCATCCACCACATTTAGTCGAGCTCATTCCTATCTTTACGGACATGCCTGTCATACGCTGGATCAGGTCATATCACTCTTCGGAAAACCTGACAATGTCCATTTTGATGTCAGGCAGCTTCTTGGCCCAGGTCGAATGAATGATTATTTTGATATCGACTTGATGTACAAGAGGCTTAAGGTATCTGTGAAATCAAGCTATTTCAGAATCAAGGATCGTCCGAGTTTTGTGGTATATGGCAAAAAGGGGATGTTCGTCAAATCAACTAAAGATCGTCAGGAAGAGCATCTTAAGCTTTTCCATATGCCTGAAAATAAAGACTTTGGTGTTGATTTACCAGAGCATTATGGAGTACTGACTTACATTGATAGTCACGGTGATTACCATGAAGAAAAGGTGAAAACTGTGCAAGGCGATTACTCTCGTTACTATGCTGCGCTGTACGAAACTGTCGTTAACGGGCATGAACAGGAAGTGAAGCCAGAGCAGACTATTTTGCAAATAAAGCTACTTGAAGAAGGGATTGAGGGGCTTCATTAATCACATATCCGGCGGGTCAATAGACCCGCTGATAATGTTCTCTTATGTGATATCGAGGTAGGCTGAGCGTAATACCTCGATTAACTCTTTCAGTCCCTGGGGTACCTGTCGATGCCCCGGATAATACAGATGCATTGCGGGTTCAATAGGTGACCAGTCTGGTAGCACAATATGCAGCTCCCCTGTTTTGATATGATCTGCAACACGCTCTTCAAGGCAATAGGTAATTCCCACGTCCTTTAGTGCAAGCTCAACACCTAACGTCGTTTCGTTAACACATACCTGCCCAGGAACTTCAATGCTTCGGTGTTCATCGCCTTTCTGGAAATCCCAGCGATAAATGATGCCCTGACCCGTGCGTATCTGGATACAATTATGGGATTTTAAATCTTCTGGTATAACAGGTGGTTGTTTTCTGTATAGATATCTCGGAGAGGCTACTGCAACCCATCTGAGTTCCGGGCCCAGCTTAACTGCCACAAAATCCTCAGGAACCGTGCCGCCAAACCGGATGCCTGCATCAAATCCAGCCGAGACGATATCGACCATTTTGTCATCAACGGCGACTTCGACCTCCACATCCGGATAGGTTTGTAGGAATTTAGGTAAGAGTTTGGAAAGTATCAATCTTGCGCCGTCCGCAAGAACATTTATGCGCAAGCGACCAACGGGCCTGTCTCTGAGCAGATTTATTTCATCAAGAGCCTCACCAATCTCATTAAACCCAATTTCAAGTCGTCTTGCCAGGTTGCTTCCGGCATCCGTGGGAGCAACCGTTCGACTGGTCCGGTTGAGGAGCCTAACACCCAACCGGGTTTCAAGATTGCGGACAGAATGGCTCAAGGCAGAGGTCGTAATACCCAGTTCCACGGCTGCCTGCGTGAAGCTTCTGAGCCTCTCTACGGTTCTGAAAGCATTCAGATCGGCCAGATCGCTGCGCGAAAGTTTAGCTATTGGTCTTACCGGCATTCATTCATCTCACTATCGTTGAGTACTATTCATCATGTTATCAAGAAAAACTCAACTTTTATTGCATTTATGAAGTGTTATTTTTAGTTCAATTCAACAATAATGTCCACGATTCAGATCAAGATGAATGACTGCAAGTAACGATTGTGGATTGAAGCGAAATGAGGAGTCTGATTAGTGTTTCATCTATGGACTTTGATCCCCGCAATCTATATTGGCATTAGGGTTATCTTTCCACTGAGAGTCTCAGCATCATCACGATGCTTGCTGTTTTTTGTCATGGCAATGGTTGCAGATTTTCACCTGCTCAGTCGATTATTTTTTGGAACCATGTTCTCTCCAGAACTCCCTCAATTTCTAATGATTATGATTGGCTGGGGATTTGGTTTCATAGTTATTTTCTTTATGTTGTTAGTGATTAGAGACCTGATGCAGTTGATTAGATTTTGTCTCACCAGAAAAAAGTATCCCCTATTTATCCCTGTTTATCTTCTGCCTGTAATGGCATTGTCACTGGCAGGTATCGGTGTTTATCAGTCCGTGAAAGTACCTGATATTCGGGAAGTCGAGGTGAGAATTCAGGGATTGCCTGAAGAATTTGACGGCTACCGTATCACTCAACTGACGGACATTCACGTCAGTCGTCTTTTAACGGGCGACTGGCTGCGAAAGGTGGTAGAAAAAACCAATGCTCTCGACACCAGTTTAATCCTGATAACCGGCGATATCATCGACGGAACGGTTGAGGACAGACGTTCAGATGTCAGCTCACTTGCAATGCTAAAGGCCCCTGATGGTGTATTTGCCGTCACGGGTAATCATGAATACTACTTTGATGGTGCCCAATGGACTGCTGAGCTATCCGAGCTGGGTCTGCATTTTCTAAATAATGAACATACTGTTATTACTCGCAAAGATGCAAAGCTAGTGCTGGCTGGTATCACCGATGAAGCTGCGGCTAAGTTTGGTGGCTCTCCTCCCGATCTCTCAGCTGCATTGTCTGGTATTGATAATTCCGGGAAAATCATTCTGATGAGTCACCGACCGAATAATGCTCCACAAAGTGCCGCTGCTGGTGTGTCGCTCCAGTTGTCTGGCCATACCCATGGAGGTATGGTGTATGGGTTCGATAAGTTTATAGCATCAGCCAACAATGGATTCGTTTCAGGCCTGTATGATATTGGGCAGATGTCGCTATATATCAGTAACGGTACGGGTATCTGGAACGGCTTTCCTCTGCGACTTGGTAAACTATCAGAAATCACGGTGCTGACACTACGGAGTTTTAATTGAGTAAAATTCAACAGAGCATATTGTAATGTTAAATAGTTCCTGGATTGTTATCGTTTATAGTTTATTTTAACTCAATTTGATTCTACTGGTTCCTGTAAAATTCAGGCTCCTCAGATCAGATTGTTGAGTTCAACTGACAGTGTCCAGGAGACTAAAATGAACAGTTCAATTATCGTAAAGGGCCGTACCGCGGTTATCACTGGTGCGGCGAAAGGTATTGGTGCCGCAGCCGCAAAACGTTTATCTGAAGCCGGTATGAATCTCTGCCTCTTCGATAGAGACGAAAAGAATCTTAAGTCCTTAGCTGATGCTCTTGATTCTGAGATACGTCTTGTTACAGGTGATGTGACAAGCCTGGAAGATATTGCGCGCCTTCGTGATACAGCTATAAACGACTTTGGTGATATTGCCTTGCTTATTAATAATGCGGCTATTTCGCACCGGAGCGGTCCATGGGGTGATCCAGATGACTGGCGCAGTCAACTTGAAGGGAATTTATTATCAATACTGAACGTGCAACACTTGTTCGTACCGGCAATGCTTAAGATGGACGGCCGAAGCGCAATCGTAAACCTTGGCTCGAAGCAGGGAATCACTACCCCGCCCGGGAACAATGCCTATAATGTTTCCAAAGCGGGGGTGAAAATAGTTACAGAGCAATTGGCCCATGATTTGTTTAAAGAATGTGGAAATAAAATAACTGCCCATCTTTTGGTTCCTGGTTATACCTGGACTCCAATGAATTTCCCTGAAATGGACGAACAACACGATGAGCAGCCAAAAGGAACATGGAAAGCTGAACAAGTGATTGAATACTTTATCGAGCATTTCTCCAGGGGCGACTTTTATATCATTTGCCCGGATGGAACGGTCACCTCAGAAATAGACACAAAGCGTATAACCTGGGCCTATGAGGATATCATTCAAAATCGTCCAGCACTTTCCAGGTGGCACCCTGACTGGAAAGATAAATTTGAAGAATTTATGAATTCATAAATAAAGAATGCTTCACTGAGACCGGTGGCAGCAGTAAACACAATGCAATCATTAAGTACGAATACAGTAAATTGGTATTCGGGTAATAAGATCTTCTCAGGGCTGTTTATTCATTCGGATGCAGGGGCTCATCCGGGGGGTACTTTTATGCCCCAATATGATGGGCCTTACCGAATCAAATATTTATCATGGAAAACGCATAGCCGCGATGGGGTATACCGTCCTTGTTGCCGATTTATATGGTAGAGGTTTTAGTCTGTCCTCTGATGAAGCTTTTGCGATGATGACAGAATTGAAAGATACTCCTGAGGAGATTAATCGATTAAATATTGTTCTTGAGATTCTGTCTGATGATAAACACGTAATACGGGAGAAAGTGGGTGTTGTAGGCTTTTGTTATGGTGGACACTGTGCTTTGGAACTTGCGCGAATTGGCGCTGAAATTAAGACCAGTATCAGTGTACATGGAACGTTAACGACAACACGACCTATAGTTAAAGGCAGGACTTCCGCCAAAGTTGTCGTGCTAAATGGTGCTCGTGATTCTTTTGTTCCTCTTCTACATGTGATTGAATTTTTTAAAGAAATGGTAACAGCTGAAGCAAATTTTGAGTTCGTCAATTATGCTGAGGCTGTCCACTCTTTTACTTTTCCTAAAGCTGACATTCCAGGCAAGATGTTTTACCACGAGGATATTTGCAATAGGGCATTTAAGCACATTGAAAGTACACTACATGAAGCATTAATTTAACGATTAAATACGAGATAACCAAGAACTATCCTGGTTATCTCGTATTTAACTATTTTATTTTACTGCTGAACCAGGTTCAGAATTTAGACGAGCACGCTGGGCTTTATGAGACTCACTCATTTGTCGATTGTAAACTTCAGCCGCTAATTCTGCATTATCACTCCCATACGCAACTTCATGTTCACTCATTAATGCATACCATGCACGTTCAGCGACTTGTTCCGCAGTCGTATTCTGGTGTGCACCTACCCGAGTGTTGGACTGACCTGCATTAATGAAGAAATTAGTGGCTGTGGCACCAGGCATTAACAAAGTCATTTTTAAGCCCTTGCCGGATAATTCATTGCGAATGGCCCAGAAGAAGGAATTCACAAATGCTTTTGTCGCACCATAGATGGATTCAAAAGGTATTGGCTGCGTGCCAGAAACTGATGATGTCATCAGAACATACCCTCCGCCACGTTTGATCATATCAGGCAAAAATATTTTTGACATATGAACATATGAGTCAACATTGAGTCGGATGAGCTCAAGTTCTTTTGATAAATCGGTACCACCAATAAATGCACCGCCGAGTCCTTGGCCAGCATTGATAACCAGTGCTCCTATATCGAATCCATCTTGTTCCGTTTTTCGCTTAAGTGTTTCTATCTGCTCATACTTACTGAGATCGATGGAATAGGGGATAATTTTTGTGCCGTATTGTTTTAGATCCTCAACTGCTTTAGATAATTTTTCTTCATTCCTTGCGACAGCAATAACATCCCACCCGTTTTGGGCAAATTTGCGAGCAATTTCAAGCCCTATCCCATTCGATGCGCCAGTTATAAGTGCTACTTTATTACCAAGCATAATAACTCCTTTTTGAAGTAATAATAAACCATAGTATCAATTTTTGCTTTTTTCAATGCTTTAATTATTAATCTAAGATTTATTTTAATCTTACAGGAAATATATTGAATATCATAGCTTTAGGTCGATGATTGTTTTTCAATGCCACACTGAGTTTAAGTCAATAATGGTTTATTGGTTTCCTTTGTGTTATTCAATTGTTTCAGTCGAGGTTCCTATTGGAGGGAGCTGGTGTGGTGTATCCATTGGAGAGGTTCTATTTTTTCAATTATGTCCATTTAAAGAATAAGATATAAGGGGTTGTTTTATTCTAAGTGAATCGACAAGCTTTTTACGGCATTAGTAAGGGAGATTTTCACTCTTCCAGTGCCAGAAAGTATCTCGCTTCGTCGTACCGGATTTTGGTCTTCCAGCAACGGTAAATGATCCTTATCCATTTGAATGCCTGAGCCCGGATGAATGCTTTCGGAACGACCGTCGAGAATCTGTATCTGCGGCACCTCGAAAATGGATGCCTACCGATGTTCTCTAGTACAGGCAAGAAAGTCGATAGAGTAGAAATGTACAATACAACAGCCACGACAATACAAATCGCCCGATGAAATTCATCAGGCGTTATAAGGCTGAAAAGTTCCTACCTGTTCTTTGATTAGTGAATTTACGCCTAATGGAGCAGTAGATCATTGAGGAAACGTCGCGCGCGCGGATGTTGTGGCGCGGTGAAGAATTTATCCGGATCAGCCTTTTCCAGTATTTGTCCCTGATCCATAAACCAGATCGTATCGGCTACGTCACGCGCAAAGTTCATTTCATGAGTCACGCACATCATGGTCATCCCTTCCTGCGCCAGCCCGCGCATCACGCTCAGCACCTCGCCGACCATCTCCGGGTCGAGTGCAGATGTCGGTTCGTCAAACAGCATGACAGGCGGCTTCATCGCCAGCGCCCGGGCGATAGCCACCCGCTGCTGCTGGCCGCCGGAAAGCTGTGCCGGATAAACGTCGGCCTTGTGCGATAGTCCCACCCTTTCCAGCAGTTCCCCGGCATGACGTCGGGCTTCCGAACGCTTCTCGCCGAGAACTTTCACTGGCGACATCATGATATTTTCCAGCACCGAAACGTGCGGAAACAGATTGAAACTCTGGAAGACAAAGCCGATTCTCGTACGCAGTTGGTTCAGCCGAGCCATGAATATCGACGCCGTCAAACAGGATCTGTCCCTTTTCGATGGGCTCAAGACGGTTGACCGTCCGGATTAACGTCGATTTGCCGGATCCGGAAGGACCGCACACCACCACCACTTCACCGCTTTTTATTTCGGCGCTGACGTCGGTCAGGGCCTGATATTCCCCGTACCATTTATTCACCTGATTGAACAGAATCATCGGTCGCATGGTTGCTCCTTATTGAGTTTGTGATGGTGATGGGTCGAGAACCAGCGGCATGACCGGCTTTCCCATAGCGGACTGTGCACGTTGCCTCCTGCTGGCAATACGCAGCTCCAGGCGATTGGCCAGCCACGTCAGGCTTAAATTAATGATGTAGTAGCTCAGCGCTACGATGGCAAAGACCTGGAACGGTTTTGTCAGCAGCTGATTACTGACCTGGTTGGCCGCATAGGTCAGCTCCGGAACGTTAATAACGTAGCCGAGGGTACTATCTTTGATAATCGACACCAGTTGACTGACCAGACTTGGCAGCGCGTTGTACAACGCCTGCGGTAGAATCACCAGGCGCAGAGCCCGCACATGCCCCATTCCCAGCGCACGGGAGGCTTCATATTGCCCTGAAGGCAGCGCCTGGATCCCGCCGCGCACAATTTCAGCGATGTAGGTGCTCTCGTAGATAACCAGCGTACACAGCATCGTGCTGAAGCCGCTAATATTGTGGCCAATCAGCAACGGCACGCAGAAATAGGTCCAGAACACCACCATCATCAGAGGAATACCGCGTAGCAGATAGATCCAGCAGGTGACCGGCCAGCTCAGCCAGCGCCACGGAGAGAGGCGAGCGAGGCACAACAGCACGCCGACCGGGAAGGCGAACAGCACTGCCAGCAGCGACACCAGCAAGGTACACAGCACACCGCCAAGCGGACCATCAGGATATTGCCCCATCAGCAACAACAGGCCGTTATCATGCAGAATCGTGAAAAAATCAAACATACATATTACCTCGCATACGCGCGCTGAAAGCGACGGGCCAGCAGCGCCCCCATCCCCATCAGCAACAAAGAGAAGGCCAGGTAGCCTACCGTCGCCACCATATAAGCTTCGAAGGTACGGAAGGTCTGGTTTTCAATATCGCGCGTTACGTAAGTCAACTCGGTGACGCCAATGACCATTGCAAGGCTGGTATTTTTAAACAGCAGCACGGTGTGGTTAATCACCGATGGCAACGCATTACGGATCCCTTGTGGCAGAATCACCAGCCACATGGCGCGCAAATATCCCATTCCCAGCGCCCTCGCCGCTTCATTCTGGCCTTCGGGGATGGCACGCAGACCGCTGCGGATGTCTTCAGAGAAATAGGCCGCCTGGCACAATCCCAGCGCGACCAGCGAGAACAGAAACTCCGCATTCATCTCGTTGACCCACATCTGCAACGACTCAGGCAGCAGCGTCGGAATCGCGAAATACCACATCATCAGCTGAATAAGCGTCGGTACATTGCGGTGATAGGATACATACGCCGCGACCAAAAGCTGCGCGAAGCGCTTGTTGCTCAGACGGATCATCACCAGCACCAGCGCAATAAACATGGCCAGCAGCCATGCACCCAACGCCAGTTCCAGAGTGACGACGGTGCCATCAATAATCATCTGGCCGTAGTGGCCAGTCATCACGTTACTGAAGTCGAGTGCCATATATCCTCCTCGTTTGCCGTCATTCAGGACTCACGGTCACCAGGACGCATCGTGGATAGCCCACCGGGTACCTGCAGCGTCGGCGTGATCTCAATATTGCCGATGTTGACTGCCACCGGCGCGGCGAGCGCAAAGGCCACGCAGTCGGCGATATCTTTTGCTTCCGGCAGCTCGAAACCATCGATAAAGCGACGGCGGGCGTCTTCGTGATCGCCGGATACGTTACCGAATATCTCCGTCGCCACCCGCCCCGGGCAAATTTCGGTAATTCGTACCCGCTTGCCATAGCAATCGACGCGCAGCTGACGCGACAGCGCGTGCACTCCTGCTTTGGTGGCGTGATAGATGGAATTGCCATTGAAGTTATAAATCGCAGCGATGGAGGTAATATTAATGACGTGACCGCAGTCGCGCGCCACCATTCCCGGTACCAACAGACGACACAGGTGCAGCACGGCACGCAGGTTGACATCCACCTGGGTGTTGACCCAGTCGGCCTCGGCATCGAGAATCGATCCCGGATGAGAAACGCCGGCGTTGTTCACCAGAATATCGACCTGCAGACCCTGGCACAGTGCGGTCAGCGCCGATAGATCGCCGACGTCGACGGCGTGGGGAATGCAGCCAGTTCTGTCCGCCAGGGCGGCAAGCTGTTCATGGCGACGCGCGACCGCATGGACCTCAATGCCTTCCTGACAAAGGCGTTCGACAATCGCTTCCCCCATCCCAGCGG
>OHSA01000470.1_pt1 | contig 16088 bp, 15 predicted proteins | sample 1578571 | NCBI WGS metagenome assembly OHSA01 (sample SAMEA3879586, study PRJEB24766) | human gut metagenome | biome: human-associated habitat; feature: feces | place: USA | collected 1985/1987
AATCCAGCCAGCTACAGGGTCGTTCGCACGAAATCTTATTTATTCAACAAAGCCCTCCAACGAAGGCAATCCGCGCGAACCTGCTCACATTCATGTGATAAAGGCCGGTACAGAAGCAAAATTTTGGCTGGAGCCGGTTGTAAAACTGGCAAGTAACGATGGATTTGACTCCCGGACGGTAAAAGAGCTGATGACAGTGATAAGGCAACACCAACCCATGTTTCTGGAGGCCTGGAATGATTATTTCAGCTAAGAACGTTCGGTTCGATCATCACACTATGTGGGTCGAACTCTCCGACGAGCGGATAATCGGCGTACCACTTTCATGGTTTCCCCGGCTTCGCAACGCGTCTGCCGAACAGCTGAAAGATTACGAACTGTCTCCCCGTGGTATCCACTGGGACGCACTGGACGAAGATATCTCAATCGATGGCCTGTTACAGGGGCGCGGTGATGTAACGCACCCGCCTCATCAGGTCGCCTGAAGGTGCTGATTAAAAAACGCTGACTCCGGTCGGCGTTTTTTTTTGAAAACGCAAAAAGAGTTGTTGATAGAAGCATGCCGAAGAGTTGCGCACAGTGAAGCCTGTTCTCACTGTACAGGAACTTTTCAGATGAAATTTAACGCCGTCTTTGCCGCTTTACCGCTTGCGCTGCTGGCGGGGTGCGTTCAGCAGCCCCAGAAGCTGCAGGAGCGGGCACCTGCTGAACCGGTTGCCCCGGTCAGCGTATCCCGCAATATCCAGGCATCCGCTGATGATGTTTATGCACGGACGCCGGAAGTGGTTCGCTACGATCGCTACCTGCTGGTCAGCACGGATCCGCAGGCCGTGCAGCGCGACCCCCTCTCACAGATTATTGACGTCCGCATCCCCTCGTCAGTGCAGCCAACCGTGGCTGACGCCATGCGCTATGCCCTGAAGCAGTCCGGCTACTCGCTTTGTCAGACCGGTCCGGCTAACGGCGTGTTGTACCGTCAGCCGCTGCCGGCCGTCCAGTTCCAGCTCGGCCCGATGCGCCTTCGCACCGCGCTGCAGGTACTGGCGGGCCCGGCATGGGAGCTTGAAGTTGATGACGTACAGCGTGTGGTCTGTCACAGCCTGCGTGCCGGTTATCAGTTGCCCGTGACACAGCTGCCGCCGCGTCCTGCCAGCGCCTACGCACCGGCTGCTGGCACTCCATCTTCTGCCAGTTCCTCTCAGGTGATCGCCCCTCGTCCCATTCAGGCCCAGCCTGCTCACGGAGGATGGCTGACAAAATGACCACAGAAACGTCCTTCCCTCACGAAAACGCTGATGACGTTGTTCCGTCATCAGGCGGCAGGTTCAGCGCCGTAAAACGCCGGCTGCCGGCTATAGGACTGACCACGCTTTCCATTGCCGCACTGGGTCTCGCATTCATTTCGCTTCGCGCCGTTGAGTCGCAGGAAAACCGTCTCAGCTACGTCGAGAAACAGCAAAACGTGGTTTACACCCAGGCAGTGGCTAAAACCGATCTTGAACCTCTACAGGCAAACATCAATACGCAGGCCGGGGCGATAAAAAGGCAGCAGGTTCAGCTTGATGCGGTCCGTAAATCGCTCGAAGCCTGGTCTGCCAGAGGATTATCTGAAGCAGTCGGTCAGTTTCGCCAGTCGATCGGTGAGCTGAGCGATTCGCAGACTGCACTGCAGAGCCGTCAGGCTGCACTGGAACAGTCAGTTACTGCGCTGCAGCACCCGCCTCAGAAAGCGCAGCAGGCCACAGCTGAACCCAAAGCGGCAACGCCTGTAAAAAAGCCGGCACCCGCTAAGCCGCACCGGGCAGTCAAAACCGTGGCCCGCAAAGCGCCATTTGTACTGACCGGCGTTGAAAAGCGGGGCACGGAGTCGTTTGCGGCCATCGCGCCGTCGGGATTCAGCTCGCTGGCTGAAGTCCGCCTGATCGGCGAAGGCCAGACCGTTAATGGCTGGACACTTGTTCACGCCGGATACGGGCAGGCTCAATTTCGCGTAAACGGTCGCTTAACGACTATCAACGTTCGCTAACGGAGACGATATGAAGCTAAAAATAATCAATCTTGCAGCGATTATGCTTTGCTGCTCTGCGCAGGCCAGCGTTCAGGTTCAGAATTCCAGGGGCGAACCAGTGGGTGCGCCGGCGCAGAGCGTGCAGCAAAGCAGCGTGCAGGATCTGAAACAGCAAGCCGGTCAGTGGGGGCTAAGTCAGGACGATTATGAGCGCTATCAGTCGCTGATGAACGGTCCGCGCGGCATTCAGTCACCGGGTCTGGATCCGTTGTCAACGCTGGGTATCGAGGCGCGGAGCCAGGCGGAGCGTCGTCAGTATGCTGAGAAATGGGTAAAGGAAGAGTTTGCGCGTACGCAAAAAGAGCTGGATTTCCAGCGCGAAGTTACCGCCGCATGGAAGCGGCTCTATCCGGAAACGCTTGCGGTAAATATGGGCAACGCAGCCGGCATTGCGCACGACACCGGCGGGCGGCTGGCGCTGTTCGTTAAGTCAGCGGGCTGCGGGCAGTGTGACGCCCGGCTGGCAGCGGTATTAGCCGATAACAGGCCGGTTGATATCTACCTTGTGGACAGCCAGGGCGATGACGGGAAACTTCGCGGCTGGGCAAAAGACCATCACATTCCGCTGGACAGGGTGCGCAGCCGTCAGATCACACTGAATCACGACGGCGGTCGCTGGATGCGGTTCGGTAACGGCATCATGCCGGTCGTTCTGCAGCAGGGGGAAGACGGATGGCAACTCGCCGCATTCTGACCGGCGCGGCGCTGCTGCTGCTTTCATTTTCCACGTTCGCCGGTGGCAAACAGACCGTTCCGGATGGGTACGTGCGCGTGGCGCAGGCTCACAGCGTGCCGCCTGAATCGCTCTACTCCGTCAGCCTGCAGGAATCATCGCGCAGGCTGCCGCAGGGCGAACGCCCGTGGCCGTGGACGCTCAACGTCGCGGGTAAGGGCTATCGCTATAAAACCCGTCTTGAAGCCTGGCAGGCGCTGCAGGTGTTCATGAAAACGAACTCACTGAAGCGCATCGATGTCGGTATTGCCCAGGTTAATCTCGGCTGGAACGGCCAGCATTTTACGTCAACCTGGGAGGCGCTGGATCCCTACGTGAATCTCAACGCGGCTGCCGCCATCCTGCGCGAGTGCTGGGACCGGAAACCCGGAAGCTGGCTCGATGCCGCCGGTTGTTATCACCATCCCGCAGGCGGCGCACCCGCTGCCCGCTATCGCGCTTTCGTTAAAAGCAAGCTCGCCATGCTCCAGTCCTCGCCGCATCTGCCGGCGGCTACCGCAGTTGAACAGACAGCGTCCGCATCGGTGCCGGATAACGGCCTCGTCTGGATAAATCCACGGAGTCAGTGATCATGAATCTGAAAAACCTCATCGTTACCGCATTTATCGCCTTTTCGCCTGCCGCGCTGGCGGAGCTCAACGTCATTGCAGACCTGGGCGGACAGAGCACGCAGGCTGTTTTCGAGGCCGTAAACCGCCAGGATACGCCTCCTGCGCCTGCTGCAGCTCCTGAACAGGGGGAAGCGGCCATGCTGCCCGTTATTACGCCAGAACTTTCCCCCGGAAAGGTGCCCCCCCGGGCGCTGCAGCTGCCGGGCATCGGCGCGCTGTTTATCATGGGTGATGACAGCTATTCACGGCAGTGGCTGCAGCAGAACGCACAACAGCTTTCGGCCAGAAATGCAGCCGGCCTCGTTGTGAACGTTGAAAGCATGGCATCGCTGGAATCCCTGCGCGGTCTCGCGCCCGGTCTTCAGCTGGCTCCCTCATCGGGATCTGAATTTGCCCGCCGCCTGCAGCTGACGCATTACCCCGTACTTATCACAGACAGCGGCCTGTCTCAGGAGGTAGGGCAGTGATATCAGCTCCTTACATCGCTGTACTGTTGATGGCAAATCCGGTCCTCCTGGCCGTCCTGCTGGCCGTGATTATCTTTCTGCTCTGGCATTTTCGCCGGCAGTCGGTCAGCGAGCGGCGGCACCGCCGGTATCGCGCAACGGCAGAGCGCGTCTTTACCCGCCTTCGCCAGCTCAGCGGAGACGGGCAGCGCATGAGCTATCTGCGCAAGATTAATCCCTACGTATTTGAGGAATTACTGCTGCTGGCATTTGAGCGTCAGGGCTATGCCGTACAGCGCAATGCGTCGTACAGCGGGGACGGCGGACTGGACGGACGCGTACACATAAACGGCGAGTGCTGGCTGATTCAGGCCAAGCGCTACAGCCGGGCGATCGCGCCGGCGCACGTCCAGGATTTTGACGCGCTGCTGACGCGCATGGGGCAGCGCGGTCTGTTTATTCATACCGGCAGGACCGGCCAGAAAAGCAGGGCTTTCGGGAGCGGTTCACAGCAACTGATGATTATCAGCGGACAACGCCTTCTGGCTCTGCTGGCAGGTAAACCCTTTAAGGAGTTCTTTCTGTGAGTGATAAATACGTAATTGAAGCCCTTCTGCGCCCGGCTGTTGAACTGAATACAGCGGTCGCAGCGGGCACTGCCGCCATCGTCTGCGTGACAGCGCCCTGGGCAGTCGCCCTGGCACCCTCCGTCAGCTACGTCACCGCCGGCGGATTCGCCGTGCTTTCTGCCATACGCGCGCGTCAGGGAATACAGGTCATTCGCTACCGCCGTAATCTTCGCCGTTTACCGCGCTACGTAATGACGTCAAAACAGATCCCCGTGAGTAAACGCCGGCTTTTTCTGGGCCGTGGGTTTCGCTGGACCCAGAAACACACTCAGCGCCTGCGCGATACGCTGCGCCCGGAAGTGGCCCACTATCTTAAGCCGTCGAAGCTGTATCAGCTTGCCCGCCAGTTAGAGGAAGCGACAGAAAGCAGTTTGCCGGCGATCGGCAAGCTGCTCAGTGCAGATTCGCCAGTCAATCCGGTTCGCCCGCTTCCCCCGGTTGGCGGTAATCCGGCCGTACACGGCATTGAGCCGGATGAAACTGACGTCACGCTCGATTTACGTGAGCGGGTCGGCCACACGGTTGTCTACGGGACAACCCGCGTGGGCAAAACGCGCCTCGCTGAGCTGTTAATCACTCAGGATATACGTCGTGGAGACGTCACCATCGTATTTGATCCGAAAGGCGATGCGGACCTGCTGAAAAGGGTCTGGGCGGAAGCGAACCGGGCGGGGCGGGGCGATGAGCTGACCGTTTTCCACCTGGGCTGGCCTGATATTTCCGCGCGGTATAACGCCGTAGGACGCTTCGGGCGCGTATCAGAAGTCGCTACGCGCGTTGCCGGCCAGCTCAGCGGCGAAGGTAACAGCGCAGCGTTTCGCGAGTTTGCCTGGCGGTTCGTGAATATCGTTGCCCGGGCGTTGGTTGCTTTAGGTGAACGCCCGGATTACACCCTTATTACCCGCTACGTGAACAACATCGCCAACCTGTATCTGCGTTACGCCGAAAAAATCATTACTGAGAAACTGCCCGAACTGAACAGCCAGATCGAGAACAACGCCAACGCGTTCAGTGATGATGACGTGCCGCGCAACATGCAGGGGCAGCCTGAAGCTATCCGGATTTGGGCAGTTGAAGTGGCGCTGAGTTCGGACGCAGGAAACGCGCTGTATGACCCGATACTTGACGGATTGCGCTCTGCCGTACGCTATGACCGTACCTACTTTGACAAGATTGTGGCGTCACTGCTGCCGCTGCTGGAAAAACTGACTACCGGTAAAACAGCGGAGCTGCTGTCTCCCGATTATCTGAACATGGAAGATCCGCGCCCTATTTTTGACTGGGAGCAGGTTATCCGTAAAAAAGGCATCGTTTACGTGGGGCTTGATGCACTCAGCGACAGCGAGGTTGCCAGTGCCGTAGGTAACAGCATGTTTGCCGATCTGGTGAGCGTGGCCGGGCACATCTACAAGCACGGTATTAACGGCGGCCTGCCGGGTTCAAAAGAGGGAAAAGACCCCATTAACCTGCACTGCGATGAATTCAACGAACTGATGGGCAACGAGTTTATCCCGCTCATCAATAAAGGCGGCGGTGCGGGCATGCAGGTGACGGCCTATACGCAGACCTCATCTGATATTGAAGCCCGCATCGGGAGTGCGGCCAAAACCTCTCAGGTTCAGGGTAACTTCAACAACCTGATCATGCTGCGCGTGAGAGAGAACCGGACGGCAGAGCTGCTGACCTCACAGCTGCCGCAGGTTGAGATCTACAGTAAAACGCTGGTCTCAGGTCATCAGGACTCAGCTGACGTCACCGTCAATCACGACTTTACCTCCAGCACCCAGGATCGCGTGGGCACCATTAAGGTGCCACTGCTTGAGCCTGCCGACATTGTCACGCTGCCTAAAGGTCAGGCTTTTGCGCTGCTTGAGGGCGGCCAGCTCTGGAAAATTCGTATGCCGCTACCGGCGGGCGATGCAGGTGACGTGCATATGCCTGAGAACATCGCGCGTCTTGCAGAAGAGATGCGCCGGAATTACCACAGCAGTGAAGGGTGGTGGGACAGCCGCAGTTCAGCAGCTGCGCCAGTGAAGGGAGATAATAATGGCTGAGGCACGTCGTACCGCACCGCAGCAATATCCGCAGCAGCACCCCGCGCAACCGCGTGAGCACGGCCTGCTCTATAACCTGGTCTGGGGCTGGCCGTGGAAACTCGTTGGCGTGATCCTGGCTTCACTGATGGTGAGCCTTGTCATTGAATATGTCGGTATTGCGTTCTTCTGGCCTGAAATGGGTGCCGCGCACAGCCAGGCGGTGATGAATACCGAGTTTGGCTATCTGTCTTCTGATTTTACCCGCAGCCTGCTGCTTTCCGAGCCGGCTGCAACGGTGACGCGCTGGATAACGGATGCCTATCAGTGGGCGTTTGTGGACAGTGGGATCATCGGCTGGATACAGGAAAAATATCAGGCCGAGATGAACAGCGGCAATGAGGTATCGCGCAATCTTAAGGGTGCCAGCCGCTGGATGGGGAATTATCTGCAGCAGTACATGCTGGCAACGGTATATGTCTCTATCGTGACGCTGATCCGCGTCACCATCATTGCCCTTTCTGTACCGCTGTTCGTACTGGTTATATGCGTTGCCGTGGTTGAAGGGCTTGGCCGACGTGATTTGCGCCGGTTTGGTGCCGGTTATGAGTCATCTTTTCTGTACCACCGCGCGAAAAGATTGATCAAGCCAGCTGTTTATCTGCCGGTGATGGCCTACCTCTCATGGCCTTCTGCGGTCTATCCAAACCTGCTACTGCTACCCGCAGCATTAATGCTGGGGCTTACCATTACGGTTACAACTGCATCGTTCAAAAAGTATCTTTAATGGCCATATACCAAAGCCTGTAAAATGCAGGCTTTGCTAAATTTCCTTACTAAATAAGATAAAGGTAAGATCACAGTAAACTTGTGCGATAAGTAAGATACGGACATCGGTTTAATGCCAAAAATGTTATTTAGTGATCGAATTTCACTATTAACAGCCGGTGAAATGCTCAATTAGCCGAAAAAACAAATGCAATTTTAACCAATACAACCGTCAATCCTTGCGATCTACCTTCCTGCCAGGAACCTGAGAGCACCCGGAAACCTGCGTTTATAAAGACAAGTCTCTTTTCAGGTTTCGCTGAGTACGAAAGTGATAACTTTGCGTAACATATCCCTGTCGAGAGCCTCTCCGAATGCGGGATTACGTACCGAACGCACAGCCATCCCTTCCAGTAAGGAGGTGATGATTTCACATTTTGAAATGACGTCTTCAGAGGCACCGCCCAGAATATTATAGAAATCCTGAAAGACGTCTTTATCGTATTCCTGGATCAAGTGCGCTATAGACGCATTGCGTGAAACCTCTGCTGAAATTTCCATTTTCAGCGCCGCGGTTCCTCTGTCTAAAAAGCGCTGCTCATCCGCAAGCGTGGCATCAACGAGCGCCTCAACAGCGTTTTTGGTTTTCATCGAGGATTTCACGTTAGAAATATAGGTTTCAATCTGACTCCTATCTCTGGCGACGATTGCCTCAACGATCCCCTCTTTGCTGCCGAAGTAATGATAGATATGACCGGAGCTCATTCCTGCTGCGGCTGAGATCTGAGACATGCTCGTTTTGTGGAATCCCTGAAGCTTAAAACACTCAACAGCAGCCTCCAGAACCTGCTCTTTGCGTCTTTTTGCTATATCAGAATCACCGCCATTTTTTTTAACAGACATACCTGAACCTTATTGTCCTGAAAATTATCTTCGCGAAAGGTGGACGTAAACATCACTGACCAGAAAATCAACCATTTAACAACGCAAGCGATTGATAAATATACATTTAAATCATATGGCACGCCGTAAAGACTAACATCATTTTCTGAATGTGTGGCGTGATTTTTGCAAAACTGTCAAGAGCTCCACAATTAATAAAAACTTGAATCACAACTTTACATTTTTAGGTCGGTCGTTCAACCTACAACGCGCTATGCCGCAGGTTCGTGCGCTTAATCATACGCTAATAAAAGATTGGTCAACCAACCTAGATCACAATTCGGGATAAAAAATGTATTATTTTCATGATATTAAAAAAAGAAAACAGCTGGGCAACTTCATTAACCTGGCGTTAATGATCGGCGCTACGAGCCTCCTCAGCGCGTGTGATGACGCACCGGCTTCCACGCCTGCTGCAGAACCACCCGTGGTAGGCGTGTATAAAGTCGAGCCCAGCAATGTCCGCATGCTGACGGAATTACCCGGACGCACCAGCGCCTATCTGATAGCGGAAGTCAGACCGCAGGTAGGGGGCATCTTATTAAAGAGGGATTTCACCGAGGGTACGGACGTAAAAGAAGGCCAGACCTTATACCATATTGACCCAGCGCCTTATAAAGCGACGCTTGCCAGTGCTGATGCAAGTCTGGAATCGGCTAAGTTACTGTTCTCACGGTACAGCAAACTCGCGTCCTTAAATGTCGTCAGCCAGCAGAATCTGGATGACGCGAAGTCCCAGTATCTGCAGGCAAAGGCCAACGCCGACAATGCCAGAATTAATCTTAACTACACCGAAATTAAATCCCCGATTTCGGGAAGAATTGGGCGTTCCAATGTCACCCAGGGAGCGCTCGTCACCGCCGGGCAGACAAATGAATTAGCCACGGTGCAGCAGCTGGATCCGATCTACGTGGATATTTCACAGCCGGCATCGGCCCTGGTTCAGATACGTGAGGATCTGGAAAGCGGTCGCCTCAAAAGTGATGACGAAGGCCGGGCAAAAATCAGCCTGGAATTTGACAACGGCACAAAGTACAAACAGACCGGCACTCTTCAGTTCTCCGAAGTCAGCGTCAATGAAAGCACCGGTTCGGTAACCCTGCGGGCAGTTTTCCCTAATCCTGACGGCGTTTTGCTGCCCGGTATGTTTGTGCGCGCGCAGCTGCAGCAGGGGATCCGTGAAAACGCCATTCTTGTGCCACAGAGAGGGGTGACGCGGGACACTCAGGGTAAAGCGGTCGCGTTAGTGGTGGATGCTGACAACGTTGTGGAACAGAAGAACCTTACAACGGATCAGAGCATTGACGGGAACTGGTTAATCAGTGCCGGACTTAAGCCCGGCGAGCAGGTCATTGTCGATGGTTTACAGAATGTGACTCCTGGAATGATTGTTAAGCCTGTTCAGGCTGCAAAAAATTCATCCGAAGGCAGTTTATCTAAGACGTCAGATCACAAAGATAATACGGATATTTAAGGGAGCAGCATGTCCAGATTTTTTATAGATCGGCCTATATTTGCATGGGTCATTGCCATCATCGTCATGATCGCAGGTGCGCTTGCAATTTTAAAGCTGCCCGTTAATCAGTATCCCGATGTTGCACCTCCGGCAATAGGCATTACGGCTTCCTATCCGGGCGCCTCGGCGCAGACCGTTCAGGATACGGTGACTCAGGTCGTTGAACAGCAACTGAACGGCCTTGATGGCCTGCGATACATTCGCTCTGAGAGCAATTCAGACGGCAGCGTAAATATTGTTGTGACCTTTGAGCAGGGGGTTGACCCGAATACCGCACAGGTTCAGGTTCAGAACAAACTGCAGCTTGCCACACCAATGCTTCCTCAGACCGTCCAGCAGCTGGGCATTCGCGTCTATAAGTACCAGATCAACTTTATGTTGGTGGCCACGCTGATTTCAGAAGATGGCCGACTGGATAACAACGCACTGGGCGATTTGATTGTATCGCAGCTGCAGGATCCCCTCAGCCGTACGTCAGGCGTTGGCGATTTTTATGTCCTGGGCGCTCAGAACGCGATGCGTGTCTGGCTGGACCCGATTAAGTTAAACAATTACAAGTTAATGCCCAGTGACGTGATGGCCGCCATACAGGCACAAAACGTTCAGGTCTCCTCCGGTCAGTTAGGCGGACGGCCGTCAGCAGATACCTCAAGATTAAACGCAACGGTAATCGGCAAAACACTCTTCACCAGAGCCTCTCAGTTCCAGGACATACTGCTCAAGGTAAATCCGGATGGCTCACGCGTCTTATTAAAAGACGTCGGAAACGTCATGCTGGGGTCGGATAACTATGACTTCAATGCCAAGCTGAACGGTCACCCCAGTGCAGGTATTGCTCTGCGTTTAGCCACCGGCGCGAACACCATCGACGCCGTCAGCGCCGTGCGTTCAACCCTGGATCAGTTAGCTAAAACGCTGCCGCCGGGCGTTAAAGTGGTGTATCCGTACGATACCGCTCCGGTGGTAAAAGAGTCTATTAAAGGCGTCGTGCATACATTAGTTGAAGCGATCGTCCTGGTTTTCCTGATCATGTTCCTGTTCCTGCAGAACTGGCGCGCCACGCTTATCCCAACGCTGGCCGTGCCCGTCGTTCTGCTGGGCACCTTCGGCATCATGTCAGCCTTCGGCTTCACTATTAACATACTGACCATGTTTGGTCTGGTGCTGGCAATTGGTCTGCTGGTTGATGACGCCATCGTGGTCGTGGAAAACGTCGAGCGAATTTTATCTGAAGAGGACATCTCGGCGGTTGAAGCGACCCGTAAATCTATGGATCAGATCTCCGGTGCGTTAGTAGGCATCGGGTTGGTGCTGTCCGCCGTATTTATACCGATGGCGTTTTTCGGCGGTTCCACGGGCGTAATTTATCGTCAGTTCTCGTTAACTATCGTTTCTGCAATGGCGCTATCCGTACTCACCGCGCTGATCTTCACGCCTGCACTCTGTGCAACGCTGCTGAAGCCGGTCGGTAAGGATCATCATGATAAAAACGGATTTTTTGGCTGGTTCAACCGCGTGTTCGAAAAAAATGCGCGCCGGTACGAAAATGGCGTGTCCCGGGTAATTACAGGCAAACGCCGGTATTTAATGCTGTTTTTATTCATTGTGGTGGCTTTAGCAGTGCTGTTCCCCAGACTGCCGACCTCGTTTTTACCCGATGAGGACCAGGGAACGATGGTTGTTCAGGCAGAGTTACCTGCCAACGCCACTATGGATCAGACCGATGCCGTGCTGGATAAGGTGCAGAAATATTTCGCCGAACAGGAGAAAGACAACGTTCAGGCGGTATTCGCCGTCAGTGGGTTCAGCTTTGCGGGGCGCGGCCAGAACTCAGCGCTTGCCTTTGTGCAGCTCAAGCCCTGGGATGAGCGCAAGGATACCGTATTTGATCTTCAGCGCCGGGCTATGGACTACTTCGGCACAATAAAGGAAGCCAGGGTCCTGGCGTTTGCACCGCCGGCGATCATGGAGCTTGGCAACGCCACGGGGTTCGATGTTTTCCTGCAGGACTTCAGCGGACACAGCCATGCCGAGCTGATGAAGGCTAAGGAAAAAATCCTCTCAGAAGCCGCTAAAAATCCGGCACTCAGTATGGTGCGTGCTAACGGTAAAAACGATGAGCCGCAGTACAAAATCGAAATTGATGATGAAAAAGCGAGCACGCTCGGTGTCAACCTGGATGACATCAATACAACCATGTCGGCCGCGTGGGGCTCTTCTTTTGTCAATAACTTCCTGGATCGCGGACGTATCAAGCGCGTCTACATTCAGGGTCAGCCTCAGTCCAGGATCACGGAGAAGGATTTCAGCCAGTGGTACGTGAGAAATTCATCCGGTGAAATGGTTTCATTTGCCTCCTTCGCTTCAGGAAAGTGGGAAATAGGTTCGCCTAAACTGGAGCGTTACAACGGTGTGCCTGCTGTTGAGCTTCTGGGCCAGCCTTCACCGGGTTACAGCTCAGGCGATGCCATGGCTGCAATGGAAGACATTGCGAAAGATTTGCCATCCGGCATGAAGCTCTCCTGGACGGGCCTCTCCTATGAGGAGAGATCCTCGGGTTCACAGGCTCCGGCCCTGTATGCGCTGTCAATCATCGCCGTTTTCCTGTGCCTTGCAGCGCTCTATGAAAGCTGGTCCGTACCATTCTCGGTAATACTGGTCATTCCGCTGGGGGTTATTGGTACCGTGGTTGCCACGATGATGCGCGGCCTGGAAAACGATGTTTTCTTCCAGATTGGCCTGTTGACGACGGTGGGACTTTCCGCCAAAAACGCAATTCTGATCGTTGAATTTGCCAAGGAGCTGTACGAGAAAGAGGGGAGAACCTTATCTCAGGCGGCCATTGAGGCAGCACGTCTCCGACTGCGTCCGATTATTATGACGTCTCTGGCATTTACAATGGGGGTCATACCGCTGTTAATTTCCAGCGGCGCAAGCTCAGGAAGTAAACATGCCATTGGTACGGGCGTCGTAGGCGGCATGGTGACGGCGACGTTCCTGGCCATATTCTTCATCCCTCTTTTTTACGTTTTAGTGAATAGCCTTAAAAAGCGTAAAAATAATACTGACACATAAAGACCATCTGAGCCGGCTGGCAGGAAATCCACATCTTGCCGGCCGGACAGTTCCTGTAAAAGTAAATAGCAACGAAAGATCATGAGGTATTTATGCTGTCAGACTATTCAAACATTACCGTATTTTTTGATGCTTCCCCTGAAGGATTGAGCGTACTCGCCAGATCAGGAGAATTAGCATGTGTACAGAATTCTCATCTGATAGGCGTGACGTCTATGCGCCATGAATCTGGCGTCCCGGAAGAGTCCTTTTCAAGAGGGGATGCCATCATTGAGGTAATAAAAAAACATCAGCTCGCAACAGCCAGTAAATTACTGGAGCTGCATCATGGCATACAGGATATTTCCGATAAGCTAGGCGTGCAGGCTGAACTTCGCGTTATACCGTCGACGGAAGATAATAAAAATGCAATTCAGCATGCTTTATACAGCGATCTGGTCATTTTTAATTATCCGAGCATGAGTGGATTACCGGAGGGAATGACGATCAACTCGTTCATTTCCTACTCCGGCCTGCCGATAATTGTCGTTCCTGATAGCTGGCTGGGAGAGGGGATCGGAAAAAGAGTCACCATTGCGTGGAACGGCAGCCGGCAGGCGTGGCGGGCCGTATCTGACTCTCTTGGCCTTTTAATCAGTGCGGAAGAGGTTCAGCTACTGATTGTGGATGCACACCACAGTCAGGGCCTTCACGGTGAAGACCCCGGCGCTGACATGGCGGCTTACCTTGCACGCCATGGCGTCAGAGTCGACCTCGTCAACGTCGAGTCCGACAGAAGAGAGGTTGCTGACGTCATTATAGAGCACACGACCGCTCACGCATCCGACCTGTTGGTAATCGGTGCCTGGAGCCGGCCACGCCTGTCCGAACTGATCCTGGGCGGTACCACTAACAGCCTCCTTAAAGATGTGCGGCTGCCCCTGTTTATATCCCGCTGACTGGAGGTTAACTTGGTCAGAAAAACCAAGGAAGAAGCTTCCATCACAAAAGAACGCATAATAAAAGCGGCGGAGGAATGCTTTTGCGAACACGGCGTTTATCTGAGTTCTTTCGATATGGTGGCGAAAAAAGCAAAGTGCACCCGGGGAGCTATTTACTGGCATTTCCGGGATAAAAACGAGCTGCTTTACCACGTCACTCAGAGCTTCAGATGGCCTTTAATGGCCGAACTGAAAGGGCTGTCGTCAGGCGATGAGCATATATTTAACGCGCTTGTTTCCATGTTCAGGCGCTGCATTAATGATTTATCTACGGAAAGTCAGGTGCAGCACTACCTGAAATTAATGATTTATCGCTGTGACGAGGCCGAAACTTACAAGCCATTGCAGCTAAGCCTCTCAAAATTCATGTGTGATTTTGAGAAGTTAGTAAAAGATGCGATGTGCTTATCCATAAGTAAAGGCGAAATAGATGGGGAAGACAAGTCCGTAATCATAACAAATATCCTTCTTTACTCTTTTTATGGTGCCGTCAGAAAATTTTTTATCACGGGGAAATCCCAGAAGCCATTAACAGAGTTTATTGAAATCCTTGACCACATTCTGGGGGAGTTCGTCATTAACAATAAGAATTATGTTTTAGATGAGAGCTCTGACTAATCCTGCACCTTGCTATTCTGAGAGGAAAATCGTGAGAAAATTCACGCTAGAATTATTACACTGGATTGAACAAAATCTGGGAAGCTCCCTGACGATACAGAAGATCTATCGTAAGTCCGGATACAGCAAATGGCACATCCAGAGGCTGTTCCGGGAAGAGACTGGCATGCCATTAGCCACCTATATTCGCAACAGAAGACTCGCCAGGGCGGCTCAGGTACTGAAGTTAACGAACATGCCTATTATTGAGATTGCAGAAGCGCTGGGATTTGGCACACAGCAGGCATTTACACGGGTCTTCTCAAGGCATTTCAGAACGCCACCCAGAGTCTACCGGGATAGCCGTATGTGGAACTTTACCGGGATCATCCCCAGTTCGACAATGGTAAGGCATCCCCTGCCTCCACCTGATTATGTGAGTCTGGATATCAGCCTCAGCCATCACCACAGTTTCACTAATGATGTTGATTTTCATAGCATAGAATGTATGAGCGATAAGATTACCCGCTTGTCTAATCTTGAAATGACAATGCTCGAACAGGCTGAAACCATTTACTCGGTTGTCCATTGCGAACCTGTAGGCAGATTCGGGGATGCCAGGCTTAATATGTTACTGTGCGACACGACTCATTCCGACGAATTAGAAAGTATCAGGATGGCAGGCAGTTACCTGAAATTTAACCTGCTTGGGAGTTACGATGAATTCAGGCACATGATTTCAACAATCTATCATTTTGAACTGCCGTTAAGAGAAGAAGTCCGGAGTGAAGGCCCGGACCTGCTGGAAATTAAAAGCATAAAAACTTCTAATGGTTATAGTTATTTTTCAGGGTGCTACTACATTCCGGTCGCATCAAAGAATAGCTCTCCGGACTCTGCTGTTCATTAAGAGAATCAGGTTCAGTGATTTATCGGGTTCGCTTATATCAGCGGATGAAAACCGGCCCGAAAAAACAAAGGCAATCACCGACTGGTTGCATTGTAAATGACGTATTGCAAGAAGGCTTAATAAGTAGGGTGTTAATTTTTCATATGAACTTTTATACGCTATGCGTACTGGCATTTGATATCCGCATGATTTCAATGAACAAATTACTGATCACATATTGATGATGCAAAAAATGAAAGACAACAGAAAAAAGAAACTGAATAAGAAGACCAATTTTACGGAGTTCGACATGATTCGCTTTGTTTCGCTTCTCACCCGGGAGTGTTTATTCCTGCTATTCGCATCGGTTTTTATCCTGCTGGCAATGTCAGCCATTTACGGGTTTTGTTGAATAAATCGAACTTTTGCTGAGTTGAAGGATCAGATCACGTATCTTCCCGACAACGCAGACCGTTCCGTGGCAAAGCAAAAGTTCAAAATCACCAACTGGCCCACCTACAATAAAGCCCTCATCAACCGTGGCTCCATAACTTTCTGGCTGGATGATGAAGCTATTCAGGCCTGGTATGAGTCAGCAACACCTTCTTCACGAGGCAGACCTCAGCGCTATTCTGACCTTGCCATCACGACTGTGCTGGTCATTAAACGCGTATTCAGGCTGACCCTGCGCGCTGCGCAGGGCTTTATTGATTCCATTTTTTCTCTGATGAACGTTCCGCTACGCTGCCCGGATTACAGCTGTGTCAGCAGGCGGGCAAAGTCGGTTAATGTCAGTTTCAA
>OHSA01000476.1_pt1 | contig 16003 bp, 15 predicted proteins | sample 1578571 | NCBI WGS metagenome assembly OHSA01 (sample SAMEA3879586, study PRJEB24766) | human gut metagenome | biome: human-associated habitat; feature: feces | place: USA | collected 1985/1987
TCAAAAAATTCGCACCTTGCGGTGCGAATTTTCGTTTTCTCATTTATTTCCCGTCGTGCTTGACGTGGATACGGCTGATCGCGCGGGCGATGCGGGCATTGGCAATGGCCTGCTCCTGCGCGCTGCGCTTCGCCTTGAGCTCGGCGCGCGCCTCGGCGGCCATTTCCTCGGCGCGGTGGAGGTCGATCTCCTCCGGCCGCTCGATCGTGTCCACCAGCACGAGCGCCTCGCCGTGCTCCATCTTGAGCACGCCCTCGGACACGGCGGCGATCTGCTCGACGCCGTCGGCGTCCCGCAGCGTCAGCTTGCCGGGAACGACCGCGAGCACAATATCCTCGTGCTGCGCCATCAGGCCGTACATGCCGTCGATGCTCGGCACGGTGAGCGATGTGCACGCCCCGTCAAAAAACGTGCGCTCGGGCGCGAGGACGCGGAGAGGAAAGGTCTTCATCACGCTTCCCCGCTTTCCATCTTCTTCGCCTTGGCGAGCGCGTCGTCAAGCGTGCCGACGTTGTAGAACGCCATCTCGGGATAGCCGTCCATCTCGCCGGAGAGAATGGCTTCAAAGCCGCGGAGTGTCTCCTCAAGCGGCACATAGACGCCCGGAAGGCCCGTGAACTTTTCGGCTACGAACGTCGGCTGGGCCAAAAAGCGCTGGATCTTTCTCGCGCGGTTGACCGTGACCTTGTCCGTGTCGCTCAGCTCCTCCATGCCGAGGATGGCGATGATATCCTGCAATTCGCGGTATTTCTGCAAGGTCGCCTGCACGCTGCGCGCGATGCGGTAGTGCCGCTCGCCCACGATATCCTCTTCCAGAATGCGGGAGGACGATTCGAGCGGGTCGACCGCGGGATATAAGCCCTGTTCGGCGATCTTACGGCTCAAAACCGTCGTCGCGTCGAGGTGGGTGAACGTCGTCGCCGGGGCAGGGTCGGTCAGATCGTCCGCGGGAACGTAGACCGCCTGCACGGACGTGATCGAGCCGCTCTTGGTCGAGGTGATGCGCTCCTGCAGCTCGCCCATTTCGTTGGCAAGCGTCGGCTGATAGCCGACGGCGGAGGGCATGCGGCCGAGCAGGGTCGAAACCTCGCTGCCCGCCTGCACAAAACGGAAAATATTGTCGATGAACAGCAGCACGTCGCGCTGCTCCTCGTCGCGGAAGTATTCGGCCATGGTAAGGCCTGTCAGCGCCACGCGCATACGAACGCCGGGCGCTTCGTTCATCTGGCCGAAGACGAGCGCGGTCTTGTCGATAACGCCGCTCTCGTGCATCTCGTTCCAGAGGTCGTTGCCCTCGCGGCTGCGCTCGCCCACGCCGGTGAAGATCGAATAGCCGCCGTGCTCGACGGCGATGTTGTGGATAAGCTCCTGAATGAGCACGGTCTTGCCCACGCCGGCGCCGCCGAACAGGCCGATCTTGCCGCCCTTAGCGTAAGGAGCCAGCAGGTCGATGACCTTGATGCCGGTCTCCAAGATCTCAACGCTCGGGCTCTGCTCGTCGAAGGCGGGGGGCTTTCTGTGGATGCTGCGGCGCGGCTCCGCGCCGCCGATCGGCGCGCCGCCGTCGATGGTATCGCCAAAGACGTTGAAAAGCCGTCCGAGCGTCGCCTTGCCGACGGGCACGCGAAGGCCGCTGCCTTCGCCCGTGACGGTCATGCCGCGGCTGAGGCCCTCGCTGCCGGAGAGCATGATGCAGCGCACCGTTTCGGCGCTCAAATGCTGCTCCACCTCCATCACAAGGCGCTTGCCGTTCAGCTCGACGGACAGCGCCTCGCGGATGCGCGGCAGCTCGCCGTGCGGGAAGCGCACGTCCACCACGCTGCCCGATACCTGAATGATCTTACCTGTGCGCATGCTGCGCCTCCTTCTTCATGTGGTTCTTCTTGCTGCGCGCGCCGGCGGAGACCTCCGTGATCTCGCTCGTGATGGCGCCCTGCCGCTCGTGGTTGTACTCGAGCTGCAGCTCGCGCAGCATGTCGTCCTCGTTCTGGTTGGCCGAGTCCATGGCAGAGGCGCGCGCGTTCTGCTCGGCGCAAAAGCTGTCGACCATCGCCGAGTACAAAAAGCCCGTGATGTACGCCGGCACGACCCTGGCGAGCACCTCCTCTGCCGAGGGCTCAAAGCGGATGGGCTTTTCCTCCGTCTCCTCTTTGGCAAAGTGCTCATCCTCCAGCGGCAGCAGGCGCACGGTGCGCACGTCCATGTCCACGCCGTTGCCAAGGTCGGTGTAGATGATAAAGAGCTTGGAGATCTCGCCCCGGTCGAAGAGATCCAAAAGCTTCGCCGTGATCTCTCGCGCGCGGCGGAGCGTGGGACTCTGCGCATCGTAGCGGAAGCTCTTTTCCACCGGCACGCCGTGGCCGGAGAAGAAGTGCCGCCCGTTGCCGCCCACCACAAAAAGGCGGCTGTCGGGGTGCTTTTCAAGGCGCTTCATCGTCTCCTGAATAACATTCTGGTTGTAGGCGCCCGCAAGGCCGCGGTCCGCCGTCACCACAAGATAGGCGTATGTTCCCGGCTGGGCCAGATCGTCCGCGTTGCCCCGGTAGAGGTACGGGCTCTCGATCTCGCCCGCGTGCTGGAAGATCTGCTCGATCTGCGTCGAGACCGCGTCGAAAAACGGGCGCGTCTTGGCAAGGTCTTCTTTCGCCCGCCGCATCTTGGTCGAGGCGATGAGGTACATCGCGTTCGTCACCTTCTGCGTGCTCTGGATGCTCGCGATGTGCTCGCGGATCTCCTTCATGCTCGCCATGTACCTGTCACCTCACTTTTTATTTGGAAAAATAGTTTTGCACAAATTCCTTTGCGATCTCGATGATCTGCGACTGCTGATCGTCGCTGAGCTGGCCGGTCTGCTCGATGGCATTGCACAGCGCGCCCTGCGTCTCGCCAAAGTGCTGCAAGAGCGCGGGGATAAATGCGTCAAGCTGCTCCGGCACGATCTCCTGAAAAACATGGTTCAGCCCCGCGACGAGCAGGATGACCTGCTCATACTGCTTGTAGGGGTGGAACTGCTTCTGCCGCAGCATGCGCATCAAGCCCTGACCGTAGGATAAAAGCTTTGCCGTCGACTCGTCGAGGTCGCTTGCAAACTGCGTGAACGACTCCATCTCGCGGTACTGCGAAAGGTCGAGGCGGATGGTCTTGGCTGCCTTTTTCATCGCCTTGGTCTGCGCGTCGCCGCCCACGCGGGACACGGACAGGCCCACATTCACCGCCGGACGCTGGCCGGAGAAGAACAGGCGCGTTTCCAGAATGAGCTGACCGTCGGTGATGGAAATGACGTTCGTCGGGATATAGGCCGAAACGTCGCCGGACTGCGTCTCGATGATCGGCAGCGCCGTGATGCTGCCGCCGCCCTTCTCCTCGCTCAGATGCGCCGCGCGCTCGAGCAGGCGGGAGTGCAGATAGAACACGTCGCCCGGATACGCCTCGCGGCCCGGGGAGCGCTCCAAAAGAAGGCTCATCGCGCGGTACGCGATGGCATGCTTGGAAAGATCGTCGTAGACGATCAGCACGTCGCGGCCCTTATTCATAAAGTATTCGCCCATGGCGCAGCCCGCGTAGGGCGCAATGTACTGTAACGGCGCGGGATCGCTCGCCGTGGCGTTGACGATGATCGTATAATCCATCGCGCCGTGCGTTTCCAGCGTCTTTTTGAGCTGGGCGACGGAGCTCGCCTTCTGTCCGATGGCGACATAGATGCAGATGACATCCTTGCCCTTCTGGTTGACGATGGTGTCGAGGGCGATAGCGGTCTTGCCGGTCTGGCGGTCGCCGATGATGAGCTCGCGCTGGCCGCGGCCGATGGGGAACATCGAGTCGACGGTCAGAATGCCCGTCTCAAGCGGCGTATCGACGCTCTGGCGGTCGATGATACCGGGAGCGGGACTCTCCACTGCGCGGTAGCCGTCGGCGCGGATGTCTCCCCCGCCGTCGATGGGCACGCCGAGCGCGTTGACGACGCGGCCGAGGAATCCCTCGCCCACGGGAACGCCCGCCGTGCGTCCGGTGCGGCGGACCGTGCTGCCCGCGCAGACGCTTGCGTCGTCGTCAAAGAGGATGCAGCCGACGCTGTCCTCGGATAAGTCCTGCACCATGCCGCGCACGCCGCCGTCGAAAAGCAGCACCTCGCCATAGGCGGCGCCCTCCAGCCCGTCCACGCGGGCAATGCCGTCGCCGACGGTCAGAACGGTGCCGACCTCCTGTGCCATGGCCTGCGGCGTCCACGAGAGCACCGTCTCCTTCAGCAGCGGGATGACGTCGCCCTGCGTGGCGGCGAGCTTTTCGAGCGCGTCCTTGAACTGGCTCAGGCGTCCGCCCGCGCTCCAGTCGTAGACCTCCGCGCCCACCTCGAGGCGGAAACCGTCGGGGTAGTCATCGCTCTTTTGCCAGGTGAGCGTCGTGCCCTCGCCGTACTTTTCGGCGAGGAAGGCCAGAAATCGCTTCTCCTGCTCCTGCGACGGACGCACGGCAGAGAGCAGTACGGCCTCTAAATGCTCCGTGCGCTCAGCCATTGTCCTTGCGCTCCTCCGCCGTGTCCAGGAACTTGTCGTAAGCGTCCGACGTGCTGGAGAGCACCAGCTTTTCCGCCGCGGCGCTCATCAGCTCGGAAATTTCGCCCTTGGCCTGCTCCATCACGCGCTCATGCTCGCGCGCGGCATCTTCCCGCGCCTTGCGCACGATCTCGCCCGCCTGCTGCTCGGCCTGCGCGCGGCGCTCGTCCACCGCGTGCTGCAAGGCTTCGTTCGCCTCGCGCTTGCGGCGTGCAATCTCCTCGTCGGCGCTCTTGAGCTGCGCTTCATAGCCGGCCTTCGTCTTCTCGGCCTCGGCAAGCACGGCCTTGGCGTCCTCGTCCATCTTCTCATAGTGCGCCTTGCGGCTGTCCATAAAGCTCTTCACAGGCTTGTAGAGCAGAAAATACATCGCGCCGAACAGGATAACAAAGTTCAGCGCATGCAGCAGGATCTGCTGCAAATTGATATTAAGCGGCATTCAAAGCCCCTCCTTTTTGGGAGTGTTCTTCATCAAAGGACGAAGATAATGAGGATCGCCACGATCAGGGCGTAAATGATGACCGTCTCGATAAACACAAGGCCCATCATCATCGTGGTTCTGATCTGACTTGTGGCCTCGGGCTGGCGGGCTATGGCCTCGCTCGACTTGCCGACCGCAATGCCCATGGCCAGCGCGCCGCCAAGGCACGCAATGCCGATCATCACGCCCGAGCCCATCGCCTTGGCGGAGGTCACGTCGTTGTCGTTGCTGCCGGCCGTGACGCTCACGGTCTCAGTCACGTTGCTGTCGCTCCCGCTTTCGTTTGCGGCGAGGGCGGGAATGGTGCAGATCATCAGCGCGCACAGCAGCATCATCAGCGCTGCGAATTTCTTCATCGTTTTCATGGCAAATTTACCTCTTTCTTCAGGCAGCCGTTTCGCTGCGGGATTTTTTTACCTTTTTTGCCTTGGGCTTTTTCTCGTGCTTTTCGGTCGATTCGCCGTAGAACGTCGACACCAGCATCGTTAAAACATACGCCTGGATCAGCGCGTGCAGCAGCGTGAACATCACGCCCACGATGACCGGCAGCACATAGGAAAGCGCCGCGTAGTAATACACAAGCTCCGTCACGAGCGCGCCGGAAAGCAGCGCGCCGAAGAGTCGAAAGCTCATCGAGATCGGCAGCGAGAAATCCTTGAGCGCGTGCAGAAATCCGCCCACGCCCGCGGCGATCAGTCCGCCGAAGAGGATCACGCCGTAGCTCATCACGCCCAGCGCGATCGCCCCGTTGATATCGGACAGCGGCGCGGGCAGGCTGACGGCGAGGCCTGATGTGGTCACCACCTGAATGCCGAGCAGCTCAAAGAGCGTGCTGACAAAGATGTAAACACCGGCGGTGAAGATGTACGCCCGCAGGAATTTATTGCGGTGCGGGCTGCTGCCCTCGGCCAGGCCGTCGAACATGCCGACGATCTGCTCTAAAACGAGCTGGAACCTGCCGGGCACATATTTGAATTTTGGGATCACAAAAAGCCGGCACACAAGGGCGAATACTATTAAAATACCCGTCACGATGTAGGCGGAGATGAGCCCCGGGTTCACCTCGATCAGGCCAAACAAACTCACCTTGTTCTGCTCGTGCAGCACCGCGTCACGCATGACCTCCTGGATCGGTTCGCTCTCGCCGCCTGACGGCGTGAGCAAACATCCGGCCAGCAGCGCCAGCACGATCACGGCGAACACGATCAGCTCGCGCGTTCGCTTTTTCTTATCCACGCGCCCTACCCCCTTTTGTTTCTATCATCCAATTTCTGCTTGGGATGCAGCACTTATTTATACCACCTGCACGCAGGAAATGCAAGTCTTCCTTCATGATTAACCGCCGCCTTACAGCATCTTTTCGTCTTCTTAACAGAGCCCTGACCCCTCCCCTTTTTCTTCAATAAATAGAGCAGCGGAAGGAGACAGTGCTGCCCCCTTCCGCCGCTCTTCCACTTTTCTCGTTATCGTCACAATACGAAGATGATCAGGATGGCCACGATCAGCGCATAGATGATGACCGTCTCGATAAACACAAGACCCATCATCATCGACGTGCGGATCTGCCCCGCCGCCTCGGGCTGTTCGGCCATGTTGTTCGCCGCCTTTGCAACGGAATGCGCCATGCCCAGCGCGCCGCCAAAGCATGCCACACCGATAAGCGCCGCCACCGCCCAGATCTTGCGCACCTTGGTGGTGTTCTCCTCCGAGCGCGCGAGTTCTTCCTCGCTCACCGTCTGGGCGGTGGGCACCGCGTCCGCTGCGCCGCCCGCGGCGGCCAGCGCCGGAATCGTCAGCGCGCACAGCAGCGCCAGCACGGCAAACAGCGACCAAATTCGTTTCATCATTCGACTCCTTAACGCAAAAACGCAGTTTCTTTGCGAAATCTTTATAAAGACTATATACCACCCGTGCGCCGATGGCAAGTCTTTTTATAAAAAGCACAAAAAGTAGGATCCTCGCCCTTAATTTTTCGTTTTTTCTTCCTCTTGAGAGTAGCATTTTCCGCGCGTTTCTGCTATCGTGTAGAAAAACAAATCACGTTGAGAGGAAAATACTCATGTTCTGGGACAACGTCGCAGGGGTCTATGACCTCTTCGCCGACATCTTTAATAAAGAAACGCACAAGGCGCTCATTGCCGCCGTTAGTTCCCGCATCACGCCATACGACGCGGTGCTCGAATGCGCCTGCGGCACGGGCCTTCTCACCGGCGCCATCGCCAAGCGCTGCCGGACGCTTCTCGCGACGGACTTTTCCGCCAACATGCTCAAGCGGGCGAAGAAGAAATACGGCGCGCTGCCAAACGTCACGTTCCGCCAGGCCGACATCCTGCATTTAGACGGGCCGGACGGGCAGTTCGACGTGGTCATCGCCGCGAATGTCATCCACCTGCTCGACGAGCCGTACAAGGCCCTTGCCGAGCTCGACCGCGTCTGCCGCAGCGGCGGCACGATCATCGTCCCGACCTATATGAACCGCAGCGAGCAGGGCAAAACGAGCGGCTTTGCCTCGACCGTCGGCAAGGCGGGCGCGGACTTCAAGCGTCAGTTCACGTTCGACACGTATAAGCAGTTTATCGCCGCGGCGGGCTACGACGATGTCGACTACGCCTACTGTCCCGGCCGCGTGCCCTGCGCCGTCGCCGTGATCCACAAGCCGTAAAAAGCAAGAAAAAAGGCTCCGCAGAGTATTCTGCGGAGCCTTTTTTACATTTTGTATTCATTTTCTCTTCTGCCGGCGGATGTCTTCGCCGAAAAAGAGCAGCATTTGATACTCTCCCTGCAATCTTGACAGCACCGGCGCGCCGTAGCGCCGCCCGAGCTCGTCGGGGCTCAGGTTCGTGGAGATGACGGTCTTCTTCCCCGTGATGAGGCGCGTGTTGACGATCTGATACATCGCGCTGTGGACAAAGCTCGTCATCAGCTCGGTGCCGAGGTCGTCTAAAATCAGCAGGTCGCAGCCGAGCGCGCGGCTCACGGCGGTGTCGGCGTTCTCGCCGTCGTCGCGGCCGAACTTCTGCGCCTCGAAGCGGGCGAAGATGTGCCCCGCCGTGTCGTAGACCACGCTGTGGCCGCTCGCGCTCACGACTCGCGCGATGGACGCGGAGAGGAACGTTTTCCCCAGTCCCGTGCCGCCGGTCAGCAGCAGGTTGCCGCTCTTGGGCGAAAACTCGTGCGCGTAGTCCTGGCAGATGTCGTACACGCGCTCCATGTTCGTGCGCGGCGACACGCCGAGGTCCTCGTCCGGCACGGACGAATAGTAGTCGAAGTTGAAATTTTCAAAGCACTGCGAGCCGAGGTCCAAAAGACCCGAGAGCTCCTTGTTCTGCTCCTTGGCGTAATAGCCGCGCAGGCACGAGCAGACCTCGCTGCCGAGAAAGCCCGTGTCGTTGCAGCGCGAGCACTTGGGCTTTTCCTCGAGATAGTCGCCCGGCAGTCCCAGGCGCGTCAGGAGAAGGCGCTTTTCCTGCTGCAAGTTGAGGTTCTCCTCCCGCAGCGCCTCGATGGCCGGGCGCGGGTCCGTCCCGCGGCGCAGGCCGGAGGCGATGATCTTCGCCATCGTGTGCGACAGCTCGCGGTCGATCTCCTCAATGCGCGGGCACTTGGTATACACCGCGCGCTCGCGCGCGCGAAAATTCTCCGCGCGGCGCTGCTTGTCCTCGTCGAAGCGCGCCAGCGCCTGGCGCATCAGCCGCCCATCGTAAGACATCCTTCTCCCCCGCTTTCGTTACTGATTCAAATATTCCTTCATCCAGGCGTTGCCGCCGTCGTTAGTGTTCTTCTTCGGCTTGCTCTGCTCCCTGGCGTTCTCGGCCCTGACCTCGGCGAGCGTGTGCAGGCCCTTTTCGTGCCAGCGCTTCAAAATGCCGTTGCAGTACGGCCAGCGGAATTCGTGGCAGTGCAGGATCGTACGGTCGTAAGCCTCGGACACCGTCTCGGCCGGAAAGCCCATCTCCGCCCACGTGGAGAGATACTTCTCCTCGCTCGGCGCGCTCGCGCGGCCCTGCATTTGCAGCGCCGCCATGTACTCGGGGTACCTGCCGCGCAGGGCTTGCTCGCGCTTCATGTACTCGCTGGCCTTTTCGATGGAAAAGAGCTCCTTACGCGCCCAGACGTAGCCCTCTTTTTCGATCTCGCGCATGTTGGGCAGTCGCCCCTCGCCGAACTGCTGCTCCTTTTTCGCGATGCAGTAGTTGACGAGCGTGTAGACCACGTCCGCGGGCAGACCCAGATTTTCGTACAGCCCTAACAGCTTCTTGACCGACGGGGTCGAGAGCGGGCCGAGCTTGTGCTCCACCTCGCGCAGAAGGCAGGCGAAGCGCCCGTCGCCCTCCAGCTTTCGCGCGATGTCTTCGCGCGTGTACTCGGGCGGCTCGCTGAGCTGCTGGGGCGGCGGAAGGGGCGCTTCCTCCTTCTTCTCCGGCGCGCCGACGAGCTTCATCTCGTAGAGCGCCTGCTCCGCCGCGCGAAGACGCGTTTCGTCCCACTTGAGCTCGCGCGCGAGCTTGCCGGAGTCCGCCGCGCCGCGCGCATGCAGGATGGCGAGGTACAGCAGCGCCGCGTCGCCGCTGCCACCCGCGATCAATCGCTTGACCGTCGCCGATGAGAGCGTGATGTTCTCCTCGGTGCTCAAATGCAGCACATAGCCTGCCATGTTCCCCGCCTCCTTTCGTCCATTTTCGATTCCATTATTCTACATGAAATTTTCCCGTTCGTAAACATGAAATTTTTTGCTTCCCCCTTTTCACATTTTCACTCCCGTGTTATACTGTTAGAGATTATATGGGTGGAATTTGCCCTTTTTTGTGCAACGCCGAAATAGAAAGGAGCACACAAATCATGGAAAACCGCATCACGATCTCCATCTGCGACGAGGAATACACCTTTGTCGCCGAGGAAGCCCCCTCCTATATGCAGAAGGTCGGCTCCTACGTCAACGACAAAATGAGCGAGCTGCTCGACGCTGCCAAGGTCGGCCGCACGGACGCCGCCGTGCTGACCGCCGTGAACATCACCGACGAGCTCTTCAAAGAGCGCGAGGCCGGCGACGCGCTGCGCCGTCAGGTCAAGCAGTACCTTGACGAGGCTTCTCAGGCCAAGAACGAGGTCAGCGAACTCAAGCGCGAGATCTTCAAGCTCCAGCAGCAGAAAAAGTAAACCCTTGACGACGGAGCTGTTAGCGCCCGCGGGCGGGCAGGAGGCGCTTGTTGCCGCCGTGCAGAGCGGCGCAGACGCCGTGTATATGGGCTTTGGCGCATTCAACGCGCGCCGCAGCGCGAGGAACTTCTCTGACGAGGAATTCCGCGCGGCGGTCTCTTATTGCCATTTGCGGGGCGTGAAGGTCTATCTGACGCTCAACACGCTCGTCACCGACCGCGAGCTCCCCGCGCTTGCCGCGGAGGCGCGCACCGCGTCGGAGTGCGGCGTGGACGCGATCCTGGTGCAGGATTGGGGCGTTCTGGCGACGCTGCAAAAGCTTATCCCCGACGTGCCGCTGCACGCCTCGACGCAGATGAGCCTGCACACGCTCTCGGGCGTTCAGGAAGCGGCAAGGCTCGGCATGACGCGCGCGGTGCTCGCGCGTGAGCTTTCGCGCGGGGAGATCGCCGAAATCTGCCAAAAAAGCCCCATCGAGATCGAAACGTTCGTCCACGGCGCGCTGTGCATGTGCTACAGCGGCCAGTGCGAGATGTCTGCCGTCATCGGGCGGCGCAGCGGCAACCGTGGCGCCTGCGCCCAGCCCTGCCGTCTGCCCTACGGCTTTTCCGGCAGGGCGGACGGCCATCCGCTGAGCTTGAAGGACGCGTGTCTTGCCCCCTTTGTGCCGGAGATGATGGACTTGGGCGTTGCCTGCCTCAAGATCGAGGGGCGCATGAAGCGGCCGGAGTATGTCGCCGCCGTGACGGAAATATACGCGCGCCTTCTGCGCGAGCATCGCACGCCGACGAAGGACGAGCAGAAAAAGCTCGCCCTCGCTTTCTCGCGCGACGGCTTTACCGAGGGGTACTACCGCGGTGTGCGCGGACGCGAGATGTTCGGCACGCGGCCCGAAAATGCAAGATGGCCCGAGGACTGGTTCAGCGAGATTCGCGCGCGCTATGAAAAGGAAAATTTGCGGCTTGTGCCGCTCGCATTAAATTGCACCATCCGCGCCGGTCAGCCGATGGCCCTGACGGCGGAGGACGCAGACGGCCACCGCGTGACCGTCACCGGCGCAGTGCCCGAGGCGGCGCGCAGCCGCGCCGTCACCGCGGAAGAGGTCGAAACGCGCCTCAAGAAAACCGGCGGCACGGCCTTTTCGGTGACGCATTGCACCATCACACTCGACGGTGGCCTCGCCGTCAGCGCGGGCGCGCTCAACGCCCTGCGCCGCGAAGCGCTCACGCAGATGGAAGCGCAGCGCACCGCCGTGCCGGAACGCCGCGTATTCGACTTTGTCCTGCCCGAAACGGTCAAAAACAGCGCGGACAAGCCGCTTTTGACCGTCTCCCTCCACAGGGCCGAGCAGCTGAGCGAGGGACTGATCGCGCTCGCTCCCGCGCGGGTGTATGTGCCCGTCGAACTGCTGGCGCAGCTTGACCTTTCGCCACATCTCGGCAGAACGGAATTTTTCGTTGTCCTGCCGCGCATCTACCGCACACAGGACGAGCCTATTTTGCGCGCGCTGCTCGAGGACGCCGCCAAAAAAGGCGTCACGGGCGTGTCGCTCGGCAACCTCGGCCACCTGCCGCTCGCGCGTGGACTTGATTGCAAGCTGCACGGCGGCTGGCCGCTGAACGTCTACAACTCCGCCGCGCTCGCTTTCTGGAAAGAACAGGGACTTTCGAGCGCGTGCGTCTCGTTCGAGCTGCGCGACGCGCAGATTCGGGACCTCAGCAAGTGTCTCCCGTGCGAGGCCATCGTCTATGGCCGCCTTCCCCTGATGCTCACGGAAAACTGCCTGAATGCGAACGCGTTCGGCTGTCGATACTTTACCGAGCGCCCCGCCTCCGTTCCCTGCGACGGCGCGTGCGCAAGCGCCCCCGAGCTCACCGACCGGCGCGGCGAGCACTTCCCCGTGCTGCGCGCGTGGGGCTGCCGCAGCGAGATCGAGAACGGAAAGATTCTTTATCTCGCGGACAAATCGAAGGACTGGCAGATGCTCGGTCTGCGCTTTGCTCAACTCCGTTTCACGACCGAGAGCGCCTCTGAATGCGTCCGCGTGCTGCGCGCGTATCAGGGTGAGACGGTCGAAGCGCCGGAGAATATCACCCGCGGTCTCTTCTATCGCGGCGCAGAATGAATTCCAAATTGTAATTTTTTATCTTGATTATACTTTTTATTATCAAATAGTGAGGCAATATCATGGCAATCGTTTTGGCATCTCAATCCCCGCGCCGTCAGGAGCTGCTCGCCCGCATCGGCGTGGAGGACTTTAAGACCCTCTCGCTCGACATTGACGAGAGCTATCCGGAAGGTCTTTCTCCCGAGGACACGGTGCGCTACATTGCAAAGAAGAAGTGCGACGCTGCCGCCGCGCTCTGCGCGCCCGATGATCTCATCATCACGGCGGACACGATGGTCTTTTTGGGCAATGACCGCCTCGGCAAACCGCGCGACGAGGAGGACGCGCTGCGCATGCTGCGCGAGCTTGCCGGCCGCGCTCACACGGTCTGCACGGGCGTGAGCGTTCGCCGCGGCGCGCAGGAAGAGCGCTTCGCCGTGTCCACGCGCGTCTTTTTCCGCCCGATGACGGATGACGAGATCCGTGCCTACATCAAAACCGGCGAGCCGATGGACAAAGCCGGCGCCTACGGCGTGCAGAGCCGCGGCGCGCTCTTCGTCGAGCGCATCGACGGCGACTTTTTCAACGTCATGGGTCTGCCCGTTGAGCAGCTTGGCTTAGTGCTCGTGCGCTTTGGCGTCAAGCTCCTCTAACCTCTCCCCTGCCCTACGATGAAAGGAGGGTAAGCCTTGAAAGAATTTTTCCGTCAGCACGGGCTGCGCATTCTGGCCGTCGCCGCGGCGGTCGCCGTGGCATTGAGCCTTTTGACCTACTTTTCCTCGACGTCCTCGGTGCTTGAAAACATCGCGGGCGTGCTGACGTACCCGTTCCGCGCCGCCGCCACCGCCGTGAGCGACTGGGCGGCCGACAAGCGCCAGTATTACGAGGACACGACCACACTCAAGGAGGAAAACGCGGCGCTCAAAAAAGAGATCGCGGACCTTCGCGCCCAGCAGCGTCAGGCGCAGGCCGACAGCGAGGAAAATAAGCTCCTGCGCGAGCTTTTGAAGCTCCAGCAGCAGCGGCGCGACTTCACATTCGTCTCCACCGCCGTGCTCGCCCACAGCGAGAGCAGCTGGACGTCGTCGCTGTCTCTCAACCACGGCACCGATCAGGACATCGCCGTGGGCGACTGCGTCGTCAGCGCCGAAGGCTATCTCGTCGGCGTCATTTCCGAGGTCGGCCTCAACTGGTCGACAGTGCTGACCGTCATCGACACGGACACCGAGCTCGGCGCGCGCATCTTCCGCACCGGCGAGGTCGCCGTGGCGGAGGGTGATTTCGCCCTGATGGGTCAGGGCAAACTGAAGCTCTCGTACCTCACGTCGGACGACGAGGTGCTCATCGGCGACCAGATCGTCACGTCGGGCCTTGGCGGATATTACCCGAGCGGCCTTGTCATCGGTTCGGTCGAATCGCTCCAGACCGGCGACGACGGCCTTGCCCGCTATGCCGTTCTTGCCCCCATGATGGACTTCAACACCCTCACCGAGGTGTTCGTCATCACGGACTACGACATTGTCGACTGAGGGAGGCGCGCATGAATCTCACCCAAACCACCGCGCTTAAGTGGACGTTTTACGCGCTCGCCGCCGCGGCGCTCTTTTTCCTGCGGCGGCTGCTTCTCGGGTCGATGACGTTTTTCGGCGTCATCCCCTTTCTGCCGCCCGTCATTTTGGCGGTCATGGCATCGTTCGAGCTGCCGCGCTCGTCTGTCATCGCGGGCATTGTCTTCGGCGCGCTGTGCGACCTTGTGCTCCCCGCGCCATTCGCGTGCTTGTACACGATCGCGTTCACGCTTGCGGCACTGCTCATCTCAACAGTTGTCAGTAATTTGTTGCAGCAGGGCTTTGCCCGTGCGCTGCTCTCGACCGTGCTGACATTTCTGCTCGTTGACCTCTTGCAGGCGTTCGCGCTGCTGCCGCGCAGCGGCTCGACCGCCATTTTGCCGATGCTGCACCTGTTCGCGCGCGAAACGGCGCTCTCGTGCCTGCTTCTTCTGCCGGTCTATCCGGCGCTGCGCGCCATCCGCCGCATCTTCCCCGACTGATTTTCCCCATTTTCCCCAAGCCTCAAGGAAAGGAGGCCGCTATGGATCCCAAACGCTTTACCCGCCGCCTGATTGCGCTCGGCGCGGCGATGTTTCTCTGCGCGCTCGTATTCGTTATCACGCTCTTTGACGCACAGATCGTCAACGGCGACGATTACCTCGACAAGTCCATCCGCACGAACGCCAAGACCGAGACCGTCAAGGCCTCGCGCGGCATCCTCACCGACCGCAACGGCAAGGTGCTCGTGTCGAACCGCGCGGTCTACACGCTGAATTTTGATTCCTCGCTCGTCTCTTCCGACGAGCTCAACGACGCGCTGCTGCGCGTCATCGAACTGATGAACGCGCAGGGCGTTGAAATTAAGGACGCGCTTCCGCTCGCCAGGACCTCGCCCTACGCCTACGACACCGCGAACGGCAGCGCGAAAACGCTCGTCAAATACCTCGTCTCGCTCAAGTGGATCAATGAAAAGAACGTCGGCGACGACGGCCTCCCCACTACGCTGACAGGCTCTGCGCTGTATCTGAAGCTGCGCAGCGAGTACGGGATCGACGAAACGATCCCGAATTCCACGGTGCGCACGCTCATCGGGCTGCGCTACTCCCTCGCCTCCGCCAAGATGAACGGCTCCACGACCTTCGAATTTGCGAGCGACGTGGATGTTTCGCTCATTTCCCTCATCAAGGATGGCAACTATGCCGGCGTGCAGGTGGATACCTCGTCCGTGCGCGTTTACGAGACCGACTACGCCGCCCACGTCCTCGGCTACACCGGCAGCATTCAGGACTGGGACGATTATAAGGATAAGGACGGCTACACGCTCGCGAGCACCGTCGGCATCTCCGGCGTGGAGAGCGCCTTTGAAGAATATCTCCACGGCAACGCAGGCAAGCGCCTTGTGACCTTCGACAACGACTCCGGCAAGATCACCGGCGAGCTCTACTCCGTGGAGCCCAAGCCCGGCTCCACCGTGGCGCTGACGATCGACATCGACTTTCAGGCTCAGGTGGAGGAGGCGCTCAAAAATACCGTCTCTTCCATGACAAAATCCGACGGCATCGACCGCGGCGCGGCCGTGGCCGTCGTGCAGGTCGGCACGGGCGACGTGCTGGCGCTCGCGTCGTATCCGACCTATTCCCTCTCGACGTTCCGTCAGGACCTTGCAGAGCTCTCCACCGACCCCTTGCAGCCGATGTGGAATCGCGCCACGCAGGGCAAATACGCCCCCGGCTCGACCTTGAAGCCGCTGACGGCCATCGCCGCGCTCGAATCCGGCGCGACGACCGTGCGCGAAAAAATCTACGACTCCGGCAAGTGGACGTACCCCGGCTACTCCGCGAGCTACACCTACTGCTGGAAGCGCAGCGGCCACGGCTCGCTCAACGTCCGCGGCGCGATCATGAATTCCTGCAACTATTTCTTCGCCGAAATGGGCTACCGCATGGGCATGGACACGCTGCGCGAGTATTACGCGAAATTCGGCCTCGGCTCCCCGACCGGCATTGAGATCGGCGACACCGCGGGCCGCCTTCCCTCGCAGAACGAGGGCGAGAACCTTGCCCCGTGGGCGGCGTTCGGTCAGGCGAACCAGGAATACTCTCCCCTCCAGCTCGCAAATTACATCGCGACGCTCTGCGGCGGGGGTGACCGCTAC
>OHSA01000508.1_pt1 | contig 15203 bp, 10 predicted proteins | sample 1578571 | NCBI WGS metagenome assembly OHSA01 (sample SAMEA3879586, study PRJEB24766) | human gut metagenome | biome: human-associated habitat; feature: feces | place: USA | collected 1985/1987
AGTCAGAAAAAGTATATTATTTGTAAAAATAAAGAGGAAATAGAAGATTTTTTGAACTATACAAATAAAGTAATATGTAAATCTATGAAATATGCTTTTTTTGTGGCAAATGCAACGAAGCTTGGAGCATTAAAATTGCAGGGAAATATTATTTCCAATAATATTGAATATGTAATAAGTAAATCGGAATTTTTAAATGGTGGATGCAGCATATTTATTTGTTCATGTGGCTTAGAAAATGGTGTATGTTTATGGAGAGGAGAGTATGATAGTAGAGTTTACTTTTGGCAGTAGCAGCTTATTTGTTAATAAACATAATGAAATTAATGACCAGCTATGCCAATTAATGTGTAGTTGGTCTGACGCATTATAATAATATAAAGCTGATTCCAAGGGGAGTAGTTTCAGCCCCCACTAAATGTTTTATTTTGATACTTCTAATGGATTAATAGTAAGAAAAAACAATACCGGGATGCCGTTTCAGGCAGTATCCATATGGCAGTGACTTCTGCAACCGTCTGACAGAGATAACAGACGGCATCAGACAGGTGAAGCACTATACCTACGATAACAGCGGAAATATGCTCTCAGATGGTGAGATGTCTTATCTCTATGACGGTTTCGGAAGACTGGAACAGGTGACAAAGGCAGACGGAAGCTTCCAAAAGAACCATTATAATGCAGAAGGACTGCGTGCAGAGATGGAGGAAAACGGACAACTGGTGAAATTCCTCTACAATGAGAACAGGGAGGCAGTAGCCGAAGAGGAGTCCGATGGCAATGTAATCCGCTATATCCGCAGACTGGGGCTGATCAGCTCTGACAGTGAGAAGGCGAAGACTTATTACCATTATGTATCTGATGAGCAGGGAAGCATCACCCACGTGATAAATGGTGAAGAGAAGGAAAGCGGGGAGCTTCCACAGGAGGATGTACAGTCACGTGTACTCAACCACTATGAATACGATGCATTCGGCAATACCATCAGATGTGAAGAACAGGTGCACAACCGCTTCCGCTATACGGGAGAGCAGTACGATCCTCTGACGGGACAGTATTACCTGAGGGCAAGATATTATAACCCTGTCAGTGCCAGATTCACACAGGAAGATACCTACTATGGTGACGGACTGAACCTGTATGCATACTGTAAGAATAATCCGGTGGTGTACTATGATCCGAGTGGGTACAAGGATAAACGTCAGACCCCATGCAAGGAAGAAACAAGTGTGGGGGAAAGTGGTGCTGGAGAGAGTGGTAGTGGTTCGTCAATTTCAGAATTTGATGCTTAGTTAAATAAGGGGGCTTCCGATAATAAAGTATATTTCGGAATTAAGAATGGAGAAGCACAGTATACTGGAATAACAAGGCAAACTTTGAATGCAAGGTTGTCACAGCACAATGCAAGTGGAAAAGGGTTTCAAAGATTAGAAGAACAATTCTCTGGCTTGACAAGAAATCAAGCTAGAGCAATAGAACAATATTATATTGAAAATGGGCCAAATAATTTAAATAAGATTAATAGTATAAGTTCAAACCATAGATTTTATCAGGAAGCTATTAACTGGGCTAAACAATATTTAGGAGTGGATTAATGTGAATGATTTAAACTATTTAAAAGATAATATAATGTCTAGAAGATGGAAAACCAAATATGAACAATGTTCACAAGCTGTGAGGGATAAACTTGATAAACTTGATGAAATGTATATTAATGAGTATCAATTACAAGTTATTAAAAGAAAAAGAATATATCCTGATATTGGAGACATTTTTAAAATATGTCCTCGTGAAAATATTGAATGCTATGGAATTGTTGTTAATAACCATGTGAATAACAAAAATGGTGATGATTTTATTGTAATTTTTGTTTTTAAGTCAGATGTTGATATTGAACAATCCGTTAAGAAAGGAATCAGAAAGGAAGATTTGCTAATTGACCCAGAAATTGTAGGAAAAGAGTATTGGACACGAGGATATTTCTTTAATGTAGGTCATATAGAAAGCAAAGTGAATAATTATGGATTTTATAGTATAGGTAAACGTAAGTTTTTTGATGAATATGGTAATGATATACAGGAGGAACCTTCTATATTGGGAACATACGGTGTTGCAACGATTTCAGGTGTTGCCTATAGTATTAATCAAGAATTAATTATAGCTGGTATTATATAAATTCAATTATGGGCAACCATATTTATATGGAGAAAGCACTATCCTTAACTCTCTATTCCCTTGACGACTTCACAATGCGCATGCTACACTAATTTAGTCAGGGGAGTGGGGGGAGAGTATTTCTCACACATTAAATAGAATCACAGGATCAGCGGTTTTTCGGACTTGATGAAGTCGTGGAATACCGCTGATTTCTGTTACGTTTACAGATTCTTAAAATGCATTCCTTTTTTTCATAAATTCTATAATATCTCGAATTTTATGAAATTTATTAGTTTTGAAACGTAAAAGATGAGGGTATTTTTCATAAAAACAACATTTATAACAGTTTTTATGAAAATGCAGAACTTGTTATTAACTTCTGCGCATGTATTCTCAAATGCTCTGCCTAAATAATTGGGATGTTTTTCATAACCCAGCAGAAAAGGACTGCTCCCCCGGACGTAGATGCGGCGGAGACTGTGAGATTTTCTTGGAAAGTGGTTGAGCCGCAGGGGCAACGCGAACACGATGTTCGCGTTAGCCGATAAGTGCCATGGATGGCAACGTAAAGGCGGCCCCGTCATGGTGAGAAGCACTTGGCCACTTTCCTTTAGAAAATCCACAGTTGTAGCTAGCATCCGAGTCCGGGGCGGGCAGCCCTTTCTGCGTGGATTTTAGAACAACTATTTCACTAACTCTCAATTTATTTCTCTTCCACCGGAATCTGCTTCAGATTCTCCACAGGCTCCAGGATCTCATTACTGCGGATGTCAACGATAGGTCCGCCGGTACCTTCGATGTATTCTCTGGTAATGGTGACTCTTCCGATATTGTCATCCTTGGGGATCTCATACATGATATCCAACATGAAATCCTCAATAATGGAACGCAGGGCTCTGGCGCCGGTGTCACGTTTCATGGCCTTTTCGGCAATGGCATCGAGGGCATCGTCCGTGAACTCCAGTTTCACTTCATCCAGTTCCAGGAGCTTTTGGTACTGTTTCAAAATGGCATTCTTCGGCTCTTTCAGGATCTTCACCAGCATCTCCTTGCTCAGTCCCTGCAGAGTACAGATGATAGGCAGTCGTCCGATGAACTCCGGGATCATGCCGAACTTACGGATATCCTCTACGGTCACCTTAGATAAAATATCAGTATCTTTATCGTATTTGTCCTTCAGTTCGGAATTAAAACCGATGGATGCGGTCTTGGTCAGGCGCTCCTTGATGATCTCATCCAGATCCGGGAATGCACCGCCGCAGATAAACAGGATATTGCGGGTGTTCACCGTAGCCAGGGGCACCATGGCATTTTTGCTATTGGCACCGACCGGTACTTCCACCTCGGCACCCTCCAATAATTTCAACATGCCCTGCTGTACACTTTCACCGCTGACATCCCGGGAATTGGTATTTTTCTTCTTGGCGATCTTGTCGATCTCATCAATGAAAATAATACCTTTCTCCGCTTTCTCTACATCGTTACCAGCGGCTGCCAGCAGCTTGGATACTACGCTCTCGATATCATCACCGATATATCCGGCCTCCGTCAGTGACGTAGCATCGGCAATTGCCAGAGGCACATCCAGCAGTTTCGCCAGTGTTTTAACTAAATAAGTCTTACCGGAACCGGTGGGACCGATCATAAGGATATTGGACTTCTCGATCTCAATCGCATCCATGGTGTCGGTAGCTACTCTCTTATAATGGTTGTATACCGCTACTGAAATGACTTTTTTGGCTTTTTCCTGTCCCACTACATATTCATCTAGGCTTGCCTTAATCTTATGAGGTGCCGGAATATCTTTGATGTTGAATACAGGCTTGGGACCTTCGGCTTTCTTTTTCTTCTTGAGTTTCTGCTTGTTGGGGATGCCGCCGTCTCCCTGGAGGTCTGCCAGATTCACAAAGCTGATGTTGGGGAATCCGTTCTGTCCGCCAAACTGGTTCAGATCGCTCGGATTATTCAACATGCCCTGGTAGTCGAACTGGCTCACAGTCTCCATGGTCTTGTGCATGCAGTCATCGCAAATGCAGATATGATTAGGCAGCTTGAACATTCTGCCGGCTTTGCTCTCCGGTCTGCGGCAGATGAAGCAGACATCCTCGTACTCGCTGCTGTCCTTTTTGTCCTCTGTCTTTTTCTCAGCGGAATTTTCACCCGCAGTATCCGCTACCTGTGTGTTCTCGCTATTTTTTTCGTTATCTTTTTTTTCGTTCAGAGTGGTCTCTGTTTTCTCTTCCTCAGGAATCACTTCTCTATAATCATCATTGTAATTATCTGTCATGTTATTCTCCTCTTTGTCTATTGCGCAGTGCTTATCTCGGTATCACTTCGTGCTACCTCGATATCCGGGCTTCGCCCTACACGTATCGTGTCTTACGTAATCCCGCCTGCAAGCAGTCGGTTTTCGTAATCCACGATCCTTGCACTGCTCATGCCTACGCTTATTATATCTAATTCGAATGACTGCTACAAGTGAAGTTTTTCTAAACAAAATCCCCGGGAGATTCAGACGATCTTCCGGGGGTTTTCTGTCTTTCCAATATTCGGTATTGGGAACCGCTATATTTATTTTTTATCTGCAGGTCTGCTGCCCAGTGTCAGATTCAGTTCGATAGATACATATTCACCGTTCTGAGGTCTCTGTACCGTTATGGTTGCGGAATCACCGGCTGCATAGTACTGTAACATCTTCTGAAGATCAGAGTAGGACGAGATGCTGCTGCCGTCGAATTTGGTAATGATATCACCTTTCATGATACCGGCATTCGCTGCTGCACTGCCTTCCTCTACGGATACTACATAGATACCTTCCGGCATGTTGTACATCTGAGAGATCTGGGAAGTTACTTCCTGCGGAGAGATACCGATGTAACCGACTTCATCCTCAGCTACTTTGGTTCTGGTCTGACGCTCCATCAGATCTGCAATGATGGGACTTGCAGAAGTGATAGGGATTGCATAGCCCATACCTTCTACGGCAGTACCACCGATCTTGTTGGAGTTGATACCGATGACCTCACCGTTCATGTTCAACAGTGCACCGCCGGAATTACCGGGGTTGATGGCTGCGTTGGTCTGGATGAAAGTACCGGTAGCACCGTTCTCCAGAGTGATCTCACGATTCAGGGCACTTACGATACCGTTAGTAACGGACTGGCCATATCCAAGAGCATTACCGATAGCAATCACCGGCTCACCAAGCTTCAGGTCATCACTGCTGCCCAAAGTAGCAACGGTAATGGCATTCTTGGTATCATCGCTCAGATCATTTAAAGATACTGCGATCACTGCCAGATCCATATCGGAATCCAGTCCTTTGACCTGTGCCTGTGCTTCACTGCCGTCGATAAAAGTAACGTTCAGCGTATCTGCGCTCTCTACTACGTGGTTGTTAGATACGATCAGCAGTTCATCATCCGTCTTGCCTACAATGATACCGGAACCGCTGGCTGCTTCTTCCTGTGTATACTGCTGTCCGAAGACATTTGCTGTCTCAGTAAAGTTATTCACAATCGATACCATAGCAGGCATAACCTTCTCCACCACATCAGATACATCAGACTCTACATAAGTAACGTTGGTCGCAAGCTGCGGTGTACTCTGGCTGCTCTCTGTTGCAGCTTCGGAAGTGACCTCATCTACCACTGCGGTATCCGCACCGGTCTTAAGCATCCCGGTGCCCTGCTGTACTGCATAGAACCCGATGCCGGCAAACAGTCCGAAGAAAAGTCCAAGACTGACACTTACCATAGCTTTTCGGAAATAACCACCATGCTTTTTGGGGTTCTTAGGTTCTGTATTGCTACCGGTGCTTCCGCCCATCTGGTATGTGGTGTAACCGTTTGCACTTCCCGCAGCGCTTACTCCGCTGAATGTACCGGTTGTATTTTCATCTCCGGTTTCGTAACCGGAAAAATTATCATTCTCGTACATAATGCTTCCTCCTATTCTATCTGTAAGTGAGAAATTTTTTACTATTTCCATTTCTTCCTCTCACCTTATGAACATAGTATATCCATCAAATGTGACCGAATTGTGATAACTTTCTGAAGCAATTATGAAAGATCAAAAAAACCGAAGAAGTTTTCACCTCTCCGGATTTTTCTTGTTATTCAACCGTAACGGATTTTGCCAGGTTTCTCGGCTTATCCACATCACAGCCACGTCCCACTGCCACATAGTAAGCAAACAGCTGCAACGGAATGATTGCCAGGGAATTGGTAAAGTACGGATTCGTCTCGGGAATGTATACCACATAATCCGCTGCCTTCTCGATGGCTTTGTTGCCCTCGATGGTAACCGCCATGACAAAAGCGCCTCTTGCCTTTACCTCTACCATATTACTGATGGTCTTCTGGAACAGAGCCGGCTGGGTTGCCAAAGCCACTACCAGGGTGCCATCTTCGATCAGGGAAATGGTGCCATGCTTCAGTTCTCCGGCTGCATAAGCCTCGGAATGAATATAGGAGATCTCTTTTAACTTCAGGGATCCCTCCAGGGAAATCGCATAGTCGATACCACGTCCGATGAAGAAGATGTCTCTCGCTCCCACATAACGGTTGGCGAAATGCTGGATCTTCTGCTTCTGGCCCAGAAGCAGCTCGATCTGATCCGGCAGACATCTTAAATCTGTCAGCATACTCTGGAACTTCTCCTGGTCAATGGTTCCACGCACCTTGGCGAACTTCATAGCCAGCATGTAAAGTGCTGTCAGCTGTGCACTGTAAGCCTTGGTCGTTGCAACGGCGATCTCGGGACCTGCCCAGGTGTACATAACACTGTCCGCTTCTCTGGCGATGGAGCTGCCGACGACATTGACAATACCCAGTACCTTGAAGCCCTTTTCCTTGGATTCCCGCAGAGCTGCCAGCGTATCCGCAGTCTCACCGGACTGGCTGATGACGATGACCATATTGCCCTTCTGCAGGATGGGATCACGATAACGGAATTCGCTGGCCACATCCACCTCTACCGGGATTCTTGCCAGACCTTCAATGACATATTTTGCGGTAACACCGGTGTGATATGCGGAACCGCAGGCCACGATATGGATCTTTGTGATCTCCTGAATCTCCTCATCGCTCATATTCAGTTCTTCGATGACGATATCATTATCCTTGATACGGGGAGAAATGGTATCGTTGATCGTCTTCGGCTGTTCGTAGATCTCTTTCAGCATGAAATGCTCATAGCCGCCCTTTTCCGCAGCATTGGCATCCCAGTCGATGGTCACGGGGGTTTTCGTGATCTCTTCTTCGTCCACTGAGAAGAATCTAAGACCGTCTTCCTTCAGTTCCACCACTTCCTGATTATCTACATAATATACGGTTCTGGTATATTTGAGAATTGCGGGAACATCAGATGCGATAAAGCTGCCGCTCTCACTCTTGCCTACGATCAGAGGACTGTCTTTGCGGGCAGCGAAGATCTTATCAGGCTGATCGGCAAACATGATACCCAGCGCATAGGAGCCCTCTACACGATGCAATACCTTAGTGATCGCTTCCAGGGGATTTCCCTTATAATAGTAGTCTAACAGATGCGCCAGTACCTCGGTATCGGTCTCAGAGATGAACTGATACCCCTTATCCTGCATCTTTTTCTTCAGTGGAATATAGTTCTCAATGATTCCGTTATGTACTACAGCAATGGTACCGGCGTTATTCATATGGGGATGGGAATTGATATCACTGGGAGCACCGTGGGTTGCCCAACGGGTATGCCCGATACCGGAGGTTCCCTTCATAGACTCGCCTCCGTGTGTCAGGTTTTCCAGAACCTTAAGTCTCCCGACAGCCTTTTTGGTGTTGATCTTCTCACCATCAAAAATAGCCATACCCGCGGAATCATATCCACGGTATTCCAGTTTGGACAGACCGTCTAAAATGATCGGTGCTGCCTGTTCTGTTCCAATATATCCTACGATACCACACATAGTCATACATCCTTTCTGTTCTGTTTCCAGTATTCTTTGTTGGAAGTAAAAGCAAGGACCCATTTTCCGGGGAGCCTGCGATAGTTCTTACCTAATAGATAACCTGCATATTTACAGGCACATTGTATATAAAAATGGAGCAACTTGCCGGACATATGATTTTTCCGCAAATATGCTGTCACATCTTTCACCATTCGTTTTCCCTCGGACTCCGAAGGATATGCTGCGAAGACTTCCGGATGTTCTGCCTGGGATACCCCCAGGTCAAAATTCCTTTGGAACTGCTGTACATTGGTATAATTATGGGAATGAATCACCCGGGCATCCGCCGCATAAGCGATCGCATACCCCGCTTCCACCGCTTTCGCCGCATAGATCATATCTTCATTAAATATGGTATGTTTTACGAATCCACCCAGTTCCTCATAGATCTCCCGTCGGTATGCCGCACACACATTGGAGCAGAAAAATGTCTTGATCCCCAATGTCTTAAGATCTTCTGCGGATTTGATCCGTGACTGTGCCGGATAATTAAATTCCCTGGTATAACATTCCACCGGTGCACAATCTTCTCTCGGCAGCTGTCTTGCATAGGATACCGCCACCTGATCCCGCAGCGGTTCCGTCAGTTGTTCGATCAGATTGTCATCTGCCGGCATGGCATCCTGGGTCATCATGACAAAAATATCTGCGGAAGATTTTTTCACACCCATGCGTCTGGTGCCGCCATGATCAAATTCTCTTTTGGAGACATGATATACCTTAATGTTCTGATATTTCTCCAGAAATCTGGTTCCATAGATCAGCTGCTCAAAATATTTTTCCCCGGTGTTCAGCAGGATCACTTCATGTACCGGCACGCTCTGGCTGTCAAGCTTATCTAATAATGTAAATAGTTCTTTCCCCGGTTTATACAGGGGAATGATCACATCGATCTCCATTGCAGAGCGCTCCTTACTTTCTCAATCTCTGGTCTATTATACTTTATCCCCGTCTGTTACACAAGACTTTTTCATATGACACGAGGGAGCTCCGGTGCTCTCCGGAAGACTCCCTCGTCAATTCGTTTTCTTATTTATTCAGATAAGGTGCCGTATCGGACGCAATCTTTCTACTGTATTCCTTTACACTGTCGGTTACGGTGTAGTTCGCATCATCAAACAGGAACTGATGCAGCCATACAACATTGCTCTCCAGATCCAAAGGTACTACACTGCTTCCCTTTGCACCGATGTTACCGGTGGCACGCATGGTCTCTTCAGGGAAACCTCCCTCGTCCACAATACGATATTTTGTGATGTTAGCCAGCAGATCCAGAATATCCTTGGAATCCAAGCTGGTGTAAACATCATCGATGGCACTGTTAAATACCTTGGACAGAGTATCGTAATCGGCCTTCTTCGCCTGATCTTCAATCGCCTGGATCACTTCACGCTGACGTGCGGCACGCTTGAAATCATTACCTGCGGTATAACGGATACGGCAGTAAGCCGTCGCCTGCAGACCGTTTAGCAGCTGTACTCCGGTCTCTGTTACCGGTGTGTAGTCACATTTTAAGACCTCTGCAATACCGATCTGGTAGTTATTGATATGCTTGATCTCCTCGGAGTCCACATCGATATAGACACCGCCCAGACCGTCAATCACTTCACTCAGTCCCTTATAGCCTACGGTTACAAAGTTCGTAATATCCATATCCAGATTCATGTTTAACATCTTAACTGCCTGCTCCGCTCCGCCATAGGAATAAGCCGCGTTACACTTCTGATAGGAGTCCGTGCCGATGTTCAGATACGTATCACGATATACACTGACCAGTTTGATATCGCCGGTATCCATATTGATGCTGGCGATCATAATACTGTCGCTTCGGCTGCCCTTGTACAGCTGGCTGTCCTTCGTTGCATCCACACCGAACAGTGCAATGTTCATATACCCCTTCATTGCTTCGTCCTGTTGTACTTCTTCCGGAATCCGAAGCTCTTCCGTCTCTAATACCGTTACCTTGGGGCCTTCATTATTTGTGTGGGTCATTACCAGATACAATACTGCTACCATGATCAGGATAACCGCAATCTCTACACCGAAGATGATAACCTTTCTTCTCTTCTTGGCAGCACGCTGCTTGGCAGATACTCTCCTCTGTCCGTTACTGTTGCCGGCAGGTCTCGATCCGGCAGGTCGCTGTCCCGCAGGTCTCTGTCCATTTCCGGAAGGTCTTCTTCCGCTTCCGGCTGGTCTCTGACCATTGCCGCCATTGTAGTTAGAATTTGTTGCCATCTTGTCTTCTCCTTGTGTTAATAAGCATTTTTATTGATAAATCCTGTAAAAAATGTCATAAGAATGATCTTAATGTCAAACCCGAGGGTCCAGTTCTCAATGTAATAAATATCATACTCGATCCGCTTCTTGATGGAAGAATCACCACGCAGACCGTTGACCTGTGCCCATCCCGTGAGGCCCGGCCTCACCTGATGTTTTACCATATATCTCGGGATCTCTTCCTTGAACTTTTCCACGAACTGAGGGCGCTCCGGTCTCGGTCCCACCAGGCTCATATCTCCTTTCAGGATGTTGAACAGCTGCGGAAGTTCATCAATGCTGGTTCGTCTTAAGATCTTGCCGATTCCGGTGACTCTGGGATCGTTTCGCACCGTCCAGCCCTTTTTCTCCTCCGCTGCAGTCTGCATTGCCATACTGCGGAATTTGTACATATAAAATGATTTATTATGAAGTCCTACCCGTTCCTGCTTGAAGATCACAGGTCCCGGACTGGAACATTTTACCAGAATTGCCGACAACAGCATGATCGGTGACGTAATGATGATGCCGAACAGGGAGCCGACAATATCCATGGCTCTCTTGATCATCATATTTCCGGTGTTGGTCAGCGGCACATACCGAATATTGATCACCGGAAGTCCCATGAGATCCTCCGTGTAAGGTCTGCTGGGGATCAGACTGCTGTAGTCGGGGATGAATTTCGTATGCACGCCGGATTTCTCACAGATATCCACAACACCTTCCAGATAATCATAATCTTTCAGAGAAAGCGTGATCGCGATCTCGTCCAGCTTGTTCTCCGGAAGAATATACTCCAGATTCCCCAACGTTCCCAGGACTTTCACTCCCTTATAGGTAGTCCCTCCCGGAATGTGTTCATCCAGAATACCGCATACAACATATCCCCACTGGGGATTGCTTAAGATTCTGTCAATATACTCTTCTGCCGCTCTGGAATATCCCACCAGCAAAATATGCTTCAGATTGTATCCCCTTTTCCGGAGTGTCCGCAACGCTTTTCTCATTATGATGCGGGATACCGAAGTCAGAAATACATTCAGCACATAAAAAATTGCCATGACGGATCGCGAAAAGTTGATCTCACGGATGATCATATACAGTATAATGATCAATGCCGCCAGGCCGATGGTATTTGCCTGCAGAATGCTGTAAATCTCATGTCTGCGGCGGACGGTTCGCTTCGGGGAATACACGCTGCACCGGTAATATAGGAACATATAACCGGGCACAATAAAAGGAAGCAGCTTATAATACTCCTGCACAGGCAGGACACCGATTCCGGGACCGTCGTTCAATATATAAAATTTGATATAATAGGCAAGGACAAAGGATATGGCTGTGATCAGCGCATCCATTATCACAAGAAGCCTGTTAAAGACTTTCTGGTTGTCTTTTATCATATGGGTCACCCAATCTGTAAGTCTGAAAAGCTTCTTTTTAACGATTTCATTCTACAATAACGATGTTTTTTTCTCAACTTAAGAATTTATGAAGCCATTTCTTAAGATTTCATAAGAATTCGAAACACATTGAAATACAGCTGCCACTGGATCTTCACATAATTCCCCAGATGATGCCACCGGAAGGGAACTTTGTGCTGTCTTCCCGTGGTTCCTACAGATCTTCTCAGGCCCGCTGCCAGTCCCTTCAGATATAGTTTTCCCATTCTTTTCTTACAAAAAAACAAAAACTTTATGCCAAATCCAAGCAAAAAAAACGGCAGGTTCAGAATACACTGCAAAAGCGGCATATTCTTGCCGATCACATAAATACTGTTGGCAGACGCAAGTAACGTTTTCCGGGGATTGTATCTGGATCCCGTGGAAGCACTGCCATAATGCAGCACAGCCGCCTTCGGTTCATACCGGTTCTCATAGCCGTAGATCCGGGCACGGTAGCCGATATCCAGATCTTCCAGATAGGCAAAATGTTCTTCATCAAAATAACCGATCTCTTCAAATACGGATCGTCTGTAGATTGCGGCACCGCCACAGGCGGAAAACACCGGGACAGACTTATCATAATCCGCCGCCGGTTGTCCCTTCCCCCGGGAATAGGCCCAGCCCAGCACGCAGTAACGGTCTCCGGCATCATCGATGAGCTCCGGTCTGTCCCACATCAGCATCTTCGCACTGACGGAAAATATCTTTTCATTTTCGCGGATAGCATCATATAAGCCTCTTACAAAACCGGCTTCTGCCTTTGTATCATTGTTCAGAAGGATCACATATGGTGTCTTCGCTTCCCGTATCCCCAGATTCACTGCATGACAGAATCCGGTGTTTTCCGGTAAAGATATCAGGCGCACACCTTCCCCACACCATTCCTTTTGCAGATATTCCACGCTGCCGTCCACGGAAGCATTATCGATGATCAGCACTTCATATCCGGGGGCATTTTGCTGCTCTCTGCACAGAGAAGTCATGCACTCTGCCAGATATTTCATTCCGTTGTAATTTGGTATAACAACCGTTATTTCACTCATAATGGTTTAAACTCCTCCGGATATTCCGGCAGATAGAGTAATCTTCCTCTTTGCCGTAACGCTTCGGACAATCGCAGACTTAAGGTTCGGATGTCCACTCCTGACGGCAGTACAGTTACATCGAATACCGGTTGCTCTCCCGGGTGTCTTCGTATCTCAGTATACGGAACTCCCACAATTTTCTCGAATACTTCCTGGCAGGAAGGCTGAATACGAATACAGCGAAGATCCAGCGCCTGCGCATCTTGGGACAATTCCGCTCTGTGAAGATATCCTCCGAATCCCTGCGGCAACCCCTCGTAGAACACCTTTCCCTCCGCAGTCATTCTGCCGCCGATGATCTTGCCAGTCTTCCCGGACAATACTCTGCCTCCCACGGCTGCCACATCCGGGCGGTTCTGTAATACATCGGTATACTGTAAACGATAAAATCCCACATGCCTGGTCTCACAGGCAGTCGCAGGGATCCCCCGCAGTGCGGCATGATCCCGCAGAGCCCGAAGTCCCGCCTCGTAAGCGTATTTTTTGCTGTGGGGATTGGCTGCCGTGGATGCCTCGTGGCATCTCCAGTGATACAACACTTTGGGGATATGAAGAATGCTCTTCTCCCCGGCCTGCCCGTCCGTCGTCAGCACTTCTGCCACAGCCCGTAACACCAAGTCATAGTCCTGGGCGCCGTCACATTCCGGTCGGAATCGCAGCCTCTTCATCAGTTCCGCATCCATGACCAGGAAATGGCAGATATAGTTATTACTTAAAATTAAATCGTAATTAAAGTTTTCTTTATGATTTGGATCATAGTATCTGGTCTCTTCTCCATCGCACTTATCCTCATCCGAATAAGCGAAGGCGACTTTGACACCTCTGTCATATGCTTTGATGATCGCATCAGCCATTTCGTACAACGCATCCGGTGTCAATACATCATCATGATCCAGCAGACCGATATACTCTCCCTTCGCATAGGGAAGCGCCTGATTGGTATTAGCAGCGATTCCCGCATTTTCTTTCAGATGCACATAGTGGAGCCTGGGATCTGCTGCGACAGGTTCTGTCTCGCCATCCGTCGGCTGCTCCTTCAGGAATCCCTGCTGCTTCAGTACCTCCTCCACACTGTGATCCTCCGTGGCATCTGCCAGGATCAGTTCCCAATGGGGATAGCTCTGTTGCATAACACTTGTTATCATTCTGTTCAGATATGCTTCCGGCGTTCGATATAAGGGTACCACAATACTGAACGTAATCGGCTTCTCCCATTTTCTATCACTCTGCCTTACCAGCTCTGCTTCCGAACAGGGCACAAAAAAATAGCGGTCTGTCTCTGTCAGGCGCTCCCTCACAGAGATCCAGGTTTCCCTCAGGCCGTTACGTTGCAGATAATATAGAGTTTTCTTAAGGTTTGCCTTGTTTAGCTTTGCCACAGATACCTCCAGCTTTTCATAAAAGAGCAAACCGCCCTGCACGGGCGATTCGCTCTTTTGAAAACTAATATGATTTATGGAGCACTGCCTTACAGTACTGCCTTTACATCCTCGGTCAGCTTCTCTACCTTAGCCTTTGCATCCTCTAAGCTGGTTCCCTTGACACCCATGTAGAACTTGATCTTGGGCTCGGTTCCGGAAGGACGTGCACAGCACCATGCATTGTCAGGAAGCTCGAAGTACAGAACATTGGACTTGGGAAGTCCTGTGGTGGTCTTCTCTCCGGTCTCCATGTCGATGATAACATCGTTCTGGTAATCACGGAACTTCTCTACCTTCAGATCTCCGAATGCCTTAGGAGGATTCTTACGAAGCTTCTCCATGATCTCGGCGATCTGTCTTGCGCCATCGATACCCTTCATGGTGATGGTATACTGGGTCTCCTTGAAGTAACCGTACTTCTCATACATGGATACCATCATATCCCACAGAGTCATGTTGTGCTTCTTGCAGTAAGCTGCTACTTCGCACAGACACATCACTGCTACGATCGCATCCTTATCTCTTGCGTGGGTACCTGCCAGGCAGCCGTAGCTCTCTTCCAGACCAAATACGTAGTTGTTGCTGCCGGTCTGCTCGAAGAGCTTGATCTGCTCGCCAATGAACTTGAAGCCGGTCAGTACCTCGATCAGCTTTACGCCGTAAGCCTGCGTAATAGGTTTGGTCATGTTGGTGGTAACGATAGTAGTTACCAGTGCGGGATTCTCGGGCATGGTACCGGTCGCAGTCTTCTCTCTTAAGATATATTCTGCGATCAGCATGCCGGACATATTACCGGTAAATGCCACATACTCGCCGGTCTTGGTATCTTTTGCATACACACCCAGACGGTCTG